>Ga0315307_1001084_pt1 | contig 12046 bp, 9 predicted proteins | sample TDP2_MG_FD_203079 | JGI IMG/M metagenome (GOLD analysis project Ga0315307, IMG submission 203079) | Freshwater sediment microbial communities from Lake Towuti, South Sulawesi, Indonesia - TDP2 | ecosystem: Environmental > Aquatic > Freshwater > Lake > Sediment | place: Indonesia: South Sulawesi... | reverse complement strand
CCCACAACCAGTTCCCACAGAAATCGGAGACTACGACAACGACGGAACCCCTGACCTCATGGTTAAGTTTAACAGAACCATACTCACATCCCACATCTACCACACTCTAGACATAAAATATGGCAACGTAACCCTAACCATAACAGGAGAACTCTCTGATGGAACAACGTTTGAAGGCAATGATACCATCAAGGTGATTTTCGGGGGAGACGCAGACTCGAATGGACTGATTGATCTAACGGACTTTTGTATATGGAAAGAAAACTACGGGAAAACACCTGAGCAATGCCCACCTGACGTGCACCCAGACTTTGACAACAATGAGCTTGTGGAAATGCTTGACTTCTACACGTGGAGAGAAAACTTCGGAGCCACCATCCCCCCACAACCATAAAACTAACACTAGATTCTGAGCACCCAAACCCATTCCACCCCTTATAGAAGTCCTCATATTTGGATCCAAATAACAGCAGAATGTTGAAATCAGTATTTTTTCGGAAAAACTGCTTGCACTAAAAAGAGGGGGCATAGGGGGGACTATGAAAGAAGGAGAAACAACACAAACAATGATAGCAGCCACTCCAAACCATAGTTAATTTTAAAACACCAACCCACACAATAACGTAGGTCAAGAGGTGAAAAAGTTTGGTTAAAGTAGACAACTACGAGGTGCCAGAGGGACTAAACTACTCCAAAGACTACATGTGGGTACGCGTAGAAAAGGGAAAAGCAAGAATAGGCATAACAGACTACGCCCAAAAACAACTCCGAGAAATTGTGTTCGTTGAACTCCCAAGCGCAGGAGGCACCATCACCAAGACTGAACCCTTCGGAACCGTAGAATCAGTCAAAGCCGTCTCCGACCTCGTCGCCCCAGTAAGCGGCAAAATCGAACAGGTCAACAAGGAAGTAAGCGACAAACCAGAACTGCTCAACGAGGACCCCTACAACAAGGGCTGGCTCATCGTCGTAGCGCCAACCAGCCTAGACGCTGACCTAAAGCAACTCATGGACTTCAACAAAGCAGTGGAATGGCACAAGCAACTCCTCAAGGAAGGCTAAACATGCCTCGAAGAATCGTCATCATCGGCGCCCACGCAGCAGGCGTCGACGCAGCGGTAGCAGCGAGAAAAACCGACAGAACCGCTGAAATCACCCTCCTCACAAGTGAAAAGAGAGCAGGATACTCACGGTGCGGCATCCCCTTCGTGTTAGGAGGACACATACCCAGCTTCGATAACCTCATAGTTTATCCACCGGGCTTTTATCGCATGATGAAACTCGACCTCAGACTGGAAACAACAGCAACGAGCATCGACACAGAAGCCAAGACAGTGGAGATTCAAGACAAGACAGGAAAGAAAGAGAAGCTGGGATTCGACAGCCTAATCATCGCCACAGGCGCCGACCCCTTTCTCCCACCAATTAAAGGACGAGAAAAACAGGGAGTTTACGTAGTCCGCACCCTCGAAGACGGAGAGAAAATCGATCAAGCTATCAAAAAAGCCAAATCAGCGGTCGTAGTAGGAGCAGGACTAATCGGACTAGAAATCGCCGTAGCCTTCGTTGAGCGAGGACTAAAAACCACAGTGGTGGAACTCCTCCCATACGCCCTACCTGTAATGCTGGACAAGGACATGGCAGATATGGCTCAGAAGATGTTTGAAGAGAAAGGCTTGAGAATCATCGTTGGACGCGGAGTTGACGAAATCCTCGGAACAGAAAAGGTCAGCGGAGTCTTAGTTGCTGGTGAGAAGATCCCAGCCGACATAGTTGTGGTGGCAACAGGCATAAGAACCAACACGGACCTAGCAAAAAACGCTGGCATAGTGCTTGGAGAAACCAGAGCTATAAAAGCGAACATGAAAATGGAAACCTTCAAAACAGTGAACCAGAGAGTGCAGCCTCTCAAAGACGTTTACGCCATCGGAGACTGCGCCGAGTCCGTAAGCTTGATCACCCACAGGCCAGTGCTGAGTCAACTTGGAACAACAGCAGTGAGACAAGCAAAAGTGGCAGGAACCAACGCAGCCGGAGGATACGCCATGTTCCCCGGATGCCTAGGCTCCGCAGTTACAAGACTGTTCGACTTTGAGATCGGCGTCACAGGACTGACAGAGTTCATGGCTGGTCAAGCTGGAATAGCGACCGTTGTAGGGAGCATAGCCTCAAAAACCAAGGCTGACTACTATCCCGGAGCCCTACCGATTAGAGTGAAGATCGTCGTGGAAAAGGAGACAGAAATGGTTATTGGCTGCCAAATCATAGGCGGCGAAGAAGTAACCCAGCGCATAAACGCGCTGTCCTTCGCCATACAAAAACAAATGACTGTGAGGGAACTGATGAAAGCAGACACCTGTTACGCTCCGCCACTAAACGAAACTTGGGAACCCATGGTTTTAGCAGCGGAGGCAGCCATGAGGAAACTTCGGTAGTGTCAGTCCAACGCTGCATCGTCATCACCCAATTTCTGGGATGTGAAAATTATAAATAGAGAAAACTAATTAGGGGATTGTTCTAAACTAGCGTGAAAAGAGTGAGGGTGATGGAAAAATGCCAATTAGAGTTGCCATAAACGGATTCGGCAGAATCGGACGACTCCTCTACAGAGCAGGCGTGGAACGAAACGCCAAAATCGACTTCGTAGCCGTCAACGACATAACAGACGCCAAAACCCTAGCACACCTCCTGAAATACGATTCTGTGCACGGACGCGCACCATTCCCAGTGGAAGCAGAAGGAGACAGCTTGGTAGTCAAAGGCAAAAAGGTACGCGCACTGATGGAACGCGAACCGTCCAAACTCCCATGGAAGGACCTAGACGTGTATTTGGCTGTAGAATCTACGGGACTGTTCACAGATAGAGACAAAGCCGCACAACACTTAACAGCCGGAGCAAAGAAAGTGCTGATTTCCGCTCCTGCCAAAGACCCAGACATAACCATAGTGATGGGAGTGAATGATGACAAATACGACCATAAGAAGCATAACATACTCTCAAACGCCTCTTGCACAACCAACTGTGTTGCCCCAGTTGCAAAGGTTCTACACGAAAACTTCGGCCTCAAAACAGGCCTCATGACCACCGCTCACGCATACACAAACGACCAGAGAATCCAAGACCTAGTCCACAGAGACCTCCGCAGAGCCCGTGCAGGAGCAGTGAACATAATACCGACAACAACAGGCGCAGCCGTAGCAGCAACGTTGGTGTTGCCTGAATTAACTGGAAGAATGAACGGAATCGCCTTGCGAGTGCCTGTTCCCAACGTTTCCATAGTTGACTTAACATGCGTTTTAGAAAAGAACACAACCAAAGAGGAGATTAACGCTGCTTTCAAGAAGGCTGCAAAAGGACCACTCAAAGGAATCTTAGAATACACGGAAGACCCAGTCGTGTCTTCAGACTTCAATCACAGCACCCTTTCAGCAGTTTTCGATGCTGATTCAACGATGGTTCTTGGAGGAAACTTTGTCAAAGTTCTCGCATGGTACGACAACGAGTGGGGCTTCTCCTGTCGAATGGTCGAACTCATCGAACTCATCGGCAAAAAAGCGGGCTTCTAAGACCGCTTCCCCCTTTATTTTCTTAGAAGGCAAGCGATAAATACTCAAAAACTCAAACTACCCTTCCACTGAAGCTAAGGCAGGTAGGTGATAGAATGCCAAAAATATTGACACTCGACGATTTTGAATTTCGGGACAAAACAACCCTAGTTCGAGTGGACTTCAACAGTCCCATAGACCCTAACACCAAAAAAGTTCTCGACGACAGCCGAATAAGAGCACATGGAGAATCAACCATAAAGGAGTTGTCCAAGAAAGGCGCTAAAGTCGTCATATTGGCGCATCAGGGTAGACCAGGCGACCCAGACTTCACCCCACTCAAGGAACACGCCCAAATCCTTGACAAGATATTAGGCAAGCCAGTAAAATACGTGGACGATGTCTTCGGAGAAAAGGCTCAGAAAGCTGTCAAGGAATTGAAGAGCGGTGAGATTCTTGTTTTAGAAAATGTTCGAAATTTTGCAGATGAACAGAATAAGGGGTCGCCCGAGGAACATGCAAGGTCAGAGTTTGTAAAGAAGTTAGCTCCCCTAGCCGACTTTTTCGTTAACGATGCTTTTGCAGCCGCCCACCGAGCCCACATTTCAATAGTTGGATTCACCGCGGTTTTGCCGAGTGCTGCTGGTCGCATAATGGAGAGGGAGGTCAAGGCGCTAAAGAAAGTTTTGGAGGCTCCGGAAAAACCCTGCGTTTTCATTCTTGGAGGAGCGAAAGGCGACGACTCCTTAGAGATATCCAGGTACGTTCTTAAGAACAAGATTGCGGACTACATTTTGACTGGAGGAGTGATAGGCCACATATTTCTTGTAGCTAAAGGCTTCGACCTTGGAAAGCCGAACATGGAATTCTTGGAAAAGAAGGAGCTGATGGGTTTGGTTCCGGGCATACGAGAGCTGATGGAGGCGTACCCCAAAAAAATTGAGGTGCCCGTTGACCTAGCGATAGAGGTGGAGGGAAAGAGAAAGGAAATCGCTGTCAACAAGTTGCCTACGAACCATTCCATCTACGATATAGGAACAGAAACCGTCAAAAAATACGAGTCGATAATACATGACGCTAAGTCAATTGTTGTCAGCGGACCCATGGGAGTTTTCGAAAACAAGGAGTTCCTATCGGGCACTGAGAAAACATTCAAGGCTGTGGCAACCTCTAAAGGGTTCTCTTTGGTCGGGGGAGGTCACACAGTGGCAGCCGTGGAAGAGTTGAGGCTGACCAACAAGATGTCCTACGTCAGCACTGCTGGAGGGGCGCTCATAGAGTTTCTCATGGGGAAGTCGTTGCCAGGCGTCGTGGCACTTGAGAAAGCTGCGGCTAAAGCCTAAAGTTTCAACAACACCTCGCCCCACAAACCTTTCTAATTCAGAATTACGGGCTTGCAGACATCAAGGAAGACTTAATTACCCAAGTTTAATCCCAGTAGTACTATGGACTTGGTAACCCTCATCGTAACAGTTGTGGTAATTAGCGTCTCCGGAGCTCTGGCTCCTGGTCCTCTGTTTTTTGCCACCATCTCCTACGGCACTAAGTTTGGGGCCAAGAGTGGGTTAGCGTTCTCTGTTGCGCACACCGTGATTGAGTTTCCCCTCGTCATTCTGTTATCCATCCTAGTGGCCTTTGGTAGCAAAACCGTCACAAGCGAGCCGGTCATCAGGCTCATAATAGGGGTGGCTGGAGGATTAGCCCTTCTTGTTTTGGGGGCTTTACAGATTCGTGAGGGTCTTTCCTCTAAGTCTGGTAAATCCAGTGAAAGCGTGGCGGCATCCAAGAACCCTCTGCTTGTAGGCTTGGTCCTCACCGGATTGAATCCCTTCTTTATTGGTTGGTGGCTCACTGTTGGATTGAAACTCATTATTGATGCTTGGACGTTTGCATTTCTAGCCGGCGTAGGAATAATGTACCTAAGCCACATATGGATGGATTACGTGTGGCTCACGGTTGTCGCCTATTTCGCAAAGATGGGAATGAACGTTGTGGGAGCTAAAGGATATAAGGCCGTCGTCATAGTTTTCGGAGCAGTGCTGATTTTCTTTGGACTTCTTTTCCTCACCTCAATCTTCTAGGTAGATAAACAGAAAAGAATTGCACGTAATCTCCTTTCGCCTTCTATCGGCTTCAGCTATATTGTCGAGACTGAAATAACGACTATAATTTCAGAAAAGTATGTGCAACATGAGATGTTGCATTGAAAAGGGAAAAAACTGGTAGAATGGGCACATCCACCAGCATAGTTCATGTTTTCGGTAGGAAAGAGTGTGCCGAGGAGGTGCTTCTTGTTGACCCGTAGCTACTTCGGAAAGGAAAATGAAACTCTGAAGAGGATTCTTAAAGGCAAGAAAGCTAACATTGAGTGGGATTGGGCAAATTTCAGAAGCACCAAGGGTTTTCCAGTTGACGACAACCTCATGTCATGGGTTATTGGCCAAGAAAGGGCGCTGCAGGAGTGTTACCTCTGTCTCGACGAGTGGGCGCACAAACTGAGATGGCTTGAAAAGAGCAGATGGTACAATGATTGGAGTGACCCTGAGAAACCTAAGCCTGTGGGCAGGACCAAAATGAGCCCTGGACCATACCTGCTTCTCCTGGGAGACCCTGGAACCGGTAAGTCTCTCATTGGAAGGGCGTTGGCGGATAAGCTTACCCAAATCTACAATGAGAAGAACATTAAGATATTTGATGTCCTCTGTTGGAGAAACAAGGTGATTCCAAGCGAGCCAAAAATCTCGATACACGAGGCGGGTAAGGGCAAACAGATAATACGGAAAGAAAAGATTAGGCAGGAGAAGAGGAGATTTCTGCTTTCTGCAGGTCTAAAGACACTTCAAGGGCTGTTGATAATACTTGGCTTAATACTCCTGTTTATCGGACTGTACGGCATACATACCATCTTCGTGACATGGGCTTCCAACCCCGAGGTAGCCGATGAGATAACCCTGCGAGAAGCCTTTTCCTACAATTTCTTAGACTATTTCGCCAGCAGATTTCCCGATTTGACCCTCGTCCTTGTTCCAGCTGGTTCACTACTGTTCTTCGCCATACTAATCTGGTGGTTCGGAAGGTTCGGAGGAGGAACTGCCAATCTAACAGGCATCGGCGGAGCACAACAGTCTAATGTACCCAAGCTTATTGTTGACAGTTCTTCCCAGCACGCTCCCTTCATAGATGCCACTGCCCACAGGTCCTCTCAGCTCTTCGGAGACATAGCTTGGGACCCCTACCAAACCGGCGGATTGGGCACACCTGAGCATCAGAGGGTGTCCGCCGGAGATGTTCATAGGGCATCTCTAGGCATCCTCTACATAGACGAGATCAAGAACCTTGATCCCGTTGAAGCCATCACTCTGCTGACTGTACTAGAAGACGGACAGCTACCTATCACCACACGGGGGCGCTATCAGATCGGCGGCACCGCTGCACTGTCTGTTTCCACCGAACCCGTTCCCTGCATGTGTTTCCTAGTTGGCGCTGGCAACTTTGACTCCATCAACCAAATAAATCCAGCACTGATGGACAGGATATACGGCTATGGCAAAGTTGTTAGGATGAACAATGACATGCCTAACACCGTGGAGAACAGGAGAAAATACGTGCAGTTCATTGCGCAAGAGATACGTCGTTTCCACCTTATTCCCTTCAGCAGAGAAGCATGTGAAGAGATTATTGATGAAGGCAGGCGTAGAAGCAACAAGAGAGACGCTTTGACCACCAAGTTCAGGCCCCTAATCTCCATTATCAAAACCGCTGCTACGCTGGCCATGAACGAAGGAAAGACCATAGTGGAGAGGAGCCACGTTAAAGATGCCATCGACAACCACTGCAAAACAATACAGAGACAGATACTGGAACACCAGCTAAGTGAGAGAGGAAAACTGATGGAGATTAAACCTGAGGGCAGCAAACTCGGACAAATCTACGGACTAGCCGTTGTGGAAGACCCCTACAGTGCAGAGAGGACTGGAAACGTGTTGTGCGTCAGGGCACACATGGTCAAGAGGAGCAAGGTTTCAAGGAAATACCCGCTGAGCGGATACTACAAGGTGACGGGTATAGCCAAGGGAAACAAGGAGAGGTTCATATCCGACAGCGTAGCCAAGGTCAGAACCGTCATACTTCAGAAGTATGGGGTGGACATCGCACAAGACTATCTGACTCATATAGACTTTGCGCAAGCCTACGCGATTGACGGACCGTCCGCGGGAGTTACGATGGCTATACTGCTGTGCTCTCTGCTTGAGGGGAAGCCGATTAGACAGGACGTGGCTGTGACAGGTGAAGTCAATGTTGGAGTTGGAGACTCAACCCTAGTTACTGCTGTTGGTGGACTGTACGAGAAGATTAAGGCTGCGGAGGCTTGGGGATTCAAGAAGGTGGTGGTGCCTCAAAAGAACTTCGAATACTCTATAGATGTGCAAGACTACAAGATAGAAGTGGTGCCAGGCAAAAACTTAGACGACTACCTAAAAGAGTGTCTAGACTAGTTTCAGCGTTTGATTATCTCACAACTCCATGCGCTTTCGAACGTTCTCTTAAGTTATGATTAAGTTTTTATCCAACATTTTCCGTTTGAAATTAACATGCCAACAATCGATTTGGAAAACCTCACGAAGAAGTGGTGGTTCTATCTCCTTCTATTCCTAATCGCCCTTATGACTCCGCCCTACACCGCGAAACCTGTCACTTACATGGAAACTGGAGAACTCGTTATCACAGTTCTGCGAGAGGCATTTACTCAGCACAGATGGCTAGCACCAGTATTTCATATCGCCACCACAATCCTGATAATCTTTCTGTGGAAATTTGGTGAGAAAATTGGGCAATACTTCTATGCATATCTTGCAGGCAACTATATTTTCATGGCGTTTGCCTCAAGCATGGCAGTTACAGAAAAATTTGGATTCGTGGTCATTAGCAGCAACTTGTTTCTAATACTCTTTGTGGGTTTCCTATGGATTCTGGGAATTTTTCAATGTAAAGGCAATTTTGAGTCACCGAAAATACAGAAATGGAGACTTTGGGCAATCCCCCTCGCAATTCTGGCATTTTGGTTCCCTATAAATGAACTTGCGCAACCCAATTTTAACCCATTACTCCTTCTAACATCAGACTACGGAATCGCATTTTGTCCTACAACCCCGGTAATGGTTTTCATCTTAACCTTATACCATCCCAACATTTACAAGCCGGCATATCGTGTCTTATGTGTCGTCGGGACCTATTTCGGCATTTTAAACGTAACCGCACCATTAACACTTCCTGGATACACCAGTTGGCTGGCTATCCTCCATGTCCCACTACTTACCATCTCAATTTACGGCTTGATGTTGGAAAAGATGAAATACCAGCGCCAAGATGCGGGATAATCATCAGACTCTATAGGTTAGCGTATGTGTCGAACTCCCAGTTCGTGACGCTCCTCTGAAACTCCTCCCACTCCATCTTCTTAATTTCAAGATACTTGTTGAAAGCGTGCTCCCCCAAAGTCTCCCTCATCAACTTACTCTTCTTGAACTCTTCTATAGCTTCCTCCAAAGAGGCTGGCAGAGTTTCGATGTAGAACTTTGCGAGTTTGCTGTCGTCAAATCCGTACACGTCTTCTTCTACAGGGTCAGGCGGCTCAATCTTGTCTTCTATTCCCTTAAGCCCCGCAGCCAGCATGACAGCAAAGGCTAGGTATGGGTTACAGCTCGGGTCTGGACACCTCAACTCAAGTCTTGTTGACTTTTCTCTGCCCTCACTATACTTTGGAACCCTAATTAGGGCTGACCGGTTTCTCTGAGCCCAGCAAATGTACACTGGCGCTTCGTATCCGCGAACGAGACGCTTATAGCTGTTCACTGTAGGACAGACCACGGCTGCGAGTTCTCTTATGTGTTTTAGTTGTCCTCCCATGAAGTGGTAGGCTAGAGGAGACAGCCGGTACTTGTCTTTTTTATCGTAAAAGAGGTTCTCGCCTTTCTTGTCAAAAATCGACTGGTGTGTGTGCATGCCGCTTCCGTTGATGCCGAAGATTGGTTTTGGCATGAAAGTCGCATGTAGACCATTCTCGTTAGCCACGGTCTTGATAGCTTGTTTGACAGCCATAACTTTGTCCGCCATTTTCAAGGCTTCCGAATATTCTATGTCTATTTCGTGTTGGCTTGGTGCCACTTCGTGGTGGGTCATCTCAACGTTTATCCCCAACTTTTCAATGGTGGAAACCATGAGTGCTCGAATGTCTGTTGCAAAGTCTCTTGGGGAAAAGTCGAAATATCCCGCTGTGTCGTGGTAGGTCCTGTTTTCCTTCGATCTAAATAGAAAGAATTCTATCTCTGGTCCAGCATGGAAAAAGTATCCTTTTTTCTTCGCTTCCTCCTGAACCCGCCTGAGGAGGTATCGCGGATCGCCGGCAAATGGTGTCTTGTCCGGATTGTAAACGTTGCAGATCATCCTTGCAACGTTCTTTTCGTTGCGCAGCCAGGGAAGACGGGTGTAGGTTGGTAGGTCGGGGATCAGCAGCATGTCGCTCTCATGTATCCTCGTGAACCCCTCCACCGACGAGCCGTCAAACCACTTTCCGTTGTCTAGACAATCTGGTAATTCTCTGGGCGAGATTGTGACGTTTTTTAGTCCACCAAACAGGTCGGAGAACATTAGGTCTATAAACTCAATTTTTTCGCTTTTCACATTCTCTATAATCTTTTCTTTGTCCATAGGGTCACAACATCCTGAGGTCTCTTTTACACCATCTTATAAATTTCTTGCCCAAATTTAAAGATTTTTGCCAAGAAAATGTTATATCGAATGGTCCGCTCGTGCAAGGCTCTTTTGCCAAAACAGTGTGGTAGCGGGGGGTCGATTTGAACAACCGATCTCTGGGTCTCCCAGCAGAGCTTATGAGCCCAGCGGGTTAACCTGGCTACCCCACCCCGCTACGGTCTGGTTAGCTCATTTTTCACGGTACACGCGAAAAATTTTGCTGCCCAACGGGATAGAATTGTTTCCTTCTTTTTTAAGTTTTGCTTGAACTTGTAGAAACGAGATTCAGTGTAGAACAAGCGCTAAACATTAACATCCGTTCTCTTTCTACAATATGGACATAACTTGAAACGTGACGATATTTTCTTACCACATGATGGACACGTAGATAAACCCGTGCGTGATTTCAGGTCAAGACGACAGTATGGACAGAGTTTGAAGTTTTTTGATATTTCCTTGTGGCATTGAGGACATGGGTGCGTCTCTTTTATCTCTTTTTCCAGTTTTTCTTCCTTTATCCTCTTTATTGGAGGAAAAGCTACTCCCATCACTGCTATCACTATTCCTCCCGTGACGAAAACCATCCCTAAAAGGGCGTTAAAAAGAAATGCAGTGAACACGCCTCCAGACAAGAGTGCCAATCCAAGAACAGTAACAATATCTTTAAGTCTAGTTTTTGTTGAAAACTTTGAAATTACTAATTCTCCATTTTTCAATTCCAATAGCCATCTATTTCTGCACAATCTACATGTGGCGTAAGTCTCGTTGGCCTTCCATGAGAAGTAGTATGTATACTCATGATCGCATATTGGACATTTTGGAAAATTTTTGTACATCAACTCTATTAATGTTCTTGTCTCGTTCGAAGAAGACATTTTCCCATCTGAAGATTGTTTCAAGGTATATTAGAGATTTATGCGCTCGTGCATACGGAACTTCACATACACCTATTCTTCTTCAGATGGAAGAGCGCAAGATACGAACTTTTACTAGGATAGACAAAACATAAGTTCTTCAAAGGAATTGATAAGAGATTTGCTTATGGGGAAATAGGTATGTACGACTGGAATGAAATTAGGCAGGACGTGGAAAACTTCTGCAGTGAGATGGAAAAAGAATGGTATCTCAACTGGGCTGGTTTAAAAGAAGAAATGAACCTTTCAGCCATCTACGACAAATATAGGCATCTGTTTACGAAGGAACTCATCCTCGCCGTCAAAGAAGAAAGAAAACATGCAAAAGGAGAAGAAGAAAGAAAACTAAGATATCTGCAACAATTCTTCGTCGGTGAATATTTAGGCACGACTGTAAGAGAATTTACTGATAAAGCCGAAACCATGGAATCGAAAGAAAACATCAAAGTAGACGGAGAAGACATCCCCTTCAGACTTGCGGCTGTAAAAATAGCAAATGAGCCCAATCGAGAACGAAGAAGCAAACTCTTTGAAGCAAGAAATAGGGTAATCGACAAAATCAATGTTGTTCTTCTGGAGAGAATGGAAAAACTCCACGAAACTTCTAGGGAGCTGGGTTACACAAACTACATGTCTCTTTTCAAAGACATTAAGGGCATAGATTTTCAACGACTAGAAAAACTGATGCGAGACTTCATTGCTAAAACCGAGTCCATTTACACCACAAGAATGGACAAGGCACTACTTGAAAAAGTCGGCGTGAAACTGAAAGATGCAGAAAAACACGATCTAGCCTTCTTCTTTAGGGCTAAGGAATTTGACACCTACTTCAA
>Ga0315307_1001083_pt1 | contig 12051 bp, 11 predicted proteins | sample TDP2_MG_FD_203079 | JGI IMG/M metagenome (GOLD analysis project Ga0315307, IMG submission 203079) | Freshwater sediment microbial communities from Lake Towuti, South Sulawesi, Indonesia - TDP2 | ecosystem: Environmental > Aquatic > Freshwater > Lake > Sediment | place: Indonesia: South Sulawesi... | reverse complement strand
GGTCGATAGTATGTCCTTGATCTCTGAGTTTTTTGATTTTAGACAACCTTTCAGGGTTTCGCTTGTACATAATCTAATTGGATCTAATTGGATTCTAATAAATCTAGCGAATCCTGTGCTGTCCAGTGTGCAGCGGCAGTTATGCCTCTCAGCTCTCCGGAGATGCGAAACGTATGCTTCGCTGACGCTAGTTTTCGAACGTTAAGGTAGAACCGCCGAACTTTGCCTATTGTCCTCGAGTTTTGTTCAGATCGAAAGTGTTAAGGATTTTTCATTCTAGGAGTACTATCAGATCGAGTTGACGCATAGAATTAGGGTCGGAGTCGTCGGTTTAGGCAGAATGGGGATGCTGCATCTCAGAAATGTTAGGTTTGTTGATGGGGTTTCCGTAGAGGCTGTAGCGGATAGATCTAGGAAGGAGCTTGCCAAAGCGAGTTCCCTAGGCGCGAAGAACCTCTTTTCTGACTTTAAGGATGTGATCGATCATTCTTCATTGGACGCTGTGATTATAGCGTTGCCGCATTTCCTCCATGAGGAGGCTGCTGTTCTTTGGGCTGAGAGTGGGCTTCACATTTTTGTCGAGAAGCCCCTCGGCAGGACTGTTAAGGAGTGTCAGAGGATCATTGAGGCGGCACATGAAAATGGCGTCAAGTTGCAGTTTTAAGCTGTAAAACCTAATATTAGTTGATCTGATGATTGAGCTTACTGAGGAGCAAAGAATGAAGTCTTTGCCCAAGCTAGACCTCAGAAGACTAAAGGATCACGCTGAGAGACTCGTCAGGCTGGCTGATGGAGAGATTGTCGTTGTTAGACCGATGTTGCCCATCGACACTTTCAGTTGCTTCGCAGTATATCAGCCGATGTTCCCCGAAACGAAAAGGTATTCACCTCAAAGATTGATCAGTTGGGCTATGCTCGCCGTTTCCGCCGCCCTATCTTCCATTCACGTCTTCAGAAGACTTTTCATGAACTTACTTCCTAGAGCTGCGACATTAGCCTACGTTGCAACAAACGCGAAAGGCAAGATCATTGCCTTATCCTTTCTCTACCGACTGCGAAAGCTTGCCTCTGAAGGCTATGTTGCATACTCGGGAACGTTCATAGCGGAAGATTATCAAAGTCGAGGCTTGGGCACCTATCTGCTCATGATGAAGAAAGAGGAGGGTCGGCTTTTCGGGGTTCAGGAGCTCCTAGCAACTGGTTACCTGCAGAATCGTAAAGTTATCGGGCTATGGAAGAAAATCGGCTTTGAGCCATTGAAGAGGATTCCCCCTAACCGTTTGTTGATGCGCCTCACTCTAAACAACAAACAGAGCGCCGTTTCCGATTTTTGCGGTGAGATGTAGTCGATGTCTCCTTTGAAAGCCACTTGAAAGAGGTTAAGTCTGAAACATTGAACGTCTTGATTTTAGGTACAGGTTATCCTAGATTTCGTGAAGATTTCAGTAATGTGTACCTACATCGTCTAGCGGTATCCTTGGTCAATATTGGAGTCAAAGTCCGTGTTGTGGTCCCTCATGCCGAAGGTTTAAGAAAGGAGGAGGTGATGGATGGCGTTAGTGTCCATCGATTTCAATACATGTGGCCGCAAAGATTTCAAACCCTAGCATATTTTCCGGGTATTCCAGAGAACATCAAAGAACCGTTCAACAAAGTGCAAATGACCCCTTTTGCAATATCCATGACGAAGAAGATGCTACAAGTGATTAGGCGCTTTGAGATCGATGTGGTAAATGCTCATTGGGCGGTTCCTCCAGCCTTTCTATCCATTCTGACGAAGCCGCTTCATAGACATCCTGTACTAACGACTCTTTATGGAGTTGAGCTGTTTACAGCTAAGAGCAAATATAGTGGTGTAAAACCAATACTCAGTTGGACCATTAACAATTCAGATGGCGTTGTGGCTATAAGTGATGCGACCAGGAGATCGGCTCTCGATATAAGCGGAAGGACAGACGTAGCGATACTTCCAGACGGCATAGACACCGAGCATTTCTCTCCATCGAATAGTGGAGACGAAATCGTCAGGAGGCACAGTCTTCACGAGTGGAATGTTATTTTCTCTTGCGGCCGCATGGTTGAAAGGAAAGGTTTTAGCTACTTGATTGAAGCGATGCCTCATGTTCTAAAGAGTTTTAAGAAGACTAAACTGATAATTGCTGGGCAAGGTCCGGAAAGGTCGCGTTTAGGGAAGTTGGTCCATGAGCTTGGAATTGAGCGGAACGTCATCTTTCCAGGCTTCGTCACAAACGAAGATTTGCCCAAATACTATTCTGCGTGCGATGTGTTTGTTTTACCTGCGATAATAGATAGGTATGGGGATACTGAGGGTTCAGGTACTATCTTGCTGGAGGCGATGGCAACGGGGAAGCCTGTGATCGGAACGAATGTTGGTGGAATCCCTTATGCTCTACGTCTTGGGGGAGGATTCTTGGTGGATGAGAAAGATCCTCTGCAACTCGCAGAGAAGATAGTCATACTACTTGATGACAGTGAGCTGAGATATCAACTTGGCAAAGATGGGAGGAAGATTGTGGAAAAAGAGTTCAGTTGGACTAAAATCGCTAACAGGTATGTGGAAAGGTTTGAGATGCTGGTAAGAGCTACATGAAAACCATATGCTTAGCTTGTACTTCTATGTAAATCAGGAGGCCGTGGTCGAAATATTCCTCGCGACAACGTCTCAAGAGATGTCAAGCAGCGTTTCGAAGGAGGAGCTAAGAGGTTTTTTACGAGCCCTAGGAGAGGAAAGAGAGACATTCAGATTAAGCGAAAGAGAAGTGTTAGAGTCAGTCATTTTGATAGGCATGAGAAGATCGCACAAGGTTATTGGAATTGCGGGAGTCAGGAAGCGTTTCGGTTTGCCTGTCGTGTTTGTCGCAGTGAAGTCGGAATATCAAGGCTTGGGTGTTGGCGGCCGGTTACTGAATAATCTGCACGATATTATGAGAGAAAAGTGCCATTTCCTTCTCCTTTCGATGGTGACGAGAAATGTGCCAGCGGTTCGTCTTTTCGAAAGTCACGGGTATCAAAAGTTTTATTCAACGGAGGATCGTTCCTGTATGATCAAATCATTTACTGCCATTGGAACACTTTTCGCAATCTTTCTTAGGATCTTGTTCTTGCCTGTCAGCGAACTAGGGAATTTGATAAAGAAGAAGTGATTATCGCCTGTCCTCAGTTTGAATTGGTGTCGAAACTTTGAGAGTGCTTCGAATGTGCTATGCTGACAAAGAGAATCCTTGGTCAAGAAATCGGCGCGCAAGAAGAGTTCATGAGGGAGTGAAGAAACTGTCGAAGTGCCACGAGTTCACAATAATATCCTCCAACTTCACTAAGGCGTTGACGACAAGAAATGTCGTCCGGTACATTCGGTCAGATTCCAATAAGCCCTACTACATGAGTCGACTGGCCTTTACGTTGAACTTTCCCTACTTTGTCGTATGCCCTGTCAAAAATGAGGAATTTGACGTTACAGTTGAGGGCTTATCGGAGGCTGGGCTTTGAGAAAGATATGCTATCTAAGTTACTACATCTTTCCGACGGTTCAAGGGGGAGCGCCGCTTTACACATATCGATTGGCTAGCCACTTCTCAAAAAAAGACTGGAGAGTTGTTGTAATATCTCGAAAACCGTCGGGATCGAGTTGTGAAACAACCATATCTAATATTGTGGTAAAGGAATTGGATGATTTAACGTTCACTCGGACGGGATTCTATCGCGTGATAGACAAGAATCTTCTGTTCCCGCTGGTAGCTTTCAAGGAGGTTGCCAAGGAATGGAAAGACGCTGATATATTGCATATAGTAAGTTCGTCGCTCTTTCTCCCAGCTGGGTATATAGCCAAGAAAGCTCTGGACACCTCAGTTGTCGTCTCGCTAATTGAGGACGTTTGGAACAGGCCGAGCGGGCGTCTCATTTTTGAACCATACTTCAGGTTCCAGAGGCTGCAGCTGAGGATGGCGTTACAGTTCAGCGATGCTATCTTGGTTCACTCGGACCACGCCTTCCAACAGATCAAGAAAGAAGACACTTCGAATTTTCATAAGGTCACAAAGATATACCAGGGGGTGGACCCGTCTTTTCTTCGTGATGTTGACGCTGAAGAACCTCAATACCACGGCCTTCAGAATGAACCGATTGTTCTATCTGCGGGTTCATTAACTCGGGGAAAGAATATAGAGACTGTTATCAGGGCGGTACGGAAGGTTTTGTCTAAAGGTTTCAAGGTAAAGCTGGTGGTAGCTGGAGATGGGCCTCATAAGCATCGATTGAAGCGGCTTGTTAGTCAGCTCAAACTGACCGACTCTGTTGCCTTCATTGGGCAGGTGAAACATCAAATGATGCCGGCCCTATGCAGAACTGCCCACGTTCTAGTTCAATCTTCGAAATCGGAGGGGGGTCAACCTGCGTTTTCGGTGCTGGAGTTTCTAGCCTCGGGAAGACCTGTAATAGTATCGGAGGCATGCGATAGGTTCAATATATTGGGCGACTGTGTATTAAGGTTCAAACCTGACGACGAAGATGAGTTGTCTAAACAAATTATTGGGGTTCTGGTCGACAAAGAGTTACGGGAAACGCTTGGAAGAAGAGCGGTTGAACTGGTCAGGGAAAGATTTAGTCTTCAATCCTTCTTTAATCAAGTTGAAGCCGTTTACGAAAGGATATGTTGATCACATATGTAAATAATTCTTTGGCTCTGATTAACGGGCAAGATGAGTAAGAAATCTTTTATGCTAAGGTACCGGAGTAATAATCTCAAGCGGACTATTCTGCTTGTTCGGAGACATTCCGATTGGTCAGGCGAGCACTCGTTCCGGGCATAACTGGTCAAGATGGAGCGTACTTGGCGAGATTTCTGCTAGGTAAGGGTTATAATGTCTACGGTACTTATAGGAGGCTCTCTACGCCTAACTTTTACAGATTGCAATATCTGGGAATCTTTGAAAAGATCGACTTGATCCCAATAGACTTGGCCGATATGGGCTCAATCATAGAAGCAATTCAAATAGCAGATCCGGACGAGATCTACAATCTGGCGGCTCAGAGCTTTGTAGAGGCCTCATTTGACCAGCCAGTTGCTACAGCTGACGTATCCGGACTCGCGGTGACAAGGTTCCTTGAAGCCGTCAGACAGATTAAGCCTGACGCCAGGTTTTACCAAGCCTCTAGCAGTGAGATGTTTGGCACTATGGAAGGCAGTGCACAAGCACTGACCGAGAGAGACGCATTTGGACCTCTGAGCCCATACGCCGCTTCAAAACTTTATGGTCACTGGATCACCAAGATCTACAGGGACGCTTACAGCATATTCGCGTGTAGCGGCATATTGTTCGATCATGAATCACCTCTCCGAGGACTCGAATTTGTAACTAGGAAGATCTCCAATGCGGTGGTAAAGATCTTGGAAACTTGAGCGCCAGAAGAGATTGGGGATACGCTCCGGAATATGTCGAGGTCGTGTGGCTCATGCTCCAACAAGAGAAGCTCGAGTACTTTGTGGTGGCAACAGGCCAAGCGCATATGGTCAGGGAGTTTGCGGAAAAAGCTTTCGAGGCTGTCGGACTGAACTGGAAGGACTATGTAAAGACTGACAAAAGATTCTCAGACCTCTAGATGTTGAGTGCTTGATAGGGGACCCGTCCAAGGCCAAGGCTGAGCTTAACTGGTTCGCGAAGACCAACTTTGACGATCTGGTGAGGATAATGGTGAAGGAGGATTTAGGTAGATGGCGGAGATGGCTGAATGGAGAGAGATTCCCATGCGACGCACCCAATTACGCCAGCGAAGCTAGAATTCTAACGAGAGGATGTAAGTCTTGAGCTATAGGATACCCGTGGCCAAACCAGACATAGGACAGGAAGAGATGGAAAATGTTATTGAAGCTGTTAGGAGCGGTTGGATAAGTTCAAAGGGGCCTTTTATTCAAAAGTTTGAATCGGAATTCGCAACCTACATTGGAACGAAGCATGGAATCGCCACATCCAATGGGACCGTCGCACTGCATTTGGCTCTAACTGCTCTCGGGATAGGTAAAGGCGACGAAGTCCTAGTTCCGACGTTAACCTTCATAGCCGTCGCTAACTCAGTGAGCTACACAGGAGCCACGCCAATCTTCGTAGATTCACATCCATGCTACTGGTGCATGGACCCCTCTGATGTAGAGCGAAAAATCACTGAAAGGACGAAGGCGATCATCACAGTCCATCTCTATGGGCATCCATGCGACATGGAGCCCATCATGAAGCTGACGCGAGAACATCAACAATATGTTATTGAAGACTGCGCAGAAGCCCATGGGGCCGAATACAAGGGCAGAAGAGTCGGCTCATTCGGTGACATCAGCTGCTTCTCATTCTATGGGAACAAGATAATCACTACAGGCGAGGGTGGAATGTGTCTAACAAACGATGAAGAACTCGCTGAGAAAATGAGAGTTCTAAGGGACCATGGCATGGACCCAAAGAGACGATACTGGCATGACTTCGTAGGCTTTAACTATAGAATGACGAACGTTCAAGCCGCGATTGGCGTTGCCCAAGTGAAGAAAATAGAGAAGCTAATAGCTAGGAAAAGGCAGGTCGCCCGAATGTATGCACAGCTCTTGCCCCAAGGTAGCAATTTGACCTTGGCTCCTGAGATGCCTTGGGCAAAGAATGTATACTGGTTCTACTCGATATTGATGAAGAGCAATCAAGTCAGAGAGACGATCATTAAATATCTGGATAAGCAGGGCATTGAAACAAGACCGTTCTTTCATCCGATGCACTCACTCCCCCCATACCATAGAGCGCTAGATCTTCCCATCTCCGTACGATTGTCCGGTAGGGGCCTCAATCTGCCCAGTGGACCGAAGATTACCGATGAGGAAGTCCAACACGTCGCAGCACTGCTAGGTCAAGCTCTAGCGAATGCTCGTGTTTGACCATCTGCATTTTCGTGAAGGATGCAACGTTCTCGCTCAATTATGGATAGAATATTACCATTGTCTTCTTTTCTTTCTATCTTAACGTTCTTGGAGTTTTATTACTGCAATGTAAGATCGCTCCACTCGCTCGAATTGGTCGTCTAAGACAGCTAATAGTGGACGGTTTCTTGATTTCTCGACAGCGTATGCTGCTGGGCTATAGTAGAAGATAGCTTTGTCAGCCTCAGGATACTGGCTTTCTTACAGGTGAGATAAGAGTCTACATCGATGTCACAGAGCTCAACTTCGCTTTGACGGTCGAGTTACGACATACGTTCCGGACGTGCATGTACTAGAACAGGGTTGGATCTATGTCGAAGGCAAAAACAATCGTCGTGTTCGTTTGCATGCTTATTAGATGAGACACTCGATTGGTAAAGCAACGACAATAGTGGAAATCAGACCGGTTTTATTAAAGGATGAAAGAGATTGGTTAACGCGTCTGGCGAGCCTTACACGATCCATAGATTGACTCTCGAGACTATTGAAAGGGTTCTCCAATAGAGAAGAGCTCAATTTCTTGAGCCCGACATTTTCGCATTCCTTTAGCAAGTACCTGAATGCTATTGTGGTTGGGCATAGTTGCCTTGAATTTCTTAATGCCTATAGAACATAATAGCGATCCTAATGTCCACCCGATAATTGTCAAGACACAACAAGGTAGAGTGAGCTGGACTCCGCAGATTATATTTAGGATCATTATCGTCATAGGAATTACAGTGAAACTCAAACCAAGGCTCAAAATGCAGCGTTCGATGATGTCAATTTCGCTTCTTGAAAAAAGGATAAAAGTGATCGGTAGGCCGGTGATCAAGAGTAAGCAAATGAGTAATGGAAAAGCTATTATAGGATCAAAGTTTGCGGTCGTTGTCAGTTTTTCATTTTCTGTGCTGTTCACGTTGCTTAAGTCGCTCGGGTTATTAGATGAAACTTTGTACAACGTTAATAGGTTATCAACTTCATACATCTTCACAAAATAATCTGATTTATCGAGATACTCCAATAGTCCCTGCCTAGGGATATAATCGCTTACTCCGAACCTTTCAGTTTGATCTCTGTTTATCAAAATATAGTCTACATTGTAGTAGTTAAGCCATCTCAATGCTTCATTCGGATCATTGCTCCTAAATATTAAAGGAATCTTGGACCCTCCCCCTTCTGAGATCCATAAATGGTTTCTCCTGCAATAGTAACCGAAGTTCGTTTCGGCAGCCAAGAAGATCGCGTCTTCTGGGGTGTTTCTTTGAATAAAGTTTCCCATTCGTTCGTAAGCACTCACATACCGATCTGCTTGTCTACCGGAATTTTGATAGTAAGGTTGATGAATGAACGTGCTATATCCATAGGAGAGATTAAGGAAAAGGAGAAGAAGCAATATGATCCACAATGCTTTGAAGAGCGGATGTAAAGAGAATCCTGCCTTTACTGCTAGTTTTCTATGTAGAAATAACATCCCGTATAGGCCTGAAAAAAGAAGAATGGAAAGTGTGGTTATTCCGTATACATGATACTGATATATGTTGCCGGGAAACAGATAAGCGGTTGAGAAATCGACAATGAATGAATAGAGTATGATAGAAAACATTTTTTTATCTTGCCTGAAAAGGTATTGGCACCCTAGAACGAATATGAAAACAAATATGACCATCCACAACGATTTATTAGGTAGACCGTACGTGTTCGGGCCTAGCGCTCTATAGTAGTATAGTGGAAATAGTAAATACTGTTGAATTGTATCATAGATTGACGTTTCTTTTAGCTTATAACCGAGTATTCGGTCAAGTTCCGAGAGAGCCTCTGAATCTAGCGGGAACTTACTTGTTAATAAGTCCACCAGCTGAGAACGAAAAGGAAAATTCTCTGGTAAGAACGTTAACGCTGTCCCGCCGGGTGAGTACCCTATTGTGCCTGTTCTTTGGACTTGATCGTACAAAGGGAAGAAACTTACCAAGGTTGCTATTATCACGAGTATTAGAAACGATGCTATTTGATGCCTCATCTTTTTCGTGGCTGAAAGATAGCTAAAGTATACTAATGCGTGGGTGACAATGACAACAGCCAAAACAAGTCCTGTCTGTTTTATACTCATGGATAGACCCAGGAACAGCCCAGTTAGTAGAAGGTACTGTTTTTTTCCGTTGCGGAGAAATTGATAGTAACAGAAAACAGTCAAAACCGCGCTGAATAGCAAATATTGTTCTAGTAGAGGAGTCATAACAAATCTGGCACTATTCAGAATCACCGCCCCAAAAGCAGAAAACAGGCCAACCCATCTGTTTATCCGTCTAAACATGATGTAGATTATTAACCCGGCAAGAGCTCCGAAGAGAGGGGAACTTAACTTGATGAGATCCGCGGCTCCGAATAGATAGAACAGACTGAGCATCGCATATTCCGTCCTAGGATTATGAATCGGTAAAAACGTTATTGAACCGCTCTCAACCGTCATTATCCTAAAAGGTATATGATCCATCAGAAAACCCTGCTGAATGCTTTCTTTTACAATAAAAAAATGGACGAATCCATCGCCATGAATATTTGATGACATCACATAAATGGATAGAATGATAAAGATTAGGAGAAGCAAGATTAAACATAGACGTTTTTCCCAGTCAAATCTCATTCTCATACTGAGGCTTCCGATGTTTCAATTTTCATTAGAAGAAATAAGCTTCTTCTTTATTAGAGCCTTTTCTTCACGAAAGAGGATCGTGGGGCGAATTAGCCCATGCTTTTTTTGGGTATTCACTTTCGGGTATACAAGGAGAAAGCCCTATGTAGCACTGGGAGCCTTCAATAAGTTGAACGGCAGGGCTTGGCGAGATCAACCGACAAAGTTCGTGGTTTCCTAGCGCAATTTCATTCTACTGAACACCAAGAAAAACGCTACGAGGTTAAGTCATTTTTGGGAAAGATGCAAGAATTATTACTCTCTATGGAAGATAGGTACTTGTCATACTTGACACTCAAGAGTCGGGACGCAAGATTATGACTATACAATGGGATAATTATTGGCAAAAACTAAGATGGAGAGTTTCTGAAGAGATACGCAACTGCGAACACCGGCAGGACGTGAAGATCTTTGAAAAATATTTAATGGATTGTAACGTCATTCTTGAAGCAGGATGTGGAATTGGCTCAGTCTGCCGCTATTTGTCTATGAAAACGCGCGGCATTGTTGTCGGATGCGACATTTCACTCGTTGGGCTAAGAATGGCGATGGCAGAGAGATCAGAGAATACGCAATATCTCAGGGCTGACGTACGGAGACTGCCTTTCCGAGATAAATCTTTCGACGCAGTGTTGTCGCTCGGTGTCATAGAGCATATGGAGGACCCTACCGAGCCAGTAGCTGAAATAGGAAGAGTATTGAAGGGAGGAGGAATCACATTCATCAGCACTCCAAACGCTTACTGTTATCATCATAGAATCACGCGATTCATCAAGAGTAGACTAGGCGTTTGGCAACTTGGGACAGAAAGATCCTTTACCGCCAATCATCTAACATGCCTACTCAGAAATCAAACGTTACATCCAATACAAATTGGATATTTCTATTGGGGCAAAAAGCCTTTGAATAGGATTTTCAAGAAGTACTTTGAGCGGATATTGAAAAGGTTCGGGTCCATGGCATACGTTCTTGCAGAGAAGCCCCTTATCCCTTAAGGTGAATGATCGGATCTGGACCCGCATGCTCTTGTGTGAGGCATGAGGAAACCTACAATCTTGAAGCCCAGCATTCTGTACAGCCAACTCTGTTCTCTATCCGCTTTACTTTTGGCTCTCTTCACGAAGAAGAGTTACGGATAGCAACACGATTAATGCTCCACCTAGAATCGAGATCAGGTATGAAAGCCAACCGATAGCCTGAATTGCATACCATATCATAACGCCCCCAGCCAATCCTGAAGCGAAAGCAATAGCATAGTCTATTCTCACCCCAGTAGTGGACACTGGCACCTCCTTTCTCTCGCCTCTAAGAAACATGGTGAGTAAGCCAATGACGATCAAAGTCGCTGCGAAGTAGTTCATATTGAGATACGATGGAACAAATCTCGGCCAAACGCTCTGCAGAACAAGCAATAGAAGGAACGTAACTAGCATAAACTCAAACGAAACCCAAAGCCCAATCTGAACTATTCTCTTGACAGAATAGTGATGAACAATTCTCAAGTACAGGGAGGCTGTGAACCCGATCACGCTCAAGATCGACCCTATCGTTACCAAGTAAACGCCGAGATCCATGTAACTCATCTTCCAAATAGCGACAACCTTTCGAGGTGCATCCATGACGACTGAACCCTCAGGAGAAGTTCCTTCAAAATCCTCACTCCACCGATCAAAGAAATACCTAACGCCGTATTGCCAGGAGACTGTTGTATTCACTGAGAAGTTCGCTGTTGAACCTTGATCATACCAGCCTCTGCCCTTCACCCCTGAATAGGGCGAAACCACCTCCAAGAAATACTGCGTCTTCCAGTTAGCAGCAACAGATCTAGGAGCAACCATCACGAATGATACGTTCTTCGACGTCGAGTTAGAATCTCCCGACCATCCAGCAAAAACCAGTCTAGCTCCAGCCTCAGCCTTTCGAATCGGAGACTTAACCGTCACATTTGCAACCGTACCCTCATCATACCATCCCTCCCCTGAAATTTCACCTCCTTTTGCATCAACCCGCAAGTAGTATTGAGGCAAGTAGTAAGCGACTAGAACACCGCTCTTCATCAGCTCCAAAATCCTTGAGTTCGAAGGCTCTCCGTCACGCCAGCTGCCGAACACAACTCTAACGCCTGAACTAACATTCACAGTAGGTTCAACCTCAATATCGTGAACCCCGCCAGAAACAATCACGGAAAACTCATTCGAATCAACCTCAAACAACTTTCCATCGATTCTGAAGGCAAACCTCAAATCCCCGGTCCACGGCTTGCAATGGGTAAGCGATACGCAGTCCACGTAGCCGTAACCTATCCTCTCTGAACTACTTGAAAACCAGAAAACCACATCATAGAAATAAGCTCCGAAAGGCACGCTAGCCGAGAAACTACGTGCCACCCAGTCATATCCACCGCCAAGATCTA
>Ga0315307_1001081_pt1 | contig 12056 bp, 9 predicted proteins | sample TDP2_MG_FD_203079 | JGI IMG/M metagenome (GOLD analysis project Ga0315307, IMG submission 203079) | Freshwater sediment microbial communities from Lake Towuti, South Sulawesi, Indonesia - TDP2 | ecosystem: Environmental > Aquatic > Freshwater > Lake > Sediment | place: Indonesia: South Sulawesi... | reverse complement strand
TGTTAGACAAAAACGTATAACTGAGCTGTATCAGTTAATTATTTGAAGGAGACGGCTTGATGATCGAGGAGATCGAAGAAATCGTGCGCAGGATCGAGGCGAAGGAAATCGCTGGAGCGGACGACACCGCCTTAGCTTCGGCGAGAGCACTGGCTATCTTGGCTCAGCGCTCAGAAGTCAAAGACGCGGCGGAATTCCGCAAGGAAATGGAAGACATCAGTCGTCGATTGGTCAACGCTAGGCCCTCCTCTGCCTCCTTAAGGAATTGCATCTCACACATTAACCGGGGGGTCAAGGCAACTGGTGAAATTGATCTGGTTAACCTGCGAAGCCTTATCGAGGCCTCAGCGTCCAGATTCGTGGAGAAAATCAAGGAGGCAAAAAGCATAATCGGAGAAATCGGATCTAAGCGAATCAAAGACGGAAAAGTGATTCTCACCCATGGCTTCAGCACAACAGTCTATGCGATCTTGAAAAGGGTTGTTGAGGAGAGAAAGCGCGTTCATGTTTTCGTCACCGAGGCACGGCCTGGACTTGAGGGTCGGCAAATGGCAAAAATGGTTGGCGAACTAGGCTTACCCGTCACGCTCATAACTGACTCGGCGGTCCGCGTTTTCATAAACGAAATCGACAATGTGCTCACAGGAGCAGAAGCTGTTGCCGTGAACGGCGCAGTGATAAGTAAGGTGGGAACAGCCGTTATCGCAGGATTAGCTCATGAGGCACGAGTTCGCGTGTTAGCCGCGGCAGGGACCTACAAGCTAAGTCCTGAGACGGTTGTTGGCGAACTTGTGGAGATCGAGGAAGGGGCTCAAACACAAGTCATCGACCTCGATCTTTTGACTAAGATGAAAAATGTTGAGGTGCGGAACCCCCTCTACGATGTTACTTCACCAGAGTATATTGACGCGATCATAACTGAAAGGGGGGTCGTGCCCCCACAAGCTGCATACCTCATACTTAGGCAAATGATGGAGGGCTAAAAAATCACATAAACACCCCAGGGGGACTAAGGCAGGCTGTAGAAATGATTATGCTGGATATCCCTTTAAAAGAGCATGCGAAAGAGCGTAGCTAGCTATCTCTAGCGCTAGAAAAAGGGGACTATAAGTATGATGAGCCTGAAGACTAATCACGTTCGGTAAGGATGGAAACTAATATTCAGGAACCGTGTGTAGCAGCATTCCCTCGATGGTAACTGGTCTTGTTTTTAGTGCTACTTCGTAGGCTTCGGTGAGCTTAGACTCTCGTTCAGCGTATATCTCCAGCAACACGTCGTTCTTCTTAACTTTGTAACCCCTCTTCCAGCGTAGGGCGACGCCCGCACCCTTCTCCATTGGAGCGCCTGCTGCGTTCGCGATGGCTGTTATAGCCGTGTTATCTACGTTCGTCACAAATCCGTCGCAAGGGGCTCTTATATTAATGTGATGCCGCCCAATAGGTATCTCTTCAGGTTTTATGTTCGGGTTCCCACCCTGTGCCTCGATGATTTCTCTCATTTTCTTTAATGCTTTTCCCGAAAAGAGTAATTCCTTGGCCGCTTCTTTTCCTTGATCTCGTGGCGCCATACCTCCCATCTCAAGGAGCATTCCGGCCAGCGCGGTGGATTTTTCGATCAGGCTCGCCGGTCCTTTGCCGTTTAATGCGAGCAAAGCCTCTCGAGCCTCTAACGCTGGTCCTACAGTATGCCCGACGGGCTGCCCGCCATATGTTATTCCACACTGGACCTGCACATTGACACGGCCACCCAAATCTACAAAAATTTGGGCGAGTTTCCGCGCATCCTCCTCCGTTTCAACTTTTGCACCCGCTCCTACCGGGATGTCGATCACGACGCAGTCTGCTCCGACCGCCAACTTCTTAGCCATGATGCTCGCGATCATTTGTCCAAGAGGGTCAAGGCTTAATGGGTGTTCGACGCGGATCATCAAGTCATCTGCTGGAGCAATGCCTAGTTTGCCTCCCCAAACAATCACACCGCCCACTTTTAACGCCATTTCCTTCAATTCGCTTGCGGTGAACTCCACATCAGCAAGCACTTCCATGGTGTCTGCAGTGCCTGAAGGACTGGTAATCGCGCGACTACTGGCCTTAGGAATCAAGAGGCCAGCGGCCGCTATGATGGGAACGATCAACAAGCTTACTTTGTTACCGGGGACGCCCCCAATTGAATGCTTGTCGTAACAACGGCATTCGAAATCGATGGCAGTTCCAGTGTCAACCATAGCCTGCGTTAAGTATTCAACCTCGTCTATGCTCATGCCATAAAAATCTTCAGCCATAAGAAAGGCCGCTATCTCCAATTCACTTAAGTTATGCTCCACAACATCGCAAATTATATCATAAATTTCATCTTTCATGAGGGGTTTGCCTTTCATTTTCTTGCGAATGTGTTTAACGGACTCAGGAATTTTCGCTGAGGTCACAGAAATCGGGTTTCCTTCTTTTATTTCAAACTCATCTCGAAGCTCCTTAAAAATGCCGATTTCTCCCGGTTCAAGAAGCGTGTCGGTAATGTCGACAAAGGCTGTGGTAGTTCCTTTTTTGAAACTGATTTTTACTCGATCGTGGGAGAGGACTCCGTTCTTTCTGGCATCCTCTTTGTGCAATAAGACTAAGCGTTTACCCACTGGAATATTGATTAGCTTTGCCTTGAGTTCAATCATCGTTTTCGAAGCCTCTGGAACATCACGACGGGGTTGATAACGAGCATTTCCCTCTTAAAAACATTATGGATTTCAGATGTATCGCCAGGCTAGATGCGTTTCCCCGTTTAAATTTCTGATTTTTAGGCGTCAATTGCTTCCAAATTGTTGATAGTTCGGAGTTAATATCTCATTCGTTTTTAAAGGATGAGTCTATCTAAGATTTTCAGCTTTTTAGCGACAGCATATTAAGCAACGATGCTACGGAAAAAGGTAATTCATTGTGATCTATATTAAAAAATAAAGGGGTGAGGTGGCTAGGGCCAGCCTCTTCCTAAGAACCACGTAAGTGATGATTGAGCCGATAATGAGACCGACAATCACACCACCAGCTAAGCCCATTAAAGCGCTAAAGAGTTGTACGGCTCCTTGAATGTATATTAAGGTGTTGTCCTTATGCAAGACAAGGTGTAGTTAGGTGCGAGAGGAGATGTTAAAGATAGATAGAGATGATGTTACTCGTCTGTTAAAGAAGCTGATTGAAATCGAGAGTGTGAACCCCAGTGTGGAAGGCGGAATCGGAGAAGTGGAAATCTCGAATTTCATCGCTGGCCATCTGAAATCCATCGGGATGGAGGTCTATACACAAGATGTAGTTGATGACAGGTTTAACGTCATCGGGATTCTCAGAGGAGAAGGTGGCGGCCGAAACCTTATGATGAACGGCCACACCGATACGGTTGGCGTAAAGGGAATGACTATAGATCCTTTCAAACCATTTATCGAGAACGACAACATGCATGGGAGGGGAGCCTGCGACATGAAGGGCCCCCTCGCCGGAATGATAACCGCAGTAAAAGCGCTAGTCAACTCTGGCATCAAACTAGATGGGGATCTTTTGATCTCCGCAGTAGTTGATGAGGAATACGAAAGCATCGGGACAGAAAAGCTGATACAAGAATATCGTTCTGATGCCGTGATCGTCGAAGAACCAACCAACTTCCAAATAGGAATCTCCCATAAGGGATTTGTTTGGCTAGAAATCGAAACTCTCGGGAAGGCTGCTCATGGCTCAGTCCCTGAAAAGGGAATTGATGCCATAGCCAAGATGGCAAAAATCATTTCGCGAATTCCTAGCCTAGAGAAGGCATATGCGAAAAAGAAACATGACCTCGTGGGAGTTCCCAAGATTCACACATCCATGATCGAGGGCGGTTCCGAATGGAGTATCGTCCCTGATTTTTGTCGTCTAAAACTAGAGCGACGGACCATTCCAGGCGAAACTTCTTCAATAGTGATTGATGAATTCAATCAAATCTTAAAGGAGCTTTCAGCGGAAGACCCGCTATTTAGCGCCAAGGTGAAGAAAATCTTTGAAGGGCAACCAATGGAGATAGCCTCCGATGAGGCTATCGTGACGAACTTGAGACTTGCTGTTCAAGAAATTCGACGAACTGAACCTAGAATCCTCGGCGAGCCTTACTGGACCGATGCTTCCATCTTTGTGAACAATGCCTCTATCCCGGCGTGCCTCTTTGGTCCAGGAGACATCGGCTTAGCTCACTCCGCGGATGAGTTCATCAAGATAGGTGATGTGGTTGATTCCGCGAAAATTTACGCTCTTACAGCTCAGACCTTCTGTGGGACTTTAACACCACGCTGATCGTCAGATTGTCAATGTAGCAAACTTTCTTTTCTAATGACAACACGAGATAATTTTACTGAAAAGTGAAAGAACATATATAATAATCCTATTTAAGGAAGAGCCAAGGAAGATAGGGAGTAATATGCCCTATATATCATGCTATGACTAAAAAGACTAAGAAGAAGGTAGAGGGGGCTATAGGGGGTCTATAAGAGAGAGAATAACGCAAATAACGTAACAACAAACTAGGGTTAAAGAAACAAAGTCGGCTTAGAGTCGCGAAATAAGCTCCTCTGGACACTTCATCTTAGCCAACTCTTCATGGTGAATCAGCGGGATGTTGTTGTTTGGAATTTGTTCACCGTCTGTTATGAAAACCGAGTGGGCCTCTATGACTCTACTGATGCTTATGATCTCCTCTGTTCTTTTGTCGATATTCTGATCCCTCTCATCCGCGACCGCGCCAATTATGTTTAATCTTTCCTCCGAACAATGAGCTATAAAGTCGAAGGGTGCCCTTCTCGTGGGAGCAACCATAACGTTGAATTTAGCGAATCCCCTTAAGACCATTTGCAGAAAGCGATTCCGTATGATCATATGCCTAGCGGTGGCAAAAAAGCCGGTGCTCGGAGGGGCTCTCTGAAACACGTTGAAAGGCTGCACAACTGGAACGCCCAAAACCCACTCAAGGTTGTAGGCGACAGACACCGAGCCCTTAGCCATACTCCTCTCATAACCGTAGAGGGTCCTCCTAGAGATCCCGATCATTTCCGCTAGCTTGCCAACAGACAATCCAAGCTCCTGCCTCCTTTCCCTGATGATGTTCCCATCAATGTTAACATAATATCCCCCTGGTCCCGCCTCCACCAGTGGATACATTTCACGAAAAACCATGTCTTCAAGCGTCTTGGGGGTGATCGTGTAAACGTTGTATCTCATGTAGACCGTGTCGTCTTCAAGTGGTTTCCTTCGTGTTCTATCGCCGATAAACAACGGCACGGCTGAAAAACATCCAGAGATTTTTTGAAGCTCCCAGGAGTCTTTCGCAGAGACGTTTCCAACATCCGTAGGCACCTTGACAAAGGCAAGCTGTTCCTCCCTTCGGGCTGCAAAATCAAAACAGCTCGGCCTTGCAACACACCTTTCAGAGACCCGAAAGCTGGCTCTTTTCAAGATGGATTCAGTGGCGTCCAGCATCTCCGCCCGCTTCATCATCTTCCCTCGGTCAACAAAACCATTGAGAGGGTCTCATATAAACTTATTTTCAAAGCCGAAAATAGCTCTGGTTAGGAAATAAGGCTAGTTTTGCCTCATCGTGCGACCCAAATATTGTACTGTTGTCGTGGTGTACCACATGTTGTAGTTATCGGTTACACAATTGTATAGGTGAGTAGGATGAGAAACAGTTGAGATTCATTGGTGTCTCTACGCTTAGGCTTTTTGGCTAAGATTTCATATCGTTTTTTGATACGATCACCGTGACGGTCTTCTGAGTGCTTCTTAGATACGCTCTTCATTATGAGGTTTGAATATGGAGAAGACTAGACGGGGCGACCGTTAGGTGTAGTCATCCTCGCTGTGCTCGACATAACTGAGGGGTGGATACTTTTCACTTAAGGAATGGATTAACAATTGTTCCTAGTGTGATTTTTGTAAAATCAGCATTATTGTATTTTGTACTTATATGAGAGCAATTTATGAAGCGCCCAAGCTAGAATACAAAATCTTGACTTCAACCATATTTAATTTCTTATGTTACATTATATCGAGCTACTACCATTGCATGCGCCTTATCGTAGGGTTCTAGATGTATCGCCTCTCTGATACGAAACCCGCGGGCCGTCAGGATGTCTTTTTCTTGTTCATATATTATAGAAGGCTCTTCTGTGACATCGATGCTTTGAGCTTTGATGGCTAACATGATCCACCCGCCCTTTACAAGAAACAGGTCAGCGTTGTCCGCTAAGACCTTGGCCTGCTCGGGTTGAGCTATGTCACAATAGATGTCATCCACCTTCTCTAAGAGCGTTGAGTATCGCTCAGGGAGTCGAGCGTCTGCCAAGATAGGCGACATGTTGGGGCGGAAGGCACAGACGTTGTTGACAAGCTCTCGAATGGCGCGTGGAGCGAATTCTATGCAATACACGTGGCCCCTCTCTCCAACAATGTCGGAAACATGGCTCGCGGTTGTTCCTGAGGCAGCCCCCAGGTACAAAACCTTATGATGAGATTGAATAGGGACCGTTTCTAAACCCTTTAAAATGGCGGCGGCGAACTTGCTTCGAAAGGGATCCCAAAGCCTGTATTCCACCCCCCTGTACTTCACCAAACGTTCACCATACACGTTCTTTCCTGGAACAAAGTTTCTAGTAGCTAACCTTCGGGATCCATCCTCTAGGGTAACCCAAAAGATTTCTGGGAATAGTGAGTGTGGTTTAACCTCTACGGCCACGCTTCTTTCTCCTAGGCGGCTTTTTGACTGGAAGCTTTTTAGGTGGTGGGGGCTCTTCGTACTTTTCCTGGATCTCCTTGACTCTTCTTTCGAGACCTGCCTTCAGTTCGTCGCTTATGTACTTGCCGCTGAAGGCGTCGGTTCGAGCGGCTATGGCCAGTTTTCCAGCTAAAGCTCGAGCTACCTTTCCTCTCTGCCAGCGCTTTGCCTCATGAAGGAGGGTGTGCTGAAAGATTATTCCATGTTTCGGGGGGCGGGTTCCGGTTCTAAGGGATCTAAACAAGGCTTTTTCGGCGCCTAGCACTTGGATGGTGCTTGATGGCATCTTGGCTAGGTTGTTTAGTCCGCCGGCGAGGGCTATGAGTCTTGCCCCAAGTAGCGAGCCGGCTAATGTACGAATGTTTGGCGCTACCTCGTCCATGACCGAATCCAAGTAGCCTTCCAGCGTTTGTCTCATGCTATATAGGTCCAGTGTGTTTTTGCACATGGCTTGTATCTGGTTTATGTCTCCCTCGTCGAGCTCGGCTCCCATGGATGTCTGGGTGGTCTCAGCTATTTGTTTAGCTTTAGCCTTTGGTAAGCCTTCCTTCTCTAGATTTTCTGCAGCGAAGTTGTTCCTCCCTCCCAAGTTGGCGACGAGGCGGGCGTATGTTTCATGTTTCTCTATCAGCCGGTCCAGTTCCGGGAAGTGGAGACCGTACCACTCGCGTATTCTGCTCATGAAGAGGTTCTGGGTCTTGTCTAGATCGTCGATGGTTTGGATCGCCTGCGCCACCACCAGGTCTCGCTTTTCTACAGCCTTCCTAACCCTTATTTTGGTGAGCTCCATCGAGACCTTATGGGCCCATGCTCGAAGCTCCGTTGCCTGTTTAACGAACCCCACTTCCACTGCGATTTTATCCAGATTTCTACGAAGTAGCTCGCCCGCCTCTGAAGGCCTCGCCACATCTACTTCAATGTTCAGCTTTTCACGGGCGTTTCGGGCCGTTTCTGGGCTCTCAAATGTAAAGAGTGTGTAACCCTTGTCTTGTAATTTTTTAACTAACGTGGCTATTTCGTCGATAACCTTTCCGGTTTCGATTTTTCCAAGCCTTTCCGCTATTTCTTTGGGGTCTTTTGGGAAGAGGATTTTGTCAACAAGTTCATTGGCTTCTCCAAAGCCGAAGATGCCCATCACACATTCAACGATAGCTACCTTCATTTGTTTCCCTCCATCATCGAGTCTTCTCAGTATGATCATTCGTAACCTTTGTCTTAACCAGTGAATAACCTTTGCCTTTTCGCTGTTGCGTTTGTTAGGTTATTTGCGGTAGTCTCTCTTTCTAGAGACGGTTTTTCAACCCCTACAAGCGTAGGCGTGATGTAGCCCTCAGACCTTACATGACGTAATCTAGCACCACGATATTTTATAGATGGATCGTAGTAATCTTTACGTCACGATAGTTGTTCTTCACCTAAGTCTTCTCCTTAGCTGAAGGCTTAGGAACCTGCTGGATCGGAGCTTTCAAGAACGATGAAATCAACAAACTATTGGAAGTTCCTAACGAATATGAAGTGGTTGCAGCCCCTCTAGGATATTCATCTGAGCATGTATTCACCGGGCCTGAATACAGAAAAACTTAGACGAAACGGTATCACTGAACAAGTTTTAAAAGTATAGACCCACACGCGCTACACATACTAAGTATTAGCATGTTTTAGACTCTGACGGGTAGAGACCCAAGATTTACGTGTCTTAAACCTAAAATCATGATTCCCGACTAGTCCTCTTCACTTATTGGCAGTGCTGACTAATCTCCGTCGACGCTGATTCTTCTGATAAGAGTTGGGGGTGTGAAGGTGACGCTTAGCCTCTGGAGGTTTTCTTTGATGACAAGCGGCCTTTTAAGTAGGTCCCGTATTCCTTGGACATGGGCGGCTCCAACAAGGGCAAGAATGTTTGGCTTTTTTTCTTCCTTTAATTGTTGCGAGGCTATCCATGCCAATCTTGCCGCCATGATGGTGTTGCGTTCGTCGATGAGAACACGCCAAACGTGGGGCGCCCTTCTCCGGAGCATCTCTAACCTCTTTTGATAAAAGTTGAGAACCTTATCTTTAAATCCTTCCTCCCACAATCGTGTCGGCTCATCATCTCCATTAAAAAAGGGAAAACTAACTCGTGAGATCCAAGTCCATGAGGGAGCTACTAACCGTCGTATTCTTTGCCCTATTTCCCGTTCCGACATATCAATAAGCCATATGTTCGCGTCTACATTTCCCAAGGCTTCGGTGGCTCCGATGAACTCACACTTAGTGGTGCATGTTCGGCGTCTTGGACACATGGAACAACCACTGTTAAGGATCCTAAAGCGTTTTAAGTCCAGCTCGATGGCGAGGTCGCTAGGCTGAAGTCGTTTAACCGATTGGTAGGCATCGTAGAGGCTGCGTCTCGTGAAGTGGGCGGTGCCCACGATGTTGATGAAGTCATTGTAGTTTAAGTTGTAGATTTCGCTTTGCACGCTAACCACGCCCTCACTCGATTTTTATCGTTTTCTCCTCTTCCTCGACGGCCTTTTTCGTCTTTGGGATAAGCACTTCTAGCACGCCGTTCTTGTAGTTCGCTGACGCCTTTTCAAACTCGATGTCCTTAGTGGGCAAGTCTATGAGCTTATAGAAGTTTTTCGCCTTAACCTCCACCCTACCCTCTATAGCATTAAGCTGTATATCGTTCTTCTCCACGCCCGGCAGCTCTACGTAGAGCTTCACGCGGTCTTTGTCTTCGAACACGTCGATCAATGGTTCACGAACCTCATCCATCGCATGCTTGGGAAAACTCAAGGGTTCGCCGAGCTGGAAGTGTCCACGGGCAACATACCCCTCGACTCCGGGCCTCTTAATCGGCTTAATTTCCCAATCGCCCTCAAGCCTCCCACTTCGTATGGCTCCCTCGATCTTCTCCATCTCTCTGAACATCTCCTTAACGAGTCTCTTGTAGAAAGAGTCTATGTCACGGAAAGCCTCGTCAAAATACGACAACACTTTTCACCTCCTTACCATTCTTCCATTTCATGTAAGGCTTGAAGCAAGCGCCTCAAAGCGAGGCTAACCATCAGAAACCTAGCTTGCCCAAGCTCCGAACATCTATACTTGCCGTCCCTGGATTTTATCAAGAGACCACCCTCACGCAGCTTCCTAGTGCCTTCCCAAACGATCTTCGGATTCAAGCCGAGGTCCCTCATGAAGTCCGCGAAGCCTAGCATGAGGTCCTCATCCTCAAAGAGCCTCTTCATCATCCTCAACCGAGTCTCATTCGACAAGGCGTCGAAAAGCTTCGAAAACTGGTCAAACTCCCCCTCAAGGGACGCTAGCTCGTCCTCTAGGCGGTCTCTCGGCCAATCCTCCATGGATAACGGCAGCTCGAAAAGAATCTCGTGATCCTTTACTAACAGTAGTTTTAGTTTCATATACTGGGCCTCGCGCTTACATTTAGGTAATTACCATTTGGTAATATTTAAAAATTTCGTGCTTCTATACTAAAGTCAACCCCTATGTAAGGTGGTATTTTTGCGCTGTTTTATTAGTAGCTCAGTCCAAGAGAGAGAAGCAACAGATTTGCTGCGACCAAGAAGCGAGGTTTAAAAATGAGAAGAATGGGGATTCGTTGATAAGCCACGCGTTGGCGTATCTTGATGATGCACGGATGATTTTATCCAAAGGACGTTTTGAACATGCTTATGTAAGCGTTCAACTTGCCATAGAAGAATTAGAGCGCTAATTCGCTAACATCGATTCAACAGCTTTATCTATGGGACTAACAAAACTTAATTCAACAGAACCTACTTTGGAAAAAACTATAAGATAGAATTCATGGAGTTTGCTGATAAACTCCTATTAATAAGCAGATAGCTAGGTGCCTAATCTCATGGAGAAAAAACCAGCTAGAGCGAATTGGCACTCGATAAGCGAAGAGAAACTTTTCGAAACATTGGAGACAGGTCCGGAAGGACTAATCCAAAAAGAAGCTGAAAAAAGGCTCAAAGAGTACGGATACAACGAATTAGCCGAGAAAAAGAGAAAAACAGCCTTAAGAATTTTTCTAGACCAGTTTAAAGGTGTATTCGTACTTCTGCTAATTTTTGCGGCTATAGTCTCCATAGGAATAGGCTACTATGAAAGTTTCCATGACCCCTCGAGAGGTTTTCTCGAATCCTATACTGACTCGATAACTATCATAGTTATTGTTTTTATGGTTGCCATAACCAGCTTTATTCAGGAGTATAGGGCTGAAAAGGCTTTAGAAGCCCTTAAAAAGCTTGCCGCTCCAAAAGCCAGAGTTATTCGAGAAGGAAAGATTACCGTTATTCCAGCCAGAGAGGTTTTTCCGGGAGACTTTCTAGCTTTAGAAGCCGGAGACAGTGTTCCAGCCGATGCTAGAACAATTGAGGCAATAGAGCTTGAAGGAAACGAGGCAGTCTTAACCGGAGAATCGACGCCAGTTGACAAGCAAGTTTCGGTGCTTAACCCATCCACTCCTCTCAGCGAGAGGAGAAACATGGTTTTCTCAGCCACCCACATAATTCATGGAAGAGGAAAAGCCGTTGTCGTCGCAACCGGAATGAACACCGAGTTTGGAAAGATAGCCGAAATGGTTCAAGAAGCAAGGGAGGAAAAAACTCCCCTTGAAAGGAAGCTTGACAGCTTCGCGAGGAAAATAGGCAAAATCGTAATCGCCGTCTGCATAATAGTTTTCACCTTAGGAATCTTCAGAGTCGCGGCGCAGAGCCACTTCGAAGCTGAAGGTTTCATACTAGCCTTCACGTCTTCTATTGCTTTGGCAGTTTCAGCCGTTCCTGAGGGTCTGCCAGCAATAGTTACCATAACTTTGGCTTTGGGAGCAAGAGAACTAGCAAGAAGAAACGCTATAATTAGGAAGCTGGTTGCAGCCGAAACTTTGGGCGCAGTCACAGTAATCTGTTCAGACAAGACTGGCACATTAACAAAAGGCGAAATGACCGTTCGCCGAGTCTACGCAGACAACAAAATCTACGAGGTTACTGGGGTAGGCTACGAACCTAAAGGCGAGTTCCTACTTAGAGGAGAAAAAGTGGAGAATAAAAAGGAAGAAACCTTAGCCTTACTTCTAAAAATTGGAGCCTTATGCAACAACGCCTTAATCGTCAAGGAGAAGGACAAATGGGAAGTGATAGGTGATCCGACTGATGCAGCCCTAATCGTAGCAGCCGAAAAAGCTGGGCTCACATACAAAACGCTTGTGAAAAAATGTCCAAGAATAGGGGAAATCCCGTTCACTTCAGAGAGAAAACGCATGACCACC
>Ga0315307_1001079_pt1 | contig 12060 bp, 10 predicted proteins | sample TDP2_MG_FD_203079 | JGI IMG/M metagenome (GOLD analysis project Ga0315307, IMG submission 203079) | Freshwater sediment microbial communities from Lake Towuti, South Sulawesi, Indonesia - TDP2 | ecosystem: Environmental > Aquatic > Freshwater > Lake > Sediment | place: Indonesia: South Sulawesi... | reverse complement strand
ATCTGGTTTAAGCCCTTTCACATATACGAAGGAATTTATGTCACTAACATCATCAAAAGACCTAGAGACATTGTTAACGCTCAAATCTAAGAAAACCCAGTGCATCGGATACTCAGTGATATTGTAGCTAATGCGCCCAGAGAGTGTCAAAGTTGAATTTATTTCCGTTTCAAACATATACACAAGCCTTGTTTCAACGTATGCCGTTGAGTCCCCATCATCAAATATGACCTTTACTGCAGGACCTATCTGTTCCTCGACTGGAAGCGGATACTTGAATATGTAGAGTTTTCCATCGCCAAAAACTCGATTTACTGGCAATATTTCTGATGTCTGTCGAACAATTTCGTCAAAGCCTGGATGCCCCACCCAAACAACAAAATAACTTAAAGTAGCGTGGAAGAAATCCATGGCCTGCTGCATGATACTAATGGAGGGGCTCTTTGTCATGTCCCAATACATTGATACGGAGGGATAAGTCCATTCTGGTTGCCCGAAAACCCCCCGAACACTCGCATTCCAACCGTAGTCAATGCCAAGAAACCCAATGGCCACGCTTGAGATAATAGGATCACATAGCACAACATATCTGGTAGGTGCATCAGCATTAATATACTCTACAGCCTCTATCATATAAGCCGCTGGCTGTTGGTTTACAGCCTCTTTATGAGGATATGCCATATACAATGCTGATGTGGCTTGTGCAGATACAAACAAAGAAATCAATGCTAAGGCGATCAAACGAGAGTTCAAATTGAGTTTGACTTTCTTCGAAGACAAACCGAAAGAAACATCGCCTTTACCCTTTGCCAAAGCTCTTCTCAATACGTCTGCCATTGCGAGTAGCCCTAACGCCACGAAGGGCACAAGGAGCAGATCTCCCATGACAAGTATTCTCTGAGGCCCATAAGGCACATTAGTCATTCCAAACTTTGTTAAATAGTACTCAAACAGTATAGTTAAATAGAAAGCAAAGACCGTTAGGGCTACCTTTAAGTTAATATACTTCCCCCTAACCCCAAGCACCAATCCCACAAGTCCAAACACCAAAAGAATTGTGGTTATCTCTGATTGAAAGGATAGAAAGTTCTCCAGAACGAAAAGCCCTAAAGCCGCAAAGGAAGCTCCGTCGAAATATAACACCACAGGATATAGGGTAAACGCCAAAAGCAAACTTCCAATCTTTAAAATTCTATGCGAAGACCTTTGAACAACATTTCCCCAGAAAAACAACATCAGTGCGAAAATGCCAGGTTGAGGATGAGCCAAAATTGTTACGCCGACAGCTAAAACGGACAAAAACCAGTTCCATTTACCCCCGTGACTCATCCACTTGAGAAGCAATACTGTTGACAGAAAGAAGAAAATAAACCCGAGTGAGTTGGGCACCGAAACAGTTCCCCACAGGATCAAAGACGAAAAGAGGCCAATCGACAAAGCAGTCAATAAGGCAAAAGCTCTGCTCTTTTTCATAGTCAACAACTCTCCAATTTTATAACCCAAAGAAGGCATGAAAATTGACCACATCAAGGGCACAAAAAAAACGTCCACCCAATATATGTCAATGGTAAGCATCCGTTCAAGGAATATAACGAGCGCAAATTGTGCTCTGTAAGAGATAAGTGGTACTATCATAAAGTTACTAGTCAACCAGCCGTATGCGTAGATTGCTCCTGTTCTCGCCGTATACCTTGCTGTGCCTAATTGCACCAAAGGGTCACCGTACCGACTAGGATACCAAACGATCAAAAAGAGGCTATGTGCCAAGAAAGTGTAAAGAATTAACAGAACCAGCTTTAGGCTATCATTTACGGGTGTGAAGAAAAGTATCAACGCAAGAATTAAGGAAACCACAGCGAACGCGGGAATAAAAAGGGGAGATACTCCTAACCATACTGAAGCCCCACCCTCGTCAGTTCTAGCCAAGAGAAGAAAGCGAAAAGCCACAACTACATAACAAAGGAATACCAGAATCATAATGTAGGAAATCAAAACGTTTCTTTTATCACCTCTACTAACAGAAGAACTTTCAGGAAGGTTTTGAACTTGACCCCGCTCTCCTTTTAAAGCAATTATTCCAAAGAAAACACCCATTGCAACCAAAAACCCAAGTGATAAGATTTTTGAAAACATTCCGATTAACATTAGTCCAAAACCAGACACGGCTAACAAAAGAAGAAAAGTGGCCAAACCGAACAAGCATTTGAAAAACAGATTTTCACCCGAATAAAGCACTTCTCCTACAGCCAGACAAGTAAAAGATAAAAATCCTATGGACGCTATTGTTCCCATCAGTGGTGAGTTAAGGATCAATGAATTTGCCACTAGGACAGCAGAAAAAGCAAGTAAGATAAAGAGGCGTATTTGCTTACTTTTTTTCTTTAAGAAAGATTTATGCCAATTCATCTCTTATCACGGTTTTGGATACAGTTCACATCAGCATTGCTCTTAAGAGACTCTAATAGGGCTTTCACCGCTGTTTTCATGATGGTTTTTCTATCATAGTTCCTTTCTATAAACGAATGGCGCAATTTTCTCAAATTCTCACTGAATAGATTTTCTTTGGTTTTCAAAATGCCGCTAATCGAAGCTGCAAAATCCCCAGCGCTTGGTTGAATGAATGATCCAAAAGCTGGACTGCCTGAGAAAAGTTCATCGAGTTCTCCTCCCCTTGGTCCGCTACTAATAACGTAGAGCCCAGAGCTCAAATATTCGTAGAGCTTTGTTGATCTGGCACATAAGAGAAATTCTTTATCATCAAACGGAAGTAATCCTACGTCGCAAACGGCCAAAACTTCAGCTAAACTTCTACGAGGCAACGGGTCCCGAACGTCCAAAATATTATCCTTAATTCTCAACCCCCTTATCTTTTCTTTAAGTTTATCGGAACCGTCGTAAACATAAAAGACAATAAACATTCTCTCTTTCACTCCCTTAAAGAGAAATTTCACACTTGCGAGAACTTTATCCAAGCGGTAGTAGTAACTTGTTCCGCTTCCGGAATAAACTGCTATGACTTTATCCAAGGGGAGACTGTACTTCATTCTAATTTTCACTCGCAAACTTTCACTTTTAGGGACAAAAACTGAAGTGTCTGCGCCGTTTGGCGCTAGAATAGTTGGTGTTGCGATTCCTCGCCTTCGAACCTTGTCGGCTATGGTTTGTGTGGTTGCGAAAATGACGAATGCACTTGAATATACTTTGTTGGTGATAGTTGTTAGAACATTGAACATTGCTACCGGAAAGAAGCGTCTAAGTTCCATGCCCGCAGCGGATTCCCAGTCATCTCGAAGGTCAATAACCAAGATGGACCCTCTACGTTTTGATAAAAGCCATGCGCTCAAACCGGTTTCTAAAGGTGGCATCGAAGCAAATATGCACGATGGTTTGTAACGTTTAGACAGTATAAAACCGTGAACAAGTAACACCAGAAATTTTATGGGATCGAAAATATCCGCTAAAGGATAGAGCATTCCTCTTACAAAATTAACGGCGTAAAGTAGAAACACGGAACTAGTTTCCTGCCTATGCTGCCGGAAAGAACCACGCTTCATCCCGCCGCGCAGCGAAAGCACAATTACATTTTCAAAAAAGGAACTACCTGCCGAAGCCATATAGAGAATCCTTTCACCCGATGGACTGTACGACTTGGGCGGATGATCGGTTATGATCAGAAGGGGGCGTTCTCTTTTCCTTTTCTGGAAGTTCAGCGATGCACTATTAGAGTTCATGTGTTTGATTCAGCTCGCTAAAATCTGCTGCCATTGGCTTAGTGTTCGTTCCAATGAAAAGTTTTTCTTAACCCATGCAGATGCGTTTTCGGCTATCTGGGAAAGCAGTTCAGATTTTCCAAGGAGTTCAACTATTTTTTCCGCTATGTAAGTAGGCTTTGTAGATTCAAGTACAAAGCCGCTGAAACCATCCTTTATCACAGATGGAATGTCACCAGCAGGCGTCGCCAAAACAGGAGTGCCGCAAGCCATCGCTTCCAAAACTACCGAAGGCAAACCTTCCGTTTTAGATGGAAGCACCAGAAGCCTCATCTCGTTAAGATAATCTTGAACTTTGGGAACCCACCCAGTGAAAATTACATTCGAGAGCACTTCTTTCCGACCCAATGCCTTTTTCATTGGTTCAAGTAGAGATCCATCCCCAACAACTAGGAAATCCAAGCTGATTTTTTGTATTGTAAGCTGAAAAGCACTAGCTAGTTCTTGAACACCTTTTTCGTCTTCCAATCTACCAACATATCCCACAATGTTCTTTCTTTCTGAAAATGGCTTGGTGATTCTGAATTTTGCATCCAACAGACGCGTGTATGCATAATGGGCCTTCTTCTTTGTCCTGAAACTGGTTAGTATGTTGGGCGCAATGGTTACGACCTCTGTTGCCAAGCGAATCTGAATCTTCCATAGCAGAATAGAAAAATAACCTAAAGGCTTTAGAAAAACCGAGCGAGATTTGAACAATGTTTCTCTAGGGTTCCCTCCAATGTAAACGATAGATTTCTTTTTCATGAGCCTACAGAGAAAAAGCGCCGTGAGGCTCAAGGACTGGAAACTTAAGACAAGATCTACATCTTTCCGTAGGCAATAAAGAAAACGGAGTGTCTGACATTCATGTTCTAGGTACAGGAATATCCTTGCAAAGGGGTTCGAGGATACAACTCTTTGACCTATTTTCATATTTAACTTGTAGCCTATTGCTTTGTCACTCTTCGGAGTTTTGGTCTGCGCTCCAATAGGGATAAGTATATGAACTTTATCAGTTAAACGTTCTATAATTTTTGCCAAGTCCCAAAATGCAGGTATTACGTAGTTGTCAGCCGTAAAAGGAAACAACAAAACTCTCAGCGATGCTTTCTCCTAATCGATATTTCGTAGCACTTGGTCAGATCGTCAGCAATTTTTCCTAAAGTGAATTTCTCTTCGATCAATTTCCTACCATTTCTGCCCATTTGTTCCGCTTCCTTCGGCTTTTCGATCAGTTTTCTAATTCCATCAGCAAGTTTATCTTGGTCTTTCGGTGGGACAAGAAAACCTGTTTCTCCATTTTTTATGATTTCTGGCACTCCGCCTATATGGGTTGACACGATTGGTTTTCCAGCGGCCATGGCCTCTAGGATAGCATAAGGAAATAGCTCTGCAGACGAAGGAAACACATAAATGTCTACTCTCTTCAAAAGTTTATAGACAGTTTTATGCTCAATTTTTCCGACGAACACAACTTTTTCCTCGACGCCCAACTGTTTCGAGAGACTTTTTAGCTCATGCTTTAACGGTCCATCGCCTCCTATGAGAAGTTTGACGTTCGGATGGTCTTTCGAAACCTTAGAGATGGCGTCTATCAAATATTCATGACCCTTATTTGGAACTAGCCGCGCAAAGTATCCTATCAAAATATCTGAGGAAAATTTGACTTTTCCTAGTAGTAAAGAACGATCATCATGATCTTTGCATAAAGTCTCTTCGACTAACTTTGAATCGATTCCGTTATAGACGACTACAACTTTGTTTCGGATGAGCCCACAGTCAATCAATCGATTGGCAAGTAATTTAGAAACTGGCATGGCCAAGTCAGCACAAAGGTTTAGCAGAAGACTCTCAATAAACAGCGTTGCCTTCTCGTATGGGGTGCCCGCCAAAATTGAGTGTGTGCTCGCAACAATGGCTACTTTTTTCCCAGGCGAGAAGATTCTGGATGCAAGGAACGCAACAATCAGTTGACGCATGCCTTGGACATGTACAACGTCCACGTTTTCATAATCAGCTATCTTTCCAATTGTTCTCGCTGCTTTTACGGTGTTTTTGAGGGATAATGCATCAAGCCCATAAAAAGTGTAGTGTGCTATCCCTTTGCGCTTCAGTTCTTCAGCTAAGCCTTTTTCTTCTTCTCCAAGTTCCGAGACCGTGACCACTTTGTGGCCTATTTCTTTCAACGCTATAGCGAGACGACTTAAATTGAATGTTAATCCCATGTTTCTCCCAGACGCCATAAACAATACACTGAACTTTTTCATGTTAATCTCCACCTCAGCGGCTATGGACTCCTATCTGCCATGTAACGCTCGGCTCATAATAGCTTCATATCTATCTACACAAGCGGTAAACGAAAAATGTGTTTCAACGTGTTCTCTGCCTCTTTTTCCCATTTCTTCTCTTAGCTGAATATCGCCGTAAAGCTTCAGAATCGCTTGCTTAAATTGTTCCGCGTTTCCTGCTTCCACCCAAATCCCGCAGTTGGCTTGGTCTATTATTGCATGAACATCAGATCCTTCAGGGACATTCGCTATTATAGGTTTGGAACAAATCATAATGTCTAACATTTTAGAAGGCACGGTAGGAGAAGTGTAACTTTTTTTTAATGAAACCAAACACACGTCTGAAGCTTGCAAGATCTCGAAGTAGGTTTCTCTTGGCTGCAGTGGAAGGAATCTCACATTTTTCAGTTTCAATTTTCGAACCTTTTCTTCAAGCAACTTTTTTTGCTCCCCTTGCCCCACCAACAAGAATTGAATATGGTTAGAGTCTTGAAGTAGATTAGCACTTTCGACTAGGGTTTCTAGGTCTTGGGGCCAAGACATTATTCCAGCGTAGGTTACTACAAACTTATCTGACAAACCCTGCTCACGTCTGAAGTTGTCAAGTTTGGTGGAAGTCCTCATGCTGTCTACATCAGTCCAATTTGGAATCAATTCAATTTTTTGGCGTCCGATTCCTTTAGATATGACAAGCTTTAGGCAGCCTTCTGAGATGACGGTCATCTTTGTGACGCATTTGTAAGTGAACTTCTCGAGCAGTTCTAGAAAACGAATCAGCAACGAATTCTTTATTATACCCAGCTTAACGAGTGCATCGGGATGAATATCCTGCAATCTTAGCATTACTGGCACTCTTCTAACCTTGCCAAGAAGGCATCCGCTGAAGGCGGCAAACAAAGGAGGCGAACTGCAGAGAACTAGATCGCTTTTTCCAGCCAACAACCCTCCGAAAAAGAGAGATACAGGCACCACGATGTACTCAACAGCTCGAGCCCAAAGAGGGGTGTGAGAAAATTCCGGCTGAACCCTAATAACTCTTACGCCGTTCATCGTATCCCAGTAGAAGAATCCACTTTTGCGGCTTCGAATTTTTTCAGACATGAGATATCTTCTTGGGAAGACAGTCACCACAGTGACTTCATAACCGCGTTTAACGAGTTCAGACGAAAACTCGTAAGGAAGACGTCCAGAAGCCAGTTCAGGTGGGAAACCCACCTCCAGACTTGTAATCTTCATATTAGATTGCCAACTTTAAAACAAAGGTATTCTAGCGATTTCCTTAAACACTCAAAAGGCGAGTATACTCGCTTAAAAGAACATTTGCTGAGTTGTCCCAATTATATTTGTTTGTCACGAGTTCCAAGGCTTTATTTCCACATTCCTGTGCAACATGTCGATTTCGAAGCAGCTCCAAAATCCCAGATGCGAAATCTGAGGGATTATCTTCCGTAACTATGCCAACTTTTTCTTCTCGTATGATATTGGTCCATGTACCAATATCGTTTGCTACCACAGGCAGCCCAACCGACAAGTAATCGAAGAGCTTGACTGGTGTACCCATTTTTCTAGCCAAGTCACTGGTTGATGGAAGCGCTCCGACATGACATGCCGATAAAAACTCATAGAAATCACTCGCGTTCGGATACCAAAAAAAAGATACATTTACTCCAAGTCTTCGAGCCATCTTCTTCACTTCGCCTAAGGCATCCCCTTTCCCTGTGACGTAAAACCTCGTCTCTACCAATTTGTCGCGTATTACCGGCATGCTCTTCACAAACAAATCTACATGCTCCCTAAAAGCAACTAATCCCGAATAAACTATCTTAGGTGAAAACATCTTCTCCTCCACTTTATTTATTCTAGGTCTTCCACCGGGCGGAACTACAATTATACGATCGGAAGGAACATGATAGTTGAGGGCAACGTAATCCTTCATTTCATTACTCACAACAGCAACACAGTCCGTCTGTCGAAGAATTGCTCTAAAAAATTGCTGCAGAGCATTAAATTCCTTACCTCCTCTCTCAATGGTATGCGCTCCAACGAGTTCTTCTGCAGTTATATTGTGCAAATCTGCCAAAACTGGTAAGCCCGTTTCTTTTTTGATTTCAATAGCTGCTAATAATGTCATGTCCTGTTCAGCTTGAATTAAATCGGCATCTAACTTTTTCAGGACATTGACAATTGTTTTTGCTAGTCTTCGAGCTATTTTTGCTTGTAACTTTTGATTGGTAAGAAAATGATTCACTAAGAGCTTATTGTAGTAAGCTGATTTGGCTATCTTGTATAAGTAATTACTCAGTCCAAGATTCAGCATCTTGTCTGCAATTGAGACTACATTTACGCCTTCAGCAATGTTGGAGTTGTTCTCGAATGGTGTGAGGATGTAACTGGTGACCCCAAATTTACGCAGACTGATTGCTAATTCTCGAACTCTAACCGTTGACCCCAATGAACCTGAAAAAGGATGCAAAAAGATTGAAGCGACTTTCACTGACCATCAATCTGGGAGGCGGTATAGTCTTAGAACCTTGCACTCTCTTCTATTTTTTCTCTATTCTCTAAGAACCAATTGACGGTTCTTTGTATTCCAGTCCTCATGTCAGTTTTTGGGTTGTAGCCAAGAATTCTTCGGGCTTTTTCAGTAGAGGCTCTTCTTCTAATAATCTTATCCCAGTTCCTTCTTGCAACAAACTTAACTCCATTGTTATTACCTGTAACTTCGTTGACCATCATAGCTAAATCAACAACTTTAGTCTCTGTTTCAGAAGCTATGTTGATAGCCTCACCCACGGCTTCAGGGATCACACCCATACTCATGAGCCCATTAACAGCATTGTCAACAAATGTAAAATCTCTAGTTTCCTCACCCGTCCCTGTGATGGGCAAAGGCTGTTTATGTAAAGCCCAGTAAATAAAGTTCGGTATCACATTCCTGTATTTACCCGGTATCTCACCCGGACCATAGACATTAAACAGGCGTGCGATAGCCACTGGCAGCTTATAGTAATCGAGGAAGAAGTTACAGTAGAGCTCACCTAACAACTTAGTTATCTGATAGGGAGTATCCAAGTGAAGAGAAACGAAATCCTCCATCATGGGCAATGGAGCCTGACTACCATACACGGAGCAGCCGGAAGACGCAAACACAAACTTTTTGACGTTGCTGAGTTGAGAATACTGTAAGATTTTCAGAGTACCCAGCCCGTTCACCATGAGATCGGTTTCTGGGTGATCGATAGAGTTTTGATTTGCAAATAGGGCTGCCAAATGAAATACATAATCAGGTTTCTCTGAAAAGACCCTTCCTAGCACCTCCTCGTCGAGGATGCTTCCTTGAACGAAAGTCACGTTTGGATCATTAGGTATGTTCCATGCATTCGCAGACGAAAGGTCGTCAAGAACATAAATCTTATCAACATTAACCTTGAGCAGAGCTCGTGTCAAGTTCGAGCCGATGCAACCTGCCCCGCCTGTCACCAATACCCGTTTCCCATCGTATTCCTTGACATGTTCTCTCATTTTTTTTCCTCTAACAGCGCTTACTTCTTGGCTGTCTTCTGTGTCAGTCTCAGTATAGCATAGAGGGTTATAGAGGTAAAGATAGAGAACGCCCCAACTAACCCGAACGCAACCGATGTCAGCGCAATATTCGTTACTACATAACCGGCCGTGGCGTATATTTGTAGCGTCCATAATCCAAACAAAATGCCGATTGAAAGGAGCACTGCGCCTGGAACGCCCAAATACATTAAGGGTCTTTCCTCTACAACCAATCTGATGATTGTAGATACTACGCCTAGTCCGTGTCTAAAGGGATTATGAGTTGACGTTTTCAAGTCCTTATAGCGCACTTCCACTGGAACCTCGGTCACAACCAAACCCAAAGCCCCAGCCTTCAACAAGACCTCCGCGCTTACACCCATACCATTCTCGTCGAGCACTAAGCCTTCTATGGCTTTTCGATCGTAAGCTCTAAAGCCACACTGAGCATCTGTCAGCGAGTCTTTTTCTTGAGGACCACTTGTCATCTTTGTGAGAAGCCTGACGCCGAAACGTCGATAAAGAGGCATACCGCTGTTCCGTTGAAGAAACCTCGAACCGATAACGATGTCTGCCTTCTTTTCTATTATTGGTTGAATTAGCTGCGGTATCTCTTTGGCATCATGTTGCCCATCAGCATCCAAAGTCAATAACAAATCTGCATCTAACGCCTTAGCTTTTTCGAAGAGCGCCTGAATAGCGGCTCCGTAGCCCACATTTCTCTCATGCCTTATCACAATAGCGCCAAGCTTTTGCGCGATATCCGCTGTCATATCTTGAGAACCATCATCGCAGACCACCACTAGGTCTACGTACCTCTGCGCGAGCAAGATAACTCTGGCTATGGTTTTTTCCTCGTTGTAGGCGGGGATGCCTGCCACAATCATGCTAGATTCCTTTTCTCAGGTCTTTGATGTCGTCTATGTGTTAAGCGCGTTGACTCCGAGAAACTTAATGAAACACCTATCATATTTCCAAGAGGAGCACGTTTTGTTTCCCCATCTCTCACCTACGATATAAAGTCCTTCAACAATCTTGTATCCAATCCTTTCTGCGCTGGTCATAAAGCCCTCCTCTAAAGATTGCAAAATCTTGCCGACAATCGCTGAAATGGCCCTTCCAAGGACGTTGCTTCTAACGTTATCTACGCACTTTATTGTCAGATCTACTATGGCTCTCTCCGTCTTAGAGAGAACTCTAAACCAAACGCTTGCTCTTAGAGCTCTAGACCTAACCTTAGCAAGCTCTTGCTTGGTCGTAAAAGCGACCATCTTTCCTTCCTCTCACATGCGCACGTCTGAGTTTCCTTGTTGGAGATGAGGCGCCTCATAATTTACATGAAAAGAGTTCTATTAAAGGTTACTTCCCGAAACTTATAGAACATTTTTCTATGTTACGCTTACTCACGATATGTTCCTTGGAGAATCCTCTTTTAGCTTCTGGAGGGAGATGTTCGATGTTGAAGGCCGGTCAAACGTTTAGTTGTTGCCCGCGAGGCGTTTTACGTGTGCACTATTTTGAGTATTAAGAGTAAGTTGCTTATTGTGGTAAGTATGGATCATGGTTTAATGATGCTTACGTTGGTTCATCTTGCTGAGTCACGGTCTTCTAAGAGTGGAGATATTGCTGAAATTTGGAAAATCTCGCCCAAACGTGCGACCATGGTGCTTTCGAGGTGTTATGCTCAGGGATTTGTGTCCAGACGAGAATACAAGAGGGAGAGTGCGAGGGTATTTTTACGAGCTAACTAATGAGGGAACCAGCGCGAGCCAAAGATTCTTGTTAATCTAGGTAAGGATGAGAAAGAAACCCTGAGGAGCACAAGGATTGGTTGCGTTCGCGTGGCGTATTGGTCGTTAACGATGCTTGACTGATGAGGAATCTTCTAACGCCTTTCAAATGTTGTTGTAGCAAAGTTTCTGTCAACAACAACATTTGAGCCGCTCAAAAAGGTTTGTTTAAATGTCGTCGGCGCAAAATCTGAAAAGACGACGACAATTGAAGCGTTTAGAGGTCCTTGCTTGGATGTTTAGTAAAGGGATTTTTGAGGTTAAGGCTGTTTTGTCCCGTCATTTTTATCTTGGTCAAACTGGAATTGGCGCGAGTCCACACTCTACCAAGGGAGCACAAAATTATCCTTCCTAATGCGCGGTTTATTTTCCGTAGTTTTTGCTCAATAGAAACAAGTCTTGTAGGTTTATGATGTTGTCTTTGTTTAGGTCTGCGTCTCGGTTCCAGTTAGCGCTTGGTGGTGGTCCTCCTGTGCCTCCAAATGCCTCGCTTAACAATGAGAGGTCCGTCGCGTTGACTGTTCCGTCGATGTTCACGTCTCCGATTATTCTCTCTTTGACTTCTACCGTTCCGTCGATTTTGGTGTTGTCGATCTTGTCGGTTTCGCCTGTAATCAGGCTGGCCTCCGCGCTGATTTGGTAGTTAAAGCTTGGGGGCACGTCTGTTGTGTCCCAGTTGAACGTAAG
>Ga0315307_1001078_pt1 | contig 12063 bp, 15 predicted proteins | sample TDP2_MG_FD_203079 | JGI IMG/M metagenome (GOLD analysis project Ga0315307, IMG submission 203079) | Freshwater sediment microbial communities from Lake Towuti, South Sulawesi, Indonesia - TDP2 | ecosystem: Environmental > Aquatic > Freshwater > Lake > Sediment | place: Indonesia: South Sulawesi... | reverse complement strand
GGCCCGGGGTGATGCCTGTTGGCGAAGCGATTGAAGCTGGGGGTCATTGGGGTCGGGACCTTCGGGCGGGTCCACGCCGAGGCGTACAAGGCCTACGAGAGGTCAAGGCTAGAGGCGATATGCGACGTAGATGCCAGGAAATGTGTGGACCTGGCGCGCAAGCTCAGGTGCGACCACTATTCCGACTACGCTGAGATGATCTCAAAGGCCGATCTCGATGCCGTCTCAATAGCGACCCCCGACTTCCTCCACAAGCAGCCAGCCGTCTGTGCGGCCGAGGCGGGCCTGGACATCCTCCTGGAGAAGCCTATGGCTACGACCGTCGAGGATGCGACGGCGATCGCACAAGCTGCCAAGAAGTCCGGAGCCATGCTGATGATCGATTTCCACAACAGGTGGTCGCCCCTGTTCACGGCGCTGAAACGCAGCATCGAGGAAGGGGAGTTGGGATCGCCGGGATTCGTGCAAGGAAGGCTCAACGACACCATATTCGTCCCCACCAAGATGCTTAGCTGGTCCGCACGTTCGAATGTGCTATGGTTCCTCGGCAGCCATCTGGTGGATCTGTGCAGGTGGCTGCTTGGAAGCAATCCGAGGAGAGCCTTCTCAGTCTGCGGATCGGGCGTGCTGAGCGGCATGGGCATTCAAACCCCCGATTTCTTCCAGAGCATCGTCCAGTTCCAGTCCGGGTCGGCCGCCTCCATGGAGAACTGCTGGATCCTGCCCGAGACCCACCCGTCGGTCTACGATTTCCAGCTTGAATTCGTGGGATCGGAGGGGAGCTACACTGTGAACGCCAGCCACAGCAGCATGGCCGAGAAGTACTCCAAGGCCAAGCGCGAGAACCCGGACCTCCTCTTCTCTGTGGACATGCACGGAAGGCAGATGGGCTTCGGCCTGGCAAGCCTGTGGCATTTCGTTGACTGCGCCCTGGGTGACAGGAAGCCTCTGGTGGCCGCCGAAGACGGCCTTTGGGTAACGCGGACCATCTGCAGCCTGCTTGAGTCCTCAAGGAGAGGCACCTTCGTTCGAGTAGGGTAGGTCCTCGGCGCCCGCCGCCCGGAAACCTATATCAGAGATCGAAGAGAGGCCGCCAGAGGTGGTCCTACGGACGTCCCCTCGGCCAGGATCGGCATCATCGGTGGAACCGGGGTCTACGATCCCAAGCTGTTCAAGAACGTGGGCGAACACAAGGTCTACACCCCCTATGGCGATACCTCGGACATGGTTCAGACAGGTGACCTCGGTGGCCAGCGGGTTGCCTTCATACCCAGACACGCCCGGAACCATCGCATCCCGCCCCATGCGATAAACTACCGTGCAAACATATGGGCGCTTAGGGAGATGGGTGTCAAGGCGATCCTTGCTCCCGCCGCGGTGGGGAGCCTTCAGAAAGACCATGCCCCGGGGGAGCTGGTCTTCGTGGATCAGTTTATAGATCGGACAAGGGGAAGGATGGACACTTTCTACGACGGTGGGCCCGTTTGCCATGTTTCGACGGCCGACCCGGTCTGCCCGGATCTGCGCAGGCTCCTTAACGAGAGGGCCAAAGCCCTTCGGCTGCCCCACCATGTCAGCGGCACATATGTCTGCATACAGGGTCCCAGGTTCTCGACCAGGGCCGAGTCCAACCTCTTCAGATCATGGGGGGCATCCGTGATAGGCATGACCATGTATCCGGAGTGCGTGCTAGCCCGGGAAGCCCAGATCTGCTACGCAACGATAGCCATGGTCACCGACTACGACTGCTGGATGACCGGCAGGGTCGTCGACAATCAGGAAGTTGTCCGAACGATGAAGGCGAACGTGGACAAGGTCCGCAGGCTGCTTGCTGATGTCGTCCCGAGGATCTCCGAGAAGAGGCCCTGTTCGTGTGGCCGTGCGCTCGAGGGGGCCATGGTCTAGGTTCGATCAAGATGCCGTCGAAGATCGATCTGAGAACTAAGGCATCGACCAAGAAGGCTGCTCTTCTCATCGGCAAAGCCCAGGTGACGAAGGGTGTCATCGCGGAGCTAGACCGCCTTCTGGAAGCGGAGGAGGTCGTCAAGGTCAGATTCCTCCGATCCTGTCGCCCACCAGAAAGAGAGCATATGATATCCCGATTGTCAAAAGAAACTCATTCTGACCTCATAGAGACAAGAGGAAACACGGCCACGCTCTTTAGGCCCCGTGGGGCGGCGTCAGGAAAGATATTTAAAGATTAGGGAGCCCTCCATGGCTCGAGCACCCTCGAGGGGTCCTGCCCGCTCAAGGTGGTCTGATTGACCACTGTTTTCGACGTCAAACCCGATGCTTTCATAAGGCTTCTTTCAAGCAAGCTGAAGGATTACTCCGAGATAGATCCGCCCGGATGGGCCGCCTTCGTGAAGACCGGCGTGCACAAGGAACGCCTGCCGCAGAACCCGGATTGGTGGCACGTCAGGGCTGCTGCCATACTTCGCACCCTGTACAGGGACGGCCCCGTGGGAGTGGAAAGGCTGAGAACGAAGTACGGAGGGAGGAAGGACGTGGGGACAAAGCCTCCGCATTTCGTCAAGGGCAGTGGCAGCATCCAACGCAAGATCTGCCAGCAGCTTGAGGCAGCCGGGCTCGTGGAGAAGACGGACAGGGACGGCAGAATACTCAGCCCGAAGGGCAGGTCCCTTCTGGATAGGTGCGCTGAGTCGGTCACAGCCGGGTGAGGGGAATGGAGGACATCGAGGAGATAAGGCAGAAGAAACTCGCTGAACTCCAGAGGAGACTAGAGGAAGAGAGGTCCAAACAGACGGCGGAGCAGAGCGCGCAGGTACAGAAGCAGCTGATCCTTCGTTCGATACTCACACCCGAGGCCCGGAGCCGGCTCACCAACCTCAGGCTGTCGCGGCCCGAGTACGCGTCGACGATCGAGATGCAGCTCATAGGCCTCGCCCAATCGGGGAAGCTGACGGGAAAGGTCACGGACGCCCAGCTGAAGGAGATACTCAGACAGCTTGCCCAGTCTAGGTCGCGGACTACAACCATCAGAAGACTATGAGATGATCGCGTGTCGAGGCACAGATCCCGACCAAAGAAGACAAGGCTGGCAAAGGCCAATCGAAGGACCAGAAGGGTGCCCATCTGGGTCATCATCAAGACCTCAAGGCGCGTCAGGAGACATCCGAAGATGCGGTTCTGGAGAAGGACGAAGCTTAAGGTGTGAGGCGGAGGGGATGTGATTGCCTGAGGAAAGGATCTATGTCGTGCCATTGAGGAAGGTGAAGCTGAAGTCCCGCCCCCAGAGAGCACCAAGCGCCGTGACGGAGGTTCGCGCCTTCCTGAGGCGTCACCTCAAGAGCGATTCCTTCACCATGGACGAATCCGTGAACAGGAGGATCTGGGAGAGGGGGATCCAGCACATCCCGTCCAGGATCAGGATCAAGGTGACCGAGGAGAAGGTGGAGGGGGAGGAAGAGGAAGAAACCGTCTTCAGGGTCTCCCTAGCGGAATAGGGTTCTAGATGCATTTCATGAGAGGCCATCTCAACGGTAACCCCTATCTAGGGATATTCGCGTGCGCCAACCAGTCCCACCTCTTCGCACCCATTGGCGCCCACAGGAAGGCAGTCCAGGCAGTGGCGAACGTGCTGGTAGCCCAACCCATCTACACGACCGTTGCAGGCACGGAGCTCATAGGCACCCTGATGGTGGCCAACTCCGAAGGCGTCCTTCTGCCACCCGATGCCACCGAGATCGAGATCAAGACCATATCCCAGGCCGTGAAGGGGCGGGTGGGGATCCTCGACAGCAGGCACAACGCGCTCGGGAACCTGATCGTCGCAAACGACAACGGCGCCGTCGTTGCTGACGTTTACGGAAGGGAAGAGGTCAACGAAATAGAAGCGACCCTGGGCGTGGAAGTCAGAAAGGGGACGATCAACAACCTCAACCTCGTCGGCTCGTTGTGTCGTGCCACGAATACAGCAGCGCTGACGTCCCCGAGCGCAAGCGACAGGGAGATCAAACTAATCAAGGACACCCTTAACGTGAGGGTTGAGAGAGGCACTGCGAACTTCGGCGTGACCTACGTCGGCGCGTGCATCCTGGCCAACTCCGAAGGCGTGGTCGCCGGAACGCCGACCACGGGCATAGAGATGGGAAAGATAGAGCAGGTCTTTGAAGGAGAGACGTGGTGATCCCATGGCCAAAGGAAATCCGAAGGTCTACCGAGTCAGAGGCAAGTTCCTGATGGGCGGACGCATGCAGCCGTTCGCTGTCGAGATGATCTCGATGAACCCAGAAGACGTCAGGGAAAGGGTTTTCTCGGAATTCGGCAGCAAACACAGGGTCAAGCGGAACAGGATCGTGGTCGAAACCGTAGAGGAGATCGCCGTGGCTGCTGCTTCGGACCCCACCGTGAAGTACATCGCTGGTGAACAGGTTGGAAGATGAACAGGAGGAGCTGAGGCGGCTCACCGCGGAGATCGAGCTTCTTCAAAGCCAGGCGAACGTCCAGAACCAGAACCTGGAACTCCTGACCTTGTCGCTGTCCGAGCTCAAGGTTACCCTGGAGACCCTGGAGCAGCTCAAGAAAATCGAGACGGGGAAGGAGCTGTTGATCCCTTTGGGCTCGGGCTCCTACGTGCGGTCCTCGCTCAAGCAGAACGACAAGGTGATCATCGGTGTGGGCTCCGGCTTCTCCGTCGAAAAGGACGTGGATGAGGCGAAGGCCACGGTTGACAAGAGGGCCGCGGAACTGGAGTCTGCCATCCAGAAGACCCGGGAGAGGATGCAGGAGATATCGGGACGTCTGGAGGAGCTTACGCCCAAGTGGCAGCAGCTCTACAAGGAGTCGGCTGAGCGTCAGGCGACGGCTACCTAGACGACCTTGAGCCTCGGTGAGGGACTTGTTCGATAGACTGAGAGCAAGGGTATCCAGATTCACAAAGCAACTGACCCGGCGAGCCCTGACCGAGAAGGACATCCAGGACATTCTTTCGGACCTTGAAAGGGGACTTCTGGAGAGCGACGTCGCACTCGAGGTAGTCGACAGGATCATGGAAGAGGCGCGAGTGACCCTGACGGGCCGGAGTTATGGGCTGGGCGAGAGCATCGCCGAAACCGCAGTGGAATCCGTAAGAGGGGCGATACGCACCGTCCTGGGCTCCCGGCCCTATTCGCTTATCGGAGAGGCCTCAAAGGCAAAGAGGGAGGGCAGGCCTTTCCTCATCCTGTTCGTCGGCTACAACGGGACGGGCAAGACCACCACCATCGCCAAGCTGGCGAGGCTTCTCATGGACAATGGATTCAGCTGCGTCATCGCCGCAAGTGATACATACAGAGCTGCGGCGATAGAACAGCTCGAATACCACGCCGAGAAGCTCAACGTCAAGATGATCAAGCAGAAGAGGGGATCCGACAGCGCGGCCGTCATCTACGACGCCATGGATCATGCAAGGGCGAAGAAGGTTGACGTGGTGCTGGCCGACAGCGCAGGCCGGGTGCACACAAATGTGAACCTCATGGACGAGATAAGGAAGGTGGTGCGGGTCAACAGGCCTGACGCGGTGATTTTCGTCGGTGATGCGCTGGCTGGCAACGACATAGTCCAGCAGGTCAGGGAGTTCGATCAGGCATGCAACATCACCGGGGTCATCCTGACGAAGGCCGACGCGGATGCGAAGGGGGGTGCCGCCGTGTCAGTGTCATACACGACGAAGAAACCCATTCTCTACGTCGGGGTGGGGCAGAAATACGAGGACCTGCAGGAGTTCTCGCCTGACTGGCTCGTGGACCTCATATTCAGGGAACCCCAGTGAGTCTCATCATTTGGCAACGACTTCGCGGAAGTCGACGTGTCTCCCTGGGACAATTCTCGATAGAGATTTATAATCGGCCTTCGTACACACAATGCGTAGCAGAAAGGGGTTGCCGATATTGCCCGTGACTGAACAGGATTACCGAGCCATAGTCGCCAGAATGAGGGTCGATCCCATCTTCAAGAGCCTGGTGATCCAGCTGATACGAGACAATCTGGACTCCATCACATCTCCCTTGCTGAGGGAGGTCGAACGGAAGATCGATCAGGCCGTCCAACAGAGGAAGACGTACTTCTGAAATCCTGGAGAGACGGGCTTCCCCTCGATCGCCGGTCCAGAGGCAAGAGTTTTGAGATCCTCACTGGTTGACAGAACCTAGCGGGTTGATCGTCCTTGGTACTGGAAACCCTCGGCAAGTCCCTTCACAGTGCTCTGGCAAGGTTGACGGGCTCCAAGGACATCGATGCCCAGACCGTCGCCCAGCTGAAGAGGGACATCCAGAGGGCGCTGCTTCTCGCAGACGTCAACGTGCAGCTGGTCGGCCAACTCACGAGGACCATCGAAGACAGGGCGTTGAACGAGAAGCCGCCCCCAGGCATAACCAAGAGACACCATGTCGTCAACATAGTCTATGAGGAGCTCACGAACTTCCTCGGCCGTGAGAGAAAGCAGATCGCCTTTGCCCCCGGCAGGCAGGCAACCGTAGTAATGCTGGTTGGAATACAGGGGATGGGCAAGACCACGACCACGGTGAAGCTGGCCAGGTACTTCCAGAAACGAGGCAGGAAGGCCGCCATCGTGTGTGCGGACACGTGGCGCCCGGCGGCACTGACGCAGCTGGAAATGCTCGCCCAACCCCATGGCATACCAGTCTTCGGGGACCCGAATGAGAGGAACGCGGCGAGGCTGGCGCGAAGGGGTCTGGAGTCCTTCTCCAACAAGCAATACGACCTCATCCTTGTCGACACGGCGGGAAGGCACAAGGAGGAGAAGGGCCTCATTGCGGAGATGCAGGAGATCGCGCATGAGATCAAGCCCCATGAGATCATACTGGTGATAGACGGCACCCTAGGCCAACAGGCAAGGCCCCAGGCCAGCGCCTTCAAGCAGGCAACCAACATAGGATCGATACTGGTCACGAAGCTCGATGGCAGTGCGAAGGGGGGTGGAGCGCTGTCGGCCTGCGCTGAGACGGGAGCGCCCTTGAAGTTCATCGGCGTCGGTGAGACCATCGAGGACCTCGAGCCCTTTGATCCCAAGGCGTTCGTGGGAAGGCTTCTCGGCTGGGGTGACATCTCGGCGCTGATTGAGAAGTTCGAGCAGGCCACCCGCGAGGAGGAGATCACCGAGGAGTCCGTCTACAAGTTCCTCGAGGGCAGGTTCAGCCTTGAGGACATGTACACGCAGCTGGAGATGCTGTCGAGCATGGGGCCCTTCCAGAAGGTCATCCAGATGATTCCAGGCATGGGCTTCTCCCTCCCCGACGAAGCCGTCAAGGTCGGCGAGGACAAGCTCAAGAGGTTCAAGGTCATCATGAAATCGATGAGCAAGGAGGAGCTGAGGAATCCCAAGATCATAAACAGCAGCCGGATCAGGAGGATAGCAAGGGGTTCGGGTTCGTCCGAGAACGAGGTGCGGGAGCTGCTCAAACAGTACGAGATGATGAAGAGGATGCTGAAGGGGCTGGGCAGGGACAGAAGGTTCCGGTCGGGAGCGATGAGGAAGATGTTCAGGGCCCGCCCAGTCTGAAGCGCCGCCTTAGCCGCCGATCCAGGGCTCAGCTACATCTCAGTCGAAACAGAAAACTGGCTTGCGGAACCTTGATCGCATCTCGTGAACCTCTTCCCTGACACCGGCAAGGTCCTCGCCGTCTATGAGAACCCGGGCAATGAGATCCGCGATCACACCCATCTCCCTCTCCTTCATGCCCAGGCGGGTCACCTCATTGGTGCCCAGCCTTCCGACGCAGTCGATGATTATGTCCACCTGCTCCAGCCTCTTCGCGACGGCCTCAAAGGCCTTCTTGCCAAGGCTTCTTGCCACCTCGGGCCCCTTGAGGCCGACCTGGTGGGACTCGGTGTAGCCCTTCTCCCTGCACTGCACAGGCAGGCCCCTGCGGTCAAGCGCTGCAGCAAGGCTCTTGGCGTTCAGAACAACCTGTCTGGCGTAGGGTTCCCCGAACCTCTCCATCTCGAGCAAGGCCTGCGCCAGGCTGGCGATCCTGTTCCAGTGGGCATTGTCAACGGTTTTCCAGTGAAGGTGCCGGTCCACGGAGTCCATAATCTCCGCGCTACTTGTGAGAATGATCCCTCCCTGAGGGCCGAAGAACGTTTTATGGGTGCTTCCGAATAGCACGTCGACCCCTTCCTTGAAGGGATCCCCAAACCGGTTGCCCCCTATCAGGCCCAGAACGTGGGAGGCGTCGTATGCCAGAGTGGATCCGGCCTCGTCACACGCGTCCCTGATTCGGCCGATGTTCGGGGGAAACAGCATCTTGGATGCACCGAGGACAACGGCCCGCGGCCTTGAACTCAGTATGGACTGCGTTGCTTCATCGTACCGTATATCCCATTCCCTCTCCCCGAAGGGCAGTAGGATTGACTTAAGGCCAAGCATGCCGGCCATCTCGTCCGACTGGTATCCGGGATAGCCGCCATGCTCGAAGCCCTGGGCCATGATAAGATCGCCCCGATTGCAGATCGATGCCAGTGCGATCAGCGCCGAGATGTGCCCGGATATGGGCCTGACGCAGGCGTATCTGCAACGGAAGATCCGGCATGCCAGCTCCTCCGCATACCACTCGATCTCGTCCAGATACCTCGTGCCCCGGTAGGCGTTCTCCACCAGCCTTCCGTCCATTTCCTCTATGTCCGGGAGGGTGTACCTCTGGCCCATGTCACAGGATAGCAGTGACCTGGCCGCATCGCTCATCACGTTCTCGGACGGGATGAGGTTGAGGCATCGCGCCCTCCAGGAATCGTGTTCGCCAACAATGGTTTCAGGATCTCGTTGTCTCTTCAAAGCCTTCGCGCTCCAGTTCCCTGAAAACGATCTCCACGGCCTCCTTCGGGCTGCGGGCGGCCTTCACGGGATCGATTCGACGAGTGTCTAGCCTTCGACCAGCGATCTCCTCGGCGACGCCACCTGAGGCGGGCAAGGCCACGACAGGCTTGCCGCCAAGGGAGGCGAAGCATGCTTCACTCAAGGTGCCGGCCCCGCCGCCTACGACGATGACTGCATCGGCGGTGTTTGCGTTCACAAGGTTGCGGCCGTGGCCCAGACCTGTTGCAACCGCGATGTCGCAGAAGGTATTGGCCGAACTCTTGGCGTCCCCGGGGAGGATGCAAAGCGTCGGTCCGCCGCCTCCCTCCTTCACCCCCCGGCACACCGCCTCCATGACCCCTCCGAGCCCGCCCGTCACGACAATGCATCTCCTCATGGCAAGCTCCTTTCCCACTTCGAAGGCGATGCGCCTTGCTTCCGCGGTGCACGTCTCCTGGCCCGAACCCGCCACCAATATGTAGGGGCGCACGTTCCCTTGCATGGGCGTTTCCTCGGATGCGGTCTTATTTGTGCTTCGGATGATCGACCGGGTGCCGGCACAGATGCTGCGGGTGACCGGGTCAACACATTTATCAGAAAACCGGAGGGGGCGAGAGGAAGGCAGTTGAACCCGTTGCGCCTCTATCTGGTTAGGCACGGCCAATCCCTGGGCGCTCTGCTGCAGGGCCTTCAAGATCCCGATCTCACGGATCTTGGGAAACGTCAATCCAACGTCGTTGCAGAGAGGTTGAGGCGAGAAGGCATTGGGCTATTGCTGTCCAGCCCATTGAGACGGTCGCTCCGGACCTCTCAGTTGATCTCCCAAGCCTTGGCCCTCCGGCCAAACGTCTGGCCGGACCTGATGGAGAGCTACGATGGAGGCGGGGGTATGCCTAGATCGCAGATCATAAACGAGTTCCCGCGGTTCGGTCTGGAGCTTCCTGAAAACTGGTGGCCCGAACAACCCGAAGAGGAGGAAGATCTCTATGCAAGGGCCTCAAGGGTCGAGGCAAAGGTGAGATCACTGGGGCATGAAACCGACCTTCGCGTTGCGGCCGTGGGCCATGGAACCTTCGGGGCCGTGCTCATGAGCAGCATCCTGGGGGCCCCACCGTGCGGCTATACGAGGTTCAGCCAGAACAACTGCTGCGTCTCGATAGTGGAGCTGCGACCCGGAAGAGCCAAGCTCGTCAGATCAAACGATGTCTCCCATCTTCCTCCGGAGCTCCTGACCTGACGGTGAGTCGGCATGAGCGATGTTGAGTCGAGGCTTAAGGAGTGGTGGTCAGAGAAACGCGACGAGATAGAATCGAGGCTGCAACAGTTCAAGGAGCTGGCAGGTGCCAGCGAGGAGCGCATCTTCGAGGAGATGTGCTTCTGCATCCTGACCCCGCAGAGCTCGGCCCTCGCAGCGGACAGGGTGATCAGGTACGCGGCCGGCACGAAGCTCCTCTATCGGGGCTCTAAGGAGATGATCGCGGACGCCATCGCAAGATCGGGGGTGCTATACCGGCAGAACAAGGCAAGGTTCATCATCGAGGCGCGGGAGAAGTTCATTGATGAACGGTCCAGGTCCATGTCCCTGCGCTCCCTCTTGGTTCGGGACCCGATGGGAGCGAGAGAGAACGTTGTCAGGAACGTCAAGGGGCTGGGCTACAAGGAGGCAAGCCACTTCCTAAGAAACGTTGGGTATGAGGGGCTCGCAATTCTAGACAGGCATGTATTGCGCACCCTGGTCGAGGCAGGCGTCCTAGACGAGTTGCCCAAGACACTTACCAGGAAGGCCTACCTTGACATCGAGCAGAAGGTCCTGGCCTACGCTCGGCGGCTTGGGATCCCCCCGGATGCCCTGGACTTGGTGATGTGGAGCGCCAAGACTGGACGCGTCTTCAAGTGAGATGCCTTGGCCACCCGGTCACGATCCCCATGCGACGGCATGGAACGCGCCACGGACCCCACGTATAGCACTCCGATCCTGCCACCCTCCAAGCTACAAGCCGAGGGCATGGCTAGCGGTAATGTGTAATGGCTAGCAGTAGCAGGCAGAAAACAGCACGACCAAGAACCCGCCTCTCAACGCGCGGAAATGCAGCACCCGGCCAGCTTGCCATGGTTCAGTACACGAACCCACCCTTATTGAGTTGGTCGGCTTGCCGCAGCTCTGTGTTCACCCCAAGTCGCCGGCGAGGGTTGAGGATTTCGCCAGGCGGCGCGGCAATCCGTAAGAATACTTATCTCCCCGGCAGGCCGTCGGCAATTCCATGGGGCAGATAGGGCTTGGTGTGCTCGCGCTGTCCTCGTTGCTGGCCGTGATGGTGCTTTGTGGTGCGACCAACGCTGCTGGCGACGTCGATTGGACGGATGAGGTGTTGGATCCTAAAGGAGACGTCCGTGACAACCTTGGCAATGTCGCCGCCGGCAGAGGGGACATCGACATCCTGAGCGTCCGTGTCACGGACGCCGGCGCCAACTTGAACGTCACGCTCAGGCTGGCGCAGAGCCACAATTCGGCCGCGGAGTACACCATCGACCTGCTCGCGGACGAGATGGCTGTGTACCGCCTCACTTTGAACAGGGCGTTCGCCGCAAAGGGCCCCTCGGGGGCCGTCATCAACGTCACGGGGCATATTTCCAGAGACGGGACGACCGTTTCCTGGATGATGGGCAAGTCGGCGGTTGCGGCCACCTCAGCCCTTCGGATCCACCAGGCTGAGGCCAAGCTATCCCTGCCGGGCGGGCTCGTGTGTACCGACACGGCCGAGGTCCAGATCCCCAAGAGCATCAAGGTCAAGATAGTATATGAGCAGCTCCACCTGCGCAACGTGACCGTGACGGTCGTTTACGATGGCGCGAACGCGTCCGCGGTACGCGCGATGCTGGACCTCGACACCGACGGCAGAGTGAGCCCCACCGAGGCGAACGCCTATGCCACCGGGGTCAGGGAACGCATCGCCCGCGAGTCGACGCTCCCCACCAGCACGCTTGACGGCAAGAGGGCGATCCACGTGTCGTACAGCTTCGACCTTCAGGGCGTGCAGGGCACCGTGATGGGTACATCCCCTGTCCAGTTCACCATGATGCAGACGCTGGAGTTCCCTTCGCCCGAGGCCAGGAACTCGCATGTGTACTACTTTGAAACGGCGGTCGGAGGGGATGACCCCTGGGAAAACGAGCCGTACGGGGATGACCCCTGGGGGGACGAGTGCATCGGGGGGGATGACCCCTGGGAGAACGTCTTCTTCAACGGT
>Ga0315307_1001074_pt1 | contig 12078 bp, 11 predicted proteins | sample TDP2_MG_FD_203079 | JGI IMG/M metagenome (GOLD analysis project Ga0315307, IMG submission 203079) | Freshwater sediment microbial communities from Lake Towuti, South Sulawesi, Indonesia - TDP2 | ecosystem: Environmental > Aquatic > Freshwater > Lake > Sediment | place: Indonesia: South Sulawesi... | reverse complement strand
ATGGCAGCCTGATTGGCTACTGTGTTGAGCACATCCATTTCTGACTGTGTAAATTGGTGGGGTGAGGAGGTATAACAATTAATAACTCCAATCACCCTCCCTCTAACGCCTAGAGGGATGCTCAACAGGGAACATAATTTCTCTTTCTTGGCTATCTCTAAATTCATATAGCGTGGGTCTTTCTTTACATCCAGAACGACGATGGGTCTATTCTCCTTGGCAACTCTTCCTGCGATACCCTCTCCCAATCTCAGATTAGGCTTCTTGTTATACTCCTCGCTAACCGACTGGGTCGCTCGAACGACCAGCTCCTTCCTATCTTCATCCAATAACATTAGCGAGCATATTTTGGAACCCATCAACTCGGCAGTAACGGTGACAATCAGTTTCAAAATATTTTCCAGATACAATTCTGATGTGATTGCCTTGCTTATCCTGGAAAGCGCTTCTATCTGCCTGGTGTAGGATTTATATTTTTTTCTCTTGTTTGCTGAAGTCTCTCTTTTTCCTGGAGTCAAGCTTAGTCCTCCTTGATGATAACTTCTTGCCCTAATTCATGGAAATAGTCTGCTTCTTTTATTAATCTCTGAGATGTCCTCTGTTTTGAAGGAAACGCTGCAACTTCAACCTTCACTTCATCATGCTGTCTCTTTAAATACTTTATTAGGTCTACGAAATCGCCGTCACCGCTGGCAATGACGACCACATCAAACCTGGAAATGTTTTGCAGTATATCTATGGTGAGCCCCAGGTCCCAATTGGCTTTCCTTGAGCCATCCGACCTTTCTATGAGTTCTCTGAATTTTACTTGAAAACCTAAATTCTCCAAAACTTCCTTGAACCTGGTCTGGTCTTTCTCGGGGTTTTCCACAACGTAAGTGTAGGCGCTGGCAAGAAACCTATCTTCCTTCCCGCTTCCTTTGACGACTTTATCAAGAAGGGCTCTATAGTCGAGTTTTCCATTGAACTCCTCTTTGGCAGCATAATAAAGGTTCTGAGAGTCAACAAAAACTCCCACGCGTTTAAGATTCCTGATGTTCTTGAGTTTCTCCTCTTTCAAAGCCAGTTCCTTCTCCAGTGACCTTATCCTTTCCTTGAGAAGCTCGACATCCTGTATGTCTTTCTCCGACTTTTCTCTTACCTTTTCAATATTACCCATTTTCTCTTTGATTGAGGCCAGTTCAGACTTGAGTTGCCAGTTCTCCTTTTCCAGATTCTCACATCTGAAGGATAGTCCTTTAAGAGAACTATCCTTCTGAGAGAGCTTTCGCAACAGTTCCTCAATTTTCTTTTCCAGTCTCTCCTTCAGATGCTTAAATTTCTCTTGCCTCCTCTCCATCTCTTTCATTACTCTCTTTAATCTTTCGGCTTCTTCCAGAGTGTTCGCGTAACTTTCCTTCTCCTCCCCCGCCACCCTCAAATGGCTCTCCAAGAGTCTCTCCTGGAAAATATCCAGTATTGAATCGATAGACTCTTCAGGTTGTTCTTCCGATTTAGCAAAAAGTACCCAGAGAAGCCAGCCTACCTCTTCGTCTGGAAGACTTGATAGTTTTCTCTCCATATCCGCATCGAATATAACTTCCTCAAAATTGCACTTTACATCCATCAGGTCTACTACTAATTTTGCGGAATCGAAATCGCTATAGAATTCCTGTGTCAAGTCCGTAGCCAGAACTTCACAAGGAATTGAGCCGGCCCTGTAGCCATCGTAACTGAGCCCAATCTTCTTGGAAAGGGATGATATCTCTTGAGGAGTTAAACAGGAGGTGATGAGAAACATAAATTCCTCAGGGTCCAATATTTTTCTTAATCTTTCGATTCTTTCCTTGCCACTTAACATATTAGTCAATCAATGCCCTGCGCAAGATATCGAGGCCGTTTATCACTGCGCTCTCTTTTATTTCTCTTCTCTGTCCGGTGAAGTGAAACTCCTTGCATACCTCAACATTCTCCCCCGGGCCCGCCAGGGCTATATATACAAGCCCCACAGGTTTTTGCGGGGTTCCACCAGTTGGCCCGGCAATACCAGTAGTAGCCAGACCAATGGCTGAAGCACTAATTCTCTTTATTCCTTTAGCCATTTCCAATGCTGTCTCTCTGGAAACTGCGCCAAACCGGTCTAGAGTCTCTTCCTTAACCCCGAGAATTCTTACTTTTGCCTCATTGCTATAGGCAACAATTCCCTCTTTGAAATATACTGAACTTCCAGAGACATCGGTAATCCTGTCCCCAATCAAACCACCAGTGCAAGACTCAGCAACTGATAGAGTTAACCTTTTCTTGAGAAGCAGGCTTCCCACAACACTTTCCAGAGCGTCTTCATCTTCTCCATAAATATGGTCTCCCAGGCAGTCATAGATTTCTTGCTTTGCTTTATGGAGCATTTCATCCACAAGTAGTTCGTTCTCTCCCTCTCCTGAAATCTCAACATCTACTGTTGCCAGATGGGCCAATATGGTAAACCTCAAGATTCCGCCTTCCATCCTTCGTTCGAGTTCAACTACATCCTTAATCTTTTCATATGCCGCTGACTCGGTCAATCCAGAAATGTGGAGAACAGATTTCTTTAATAATTTTCGCTCATACTTCTCCTTAAGATACGGCAGAAAAACCTCCTCGACCATCGGCCTCATCTCCCGAGGAGGTCCTGGCAAGAGAACAATAGTTACTTTCCTTAATTTCGCACCCGATTTACTCTTCTTCTCAATAATCATTCCTGGAGCTGTACCGACTTTATTAGGAATAACTCTGGCGCCTTCAATAATATAGGCCTGCCTCTCATTATTTTTTGGCATCTCCAGACTCCTCTTTGCGAAATGAGCAGCAATCTGGTGCATAACATTTCCATCGAAGAGGAGTTTCTTCTTTAAGACTTTAGCCATAACCTCCCGGGTTAAATCGTCAAATGTTGGGCCTAATCCACCAGTAGTAATGAGAATATCAGCCCTTTCTAAAACTTCCTGCAAAATGTTCTCAATCTTTTTCGGCTCATCACTAACTGTAGTCTCCCTGTCTAAGGCAAGCCCGATGCTTTCCAACTTTTCTGCGAGATAGGCAATATCGGTGTTGACCTTCCCCTTTAATAACTCTGAGCCAATAGAAATGAGTTCCACTTTCATTTCCACCTCTCATTACCCTAAGAGGGATAGTTTGAGGAGCTTCGATTCCGCCAAGTTTTGTGTAGCCCTTTACGGGCGTCCCGATTTATCGGCATGGGGAGAAACCTCTACACTACCGAGTAACTCCGGAAACTATCCCAACCTCTTACGCAAACCAAAAATCAAATATCAAAAATTACTGAATACTCAATATAAATCCAAGCTTTAACTCAAGATTTGAAAAATAGTTTGCGAAGAATTTCTGGAATTTCAGCCAAAAAACGAGGACGGCTTCTCAGCTTCTAAGCAAATCGTTGTCTGACGAGTCCCGATAAATCGGCGCGAGGAGTTTCGATTTGCGCCCTGCAAAGTCCGAAAGTTGTCATTGCGAGGAGCGTAGCGACGAAGCAATCTCGTAGATTTGTGCACCAGATTGCCACGGGCTTCGCCCTCGCAATGACATAGTAATGAGCAAACTATTTTTCAAGTCCGTAACCGAGCAACTCGGAAAACTATCCCTTCATCTTTCTTATTCCATTATCACTTTGCCCGTTTTGACATCTACAATCTTTATATCTACTTCGCCATCACTCTCCTCAAGCAAAGCTACTGTAGGATTCTCCTTGGGTAAAGAAGGACTCCCTGGGTTGAGGAATACAATCTCTCCTTCTCTCGCCAGTTTCGCTCTGTGTGTATGGCCCGATATGAAAATATCGACGTGCCATCTTTTAGCAAGATTGAGTTTCTCTTCGTCACTCAGTTTATCGCCGTGGTTTACCACAATCCGAAGTGAACCCAGTTGAACTACAGCGAATGGGCTTTGCAGGGGAAAATTAACCACCATATCGTCAACATCAGAATCGCAGTTTCCTCTGACTGCTACAAGAGGTATTTCTAACGCATTCATATCCTGGACCAATTCTCCGGGAGCGAAACCCTCAGGCATAGGATTCCTTGGTCCATAATTGAACAGGTCTCCGACATGGATAATCATATCTACATCGGAGAAGATTTCCTCCATTACTTTCCGCCAGCCTGTTAAATCTCCATGCGTATCTGAGATGACACCTATTTTCATCATTTCCTCCTGGTGCAGATCGGCAGAGCTTCGCTCTGGGCAATCCCTATTTCCTCTTATGTCTCCTTTTATAATTTCCAGACTCTGTTCCTTCTAATTCCCGTAGCCTGTCACGGAGTTCGGCTGCTCTCTCGTAATTTTCCTCTCGAATTGCCTCCTGCAGTTTTTTCTGAAGTATCTCTTTTTCTGAAACCGGCCTACTCCTATTGATTTCTTCAACCATTTCTCTTAAAATAGTCAATGACCTTGTCTTTTCAAAAGTAAAAGTCGAATTATCCATATCGGGAAGAGAGTCTACTACTCTAATTCCCTCCTCGATTTCTCTCAGTGCATTGTCATATTCCTTCTTTTCTAAGTGGCTAAGCCCTTTCCCGAGTGCATTCATCCTTATTATGTAGGGTCGGTACTGTTCAAGAGCCACTTTATCTTCTTCTTCAATTGCATATCTCTTGACAAAATCGAAATATTCCATATTTCGCTGGGTATCAGTGGCCACTTTTTCATAGTCTCTTATCTGAAAGAATAGGACATAGCGATAGTAATATAGGAGGCCTTCTTCATATAATCTTGAACAGTCCTCTACTGTAAGGCTGAATCCCTCGTCAGTTCCGTTCTTCTTCTCATAAGCTTCAAGCTTTGATTTATAGTACTCAAAAAGCGATTCCTTCCCATAGGGTCTTTTGCCATCAGGCCTTCCATCTACTTCGAACTGCTCGATTCCCAGAGGCAATCTAACCTGAATTTTCTCTTTACCATCGTCTCCGATTATCTTTCTTATGTTGTTAATCCTATTGTATGGCCACGCTCGTAACACTTCGCCGATGTCGTTAGACATTCCTTGCCCCTAGAGCTCTACTTTTTTAGATAAATACTACTCTGTCTCATCGCGCAGAACTCGCCACACATCGTGCAAACCCGGGAATTTCTCGGTTTCGATTTCTCTCTCTCTTTCCTGAATTTCTCGGGATTTATAGAAAGTTTTTCTTGTCTCTTCCAGTTTAATGCCTTTCTGGCCTTCGATATCTCGATATCCCAGTCTAACGCTCCTTTTAATCCTTTAGCTACATCGGCAGAATGGGCAGCAATCCTCGTTGCAATTACTCCTTCAATTACATCGTCAACATCGGGGAGGCGAAGGTGCTCTGCAGGAGTCACATAACAAATGAAATCGGCACCTGAGAGAGCAGCTACTGCTCCACCAATTGCACAAACGATATGGTCGTATCCGGGCGCAATATCTGTCACAAGTGGACCAAGAACATAGAAGGGCGCGCCTCCACACAGGCTCTTTTCCAAAAGGACATTGGCTTCGATCTGGTTTAAAGGGAGATGGCCGGGACCTTCTATCATTACCTGAACATTCCTATCCCTTGCTCTTTTTGCCAGTTCTCCTAGGACAGAAAGCTCTGCAATCTGGGCTTCGTCTGTAGCATCGGCTAAACATCCCGGCCTGAGACCATCTCCCAGACTCAAAGTGATATCATATTTGTAGGCGACATCGAGGAGCCTATCGAACTGTTCATAGAGGGGATTCTCTCTATTATTATCTATTATCCATTGTGCGAGAAAGACTCCACCTCTACTAACGATTCCGGTGATCCTTCCACTTCTTTTCAAAATCTCGACAATTCTCTTTGTAACCCCGGAGTGGACGGTCATAAAATCTACTCCTTCGTCGGCCTGTTCCTCAATTATGCGAAATATAGATTCTACATCTATCTTCCCAATCTCTTTTCCTCTGCGGACAGCCTCGCAGACAGCCTGATATATTGGCACTGTGCCGACGGGAAGAGTCGAGCGTTCCAGAACCATCTTTCTTATATTCCGAATATCTCCTCCTGTGGACAGGTCCATCACTGTATCTGCTCCAGCTTCAATGGCTGCGTCTAACTTGCTCCTTTCCTCTGCCATGCTAACTCTGTCCGGGGAAGAGCCGATATTGGCGTTAACTTTCGTGCGCAATCCTTTCCCTATTCCCACTATTCGCAATCTATTGTGATTTCGCCGTTTGATATTACAGGGAATAACTACTGTTCCTTGAGCGAGAGAAGAAGAGACATATTCTGGATTTAACCCTTCACTAGTAGCGACTAACTTCATTTCTCTTGTGATATTCTTCTTTTTGGCCAATTCTAACTGTGTCATAAGATTAACCCTTTGCCTCTTTAATCTTCTTTTTCATCTCTTCGCAGGCTTTTCTCACATCTTCAGCATCGATAACAGCATGAATAACCGCGACTTTTTCGGCGCCCGCTCGGACAACCTCTCCCACATTTTTCTGGTCAATGCCACCTATGGCAAAAAATGGTATCTTGACTTTCTCCTTCACCTGATGAATCGGGCTAAGTCCTATTGGTTTTAAATCGGGCTTGGAAAGTGTTTGAAAGATCGGACCGATACTCACATAGTCGGCTCCGTCCCTCTCTGCTTTGACAGCCTCTTTCAAACTGTGGGTGGACACGCCTATGAAGCGAGTAACGAAATGTCTTTTGGAAATACGTTTCCCTTTCTGCCCTACCTTCTTCTCCTTTCCTTGATATATTGTAGCCCCTGCCAGCTCCCACCTCAAGAGCCTTCTGGCTAACGGAATAGCCATATCTTCCTGGCCAATATGGACTCCATCGGCTCCAATAGCTACAGCAATATCCAAACGGTCATTGACTACCAACGGCACCTTGTACTTAATGGTAATTTCTCTCAGTTTCTCTCCAATCTCGATTATCTTCCTGTCCATCCAGTCCTTAATTCTCAGTTGCACCATATCGGCTCCACCCAGAATTGCTTCCTCAGCCATCTTCAAATAATCCATATCTTCCCTGGGAGAAAGAATCACATATAACTCTACATCTTCTAAACTCTTAATCATTAGTAGACCAATCTATCTAAATTCAAAATCTTTGCTGAATTATTAATTCAAAGCCCTTTTCTTTCAGTCTTACAGAAGTGGAACTATTTTTCTCTTCTTTTCTATTTTGATTGACTACCGCCCTTCCCACCAAAGTACCAATAGTAGACCCAAGAACTACATCTGAAGCCCAATGCTTATCATGGTAGACCCGAGAGACTGCAGTTAGTCCGGCTATGGTATAGGCGGTTATATCAATAAGGAGATTATCGTACTCTGAAGCTATCACTGAAGCTAAAGAGAAAGCCACAGTTGCATGGCCAGAGGGAAAGGATAATCTGGAATTGTCAAATGTTGGTCCATAGAACTTCCAGCTTCCTTCCTCACGATATGGCCTGCTCCTTCCCAGCAGAACCTTAATAGCTGAACATATGATTCCTGAAAAGATGAAAGATTCCAACGAAGAGATTGCAGTCTCTTTGGATTTCTCGTCATCGAAAATTTCGCCCGCCAGAAAGAACAGCCCCGCGATAGAAATCGCTGCTCTCCCATCCCCGAACTGCCTTGAGAAAGAGAATATTTCCTCCCAACTATTACTCTCAAAATCCTGGAACGAACTCCTGATATCTTCGTCTAAAGCCATTAGTCCGCAAGTGCCAAGAAGAAATGCTGAGAGCGGAAGAATGTCGGATTTATTCAATCTGAGGGGACTGGCGAAGATATACTTGAAATCTCTGCCAAAACGGTAAAATACGCTCTTTCCCTCAGAAGCTAAGGAAGGACTACCTCGGGGAAAAAAGGAGAGAATCAAAATTGAGAAAACTATTCTGACCCAATTATTCTTCAATTCTCCTCTTTCAAGCTGAGGCTGGCCCTTTAAGAAATGCGAGTAACTATCTCTTTTTCTATGGCGTAAACTTTAAATCTTATTTTCTTTAAGCTATCCCCCGCATCCGCTGAAATAAGTCTGGAGAATTCTTCCAGAACTCTTATTCCCTCTTCTACTCTCCTGAAATTTGCGAAAAGGATATCTTTAAGACCGTTTCTTTTTCCTTCCTTAATTGTTAGGCCAACATCTTTTTCAGATTCTCTAGACTTTAGCAATCGAGGATAGATATTGCCAGTGATTTTACTCAAATTATGCCTGAGGCCTTTTATCTTTTCAGATAACTCTTTATCGTCGAATAGAAAACGAGCCACATCCTCAATGACCCGTAACCCCTCCCTCGCCCTATTGAGATTAGCATCCAAAACCCTATATTTATTTTGCATTCCTCCCGACCCTTATCCTTTCTCCCGAAGGAGGAACGTGACTCCCAAAACTATCCCACTTACTTCGGCACCCTACCCCGTCCCCAGATCGGGACGGGATCGGGAAAGGGTGCCCCACCAATATTGGTCGGGCACTGTTTACAGTGCCGCCTCCGAAAACTATCCCTTCATGCTCCTTATATCTGTCTGAATATTCTTTCCTGAACGAAATTAGTATTGACCTCCCCCCTTCTATAAGCCTCATCACCCATAACCCTCGCATGGAAAGGAATAGTTGTCTTTATTCCATCAATGACAAATTCGCCAAGAGCCCTTTCCATACGAGCGATTGCCTCTGGCCTGTTACAGCCGAGAACGATTACCTTGGCAATCATCGAATCATAGAAGGGAGTGATACTATATCCCGGATAGATGCAGGTATCCACCCTCACTCCCGGGCCACCCGGCAGAAGAAAATTGCCAATCGTGCCTGAAGAGGGCAGAAAATCTTTATCTGGGTCTTCAGCATTTATGCGACACTCTATAGCATTACCGCAAATTTCAATTTTGTCCTGGTCAATGTTCAATTTCTCACCAGCAGCCAATCTAATCTGCATCTTCACCAAGTCTATTCCGCAAACAAGTTCAGTTACAGGATGTTCCACCTGAATCCTTGTGTTCATTTCCATAAAATAGAAATTTTCATCATCATCCAATAAGAATTCTACTGTGCCCACAGTAGTATATTTCACTGCTTTTGCCGCCTTAATAGCGGCATGTCCCATCTTCCGTCGCAATTTGGAGTCAACTGCAGGAGAGGGCGATTCCTCTATCAACTTTTGATGGCGACGCTGTATTGAACAGTCCCTTTCCGGCAGATAGATAATCTTGCCTTTCCTATCTCCAAGAATCTGGAACTCAATATGCCTCGGCTGGGAAATATACTTCTCCAGATATACTTCCTCTTTGCCAAAAGCTGCTTTGGCTTCGCTCTGACAGGTCATCACCGCATTCTTTAGACTTTCCTCACTCTGCACAATGCGCATGCCTTTCCCGCCACCACCCGCAGAAGCCTTTACCACTACTGGATACTTAATCTTCTTTGCCAGTTTTACTGCATCTTCCATCTTAGAAATCGTGCCTTTACTACCGGGAACAATTGGCACTCCTGCCTTTTCCATCGTCTTTCTCGCCTTGCACTTGTCTCCCATATTCAGAATCACTTCTTTGGATGGACCAATAAAGGTAATATTGCAGGACTCGCAAACTTCCGCAAAATATGTATTCTCCGCCAGAAATCCATATCCAGGGTGGATAGCATCCGCCCCAGTAATTTCCGCAGCGCTAATTATGTTCGGAATATTAAGATAACTCTCATCGGATGGTCCCGGTCCTATGCAGACGCTCTCATCGGCAAACTTCACATGTAATGAATCCTTGTCAACTTCGGAATGGACTGCCACAGTCTTTACACCCATTTCCCGACAGGCACGGATTATTCTCAGTGCAATCTCGCCGCGATTGGCTATTAGGACTTTCTTGAACATTAGGACCGCCTCCTTTAAACAAAAGGATAGAGAAGGTTCTTCTAACGAGACTTTTTCTTGGGAGCTTTCGAGACCTCCTCTTCCTCATAATGTGGGTCTATCAAGAACATATCCTGGTCGTACTCTACTGGATGGCCATTCTCAACCAAAATCTTAATCACTCTTCCACCCTTATCTGCAGAAATCTCCCTCATAATTTTCATTGTCTCAATAACGCAGATTTTTTGCCCGGGCTTGATGATATCTTTAACCTTGACTAATGGGGGTTGGTCTTCGGAAAGTGAATTATAGAAGGTTCCGACCATACGAGACTTAATTGTGGTATACCTTTCTGAGAAAGATGGAACTTCTTCTTTGGTCTTAAGTCGGGCCTCCTCTGCCACCTTGGGATTGGCAGAAGCAATTTCGCTCAACTCTTCAGAGGTTGCCGCTTCCCTCTGGGCTAACTCCTTCTCTCCTTCCAGTTTCCAAGCCCCTCTTTTGAAACTTATTCTCATCCCATTCTTTTCCCAGAGAAGCTCCGTAATATCGGCATCTCTTATAAGCTCGATAAACTCTTTTATCTGGGATAGTTCCTTACTTTTGCTACCGCTATTACTTTTATTTTTCATTTTCATAGTCTCCTCTCAGATCTTTTTCTTTGTTCCCTAACCTCTGACAAAGAAAAAGCCACTCTGTAAGTGGCCAAAGATTTCCCGCTCGAATCTAAACTCTCTCTATATATTCCCCGGTTTCGGTACTTACTCTAATTATATCTCCACTATTGATGAATAGAGGCACTTGAACTGTTACCCCTGTTTCCACTACAGCCGGCTTCATCACATTGGTAACAGTATCCCCTTTCTTACCCGGCTCAGTATAGGTAACCTTGAGCTCTATAGAATCTGGGAGTTTTATTCCAATAATCCTCCCTTTGTATATGAGAACATCAACCTCAGCATTCTCTTTCAAGAATTGTACGCCTTCACCCAGCTCTTTTTCCGTAAATGCAATCTGCTCAAAAGTATCCGTATCCATAAAGTAGTAGTTCTTACCATCGCGGTATAAGTATTGCTTTTTCTGACTTTCCAGCATTGCCTCTTCAAACTTATCTTCAGGGCGGAAAGTTCTATCTACAATTTTTCTTGTAACAACATTCCTCAATTTTGTTCTCACCATAGCCCCACCTTTACCCGGCTTATGGTGCTGGAACCAGAGCACAGTATAGACTTCACCATCGAGTTCAAAATTGGTCCCGTTCTTGAAATCACTAGCTGAAATCATATGTAATCACCTGGATTTTGCCCCTCGCCGTGAGAGAGAATCATAGTGAGGATGTAACCGGGCAGTCTATCCCTGCGTTAGTATCTCGTAGCCTGCCTTCGTCACCAGGACCATATCCTCAATTCTCACTCCGCCAAGGCCAGGAATATAGACCCCTGGCTCAACAGTTATGACCATCCCTGGCTTCAAAACCTCTTTACTACTCTCTTCAAGCCAGGGAAGTTCGTGAACATCAAGCCCAACCCCATGGCCTGTCTTGTGGATAAAGTAGTCTCTGAAGCCAGCTCGGGCAATTACTCTCCGGGCAGTCAGATCTACAGTTGAACACCTAACCCCAGGCCTTATCTTATCTATGGCAGCCTTCTGGGCATCACGAACTGCCTCATAAATCTTCTTGAACTTGCCTTCAAATTCAAGGGAGAATCGAGGTTTTTGACCTCTTGTGATTATATCCAAAAATAGAGTTCTTGTCAAGTCAGAACAGTACCCTTTATAGACACATCCCACATCTATAAGCAGGCAGTCTCCAAGCCTTACCTCCCGCTCGCCAGTGCGATAATGGGGATAGGCAGTGTTCTCGCCAGAAGCTACTATAATGTCAAAGGATGGCTTCTCAGAGCCTCTCTTTTTCATAAAATATTCGAGCTGACAGGCAACAATCTTCTCTTTCATTCCCACCCTGATTCTATCTCTTACATAGCGAAAGGCGGCTACACATAGCCTGGCACTCTTCCTAATGGAGTCTATTTCCTCTCCCATTTTAACTATCCGCATCTTTTCCAGGAGCCCATCGAAAGGCACTAATTTGACCCTCCTGAAGGTTCTCTTCATCTCCTTAAATCTTTTGACCGAGACTTCTCCTGCCTCAAAGCCAAGCCTTCCTATCTTCTCGCTTGCCAGAAACTTGCCGATATTCTCTAGAACCCTATTTCTAAGCCCCACCACCTGGAAGTTCTTAACTATTTCCCTGGCTTGTTGATATAATAACTCAGGAAC
>Ga0315307_1001072_pt1 | contig 12083 bp, 10 predicted proteins | sample TDP2_MG_FD_203079 | JGI IMG/M metagenome (GOLD analysis project Ga0315307, IMG submission 203079) | Freshwater sediment microbial communities from Lake Towuti, South Sulawesi, Indonesia - TDP2 | ecosystem: Environmental > Aquatic > Freshwater > Lake > Sediment | place: Indonesia: South Sulawesi... | reverse complement strand
CAACCTTTAAGGGCTTCAGTGAAGGCCCAGGAGGCTTTGCTTGAAGAGATCAGGAAAGCAGGGGGAATCCATACCATTGACCGCATGATGGTTCCGGTGGATCATATCTTTGAACTCCAAGGGGTCCCTGCGATGAAGGAGGATGAAAAGAAGTATCTGGTTTGATCATGGGAAAAGAAAAGAGAACAAAGAAGATCGGATTTATTGGGTTCGGGGAAGTGGGAAGAACCTTCTCCCAGGAGATGAAGGCAAAAGGGGCGGAGGTCTATTATTACGACATCGTGGATAAGAAACCGGAGGAATGGATTACTTTCCTTCCCATGAAGGACCTGCTTCAGACATGTGATATGATTTTGTCCGCAGTAGCGACCCACGTTGCAGTAGAGGTCGCTGAAAAAGCAATCTCCTATTTAAGACCGGGAAAAACTTACGCCGACATGAACTCAACCTCGGCATCCGTTAAGAAAAGAATAGCAGAAATTATTGAAGCGTCCGGTGCCAATTTTATTGAGGCCGCGATTTTGAGCGCTGTCGGGGAGACCGGTTCAAAAGCATCCATTTTGGTTTCGGGAAAAACCGCGCAAGAATTTTCCCGAATAATGAATCACTTAGGGCTGATCAATCTTAAATATTTTTCCCCGAACATAGGTGAAGCTTCCCTGGTAAAAATGATACGAAGCGTATTTTCAAAAGGAGTCGAGTGCCTTCTGCTAGAAATGTTGATCGCTGGAAAGCGCGCGGGTATTGCGGATTATCTCTGGAATGATATTGTTGATTTTATGACTAAAAATTCTTTTGCAAGGATAGCCGAAAATTGGATCAAAACCCATCCCCTTGCCTGCGAAAGACGATACCACGAGATGGTTCAAGTCTTAGAGACTCTGGAAGAGATCCATGTCGAACCTATCATGACCCGCGGGACAAGAGACTTTTTCCAAAGATCGAAGGGGATGGACCTGATGAAACTATTTGACCAAAAACCCGAGGACTTTTGGAGCGTCCCGAATTGCATGGAGGAAAGGCTAAGAGGGGAGAAGTTTTAAACTTCCGATCGAAAGAGGAACCTGAAGAAAAAACGGATCGATCATGTTTGAGAGTCTCATTGGTAAACACAAGACAGAAATCGATACTCCGGCCCTCCTACTCTACATGGATGCAGTGGAGAGAAATATCCATAAGATGGCCAACTTCTTTTCCAACAAAACCTGTAAACTCAGGCCCCACGTCAAGACTCATAAACTTCCTTTAATTGCCCACAAACAGATTGAGGCAGGAGCCATCGGTATTACCTGCGCTAAGCTTGAGGAGGCAAGAATATTCCTGGAATCCGGAATTGAGAATATTTTGATAGCCAATGAGATTGTTGGAAATACGAAGATTCAAAAACTGGTTCATCTTTCCACTTATGGCGATCTCATCGTCTGTGTGGATCAGTTTGAAAATGCAAGGGATATCTCCGAAGTAGCTGGGAAATTCGGAAAGAAGGTAAACGTTCTCGTTGAGGTGGATGTGGGGCTGAACAGATGTGGAGTGAAGCCTGGAAAACCTGCCTTGGAGCTGGTACAAGGGATCGCTCCGCTGAAGCATCTGGAATTTCGAGGCCTCATGGGTTACGAAGGGGGGCTATTTATCAAAGATCCGCGAGAGAAGAAGAGAAAATGCGAGGAATGCAATCATTTGTTGGTGGAAACGAAGGAATTGATCGAAAAGAATGGTTTCCCCGTTCAAATTGTCTCAGGTGGGGGATCCAACACGTTCAATCTAACGGGGCTCTATCCTGGAATCACTGACATCCAGGTTGGTTCCTATGTCACCATGGACAATCACAACAGGTCTTACGGATTGGATTTTGAGCAGGCCATCACGGTACTGACAATGGTCATCAGCAAACCCGACAAGGAAAGGGCCGTGGTGGATGCTGGAAAAAGATCCCTCTCATCTGACGAAGGAATGCCTGTCTGCAAACAGAGTGGAATTATCGTGTCCAAATTGAACGATGAACACGGGTATCTCTGGCTTGAAAACCCCGACCATGACCTCTCTGTCGGGAATAAGATCGAAATTGTCCCAAGTCATGGTTGCACCACAATCCCGCTTTATAACCGTTATGTAGTGATTCGTAATGACTATGTGGAATCTGTTTTAGAGATTTCCGCTCGAGGAGCCAGTCAATAACCAGAAAAGTTCGATGGGAGGAGAACGCCATGTCTCAAGTAAAAACCGCGGTGCTGACGAGGTTTGGCTGTATAGAGACCAAACTTTACCCTTATCCTGATGTGCAGAGTGACGGAATGCTGGTTAAAATGATCTCCTGTGGTGTATGTGGAACTGATAAACATCTTTTTGATGGCAGGGAGCCCAGCCTGGACCTTCCTATCATATTAGGACATGAGGTTTTAGGCGAAGTAGAAGGGGTGGGGAAACAGGCAGCCACCACTCTTGAAGTGCATGGTGAACGTTTGAAAAAAGGGGATCGGGTTACCTGGTTCGCTGCAATCCCATGCGGGGAATGTTGGTATTGCAAATGGGCAGCCAGCAATCATGTCGGCATTCTTTGCGAAGGCGGCAAGGCATACGGAGTTAGTATGAGTTCGAGAAATCCTCCCCATCTATTTGGTGGGTATGCCGAATATGTCTATATTCTACCCAAAACCTGGGTTTACAAGATCCCAGAGAGTCTTCCCGATAGAGTGGCTGTGCTAATCGATATCTTTGCATCTGTGGGGGGTATCAAAAAGGCCATGGCCCCAGCACCTGCACTTAAAGAAGGCTTTGGCCCCACAGATGTAGTGGTAATTCAAGGATCAGGACCCATCGGGCTAGCTGCGGGCATGACAGCTAAACTCAGCGGAGCCTATGAAATCATACTAGTAGGCGCTCCCAAGCACAGGTTGGATCTGGCGAGAACCTTTAGAATCTTCGATCATATAATCGATCTTGAGGAGGTACCCCATCCAAGGGATCGAGTCCAAGCAATCAAAGAACTCACGTCCGGGAGAGTGGGACCAGACATGGTCGTGGAGTGCACAGGTGTACCCTCTGCCGTGGCCGAAGGACTTGAGTATCTTCGCCGCGGAGGCACATTTGTTGAGTTAGGCTGTTTCACTGACACGGGAGAGGTTGTCTTAAATCCTTTCCGCCATATGTGTCACAAAGAGGTCAACCTCATTGGGCAATATGGTTGTCCACCCCAATATTATGACGTAGCCATAAAGCTGGTCGAAATGGCTTGGAAGATGGGTTGGCCTCTGGATAAGATGGTTACTCACGAATTCCCAGTCACCCGAGCTCAAGAGGCTATTGAGGCACACAAGAATTTGACCTGTATGAAAGCGATCATCAACCCAAGACTAGAAGGATGAGAGAGAAAGAGGGCGGATCATAATCCATTACAAGGAGGATGGTCAGGATAACTTAAGAGATCTTAACAGTAAGTCATCCATCGAAGATGGGTCAGGATTTACCACTTGAAAGGAGGGAACATTATGGCAAGACGACTTTTGATCCTCATAATAGTGGCCACCTTAATCTTGGCCACCTTTTCCGGAAAAAGTATGGCAGCAGAACCAAAACGCGGCGGCACTTTGACCTTTGCCGTTGCCACCACACCACCCACTCTGGATACCCACGTCAGTACGGCTAGAGCCATTGCGACATACGCAGGGATCTATATATGGGAAGGATTAGCTGCAATGGATGAGAAGTTTGTACCCCAGCCTATGCTGGCCGACAGCTGGAGGACAAGTAAAGATGGACTGGAGTGGACCTTCACCCTCCGAAAAGGCGTCCGTTTCCATAATGGGAAGGAGATGACCTCTGAGGATGTGGTCGCATCTTTGAAACGATGGCGTGAAGTATCAGCCCAAAAAGACTTGCTTTCAAGGGTTAAGGACCTAGTCGCGACTGACCGTTACACAGTACAATTTAAGCTCAACGCTCCTTTGGCCCCCTTACCCTTCATCCTTGCACAGGAGAGTTGTCAGCCGGTCATCCATCCCAAAGAGATTATTGAAGGGGCCGCTCCTAACAAACTGTCGGCGTATGTAGGGACAGGACCCTACAAGTTCGTTGAATGGATTCCGGGCCGCCATATCATCCTCGATCGATTTGACGATTATTCAGCACGAAAAGAAATCAAGGGCGGCTTGGCAGGGAGAAAGGTAGCCTACCTCGACCGGATCATATTCAAGAACATTCCCGAATCAGAGGTTCGGCTGGCTGGATTGAAAACGGGGGAGTTCGATTGTGCCGATCCTCTGCCACAGGAATACCTGAAGGAGCTTGAAAAGATCCCAAAGGTAAGGCCTGTCATTATAAAGTTTGACATGAAGCCCGCCCTTTATTTCAGCCTGGAAGGGATCATGAAGAATGTTAAGCTCCGGAAGGCGATTCGGGCAGCCCTCAACATGGACGAAATCATGTTTGGAGCTACTGGGAATGATAAATTTTATGAGCTTAATCCTGACCAACTGTGGTTCCGGTCTCAAGCGCTGTGGAGTGATACGGGGAAAGAAGCCTATAACCAGAACAATATGGCCTTGGCCAAGCAGGTGGCCAAGGAAGCAGGTTACAAAAATGAACCAATACGTTTCCTAGCCTCGGCGACCCAGTTTAGTCACCGTCGCCCCGCCATCATGATTACTGAGCAGCTTACTGCTGCTGGTTTCAACGTTCATCTTGATCTAAGAGACTGGCCTACGGTGGTCCAGCAGCGTACGGATCGGACGAAGTGGGATATCCTGTATACGCGGACGGTCCAGATGGTCCCCACCGACATCGTGAACATTAAGAATCACGGCTTTGATTCTCCGGAGACTCAGAAGCTATTCGATGTCTTAAGCACAGAGACGGATCTTGAGACAGCAAGGATAGCGATCGAGCAATTTAAACGGGACGTTATCGTTGAGCAGGTGCCGTGGATAACTTTAGGTGATATGTTCGGCTTGAGAGGTGAGAGGGAACGTGTTCGCGGCCTGCAACCGATCTACATTCATCCTTTGTGGAATGTATGGCTTGAGGAATAATGCTACATAAAGGGATGTCTTGCTGACCCTGGCAAATGCAGCGTGGGAGACACCCTACGAACTGGATCTATCCCTTGAATTTCATTGCTTACAACTACAGGTGTGAGCAATGAAAGAGTGGCATTGGAGACCGCAGCCAAATGGGGACTTACATTGGGAAGCGTATCGTTTTTGCCATTCTAATATTGTTCTTGGATATCGTGCTCGTCTTCAGCCTTATCCATCTGACCCCCGGCGATCCGGCGTTGATGATTGTCAGCGGAGAGATGACCGCTTCGACCGACACCATCGAAGCGGTGAGACGTGAACTGGGGCTTCAAAAGCCCTTGCCTGTGCAATTTTACGATTATCTGACCGGATTACTGAGAGGTGATATGGGCCGGTCTTTCTTCAATAACCAACCCGTCTTCGAGATGCTGGTTGCAAGGGTTCCCGTGACCTTTACGCTTGCCCTTCTTGCTATGTTGATTGGGCTAATCATCGCCATTCCCAGTGGAATACTAGCCGCAGTGAAGAGAGGCTCCATTTGGGATCAGTTCTTCATGTTTCTCGCTATGTTCGGTGTATCCATGCCAGCCTTTTGGCTGGCCTTGATCCTCATGCTCGTTTTTGCTGTTGAACTTAGATGGTTTCCCGTTGTGGGCTACGTAAGCTTTTTTGAGGATCCTGTCGGATGGATCCGGCATCTCGCGTTGCCTGCTCTGGCGATAGGTTTCGCCCAGTCCGCCCTGAAAGCTCGTATGACCCGATCGAGCCTTTTGGAGGTATTACGCCAGGACTATGTGGCCCTCACCGCCCGTGCCAAAGGGTTGCCCGCATGGAAGGTGATCCTGAAGCACGCTCTGCCCAATGCCGCTTTTCCCATTGTGACGGTGGTGGGGATGAGTTTCGCCTACCTGATCGGTGGGGTCGTCATCATCGAGATGGTTTTTGCCTTGCCAGGCGTGGGCAACCTGTTGATCGAATCAGTCGGAAGGCGGGATTACCATGTGATTCAGGGCGTCTTGCTCTTTATTGTGGCTGCGAACGTCATGATGAATTTACTGGTCGACATCTCCTATGCATTGATTGATAAGCGGGTCAGGTACAGGTGAATGGGTTGGGTTTTATGGGAACGAGGCAGATGAAGTGGGCCGGGCGGATGGTACGGAAAAGCAAAACGGAAGCCCGCTTCTGGTAGGTAAAGCGAAGACTAATTTTTCGAATGGAGGATAATGTTATGAAAAAGCGAATTCTTATTCTCATGGTGCTGATGATCGTTGGGATGGCTTTTGTTGAAAAGAGTAACGCGGCAGAACCAAAACGTGGTGGCACCCTTACCTTTGCAGTGGCTACAACCCCCCCTACCCTTGATTGGCACATCAACGCGGCCAGGGCAGTGGCCCTCTACGCAGGGATGTACATATGGGAAAGCCTTACCGCAGTGGATGAGAAGCTCGTACCCCAGCCCATGCTGGCCGACAGCTGGAAGGTGAGCAAGGACGGATTGGAATGGACCTTCATCCTTAGAAAAGGTGTCTATTTCCACAACGGAAAAGAGATGACCTCGGAGGATGTTGTGGCGTCTTTGAAGCGATGGCGGGAGGTCTCACCCCGAGCCGATCTGTTTGACCGTGTGAAAGAGATCGTCGCTACTGAGCGCTACACAGTCAACTTTAAGCTCAATGCTCCCATGGCTACCTTACCATACATCCTTGCGCAAGAAGGTTGTCAACCGATCATCCATCCCAAGGAGGTTATTCAAGGGGCTGCCCCTAACAAACTGCCGGCCTATATCGGGACAGGACCGTATAAGTTTGTTGAATGGGTTCCCGACCGACACATCATCCTTGAACGCTTCGACAATTATTCGTCCCGAACAGATATCAAGGGCGGTTTAGCGGGGAAGAAGGTGGCCTATCTCGATCGAATCATCTTCAAGAATATCCCTGAGGCTGAGGTCCGTCTAGCAGGGCTGAAGACCGGTGAGTTCGATGCCGCCCATCCTCTCCCACAAGAGTATGTTCAAGAACTTGAAAAAACCCCGAAAGCAAGACCCGTCATAATCAAATTTGACATGAAACCCGTCATCTACTTCAGCATGGAAGGGATTATGAAGAACGTGAAACTCCGGAAGGCGATCCGTGTTGCCCTCAATATGGACGAGATCATGTACTCAGCTACGGGAAACGAAAAGTTTTACGATCTCAATCCTGACCAATTGTGGTTCCGGTCCCAAGGGCTATGGAGTGATACGACAAAAATAATCTACAACCAGAAAGACGTTCCCTTAGCCAAAAAACTAGCTAAGGAAGCAGGCTACAAAAATGAACCGATCCGTTTCCTGGCATCGGCCACTCAATTTCACCATCGCAGGCCCGCCATTCAGATTACAGAGCAGCTCACGGCTGCTGGGTTCAACATACACCTCGACCTGCGAGACTGGGCGACTGTTGCCCGGACTCAACTCGAACCGGCTAAGTGGGATATCGCGTATTCAAGAACGATTGTCTATTTCCCATCTGAGGCCTCTCTCGTTAAATATATGGGCTTCAATTCCCCAGAAACTGAGAAACTTCTCGACATCGTCAATAGAGAGACAGATCTTGAGAAGCTGAGACAAGCATTCGAGGAGTTCAAACGGGACGTCATCATTGAACAGGTGCCGTGGGTCACCATGGGTGACATGTTCGCTCTCAGAGGGGAACGCGAACGGGTTCGTGGTATGCAGCCGATCTATCCCCATCCGCTTTGGAATGTTTGGCTTGAGGATTAAAGACCGTTAAAGGTCTTTAATCCTCAGGAAGGGAGGCCATGGCCCAGTGGGCGCTTATATTGCAAAGCGCATCATTTCAGCCCTAGGGATATTGTTACTGGATATCTTGCTGGTCTTCAGTCTAATCCATCTCACCCCTGGTGATCCAGCCGTGATGATGGTGGGAGGAGGGGAAGCAGGGATTTCAGCAAAGAATATCGAGTTGGTGAGGCAACAGTTGGGACTCGATAAACCATTACACCTCCAGTTTGTGAGCTACGTTAAGCGATTGCTCCAAGGCGACATGGGCGCATCCTATTTCAGTAATGAACCGGTGCTGAATATGATGCTAAACAGGATTCCCATGACCTTTGCTTTGGCCTTCATCTCGCTACTGATCGGGATGGTGATCGCCATCCCAAGCGGGATATTAGCGGCGGTCAAACGCGGATCCATATGGGATCAGGCCTTTATGTTTATTGCCATGTTTGGAGTTTCCATGCCTGCTTTCTGGCTTGCTTTAATCCTCATGCTTGTCTTCGCTGTAGAATTTGGATGGTTCCCTCTTGTCGGTTACATAAGTTTTCTCAAAAGCCCGGACGGTTGGATCCGTCATCTTACGTTGCCAGCCCTAACGATAGGGTTTGCTACATCAGCGCTCATTGCTCGGATGACCCGTTCGAGCCTTCTGGAGGTTTTGCGACAAGATTATGTTGCTTTGACCGCCCGGGCAAAAGGCCTTCCGGCGTGGAAGGTGATTATCAAACATGCATTGCCCAATGCAGCCTTTCCCATTGTGACGGTAGTGGGGATGAGTTTCGCCTACCTGATCGGTGGGGTCGTCATCATCGAGATGGTCTTTGCCCTGCCCGGTGTGGGCAGCCTTCTTATCAACTCGATCATGAGAAGGGACTACCTCGTGATCCAGGGTGTCTTGCTTTTCATCGCCGCCACAAATGTGGTGATGAATCTGCTCGTGGATATTTCGTATGCGTTTATCGATAAACGGGTCAGATATAGCCTAGAGGAAGGAAAGACATAGATGGATGTAAGTGCAAACGGGTTGCCTGAACGGTCCTCATGGGTCAAGCAGAGCAAGAGGATATTCTTTCGTAACCCCTTCATTGCTGCGGGGACGATCATCATCATTTTGGCCTTTTTGGTGGCAGCTATCGGTCCTATGTTTTGTAAGTATGATCCCATTAAGAGCAATATAAGACAGAGGCTTCTGGCACCTAATGCCAAGCATCCTTTCGGTACGGATGGTTTTGGCAGAGATGCCCTCACACGTATTGTCTATGCAGCAAGAATCTCTCTGAAAATTTCTTTCGTCATCGTTCTCATCACAACGATACTGGCTTCTTTGATAGGAGTCGGTGTTTCATGGTTTCGCTGGCTTGACAACCCTGTCATGCGAATAATGGATGTGCTGATGTCTGTGCCGTCGCTCATTTTGGCTATTGCCCTGATGGGATTTCTCGGAGCCAACCAGACGAATCTGGTGATTGCGATCGTGGTGACCCAATTGCCGAGGATGACCAGGGTGGTTCGTTCTGCGGCGATTGCCATCCGAGAAAACGAATATATTGAGGCAGCTCGTGCTTTAGGAGCAAGTGATCTCCGAATTATGTTTAAGTATATCTACCCCAATGCCTTGTCACCCATCGTGGTTCAGGCAACCTTTCTCTTCGCTCATGCCATTCTTGTGGAATCGGCTCTAAGCTTTATTGGAGTTGGGACGCCACCACCCACACCAAGTTGGGGAAACATGCTTGCAGAGGGACGGGAGCACATTAGTGTGGCTTGGTGGCTTACGGTGATCCCTGGCGGTTCGATCATGACCACAGTACTTGGCCTGAACTTGCTCGGAGATGGGTTAAGGGACTTGCTCGACCCACGCTTGAGAGGACAATAGAAACAGCATGAATGAGGGTTATTCAGGAAGGGCCAAAGCGTCGGCAAGGGAGATGAACTACACAATTTGGTGTCCGAGATGTGGCGAGGAAATTATCTCCAAAGGATATGTCTACCTGTGTCCGGAATGTGGCGGTATTTTAGAAATTGAATTTGACCTCTCAAGGTTGAAAAAGGAATTGCCTACCGACTGGCCACGCATCGGGATTGGAATGGAAACTTATAAAAAGTTGCTCCCCATAGATGAGGATTCCGAATGGGTGAGTTTAGGAGAGGGATTTACTCCTTTGGTTCCCTCTGTGACGTCTTTAGGGTGCAAAGTTTATTTCAAAAACGAAGGAACTAATCCCACCGGATCGTTCAAGGACCGTCCGATATCTATCGTCGTTACGAAAGCACGAAGCATGGGTGCACAAATCTTAATCACATCTTCCTCCGGTAATGCAGGTGTTTCTTTGGCGGCATATGCGGCTAGAGCAAATCTGACCGCCTATGTTCTTGTGGCGGGAAATACGTCCTTTGGGAAATTGAAGCAGATGTCGGCCCATGGTGCAAAGATTTTTCGCATAAAAGGGGATGTCAGTCGAGCTCTTGAGGCGGCCACAGCCGTCAGCAAAGAGCTTGGTTGGGTCAACGCGGCGACGACGTTCTTGAGCCCTTTTCCAACACAAGGGGATAAAACAGTCGCTTATGAATTGTTTGTTCAGTTGGGAAGGGATACCCCTGATTGGGTTTTTGTCCCCATTGGTGCGGGACCACTTTTGGCGGGCTGCTACCAGGGCTTTGATGAGTTGGTTCAACTGGGGATCTCTGATAAAGTGCCTCATAGGGCCGGGGTACAAGCCGAGGGTTGCTGCCCCATCGCTACTGCGTTTCAACAGAATGCTGCTCATGTGGTTCCTTGGGAGTCTCCTGTGAATACCCTGGCGACAGGCATTGCGGATCCGCTCACCGGCTACCTACAAGATGGGGAATATACACTCAATATCATCAGGCGAACACATGGGGTTGCAGTGGCCGTCAGTGAATCAGAGATCTTAAAGGCAACGAAACATTTGGCGGAAAGGGAGGGCATTTGGGCAGAACCCTCCGGCGCTGTCGGGCTTGCCGCCCTCTGGAAATTATTGAAAGAAGGAATCATCCAGGTAAATGAAAGGGTGGTGCTCTTGATCACAGGGCACGGTTTCAAAGAGCCTGTGGTGCCGGACGCAGAATATCCTCTAATCGAGGATCTCTCAAGTTTTATAAGGAGGAGGGAACATTCAGGATATACGGTTGAGCTTTAAAAAGATGGTTTCTACACACAGAAGAGATTGAAACGGAGGAGAAACATTTGCCACCACCTGGACAGATGCTGTATCAAAACAGGAGATCTCTGCTAGAGGTAGAAGGTCTCAAGACCTATTTCTACACAGAGGATGGGGTGGTTTTGGCAGTCGATGATGTCTCCTTTTCCATCCATAAAGAGGAAACTCTGGGAGTGGTGGGAGAAAGCGGCTGTGGAAAGAGTGTCACAGCCCTCTCCATCATGAAGCTTGTCCCCCATCCTCCGGGGAAGATCGTAGCTGGAAGGGTCCTTTTTGAGAATGAGGACCTTCTCGTGAAAACCGAACCAGAGATGCAGCGTGTCCGAGGGAACCGTATTTCCATGATCTTCCAGGAACCGATGACAAGCTTGAACCCCATCTTCACCGTTGGCGGTCAGATTGTAGAGTCCATCATGCTCCATCAAAAAATGAAGAAAACAGAAGCCCGGGAGAGGTGCATCGAGATGTTGAGGCGGGTAAGGATCCCTTCACCAGAGCGAAGGATTGACGAATATCCTCACCAGATGTCGGGAGGAATGAGGCAGAGGGTGATGATCGCCATGGCCCTCTCCTGTAATCCACAGCTTCTCATAGCCGATGAACCCACAACAGCACTGGACGTCACCATTCAAGCCCAAATCCTCGACCTGATCCGAAAGCTCAAAGAGGAGTTTGGCATGGCCATGCTTCTCATCACCCATGATTTAGGGGTGGTCTCCGAGGTGACCAATAAGGTCGTCGTCATGTATGCGGGAAAGATCGTCGAGGCAGCCATAACACAGTCTGTCTTGAGATTCCCTCAACATCCTTACACGATCGGGCTTCTTGAATCGATTCCCCGTGTGAATGAAGAGAGGGAGAGGCTTCGTGTGATAGAAGGAACCGTCCCGAACCCTTACAGCACACCCGAAGGATGCCGCTTTCATCCGAGATGTTCTTATACAAAAGAAATTTGCAAAAGAGAAGAGCCGGATCTGCTAGAGGTTGAACCAGAACACCGGGTAGCCTGTTGGCGTCCGGTGGGATATGAACCTGTGGTTAAGCCTTTGAAACACTTATAAAAGGGCCATGAATCCCTCGACGGACATCCTAGGGATATGGAGA
>Ga0315307_1001069_pt1 | contig 12095 bp, 11 predicted proteins | sample TDP2_MG_FD_203079 | JGI IMG/M metagenome (GOLD analysis project Ga0315307, IMG submission 203079) | Freshwater sediment microbial communities from Lake Towuti, South Sulawesi, Indonesia - TDP2 | ecosystem: Environmental > Aquatic > Freshwater > Lake > Sediment | place: Indonesia: South Sulawesi... | reverse complement strand
CTTTCATTCCGAGGTCGACTTTAATCCCGAGAATTTCGTTTAGATAATCTCCTAGTTCAACGAAGGTGAACAGATCAATAGTTTCATAGAATTCTACCAAAACATCTATGTCACTCTTTTTCCTTTGCTCTTTCCTTACATAAGAACCAAAAATCCCTATCTCTTTTACTTTGAATCTTTCCCTGAGTTCTTCCTTATGCTTTGCGAGTGTCTCTTTTATTTCATCAATTGTTTTCATTTTTTATTCCTTGTAATTTTTGGTACTTTGAGCTTTTAAAGCTCTGTTTCTACCTGCTTTAATCCTCTTTCCAAATTCGAGTCTTTTTCTCACAAAATTTTCTGAGACTTGAAATTCCTCAGCTAGTTCTGGAATTGGGAATTATGTGGTGGACGGGGAGGGATTTGAACCCTCGACCTCGGCGATGCCAACGCCGCGATCATTCCAAACTGATCTACCCGCCCGCCAAAACTCTAATGATGAATGAACGCTATTAAGTGTTTTGCCATCGAATACCCAATTATTAAACCTTTGAGATGAGTTAGAACAGCAAAGTTCTTCCTCAGATTTTTCATCGTCCGAACGCCCTCAGAAGCCCATGGTCACTGAAACCTTTGCCCAAAAGGAGAATATCAGAAACCCAAAGAGGCGACGACACGGTTGAAGTCACAAAACGCAAACCGTTTGGCTTTCAGATTTCCCGACAGTTGAAACCAAGGAAAAAGGTCCGTTATGAAAAAACCGGGTGAAGATCTACAATAGGTTCTAAGCCACAAGAACATCAAAAACGCAGTTCCTTAGATCTAACTGGAGGAAATGATAGTAGTGTAATCTGGCATCGGGGAGTCTAGCCAAAAAATTATTACAGCTACCTTACTATAAAATACACTGAGATTAGGGAGGCGGATGTAGAGTGGAATATATGTACTCGGTTTCTTTGGAAGCTTTTGGTCTGCAACGTGACCGTTTCTGCGAGTATGGAGAACAGCGTAGCTTGGATGACATGGTTAGACTTGCCTCGGCAATTGAAGGTTTAGACGGAGTCAGCACAGCCTACCGTCTGTCCACTGATGTATCCTTACTCAAGGAGACACTCGCCAAACACGGGGTCGGATTCTCACATTTCACTGTCGACCTGAGCCGGGATCGTAGATGGCTAACAGGGTCGCTTTCATCTCCTGATTCGGGGACAAGGAAAGCCGCCTTGGAGCACATCAAGAACTGCATGGATGCGACGAAGATGATTGGGGGCTCCTTGGTGAACCTTTGTCCGATGGGAGACGGTTACGATTACTTGTTCCAGGCGGATTACTCGGAGGCTTGGAGATGGCTCATCCAGGGCTTGAAAGAGGCCTGCTCGCACTGTCCCGACGTGATGATCGCCATTGAGTACAAGAGGAAAGAGCCAAGAACCCATGTTTATGTAAGCGACGTAGGTAAGGCTCTTTACCTCTGCAAGAAGGTTAAAGCCCCAAACCTCGGGGTCACAGTAGATTTAGGACATTCGCTACTAGCTGAGGAAAATCCAGCTGAATCCGTCTGTCTGACAGCTCAGGAAGGTCGACTTTTCAGCGTGCACTTTAACGATAATTTTGGAGACTGGGATTGGGATATGCTTCCCGGTTCTGTGAACTTCTGGCAGTTCCTTGAGACATTGATCTGGGTCGTCAAAGTTGGGTATAAAGGCTGGATATTCATGGATATCTTCCCGTTCAGGCTTGACCCCGTCGTGGCAGTAAGCAGAAGCCTTGGAAACGTTAAAAGGCTCGTTAAAGGGGTTCGAGAGGCGGACTTATGCAAGGTTCAAGAAGAGATGAGGAGACACAACTACATACAGGCGCTTATGATCGTTCTTGAAAAAGTGTGAATGTGAGAAAAACGGAACAAAGGAATCCGGTACTTCCCTCAACTATCTCTTTTCTTCTTTGGGTCTCTTCTGTAGCCGTGAAGGAGTATTCTGTTCACAAGGAGCAAAAACCTAGCAGATTTGTGAGATTCCTAGCAGATTGGGATCTTCCCGTAGGCTAGGTCTATGCAGAATCCATCTATGTTTTCAAGCTCGTGGTCCACTATTCTTTCAGCTTCTTTCTTTATCTTTTGGAGTTGAGCATCAGGTTCAGGGATTACCTGTACAGCGGCTATGGCTGGCAGGTCTATGGGTTGACCTATCTTGCTCAGCATCCAAACGTAAACTTCTTTTAGCCCTGGCACCTGCGTGTACACTTCGTTTGCAACCTTGTACGTTAGAAGGTTGTAGATCTTTCCGACGTGGCTCACAGGGTTCTTCCCAGCTGCCGCTTCGGAACACTGAGGCCTGTTCAGCGATATAAGCCCGTTTACCCTGTTTCCCCTTCCTATCTGTCCAGAGTCTCCGTCTTCAGCGCTTGTTCCGAGCACGGTTAGGTAAACGCCGTCCAAGCCTCTTCCGTGAACATCCAATGTATTCAACTGAACCGTGACGCTGTTTGAATCGGTCTTATGGTCAACAAAGGCTTTGACTTCCTCAAGTATCTTTGTCTTCTTGTCAAAGTACTCCTGTTCACTTCCTATGAATCGGTCTACAAAGGCCATCGACACTATGAGGTCTAACTCACCACCCTTCCGAAGCCCCATCACCTTTATGTCCTCACCGGACTCCGGATGTTTCCGTTTGAAATCCCTAGAGTTGAGATATTTTTCAGTCTCTAATACGGTCTTCTCAGTCTTGGTTAAAGGTGCCCAACCGACAGCTGCTGAGGTGTCATTGGCGCCGAGAACCTTCCCCTTTCTTTTGAAGATGTCTGTGAGGGCTGAGGAACCGGGCTCTATCTCCACCTGATAGACTACGTGTTTCTCAGGGTCGACAAATCTCAAGTTATTTCTAAACCATTCCTTTGCTGTTTGAACCGCTATTTGGTCAATAGGTATCTCGACCTCTCCGATTCTGGACGTGGCTCGGTCTCCAAATATTAAACGCATAGGTTTCTTTATTAGTCCGCCGCCGAACCTTGTTTCGACCTTGCCCGCGACCAACAGAGCCTTATCGATATTGTGATGCATTACCTCCCCGAACTTTTCTAGGTATTCTCTGCTGAGCTTGACCGAAACCTCGTTCATTATCGAGTCGCATACGGTGTCCGGATGACCTAAACCCTTCCGTTCCACGATCTCTAACTGCTGCTCTTCGATAGGCGTCTGTTTCAGGCTGTTAACGTAAATATTCCTCACGCCGATCCAACCCATCTGATGAAACTTATAGACGCATCAATTAGATATATAACTTTTTATATCGATATTACATAAAAAATAACTAGAGGTTATCAACAATGGCCGTGAGATGCTCAGTACTGAAAAAGATGAGGATAGAAGCCGGATTAACCCAAAGCCAACTAGCCAAGCTCATAGGCGTCTCTCAGGCTCACATAGCAAAAATAGAAAGCGAGAAAGTAGACCCCAGGTTATCAACCGTGAATAAGATCCTTCAGGTATTAATGGAAGGCAGAGGCAAAAAGTGCGGAGAGGTCATGACGAAGGACGTGATCTCCGCAAGGCCCGATGAGAAGATTCAGGAAGTAAGCGAGCTCATGATGAAGTACGCTATATCGCAGCTTCCCGTGATCGGTGAAGGAAGAGTCGTAGGAACAATCACGGAGCAGAGTATAATAAGGAATCTAAGCGCTACTGTTGCGGATGAAAGGGTTGAGAAGATAATGGAGCCACCGCTTCCCACGGTTCCAGAGGATACAAACATAGGCACAGTCAAGGCTCTACTGGAGGCTCATCAAGGCGTACTTGTGACGAGGAAAGGCGAGGTCGTAGGAATAATAACGAGATCAGACCTCCTCAAAGTTATCTCAAACATTTTATAATCGCCTTGCTCGAATTCTCGATTTGAGGAGAAAGTTTTGAGACCGTTCAGCTTCGTCCACACGGCTGATCTGCATCTGGGCTATGAGCAGTACAACCTAGATACGAGATGTGAAGATTTCTACAGAGCCTTTCAAGAGGTTGTCGAAAAGACAATCGAGCTCAAGCCAGATCTCATGATCATAGCGGGAGATCTATTCCAACACGCCCGTCCGTCAAACTCAACATTGGAAAATGCTATTACAAGTTTCAGAAAGCTTAAAGAGGCTGGGATCGCCGTGCTTGCGGTAGACGGTTCGCATGATGCCGCACCCAACGTGATCACGGGGACCATTCTTAACCCTCTAGACAAAGCCGGGCTGATCCATTATCTGCCCCGCCATGAGGAAGCATGCTGGAGGAACGAGAACTGCTACGTCTATGGTGTACCTAACTTCAGAACAAGAAGTAAGACAGAGGAGCTACTGCCGTCCTTCTACGAGATAAAGAAGCCGAAGCCTAATCCTGAATTCTTTAACATCTTTCTCTTTCACATGGCCCTGGACATTCCAAGCATGGTGAAGAAACATCCACGGATAGAAGCCGAGGCTTCACCTGGTCTTCTACCCGACGGCTTCAACTATTATGCGGGCGGTCACATCCATTCTCCTTTCCAGATTCCATTCAGGAATGGTGTGTTAGCTTACAGCGGATGCACCGAAACTGTAAGTTACGAAGACTCCGGGGTTGAGAAAGGGTTCTTTTACGTTGAGGTTGATCGAGATGGAAATCCTGAAATCAGCCACATCGAGCTCGAGAGCCCCCGCAGCTTCATAATCTTAGATGAAGACTACAGTGGGCTGAAGCCGGATAAGATAACTGAATTAGCTGTTCATTCCGTAAAGAAATGTGATGAACCCGGAGTTGTTATCATACCAGTATTGAGAGGAACTCTACCACCTGAGTCGACTCGCAGAGAGATTGACCTAGCTAGGATAAGGAACGCAGCTGAGAAGGCGCTTCTCGTTCGACCGATCCTTCAGATGAGGGAGAAGGGAATCCCGGAAGAGGTCATCCGTTCCATATTTGACGGGAAAATGCAGGATCTGAAAACGAAGACCTTCGAGTATTTCCTACAGTTCTTCTCGCAAAGCTACCCGAAGGAAGAAGCCGAGAGAAACGCCCGCTTGGCATTAGATTTAATCCAACCGCTGGTACAGGGCGAAGAGGAAAAGGTTAAAGAAGCCTTGGAGGCGGCGCTGAGTGAAAATTAAGACGGTGATTCTGGAGCACATCCGGTCGCATGTTAAGAGCATGCTTGAGTTTCCAGACGGCTTCAATTGCCTCGTCGGAGGTTTAGGACGCGGAAAGTCCAGCATACTCTTGGCTGTTGACTTCGCGCTTTTCGGAGACCCCCTGGGAAGGAGCTACGATTACCTCCTCAGAGAGGGAGCTGAAGTTGGCAAAGTTGCGCTAAAGTTCGCTAAAGATGGCAGAGAGTACACGATTTGGAGAGCCCTACGAAGAAAGAACGAGCACATAACCCAAGACATGGAGCAACTCAAACTCTTCGAAGGAGAGAGGCTGATCGCTGAGATCAAGAGTGATGCTGTTGCTGAGCAGCTAAATGCAATCACAGGAATCGACCGAGATTTATTCCGCGAAGTCGTCTGGATGCGGCAGGAACATCTCAAGGAGCTTTTGGACATGCCGCCCAGTGAACGGCAAAGGAAGCTGGATCAGCTCTTCGGGCTCTCGGACTATGAGGCTTCATGGACAAATCTCAGGCCCATATCGAGATGGTATGAAAGTGAGAAAGACACTCTTCAACGCGACCCGGATATCAGGAGGATTCAAGAGCTACAGACCGAGTATGACAAGGCTGCTAGAGAGTTCTCACTGAAAACGGTCGAGCTTGAAGACTTGAAGCAGCGATTTCTAGAGGCTGAGGCTAAGTTGAAGGAGGCTTCCACCAGGGTTGCGAAGCTCGAAGACTTGAGACGCAAAAACGAGGATCTTCGAAATGAAGAGCGTGAGCTCCAAGCAAGGATCATGACCATAGAAGATGTTTCAGCCAGATTGGCAAATGAGATCCAAGACAGAGAGATAAGGGTCAAGAGACTGGAAGAACGTTTAAGATCATTCAAGAATCAAGAAGATACATACAGAAGGATGATTGAAGAAGTCGGATTGCCAGCCAACCAGACTGTTGAGCAGATAAAAGGGCATCTAGACACCTTCATCAGTCAGATAACAAGTATTCGTGGAGAAAAGGAATCAGCCGAAAAAGAGGTTGAAAGGACGACGCAGAGGATTTCAAACCTGATTAAGGAGAGTCGGTGCCCACTCTGTCTCCAACTTCTCGCCCCTACCTATAAGCGGGATCTTATCAGAAAAATACAGCAAGAAACCGACGAGCACAAGGAAAGGCTTAACGAGCTTGAAAGGAACGCTGAGGAACTTGAGAGGATTAGAACTATCATGAGTTCGGTTGTTTCGAATCTTCAAATGACGCTCATGAGAGTAGAGGAGGCGGAGAAGCAACTAGAAGAGGAACACCGTTTCGTTTCAGGCGTTTCTAAGGAGTTTGAAGAGAAGCAACATGAAGAAGAGGAGACTCGGCGACAACTTGAAGCCCTACGCAGGGAGATAAGTCAATTCGACCTGACGCAGCTTGAGGAGGCTCAGATGCTTCGGAATGCGGCTTCCGACAAGTACTCTAGCATCAAGTATGCCTTACAGACCGTTGAAAGTCAGAAGAGGGAGATCTCTCTCAGAATGGACGGTCTCAAAGAACGCTTGGAGAACGCTGAGCGTAAAGTTGAGAGAGTTCTGAAGGTGGAAAAGATTCTTGTGATCGTCAAAGACATACGGGGAGCCTACAGAAGCATACAACCGAAACTTAGAAGCGAATTCGTCACATATCTTGAGAGAATCGTTCAGCAGGAGCTGGATGAACTCATGGGTTTTGAGAATTCCCTACTAAGCGTCAAGATTGATGAAAACTATACACCGTTCATAGAGAGCCAAGGTGGTCACGAGCGTAATGTCTCAAACCTTTCAGGTGGAGAGAGAACATTTCTTGCCTTTGCTTACAGGCTCGGCATAGGTCAGTTGATCATGCAGTCGAGGCTCGGGCACGGATTGAGTATGCTTCTACTCGATGAGCCAACGGAGAGCTTGGGAAGGGAAGACGGCTCGATAGAGCGGTTAGCCGAGGCGATATCACGTCTAAAAACGATCGAACAGGTGATCGCTGTGACACACAGCGAAGCCTTCGCGGAGAGAGCTGACCACGTGGTGCGCCTAGAGAAAGAAGACAACGTCAGCAAAGCGACGGTGGAGAGATGATCAGCCTGATCCAAGGAAAGGTTCCATAAATGACGATTAAGGTTGGTTGCTGCGGATATCCGGTTTCAATCAGGAGATACCAAGAGGTCTTCCAAGTTGTGGAGTTAAACAGTACCTTCTATGAATACCCAAGGGATTCTTCTGTTGAGAAGTGGAGAAGGGAATCCCCGAAAGATTTCGAGTTTACAGTAAAGGCAAACCAGGAGATAAGCCACAAACACAAGTTGAAGATCGAATTTGTGGCCGAAGCCTTCAAGAAAATGAAGAGAATATGCCAGATCTTAAAGGCTCGTATACTGTTGATCCAGACTCCAGGATCTTTCAAGCCCGATGGACTAGATGACGCCTATGAGTTCTTTGAGAAGTTGGAAAAGGAAAACCTGACCTTGGTCTGGGAGACTCGAGGCGATCTATGGCAGAAAGCCGAGGTACAGAACGAGTTGCGCACGATTTTGGAGAAGGTAGATGTTTCGCATGTCACCGACCCTTTCAAGATCATGCCAGCTTACACGAGTCATTTGGCATATTTCCGTCTTCACGGACTTGGAAAACGAATGTACTATTACCAATACACAGACGAGGAGTTCAGAAAATTATATGACCGTGTTGAGCCCTTCAACCAGCCAGATCACGAGGTTTACGTATTTTTCAACAACCTTTCAATGTTTGAAGATGCGAGAAGATTCCTATTCTTTCTTGAAAAGAGAGAGTTCCCAAGCCTCACTGGAACAGTGGGTTTAGACTCTGTGAGGGTAGTCATAGACAGAACCAGATATCCCTTAACCAAAAGCATGTTAATGAAGAAGCTCGGATGGAGAATCGCAGAGCTAGAGCAAGGCAAACAAGTCAGACTTGAAGAGCTACTCAGGAATTTGCCCTCTAAAAGCTATAAGAATGCAGAAGAGGTAATCCAGGAAATAAGGCTGGCTCGCTCGTATTAGATTATCGAACTCCAGATTATGTTCGAGCCTCAATCTAATAATAACTTGCGAGTTCACTTTCAGGTTCTGAATTTGCTACATGGGCTGAAGCCCTTTCATGATTGACCTCTACCAGAGTCATGAATCGGTTTAGCCGTTACACAAGAGTGCCGTGAACTAGGTTAAAAGGGATTTTGATGAAGGTCTCCTTTCTTCTCATAATCTTTCAATCCAAAGCATCAGATACGAGGCTCATCGAAGATCATACTGAGTCTTCGGTTTCTCCCTCCTCTTTCTCAACCATACTAGGAGGGGGCTATATATAGGCTGGTCAGATTCTCTATCCATCTTTTCTTCAAGGCTTGGCAGCGTCTGTGATTTTCCTGCTGACATACTTAATCGAAGTCGAAATTTTTATTAGAGATGGCGGATTCTTCTTAAGGGTGTCTGAGGTAGGAAGAGGGGTCGTCGGCTAGCTTGGTCTAGGCTCCGAGACTTGGGCTCTCGCGACGGGAGTTCAAATCTCCCCGACCCCACCTTTCCTTAGTTTCTAAAAATGCAACGTCTTTTCAAGCGTTGAAGTGTGGATTAGGCCTCCAGCGTGACGTGTTTGTGCTTTGAGGCTTAGGCGGAATTCGGGTCTTTGTATGTGTGTGCGCGCAATGGTCTTAGGCCCCTCTATTTTGATCCAAATATGTTTTGTTTGTATGTTTGTCAGAGTTTGGGTTTTCTGACTCTACTGTTTTGGCGGGGTCTGTAGCCTCGTGAATGAATCGTCTTGGCTTCGTGGTGCTGTTGGTCTCATTTCGGCATATTTGGGTTTATTTTGCTGAATCTGATGAATCTGACCGGAGTTGATGAAATTTAGGTGCGAAGAAGATTGGGTTGATGGAAGAAAGCATAGGATAATAGGTTCAGGGGACAAAGGCATAAGTGAGGGATGAACCCTAAGGGATTCAGTTCAGAAATGTGGGCGGATTTCCAGCAACGGATGGCAGTATCATGGCAGTTCAATATAGGGTGTACCGACCTAAGAAAATCTTGAATGTTCATAAACATGCGGATTCATGGTTCTGGGACAAGTATTCAGCCCATCCATATCTGGGCTGTGAGTATGGATGCGAATACTGCTATAATCGGGAGAAGAGATTCTGTCCCTATGAAAGTCCTGATGATTACTCTAAGATCGTCACAATAAAGGAGAATGCTGCGGAACTCCTGAGAAAGGATCTTTCTAAGGTTCCGAAAGACATTGCGGCTGTGGGTGACTATCAACCGGTTGAGGCTGAGACAAGGCTTTCCCGTAAGATGCTGGAAGTTTGCCTAGAGTTGGAGTTTCCCGTCTTCGTTCTAGAGAAGTCTGTTCTGGTTCTGAGGGATATCGACCTATTAGAAAGAATAAACGAGAAGGGTTGGGCTTGCGTGGCTTTTTCTATAATCACAACTAGGGACGATGATGTAAGGGAGTCATTCGAGCCTAGGGCTCCGCCTGTCTCAAGTCGCTTCAAGGCCCTTAAAGAATTTTCGAGCAGAGGTATCCTTACAGGTGTGGCTTTTATGCCTATCCTCCCTTTCATCTACGATGATGACGACAACTTGGAGGCAGTTGTGAGGGCTACAGCTGAGCACGGCGGAGAGTTCGTCCTAGCTGGCGCTTTAACTTTGGCGCCGCCCCAGAAGGAATGGTACTACAAGACCCTTGGCAGACGTTTTCCAGAGTTGATGTCTAGGTATGAGCAGCTGTACGGAGGAAACTATAGCCCGGACTGCAGTTACATTGGAGAAATAGGCAAAAAGGTGAGCTTCTTTTGCGGTAAGTACGGCATTAAGGATCGAATACCAAGATATGTTCCAGAAGGTTCCTTAGCCATTAACAAACGGATATCGGAAAGGCTTCTAAACAAGGCTTATCGCATGGAGCTGGATTGCGTCTCGAAGTACAAGACATGGGCCTATAGAAAGGCGGCTTGGACATTAGAAGAACTGAATGAAAGCGTAGCTGTAATATATGCTCAGAGAGGAAGGAGAGGCTTAGAGAGTCTCAAAGGAGTGGGAAAGACCCTTGCCAGAGAGATTGGGCACGAAATCAAAGAACTCACTCATGACGGTGGGTGAGAATCTGAATGCCAAACCAGCATGTGATACAGTGAAAGTGCATTCAAGCCACGGATCGAGGCCAGAAAGAAAGTCTGCGGAAGACCTTAGAACCTTATAATCAAAAACTGTCCTCTTCATCTCTAAGCTTACGTGTATCTGTGCCCTTCACGAAACCCCTCATTTCCTTCATTGATCTTTGAGGAATTAGATGAACAACACCATCTTTTTCAATAACAACTATCTTCTGCCCCGGCTTCAAGTTCATCTTCTGCCTAACATCTTGCGGTATCACTATTTGACATTTTGAAGAAAGCGTTACCACTCCCATAAACGACACCTCTACAGCTTGAAGACTCTGAAATCAACATAATAAACTTCTTAGATACAAGACGCAGGCTAACCAAAATTAATAGCGCCCTGGCCGGGATTTGAACCCGGTTCCCGTTATACGATTTATTAATGTCGGGCGGGCGACAGCCGCCTATACTAGACCGGACTATACTACCAGGGCTGTCAATAGGCCAAGACGCCAGAATCAATCAAGATAAATGTTCCAAATAAACTTTATTTGTTTTTCCGTGTCATTAAGATTCCTAAGAGAAGTCGATTACTTACTTATTTCAAGATTATGACACATGGAAGTTCTTTTACATGAATGGTTATCTCTTTGAAGATTTACGTAAATAAAAATGCTCAACACAGTCTTTGATGATGCAGGGCTTAGTTACCCATAAGCTGATGGGACATGGATATTGAGTAATTGATTGTGACACGGTCGTGAAGAAGAACGGATTAAAACGCCTCAAGATTAGGATGTCTTCATGGTCGGATGCCAAGCGTTGTTAGCAATGTATTGAGCTGAAAAGATTGCCAATTGTTTAAATATTGGTTTACTGTGGTTTACTGGGAGATTCGTTTGACCACTACTGTTGCCACAAAACTAAGCGAAAGCGAAGCCAAACTGTTAGAGAAGATCACAGAGGAGTATGGCTTTGTGAGTAAGAGCGAGGTCGTGAGAAACGCCGTGAGGCTCTATTTGAGCTTGCTCAGTCTGAAGCCTAAAGAAAGGCTGATCACCCTCCGGCTGATCAACGAGGTGATTAGCCCTAGCAAAAGAGTCTCAAGCGAACTTATCGAAGAGGCGCATAGAGAAGAGGATTAATATTGAGGCTCTACCTCGACCCAAGCGTTTTGGTGAAAGCCTTTAAGGTTGAAGAACACAGCGACAAGATGATAGACCTCATTGATCTTTTCAACAGAAAAATGGGATGGCGTGGTTTTACATCAAAGTGGTCCCTCTTGGAGATAGCAAGGGCTCTAAGGAAGGATGGAAAACCGGAGGAACTGATCTCCCTTAACCTAGATGAGTTAAGAAGGCATGAGATCGGTTTTGCTAGTGTTTCGGATGAGATTTTGGAAGAGGCAAACGATGTCGTAGCGTCCTATGAAGTGTATGCCTCTGATGCCATTCACGTTGCTACGTTCAGGTTCTTAGAAAGAAAGGAAAGGCTTAATGGCTTTCTATGCGATGATAGGCATTACAATAGATTAGGGAATATACTCCCCGTCTTGAAGCTTCACGAAATACAATTCCCTCAAGAAAATTCAGGAGAATGACTAATCTATCGAAGGACATAAGCCTCTGAATGAAGAGATCATCTAGCGGAAGCCATTTTCCTACACCAATCTTAAACTTACTTCCTCAAGAATTAGCCTAGCAAAGTCTTCATCAAAAGAGACTTTGTAATCCTTAACTCTGCTTTGGGGGAGAGGCACACCCATCTCAAATGTCTAAAAAGAACTAAGATCTCGCCATTACAGGTCGCAAAATACGGAGCCCCTAACCAAGTAGCATATCTTTCAGCTTGAGCGGTAACGTTCTTATCCCAAGGATCAAACCTTGG
>Ga0315307_1001064_pt1 | contig 12121 bp, 8 predicted proteins | sample TDP2_MG_FD_203079 | JGI IMG/M metagenome (GOLD analysis project Ga0315307, IMG submission 203079) | Freshwater sediment microbial communities from Lake Towuti, South Sulawesi, Indonesia - TDP2 | ecosystem: Environmental > Aquatic > Freshwater > Lake > Sediment | place: Indonesia: South Sulawesi... | reverse complement strand
AATGCACCCGGGCACTGTGCCGGGGAGGTTCTCGAAGATCATCGAACGCCTGCGCGCGATGGCCGATTACGCCGACTCGGTCAGCCGGCGGCGCATTGACGTGGAGTTCTCGGCCGTTTTGACCCGCCTGAACATGCGGGAGATCGTCGCCATGGTCGAGGCGGCCCACCGGGCCCAGGCGAACTCGTTCATGCTCATCCAGATGGGGCCGGTGAGAGGCCAGGAGGAGCTGGTGCCGAAGCCTGAGGACTGGCCGGCCATCAGAGAAGACCTGCGCAAGGCCCGCGAGCTGGCCGAGAGACTGGGCATCAAGCACAATCTGGATCAACTGGAGCAGAGCGCTACGCCTGCTGGCACGAAGACCATCTACCAGTCGGTGCCATGTTATATCGGTCACGAGTTCGCGCTGGTGCTGGGAAGGGGAGCGGTGTTGTTCTGCTGTCACTGCCTGCGGCCGTTGGGCGACGCGGCTAAGGAAGGGTTCGGCCAGGTGTGGAAGTCGGAGACGTACCGCGAGGCGAGGCGGATGGCGATGGCTCTCCCGGTTACCAAGCAATCGCTTCCTGCCTGTGGCTGCTTCCACGCCTGCCCTCACGTGAGCGCCAACCTGGCGGTCCACAGACGGCTCCATGGTGACCGCCCGCCGAGGCCCCTGGAATGAGCCACGTGCTCATCTGCGGCGCGGCCGGCTATACCAACCTCGGAGACGATGCCGTTCTCTGGGGGATGATGGGCCAGCTCCGCGCGCTGCTGGGAGCAAGGCCGGTGCGGGTGGCGGGCGGGCCGCACCTGGCCCTGTTGGCCGAGCCCTGGGGAGCGGCCCCCTTGGGGTACGAGGATACATCGGAGCTGGCGCGCGCCATTGAGGACGCAGACCTGGTGATCCTCGGCGGCGGCGGAATGCTCTACGATATCGGTTATGAGGCGAGCCTGGCTCGTTTCCTTGGTGACGCACCTGATCGGCAGTGGCTCTACGAGCTGGCCAGGATCGCGGCCGCGGCGCGGGCCGCGGGCCGCCCCGTGATGGGCTACGCGCTGGGGGCCGGACCGCTGATCACCGAATCCGCCCGACAGATCGCCCGCTTCATTGGTGAGCAGGTGCAAGTGTTCACTGTTCGGGACTCGGCCTCGGCCGAACTCCTCGCCGAATGTGGGGTGCCCCGCGCTCGCCTCCAGGTCGCGGCCGACCCGGCCATCGCCGTGCCGCCCGCGGGGCCGGACACCGCGCAGGCCTTCCTTCAGCAGGCCGGCTTCGCTGAGGCCCCCAGGCCCTGGGTCGCCCTGAACCTCCGGCCCTGTCTCGGGCCCGCAGATGAGACTGACCACCTAGTGGCTCGGTGCGCAGAGCTGGTGCGAGGCCTTGCCGAGGACATGGGCGCCAGCGTCGCGCTCCTGCCGTTCCAACGCCTCTACGACGATGACCGCGAGCTGCTAGGGCGGGTCCTCGATGCGGCCGGGCGGCCCGCCCGGGCCGTTGTGGTGGAGCCGCCATCCTCCCCTCCTGAACTAGTGGCCGTCCTGGCCCACTTCGATCTGATGGTGGGGATGAGGCTGCACGCGCTGGTGGCGTCGGCGGCCGCGGGCCTCCCCTTCGTCGGCCTCGCCTATGATGCCAAGGTCGCCGAGTTCGCAGAGCAAGCCGGCCTCGCCGCGCACTTGCACGGGATCGAGCGCCTCGACCCCAAGGAGGTCGAAGCCTCGTGCCGCTCCCTGCTGAGCAGGAGAGAAGAGGTGGCGGCCGCGCTGGGCGAGCGCAGGGAGAAGCTGGTGGCCGCGGCCGCGCTCTCTGCGGAGCTAGCGGCCTGGCTGTTGGAGCGAGACGCGGCTGCGCCGGTCAGCCGGCGCGCCCGGGCCGCGCCCAGTCCAGCCAGGGGCCCCGAGTGTGTGCTGATGCAGATCCGGGCCGACTACCAGGAGATGCCTGGGGGCGATACCGTCCAAATGCGGGAGACGCGCCGGCAGCTCGAGCAACTGGGTGTGGCCGTTGATGTCAGCACCGACCGGGGGTGCGATCTCTCCCAGTACGACCTGGTGCACGCCTTCAACCTCGGCCGGCCCGAGGATGCCTACCACCAGTGCCTGAACGCTATCTCGCAAGGCAAGCCGATTGCGCTCTCGACCGTGTACGCGGACTTTGGGGAGATGTGGGAGTGGGCGGACACTGACTACTGGGAGCTGCCGCCCCCAGGCGAAGGGCTGCCGCGGCCTCGCCGCGCGCCCCCGATACATCCAGTGGAGGCGCGCCGTCGCGCGCGAGAGGAGGCGCTGCGCCAAGCCGCGGTTGACTGGGCGACCGTCTACCTCCCCAACGGTCAAGGCGAGGCCGAGGCGCTCCACGCCGCCTATCGGATGGACCTTTCCCGAGCAGTGGTGGTCCCGAACGCGGTCGCGGAGATCTTCTTCGAGGCCCGGCCAGAGGCGTTCGTGGCCAGGTACGGCCTTCAAGACTTCGTGCTCTGCGCGGCGCGAGTGGAGACGAAGAAGAACCAGCTCAGCCTGGTGGCCGCGCTGCGGGGAACTGGCGTCCCGCTGGTGATCATCGGCCCGCCCAACCCCGAGGAGTACCGCGAGCTGTGTCGCCGCTACGCCGATGACAACGTGCGTTTCCTTGACCCGCTGCCGCAAGACGAGCTGGCATCGGCCTATGCCGCCGCCAGAGTGCACTGCCTGCCCAGTTGGTTCGAGACACCCGGGCTGTCCACCCTGGAGGCGGCCGCGGCCGGCTGCAACATCGTCTCCACCGACCGGGGCCTGGCGCGGGAGTACCTGGGAGACCTGGCCTGGTACTGCGACCCGGGGCGGGTCGAATCTATCAAGGAGGCGGTGCTCGCCGCCTACCAGGCGCCCCGCTCGGCCCGGCTGAAGCAGCATGTCCATGAGCACTACTGTTGGCGCCGCGCCGCGGAGGAGACCTTGAAGGGTTACCAGCTCGCGCTCTCCCTGCAGGCAACTCGACCTCTGGAGGAGCGTCAGGCCGCTCTGGTGGCGGCGACGCGGCGCCACTCGGAGTGGCTGGCGCGCCTGGCCGCTGACTTGCGCTATGAGGCGAACTTCAGGGAGCAGCAGCTAGTGGGCCACCGGGAACTGGAGAGCGCCTACCGGGCTCTGGAGGTGGACCGGAACAGGGTGGCGAAGGAGCTGGGTTGGTGGCAGGCCGAACTGGCGCGGGTGACCTCCCGGCGATTCTACCGCTGGTCTACGGCCATCGCCCGCGCGGGCTGGGGGGTGCTGCGCGCGCTCGGGATGAAGCGGTGAGGCTGAGTGTCGTAATCCCGACCCGGAACCGGCGCGAACTGCTGGGCCGCGTGCTGCGCGGGCTGCTGGAGGAGCAGACCGCCGCGCCTCGCGACTACGAGGTCGTAGTCGTGGACGACGGCTCCAGTGATGACACTGCGCAAGTGGTTGCGAGCTCTGCCACCCGGGCAGCGCCTCTGCGCTACTGCCACCAGGAGAGCAAGGGGCCGGCGGCCGCGCGGAACCTGGGCCTGCGGGAGGCGAAGGGGCAGATTATCGTGTTCACCGGCGACGACTGTCTGCCCGACCCCCACCTGATCGAGGAGCACCTGCGCCTCCACCGGCGGGAGGGAGATGTGGGAGTGCTGGGGCATGTGGCCTGGCATCCCGACCTGCCGCTCACGCCACTCATGACCTTCCTGGAGGAAGGAGTGCAGTTCGGTTTCGGCCTGATCAAGGACCCTGAGAACGTGGCCCACTGGTCCTTCTACACCGCCAACTGCTCGGTGCAGCGGCACTGGATCGAGGAGGCCGGGGGGTTCGACGAGGAGTTCGAGTACGCCGCATACGAGGATATCGAACTCGCCTATCGCATGCAGCAGCAGGGGCTCCGGATCGTGTACCGGCCGGGCGCGCTCACCTACCACTATCATCCCCCGACCCTGGAACAGCATCTGGCGCGACAGCGGCTGTGCGGGCGCGCGGCCGTGCTGTTCTGGCGCAAGCATCCCGAGCTCAAGGACCAGTTGGGCATCACCAGCGCGGCGCACAGAAGCGCGGCGCTAGCGCTCTATCACGCCGCCTCCGGATACGCCTACGCGATCGGGGTGAGGGATGAGCTGCGAGCCGAGGGCCTGCCTGACGGGTCCGACCTCGAGGCCCTGCGGAAGGACCCCGAGCTGGCCCGCGCCGGCCGCGCCTGGGTGCGAGAGGTGCTAGGGACGGACGACCCGACTGTGCAGGAGCTGGCGGCACTGCGTCTTGAGCTGAGGCTGATGAGGCAAGAGTGGGAGCGGGTGACCTCCCGCCGGTTCTACCGCTGGTCAGAGCACCTCGCCAGAATCGGATGGCGCCTGCTGAGCGCGCTGGGCCGCGGCCGCCGGGGCGGCCAGGGCTGATGCCAAGCATATCTGTAGCTCTCCTCAACTGGAACGGCGCGCATCTTCTCCCCACCTGTCTCGACTCCCTCCGGAGTCAGACCTTCCGCGACTTCGACATCATCATGTCGGACAACGGCTCCTCTGATGGGTCGCTGGAGCTGATCGCGCGGCACTACCCGGAGGTTCAGGTCATCCGCTTTCCCCGCAACATCGGCTTCTGTCTCGCCGTGAACGCCGGCATCCGGGCAAGCCGAGGCGAGTTCATCTTCACCCTCAACAACGACACCAAGCTGGATCCCCGCTGCCTGGAGGAACTGGTCAGGGCGATGCGGTCGGACCCGGGGATCGGCATCTGCGCGCCCAAGATGCTCTACTATGACGACCCCGCGCTGATCAACTCTGCCGGACATGCCTGCGCCGAGGATATGGTGGTCGTGGATATCGGTCGGGGCGACCCGGATGGGGAGTGGTTCGACCGCTCCCGGGAGGTGCTTGGCGCCTGCGCCGGCGCCGCCCTCTACCGGAAGGCGATGCTCGATCACATCGGGCTGTTCGACCCCGACTTCTTCATCAGCTATGAGGACATAGACCTCGGCTGGCGCGCCCAGTGGGCCGGCTGGCGGGCGCGCTATGTGCCGGCCGCGGTAGTCCTGCACCGGGAGGGAGTGACACGGCAGATCCGGGGCCGCAGGTCTCTCTTCCTCGCCGCCCGCAACATCGTCCATGTGTGGACGAAGAACTGGCCCCTGCGACTACTCCTGAAGCACCTGCCGGCGGCCTCGCGGGGATGGAGGAGGCGCGTGAGGTTGGTAGTAGACTGCGGCCAGCCGGACCTGGTGCCGGCCCTCATGTGGAGCCTTCTGGCGCAGACGCCTAGGATGCTGGTGCGCAGGTGCCAGATTCGGCGCACGCGCGCTGTCCCCAGCGCGCGCCTCGAGGAGCTGATCGCGCTGGGCAGACGCCATACCCGCCAGCCCCCGGAGGACTGACCCCATGGGCCTCAGCATCCTCGCGGTTGCGCTCGTTCCCCGCGCCCTGTTCGCGCGGATGCTGGATGACCTTCGGGCACGCTATCCGGGGGCGCGCCTCACTGCTCTGATCGGCTCGGAGGAGCTGCGCGATGACTCGAGCGGCACCGCGCCCGACGAGTACCTCCTCTGGCGGTCATTCGGCACGCGGGCCCTGATCGAGGAGCTGCGGCGACGCCGCCCCGACCTGCTGGTAGTGGCGCACGGCCGAGACTACTACACAAAGGCCACCTATTGGAAGGCGCTTGCCCTCGCCCTCGCCTCAGGCGCACGCGGAAAGCTCTTCTGCCCCGACGCAGAACTGGGCAAGCAGTCCGTCCCTCGGGGCAATCTCAGCGCGCTCCTGGGCAGTTCCGGCGCAGTGGCCTCAGCTGTGGGCAGGGGGATCGCAAAGCTGCTTGCGCCACCCCTCATCAGCCTATACGTTGGGGCGGCCGGGCTTCTGCTCATCCCCGTGCTAGTGGCGATCGCGCTCGCCGACCTGGTACCAAGCCTGGCCGGAGTCGGCGCCCAGCCGGGAAGGAGCCGCGTCCGGCCGCGGTAAACTTACCCTCATCTGAGCAGGTATCTGGTCACGGATACGGAGGCGAAGTGCGAGTTCTTGTCACTGGCGCTGCGGGCTTCATCGGCGGCCATCTAACCGAGGGCCTGCTCGCAGCCGGCCACGAGGTGGTGGCGGTTGATGACCTCAGCGGTGGATTCAGGCGGAATGTGCCAGCGGGGGTAACGCTCTTCCAGGTTGACCTTCGAGACGCGGTCCACGCTGAGCGGGTCGTGATGGACAACCCGCCGGAGGTGCTCTGTCATCTGGCCGCCAATGCCCGAGAGGGGGCCTCGCAGTTCCAGCCGCGGGATGTCTGCCGCCGCAATCTGATGGCCTACATCAACACCCTAGTCCCGGCCATCCGGGCGGGCGTGAAGAAGGTCGTCCTCTACAGCTCCATGGCGGTGTACGGTGACCAGGAGCCGCCGTTCTCCGAGACCATGCCCCGCCAGCCGGTGGACGTCTATGGTGTCAACAAGGCGGCGATGGAGGAGATCACCGAGATCCTCGCTGATGTCCACGATTGCAGCTACACCATCATCCGACCGCACAACGTCTTCGGCGAGCGGCAGTGTCTGCGCGACCCTTTCCGCAATGTGGTTGCGATCTTCATGAACCGGATCATGCGGGGCGAGCCACTCTATGTCTACGGGGACGGCGAGCAGACCCGCGCCTTCAGCTACATCGCGGACTCGCTCCCTGCCTTCGTGAGGGGGGCCGAGCTCCGGCCAGAGCTGGATCGCCAGATCATCAACGTGGGCGGCAAGCATGCCATCACCATCAACGCGCTGGCGGCCAAGGTGTGCTCGGCCTTCGGGGTCACCTCCGAGGTGATCCACCTCCCCGACCGGCCCAGAGAGGTGAAGCACGCCTACTCTACCTGGGCCAAGTCGGAGGCCCTGCTCGGGTACGAGGAGCGCTGGACCATTGATGATGGGATCCGCCGGATGGCGGAGTGGGCCCAGACTATAGGCCCCCAGCCCTGGAGTGAGGAGAAGCTGGAACTGCCGAGCAGGAAAGCGCCTGCTATCTGGGCGGGCGAGGACCTCCTTGGGCAGGGCCGCCGGTAAGCCGGACACACCGTGAGCGCTCTCCGCGCTAGCCTGATCATCTCCACCTGGAACGGCCGACACCTGCTGGAGATGTGCCTGCCCTCTGTGCTGCGGGCCGTCGAGCGAGACGGCGGCCCTCACGAGGTGATCGTCGTTGACGACGGCAGCACTGACGACACGGTTGACTTCCTCCGCCACAGCTTCCCGCAGGTGCGGTTGGTCGCGCTGAAGCGCAACCTCCGCTTCGCCGGAGCCAACAACGCCGCGGCCCGCCTGGCCCAGGGCGATGTCCTGGTGTTCCTGAACAACGACATGCTCGTGGAGCCAGACTTCCTGGCGCCCCTGCTCCGGCACTTCTCCGATCCCAGCGTGTTCGCGGTGACGGCGCGCATCGAGATGCCGCCGCGCCGCGTCAGGGGTGGGCTGGTGCAGGAGACCGGGCTGGTGCGAGCCCGCTTCGAGCGCGGCCTCTTCGTGCTCCATCATGAGCAGCCGGCCTCAGATCAGGCGGTGCCGGTGATCTACGCGGGAGGTGGATCGAGCGCTTGGCGGCGCGACCGCTTCTTCGCGCTCGGGGGCTTCGACCTGCTCTTCCGGCCCTTCTACTTCGAGGACCTGGATGTCTCGTACCGCGGCCAGAAGGCCGGCTGGCGGGTCCTCTTCGAGCCCGCCAGCCGCGTCTTCCATCAGCACCGCCAGACCAACAGCCCCCGGAACTTCCCCGCTGGCTACGTTGACCTGATGTTTGACAAGAACAGTCTGCTCTTCGTCTGGAAGGTGCTCACTGACCAGGGCCTGCTCGCCGCGCACTTCCGCGGCCTCTGGCGCAGCCTGATGCACACCCGGGCCCACCCACGACTCGCCTCCGCGTTCCTGCGGGCGGCCCTGCAACTGCCGGAACTGCTGGTCAAACGGCGTCGTGCCAGAGCTGGGTCGGTCCTTTCCGACCACGACGTGCTCCGCCTGGCGGCGGGAACGCCCAACCCCCAGGCGGCCGACGCAGGCGACCTGCCCTACGGCTCAACTGGGCAAGGCAAGCGCATCCTCGTTCTGGGGTTCTCGCCCCTGCCTTTCGAGCCCGAGTTGCGTCTCTGCGCCCTCTCCCATCGCACCTGGCACATCGCCCAGGCGCTTCTCGCCGACGGCCACCAGGTGACGGTTGTGGGCGTGCGCATGGCTGACTCCTATCGCAGCCCCGAGCGGCTGCCCTCCGTGCTCCGCTTCCGTGGACAGCACTTCACCTACTACTCGGCCGAGCACGCGGCCTTCGAGGGGGGCGAGCTCCTGCCCCGCATCTGCGCCCAGCTTCAGCCTGACGCGATCGTGGCGGTGCACGCGTACTGTGGCTGGATCGCTTCCCGGCTGAAGACCGACGCCGCTCTGTGGGCCGACTTGTGCGGCTACGGCATGGCGGAGGCGCAAGCCCGCGCCGCCCAAGATGACAGCGACCAGGCCATCTCAGAGGCCTGGCGGCGAGAGCGGGCTACCCTGGCGCGTGCCGATGCCTTCTCAGTGGTCTCCCTCCGCCAGAAGTATGCCACCATTGGGGAGCTCGCCGCCATCGGCCGGCTCCGGGCCCGGAACTACGGCCAGGACCGGGTGCACTATCTGCCGAACGCGATCGAGAACCTCCCCTACCGCCATCGCCAGCAACTGCTGCGCGGGCGCCTAGTCGGAGACGAAGACTTCGTCATCCTCTGGGCCGGAGGGTACAATACCTGGACCGATGTGGACACGCTCTTCGCGGGGCTCACGGCGGCGATGGCTGAGGACCCACGCATCAAGTTCGTCTCACTCGGCGGCGCGCTGCCCGGCCGAGATGAGAAGACCTTCTACCGCTTCCGCCAGCGCGCGGCAGCGAGCGCGTTCGCCGACCGGTTCATCTTCGCCGGCTGGGTCCCAAACGAATCCGTGCCCAACTACTACTTCGAAAGCGATGTCGGCATCAACATTGATCGCTTCGGCTACGAGATGCTGATGGGAGATCGCTACCGCATCTGGGATATGCTCCGCGCCGGCCTGCCGGTGATCACCTCGTTGGGGACGGAAACCAGCCAGCTCGTCCGCGACGAGCGGCTCGGGTTGGCTTTCGCGCCAGGCGATGCAGATGGGCTCAAGCAGGCGGTCCTGACCCTGGCGCGGGACGAGGCCCTGCGCCGCCGCTGCGCGCTCCGCGGCAGGGACTATGTCTTCAGGCATCGCCTGGTCGAGCAGGTGATGGCGCCCCTGCGGCGATGGGCCCAGGCCCCCGAGCGCACAGCCGACCGCATGGAGCTGCCCGATGAGGGAGCACTTGGCACCCCGCTTCCTGCCGGGGGGCCGCGTGCCGCGGCCAGAGCGATCATCGCTGGCCTCGCCGACCTGGCCTCGAAGGCCCTGGTGCGTAGGCGAGGCGTTGAGCCCTGGGGGCTGGACCCGAGGGAACCACCGCAATCGCTGCTGGTGATCAGGGCCGGCGGAGTGTCGCTGACCCGCGCGGTGGTGGGAAGCATCCGGGACGCCTATCCCGCGGCCGGGATCACCGTGCTCACACCCGACACACTGGAGACGGAGACGGCCTACGAGACTGGGGCTCCTGTGATCCCGGCCAAGGGCGCGGGGGCCGTGAGTTACCAGGTCAGCAGCGCCACCCTGAGGGCGGTCCGCGCCAGGCGCTTCGACACCATCGTCATCGCCGGAGAAGGGAACCGCAGAGCTGAACTGCTCGCGCTGCTGGCCGGCCCAGCGCGCCGCGTCGAGGTGCGCGACGACGGCGCGGCGCATATCTTCTGGTTCGCCCCATACAAGCCGCTGATGATGCTGCCAGTCATGGTGGCCGACTTGCTGGGGAAGATCACGCTCACCGCCCTGATTGGGCTGATCTGGGGAAGCATCTCCGCAGAAGGCGGCCTCTACCGTCTCCTGCGGGCGAGGCCGCGCGCTCAGCCGAGCCGGTAGCGCTCGGCGAATGATGTCAAGGGCGGAGAGTCGCACCAACGCGAGGATCCGTGCAAGCGACGCTGATCATCGTCAGCTACAACGGCCGGGAGCTGCTGGCGAAGTCACTCCCGGCCGCCCTAGCCGCGGCCCGGCGGGCCGGCGACCACCTGGTGGTCCTCGCCGATGATGGCAGCACGGACTATAGCATCCACTTCGCGGCCACCACCTACCCGCAGGTGAGGGTGCTCGCGTTTCCCCACCGCGGCTTTGGCGCGACCTGCAACGCGGCCGTCGCCCATGCGGAGACGGAGGCCGTGGTGCTGCTCAACAGCGATGCGCTGGTATCCCCAGACTTCCTTCCGCCGCTGTTGGAGGACCTCTCCAGGCCCAACGTCTTCCTGGTCGGCCCTAAGTTCCTCAATGCCGACGGATCGCTCACTGACACGTTGGGCAATCGCACCTCCTGCCGGTGGCATCGGGGCCTGCTCTCCATCCACCATGAGACCGACCCCGATCTGCTGCGCGAGACCGCGCCCCAGCTCTATGCCAACGGCGCAGCGATGGCCTTCCGGCGGGACAAGTGGCTTTCCCTGGGCGGGTTCGACCCTCTCTACCGACCCTTCTACTGGGAGGACGTAGATCTGGGCTACCGCGCCTGGGGCCGCGGCTGGCGCGTGCTCTACGAGCCGGCCAGTGAGGTGGTGCATGAGCAGGGCAGCACCGTAAAGCGCGGCCACAGGGCCGCCTATGTGGAGCTGATGTCCGCAAAGAACGCAGTGCTGTTCACTTGGAAGAACTTCCTCGACCGCGGCCTGCTGTGTCGCACCCTGGCCGCACAAGTCCGTTGGGCGGCCGACGACGTGATGATCGGCGGGCCGCTGCCGCGCGCCTGCGCTCTCCTTGCTGCCTTTCGCCAGCTTGGCGAGGCGACAAGGGCTCGCGCCGGCGAGCTGCGGGAGCGGACCCGGAGCGACCAGGAGATCATGGCCGCAAGTGGAGCTGAGCGGTGAGCGCTGGCAGCGGGCCCATGCTGCTGCTCAGCTTCGCGCGCCGCGGCGAAGAGGAGGCGATCCGCGCGGCCATGGATGCAGTCGGCGCGCAATGCCCTGGCGCGCGCTGGGCTGCGATCGGCACACCGGCCTCTGCTCCGGTCTTCCGCAGCCTTGGCCTCGGCGAGGTGCTAGTCTCCGGCGACCGCGTGTCCCCGCGCCAACTCCTCCGGATGGCGCGCGCACAAAGACCGCAGGCCGCAGTGATCATCTACTCTGGTCCCGGCACGAGCGGGCACCTCAAGCTCGAGCTCGTCGCGCTCGCGGTCGCCGCCCCCAAGGTGTACCGGTTCGTGCCGGGCGAAGAGGCGCGGCCGCTTGGCCGGTTCTGTCTGCTGGGGCCGGTTGCGGCCAAGCTGGTGCAGGCCGGCGCGCGCGTGGCAGTCGGCGCGCTTGTGTGCATGGCTGCACTCTGCTGGCTCAGCCTGAAGGACATGGCCAAGGGAGGACGCCATGCGCGTCGGCCTTGATGCTCGCACCCTGGCCGCGGCAGTTCGCTCCGGCGTTGAGCACTATGTGGCCAACCTAGTGCGCGCCTTCTCGCAACTGGATGACTCCCCCGAGACCATGGCCTATGTGGATCACCCCATTCCCGATCCTGATCTCGCCAGGGCGGCCTCCTCCGGCTCGGTGCGAACGAAACTAGTGCAGGCGCGCTTCGGCTGGCTGCGGCTCGCCCTCCCCTGGCGGCTGTGGCGCGACCGGACGGACCTGGTCCACCTTCCCAGCACCATTGTCCCGCCGTTCCTGCCCTGCCCCGCGGTGGTGACAGTCCATGACCTGGCCTGGGCCTACTACCCGGAGGCCTACCCGCAGGATGACCTGAGGATGCAGCGCGTCGCGGTCCGCGGCGCTGCCCAACGAGCGGCCCGAATCATTGCGGTCTCGGAGACCACAGCCCTCGACCTGCACGCGCGCCTCGCCATTCCCAAGGACCGGATCTCGGTGATCCCGCTGGCCGTCTCGCCGCGGTTCTCCGCCGAGGGCCCGCGCCTCAGTGGGAGGGCTTTCCCCGGCGCGGAGCGCCTGGCTGCGGGCTATCTTCTCTATGTCGGGCGGCTGGACCCCCGCAAGAACCTGCTGCGGCTTCTGGAGGCCTATCAGAGGCTGTGCGCGGGGATGCCGGCCCCCCCTCTGGTCCTCGCCGGGCCCACAACGGCCCATGCCAGTGAGCTTGCCGCGGCGGCACAGCGGC
>Ga0315307_1001063_pt1 | contig 12122 bp, 15 predicted proteins | sample TDP2_MG_FD_203079 | JGI IMG/M metagenome (GOLD analysis project Ga0315307, IMG submission 203079) | Freshwater sediment microbial communities from Lake Towuti, South Sulawesi, Indonesia - TDP2 | ecosystem: Environmental > Aquatic > Freshwater > Lake > Sediment | place: Indonesia: South Sulawesi... | reverse complement strand
GGGCGAACAGAGGTATCGGCTCAAGCCCGTGCGGAACATCGAGGCCGTCATAGTGGGACTGAACAAGAAGGCGAAGCTCCTCGAGGGGGAGGCAACCTCCGTGAGGATAGCCCTGATGGACAAGGAGGGGGACTTCGTGGAGGTTGGGGACCTCGGCACGGCCACGGACAGGGAGATGAGCAGGACGCTCTACAAGCTGATGAAGTACCTCTCACAGGAGGAGGCCAAGACCTTCTACGTCAGGCCCATAGTCGTCGTCGAGCTGGAGTTCACGGCCACGTACGAGGCGGTTCAGGCCAAGCTGAGGTGGAACGGAGAGAGGTACGTCAAGGTGGGGGCCGTCAACTTCTTCAGCCTCAGGGAGCCGAGGCTCACGAGGTTCAGGTCCGACAAGCGGCCCATACCTTCGGACGTGCCGATAGAACAGCTCACCTGAATCTTCGGGTAGATAAATGGACATCTTGGGAATGGAGACTGGCATCGGAAAGAGGCCGTCAGGATTGACATCGAACTGCCTCACCGAGTTCAATGAGATATTCTGCAAGAACCCTCGCCCCCCACTGGTCATACCCTCATCGTCGTAGTCTTTGCCATAGAGAGGGCTCTAAGGGCCTTGGAACTTCGACAGTTTTCTTATTAAGAAAACTCGACCCCGTAATACCCTCTATCTATCTATCTATTTCTTTATATAATTAATAAAATAACCCCAAAATAACCGGATAATTTAGGGGTTTTCTTAATAATATTATAATAACTCAGGAGAGCAGACAGCCCCATCCTTGCCTTGCCTAGACCGGCCAGGGCGGAGCAGGTCGTCACCCTCACCTCCTTTTCGGGTTTTTAGCTACAATTCGAGTTATGCTCTGCATACAGATATATACAGCGCATACGTAGATATTTTCGGGTGAGACAATCACCGAAAAATCGGCAAAAAAGCCTAACGAGGATATAGACACTACCACCTCCTGCAGGATCAAGAAATCCACGAAAGATCTGGTGATAGAGATTGGGAAGATGAATGATTCTTTTGACGATGTCATAAGGAGAGTGCTTCAGGAGAATAAGACTCTCCGAGAGGAGAATGAGAAGCTTCGAGAGGAGAATGAGAGGCTACAAGGGATTAGGAAGAAGAGACGCGAGACATCATAACCTTATCTAAGGGCTGGTTCATCTTCGGGTCAAAATCCATGAGAAATAGCAAAGACCTACTGAACGAGATAAGGAAGGCGTGGATCAAGAAGGGCTATCCCACCCTGTCCGAGACGAAGTCGGACGAGGAGATATCGAGGCTGGCGCTGGAGAGATACCTCAGGTGGATCAGGGATGAGTGGTAGGACCACTCATCTTCGGGTCAAGAAATAGATAGGATTAAAATGGAGAAATTTATCAAGATGGCATGAGGCTCCAGATACGCGGCGGGGGGGCTTCTGTATTCCCCTCCATAAGCAGGTTCTCGAAGGGAGTCACCTCCCCCTGCTCTCGCCGCGAAAGGAGAAACCTCAGAGGTCATCTTTTCGGGTAATGGATGGAATGAAAGTGCTTGAGTTCATCATCAGGAATCCAAAGTACGTCGGCGTCCTGAGGCACGCGGTCGAGTGGGAGGAGGCCCCCGAGAACAGGGACGCTCTCGGCTGGGAGGCCCTCCAGGTCCACGCGCCGAGGAGGGACGTCGAGGAACTGATCTACAACGGCATAGCCAGGATCACGATGCACTCCTCCAAGTTCTACCACTTCAGGCTCGTCGACAGGGAGGAGGTGAAGGCCTCGATAGCCGACTTCGAGAAGATGGAATCGGAGGGCGTCGAGGAGCCTTTCACCATACCCGATGGCGTCTTCGACGACGTCGTCGGCCACGACGAGGCCAAGGAGCTCTTCCTCAAGGCCCTGAAGGGCGAGAGGGTCCACTTCCTCCTGCTCGGACCGCCGAGCAGCGCGAAGACGCTCTTCCTCCTCTGCCTCGAGAGGCTGCCGAAGACCCGGTACATACTCGGATCCAGGATGAGCAAGGCCGGGCTGACCGACTACCTCATAACCTACAAGCCCCGCGTCGTGATGCTGGACGAGGTCGACAAGATGGAGGCCGCCGACTACGGGGTCCTGCTCTCTCTCTGCGAGACCGGCAGGGTCACGGAGATGCTCTACGGCAAAGTCAGGGAGGAGGTGCTCGACACGGTCGTCTTTGGCTGCACTAACACGCTGAAGGAGATACCGCCGGAGGTCGTCTCCCGCTTCGAAGTCCTGAGGTTCAGGCCCTACACGGACGAGGAGTTCTCAGATGTCGTCGTGAACGTCCTGGTGAGGAGGGGATTGGACCGCGACGTCGCCGACCTGATAACCCTGAAGGTCCTGAGGGATCTGGGCTCTAGGGATCCGAGGGAGGCGATCAGGATATCGAAGCTGGCGAAGACGAGGGAAGAGGTCGAGGAGGTGGTGGGCTGGCTCAAGAAGTACAGGTAGCCCTTCTTCGGGTTAAACCCATGAGAGATAGGAAGCTACGCATAACGGCACAGTTCGGAACCATGCAGATGGCCATCATTTCTAAAGGACTTTTAAACATGCTAGAGTCCCTCAGGAAGGCACTCCAGGGAATGTCCCATTTTCGGGTGCCGCTTCGGACTTTCTTTTCTTTGCCTTGTCTAGGAACTTAATGAGCAAGTCAGAGGAAAAGATTACCATGACATAATAACAAATGCTTTCCCTCTGCTTGAAGATAGAATAAGAGATAGGGTAGGTGTAGATCGTACTTATTATTCGGATGGGCTAATCGAATATGCGTTAAATCCAACAAATGGTAAGCTTTTGTTAGGAGATAATGAATCGGAAAGGGAGGGTGCACGTTTCCTTTTCAAGGGGGCTCTCAAGTTTTTGCGGAATCCGCCAGCTCACACCCTTACTATACCTGAGAACCGAAATGCTGGATTGAAAGTAATCTATCTAACTACACCTTTCGACAAGTTCTTGATCAACGTCTGTCGGCACTTGAGTGATATTACTAATACCAACAACTTTTTCTAATTCTCTTACCATTCCCTTTATTTTTTCAACAAGTTCTAACTTTTCCTTGTGACTCAATATCATGGGATTCTTTATGTTTGAGATCTTACCTACCTCGATAATAATATTCATTATGTTTTTTATTTGTACAGGTTTCAAAGAAGATAGCTCTTTAAGGATATCATTGGATTTTTGAGTCCTTAGGATGTCTTGAACTTGTAGGTTATTTTCTTTCTCTAGAGACGCTATCTGCTCTAATGAGTTTGAATATATTGCCATGAGATCCCTGAACGCTGGAAGGAAAGATCTCATCTTAGTTTGCTTAAATCTCCCCAATCTCTCTCACTTAACCAATCATACCCTCTTTATATATTAACATTATCATCCCTAATGTTTCCCCTAAGGGTCAAAGTTCATTGAGGAATAATATTATATCGTCCTAGCCCTTCCCATCAGAATTCGACGTCTCATCCGACAGGCGAAGAAAGGGGTTGCCCGTACGGAGGGGCTAGTACTCCGCATCCACAGCCGTCCGCCCGGGCCGACCCCTCCCTTCACCCCTAGAGTTTATTAATCAACTCCCTACAGTTGGTAATCATGTTCAATGAGGATAATACCACCTTCATCAAGATAAGGAAGGGGACGAGGATGGAGCTAGAAAAACTCGCCCTAAACGGCGAGACGTATGACGAAGTCATCAAGAGGCTCCTAGATCATTATGTTAAAAGTCTCCTATCGCCCAGAAGGTCTAGTAGAAGTTTTTAGGAGTAAGGATAAGGCTGATGTGGTAAAAATAATATTTATCAAGGTCTCTAATTCTTTTGATGAGAGTTCTTCGTGCTCCAAAATCTCTCTTAAAGGTGAAAATTCTTGTACAGCTTTAGCTACCTTTTCAAGGTTCGAATTCACTTTATTAGTGAATTCCTCTATTTTTGAATAGTCCAATTTCCTTCCTTAATCCCCTCTTCAACCATAGTTCACTCGGTTCTGAGTCACTTTCTCCTTCTTATCAAAAAGATTACCAAACCCAGAACTACAACCGCTATCGTAGCTAGGGATACATAGGCCATGGGGAAGGGGGGCCTCACGGTGAAGCTAGATGAAGAGCTCTCCGCCCCAAGATGATTGTCGTCGCCGGACCACGAGGCCCTTACGGACCACTCCCCGTCCTTGTCGGGCGTGTAGGTGTCCACGAAACTTCCATCGGTCGTCGTTGAGGACCTCGAGATCAATGATCCGTCTGGGAGTGTGTACTCAAGTGAGATTGGGGCGCCACCAACCGGGGGCGATATCGAACCGGAAACAGTTATGGTCTCTCCCTCATCAAAACTTTCGCTCGAAAGCGTTATCATTATGTTCGTCGGAGCCCTATTGACTAGAAATCTGACCGTGTCGCTTTCAGCGCCTTCGTATGTCGAATCCCCATCCCAACTTACATTGACTTTCCAAGAGCTATCCATTGGGCTGTAGGGTTGTGCCGTATCCATTGGGCTGTAGGGTTGTGCCGTACGCAATGGTTACTGTAACGGTTTCACCGTGAGTCGTCTGTAAGCTCCATCCGCCGACATCAACCGTAGTAGATGTAGGGTTGTATAGCTCTACCCACTCCATGGTCGTTGAGAGCCTGTCGTCCCCGGGAGGGTTCTGCTCTACCTCGTTGATCACTATTTGATTGGAAACCTGACCACCTGTCATTGTTTGAACTCCCGATTCAACTGATATGGTGTGTAAGACATCTGCAAGATAATTTACGGCGAGGTTAAGCGATTCCCCAGATCTGTCCCTGAATGTCGGGTTATTCCAGTCATAGTTGGAGTCCATCCAAACACAGGTGAGATCCCCATCAACGTCGAACGTCGTGTCATAGGCCAGGTTTATAGCGGCTTCATATGCAGGAATGTTATCGAGGCTGCCATCGAACGAGAGGTAGACGTTAAAGTCGTCGCTGTAACTGTTGGTCCTCGTATTCACATAGTCTTCATAATCGCTGTGATGTACCTCAGCACCCCAATCTGTGGCAGAGCCCATGACGTGCCCGAATACAGCCATGTCGGAAATGTAGTGGCTCATTACTCCCAAAGTTTGGGCTGCCTTCAAGAGATCATTCGCATTCAAATATCCCAATGCCTCATGGTATTCCTCCTGAGCTCGGACGGCGGCTGAATCGTCGACCAAGGCTCCAGTTGAATCGTAATAGATGTGGTGCTTTACATTATCCCCTATGCCTTCTGGGTTGTCCGGCAGTTCAGTTCCGTAAAGATATTCCGCCAGATAATGGACGATGTACTCCTTCTCGCTTGCAGGGAGAAGGTCCAAGGCGTGTTCGGCAATCCAGTCGTGGGTTCCATAGTCGGGATTTGAAGGATCGGCGCTGTATCCACCATTACTCCAAGCCCAAGTATGGACTACCGATGCCGTCAACAATAAGAGTGATACCAGGAATGCCGTGGCTATTGCAACTCTTCTCATCCCTCACATCCTCTCACACTTGAGACGCGGACTCCCCTTCGGCGCGCCCCTCTTATTGGTATGTTGGTAAAGGTGGGGAGGTTCATCGGGGCGGGGAAACTGTCGCCTCCTAAGGAATTTCCCTCTCCCTCTCCTCACGGCGCTTGAAGAACCAGAAGAGGAGGAAGGGCACGAACCCTATCAGGAACGTGATCCCAGGGTAGATGAGGAGCTTCGACTGGGCATCGCTGAGCTCGGACTCGAGCTCCCCTATCCTGGACTGGGCGTCCGAGAGCTCCGACGTGACCTGGATCAGGCTCTGGTTGAGGGCCTGGACCTGTGACTGGAGACTGGCTGATAGCTCCCTGCACGCGGCCAGGTTCCCCTCGCTCTCCCTCAGGGCGAGGGTCAGGCGTTCCACCTCTTCGAGTGCCTCTAGGATCCCCTCGGGCGTGAGCGCCTCGATGACGGTGACGTTGACGGTGCCGGACTCGGCTGGGGCGTAGACGTCGTCGCCCTCCCAGGTCGCCTTGAAGCTGTAGCCGTCGACCTCGGTCGGGGTGTAGATGAAGACGGCCCACCCGCCCTCCGTCGTCGTCTTAGTCTCAAGGGCCAGCCAGCCGCTCCTCGAGAGCGAGATCACTACAAGCCTTCCACCCATCGCCGGTGAAGTGGAGACGTAGAGGATGACGGTCTCGCCCGTACCGAGGACCCTGGGGGCGACCAGGAGGGAGAGGTTGACGATGGCGGTCACGCTGATCCTTATCTTGCTGCTCGTGCAGGACTTGTACTCCGCGTTGCCCGCCCAGGAGGCCTCCGCCTCCCACAGGCCGGGGACGTCGGGGGTGAAGGTGTAGGCATATTCGCCGTCCGAGGTCCTTACCTCGAGGTCGTTCCTCCCCTTCGGGCTCCAGAGCCTGAGGGAGACCCTCTCGCCGCCGAGCTTCGGGTTGAGTGAGCCGGAGATCGTCAGGTTATCGCCGAGGTGGATGGCGTAGGAGCTGGCCGAGATCGAGATCGAGGAGGCCTTCTTCTCCACTACGGGCGGAGGCGTCGGTGGGGGTGTTGGTGGCGGAGTTGGTGGGGTTGGCGGTGCCTCTACCTTGAAGGTGCAGCTGGCGGAGCCAGCATAAACCCTGTAGGTCCCGTATTCTGCATCAGATGCCAACTTGAATGATGCCGAGAAGCTCGGACCGTCCTTCTGTCCTATATAGACGGCCTTGCCGGAAGGGGACCTGACCTCTATTCCGACTGGAGCCGAGGGGAAGCCTGAGCCACTTATGGTGACTGTCTCTCCTCGATTGTACTTCGACTTGTTCGTGGAGACGGACTGAGCCATAACCGTAGCCAAGGAGCTTGATGCCAGTATTAGGAGGAGGATCAGGAAGGGTATCCTTCTCAACTTCATCACCTAAGTTGCCGTCACCGTGAATGTAACCGTCACCGGGTCGGCCCTTACCTCCCCGCCCAATGAGATCCAGTTTGTCCAGATGAAGACCGTCATGGAGTATGTACCCGTTGGGGCGTTGGTCGGGATCATTATCCCAGGTCCCACCGTCATGCTCGATCCGGAGAGTAGGGTTGCCTTGAAGAATCCAAGCCCCCACATCTCCAGTTCCTTCTCCATCTTCGCCAGCATCATGAAGGGCTCAGGAGGTGCATAGGGATCCATTATGTTTAGTATGGTGGCCTCTACCATGACGAAATGGTCCCTGGCAAAAGAGGTCCTTTCGTTCCCCTGATCGTCGAGCAACCTGACGGAGACTATCTGGAACCTCCTCCAGTCCTGGGCGGATACCTGTGCCAACGGGAAAAGAAGTGCCAATGTCAAGATGGCTGAGATGGCTGAAAAAGCGAGAATCCCCCTCCTATTCAATAAGAGCACCCTTCTTACCTCTAGCATTACATCAATAGAAAAGTAATATAACATTTTCGTCTAGCTTCATTTGCCGCGTGTCAACATGTGTCAACTTCTTTTGGGCCAATGGAGGAAAAGAGTTCTAAAGACACTACGGAATTGTATAGTAAATACATTAGCCCCGGACGGAGAACGTCGTACGCCCATTTTCAACCCCCAGGCTCACGTAGACCTCGTAGACTCCTTGGGGGCCGTCCTGCCTCAACTTAAAAGAAGAGACAAATCGACCGGAGGAGTCGGTGCTGACCTGGTCGATCCAGACAACGTCCTCCGATGCCCTGACCTCCACGGCTACGGGCTCAAAGGAGAGAGGCTTGAATCCCGAGATCAATGAATCCCTCGCCATTCCCTCTATCTTGACAACATCACCTAGAACGTACTCCGTCCTGTCAGTTGACAGCTCGAGTCTGGGTCCGGCCCAATCACTAATTATTGGGAAGGCCACCAATAGCAGGAGGGTCAGGGCCAGAGCAGAGGTTACGTGCTTCCAGCCTATGACTATGAGGATCTCTTCTCTTGCTGACATCTCTCGATAACGATGCATTTCTCGTTCGGGGCGTATACCTTAACCGTCTCGTCCGGCCTGTAGTCGAAGCTCTGGACTATGGGCCTGGGTATTGTGAGCCTGAGGCTGCCAGATACGTCCACCAGCTTCCTGAAGAAGCTCGTCAACCTAGCGCCATTCTCTATGAGTGCCATTAAGTTAAAGTAACAAAGTGTGTATATTAATGTAACGCTTAGGATTAACTTAATTGTATGCTTGGCCCCAGCCTGACCCCGTTCCATCTCCCTGGTGCATCGCTGATCCACATTATTCTGGTATCTGTGGCGTAATATGTCTCCCCGGGCTTGGGATCCTTCGGTATGTCCCTCTCGAGACCACTTCTTAAAACCGATACTGGATCCCTTTGCCTAAGCCTCAAAGTATGCCTGGTTATGGACAATCCTCGTTACAGTAGCGTAACATTGGTAGAATATAACCGTAATGGCTAAAGTGCAGAAATTAATAAGTATTTTACCTTTAATCTTATATGGGTGTCATCTAGAGGAGATATTCACGATATTCTTAACCCAGATAACTTAACGTTGTCCTTGAAAGGTGCCCTAAGGGAGGAGCTTAGACCTGACTGGTTAGGTAAGGAGGTTTACATCGGAAGGAGCCTAAACACCTTCTTTGACGCACGATGGTACAACGTGACAACTCATAGGGATGAAAGCATAAACCTCGACGAATACTGGAAAATAAACCAATCTCCATCTTGGGACACTACAGACCCCCACGATCTGATAGAACGGACGAGCATCAGAATCCTAGCAGGGTACAACTCTATCGGGGGGTACACCAAGAAAGTTTTCAGCTACGGGCACTTGTCAACAAGTATGGTACTTCCAACCAATCCCGTGGGGGCTACGGAAACTTTCGCTTATGTAGGGTTTGAAGCTGCTGGATCATCGTTTCTCGGACTTGTCTGCTTCGAGTTCCGTTGCACTCCAGCCAACCCCACGGGAACACTTTACGCTTTTATTTCTGACTCACTTCGTAGCGCCCGCCTAAACATCACATCCCTCATGCCCGCTGACGCCCAGACCGCAGGTCACACATACAAGATCCAGATGACTAGAGACTCAATCTGGTTTTACATCGACTACAGTCTTGTCTCAGTCATAGTAATTAATGCGAGAACTGTCTCCGCCATCGGTCCCCCGCCCTACGCTGTAGGGGCAATGGCGAACAAGATGTCCACACATCTCCCTGCTCTGTTTGAGTTTGGCTCGGGGGGAGTGGAGAATACATGGCGTTTAGCTAGGTTTGAGGTTACGGATGGTGAGGAGCAACCTAGCAGGACGCTTGACCTGTACCACTATGCGTCTGCATCTCTTATGAGGGGTGCTGTGATTTCTTCTGGAAGCCTAGCCAGCCACCCGATACCTACTCACGGCTTCGAGACTAAGACCATCAGCTTTAGATCCAACCAAGCAGGAACCTTGGACATAGAGTATCTTCTTGGCTCTGGAAGCTGGAGGGCGGTTCCAAGTCCATCCCCGGTTGCTGCGGACACTTTACTGAGCTTTAACTTGCTAGACAAAGCTATGCTGGCGAGGGTGAACTTCACACCTAGTGCTTACCCCTGTACCATCAACGAGGCGGAAGTCGAGCTGGGATGAGTAGATTACCTGCACGATGCTATGTTCTTTCTCCGCATAGAGGGCCTCGAGAAGGCAAGTATAGCAATTGCTGTTTGAGCTTCCATGATAACTATTTGGAAGTTCCTCATCATGCCTCCCTCAGTATTACTGAAAGGCTCACCATTATGGCATGGGTTTATCCTCTGGATTTGGATGGAATAGTGCTGTGGAAGTATCGTCCAGACCCTGGCTACTATGGTGGGCTGAATACTCCTTATGGAATTACAAGGTACTACGCATATAGAGTAGTTTTCATGCTTAATGGTAGTTTTGGTCAGGTGTATCTCAGCTTTGGAGCAGTTGCAGGAATGTGGAATCGTCTGGTGGGTGTTTGGGACGGGAACAAAATTTATACTTATCGGAATGGTTTGCCTGTTAGTTGGAAGCAAGCCTCAGGAACACTAAGCAGCAACTCCTATAATTTACAAATTGGTCGAACAGATGGATATAGTCCTAGCTGGAACGGCTTAGTTGATGAGGTTTCTCTAATAAACTCTGTGTTCACGCCAGATATGGTTTGGGAGGATTTCCTCAGGGGTTATGCAAGAAGAGAGCTTGATGCTAGGTTGGTTATGAGGATGGAGGAGTCCGTAGGTTTTGTAGCATACGATGAAAGTGGTTATGGAAACAAGGGAAACCTTCTACCTGTTGCAAACCCGCCAGTTTGGACTACGTTAGCGAAATACGAGACGTTAAGATATAGACTCTAGAAAATTCTATTCCCCTTGATTTTCATTGAGGCATCAAGACTTAAAGTGTTCTTTGGAAGACTTATTCTTCAGAATTTCTATTATTTTCTTCGCCGCGTTTCCATCTCCAAGCGGGTTTTCCCTAAATCTTTCTTTTATTTCGTAGTATTTTACTTGGACGGTTCTTATGGTTTTGGCTATTCTATTGGAGTTTGTGCCTGTCAAGAAGTTTACATCCATTTCAATGGTTTCAACCCATTCTGTTCTATCTCTAATGGTTATGCATGGCGTTTTAGACCAGAAAGCCTCTTTCTGCAATCCACCCGAGTCCGTTAAAACCATTTTTGCATGCTTAAGCAACTTAAGCATCTCAAAGTAGCCTACTGGATCGATCATGCTGATGTTGGTATCCTTTAGGGATATGTCTTTTATCCTATTCTTTGTCCTCGGATGCGCTGGGAAGATGACATTAAATCCAGTCTCAGATATCCCCTTTAAGATATCTTTCAGCTTATTCGGATCGTCCACGTTCTCAGCCCTGTGGAGCGTAAGCAAACAATATTCTTTGTCAGAAAGCTCTAGCCTTTTGATGATATCGCATTCTTCGGCTTTGTACTTGAACTTTAGGAACGCATCGTACATAGTGTCGCCCGTCAAGTATATCTCGCCCATTACGCATTCTGCTTCTAGATTCTTCTTGCAGTTTAGAGTCGTCGCAAAAAGCATTTTTGAGCAGTGGTCTATAAGCCTCCTATTGACCTCTTCAGCCATTGCCATATCGTAGCATCTGGCACCAGCTTCTATGTGCGCTACAGGTATGCCGAGTTTAACAGACGTTAAAGCTCCAGCTAAAGCAGAGTTCGTATCCCCAGGAATCAATACTAAAGAAGGTGTGTTTTCGAGTAGAAACTTCTCGAGTCTAAGCATGATCTCTCCAGTCTGATAGGAGTGAGAGCCTGAGCCCACTTCTAAGTTTATCTTAGGCTCTAGAAGCCCGAACTCTTCCAGAAATACTTGGGAAAGAGTGTAGTCGTAATGCTGACCAGTATGGATTATTTCTACTTTCAAATTCTGTTTTAGAGCTTCTTGAATCACGGGAGCTGTCTTGATTATCTGCGGTCTAGTACCCACTACTACTGTTATTCTCATCTCACAAGCATCTATCCTTCTTCCATTTAAGCCAACCTAGAACGATACCCAACTCCAGCTATCGACAGTCAGCATCAAATCTTACATACAAAAAGGAATTGCTCTCCAAATAAGTCATATAAAAATTTCAGTCTTTTGACTACAGAAATGAGACTGTCATAACGGAATAAAGTAGTGGGTAGAAAAGGCAGATCAAAGTAGGTTGGGTAAAATTCCAGAATTCTGTAACCGTACATGGCCAACATGTCAACGAATTCGTCTAGACGCCAGATATTGATGTGGTTTTTGTCGTAGTTTGGTTGCCTTTTTTGTAACATGGTGATCCTGTGTCTCCAAAGCATAACGTTTGGAGTTGTGAGCAGTAGTAACCCATCTTCAGTCAAGTGTTTCCTAGCGTTTTCAAGGACATTGAAGGGCCTTTCCAAGTGTTCTAGTACTTCTGAACATACTATAAAATCAAATCTTATTGTGTGAAAAGGAAAACCATCATTCAAATCGTATTTTTTGACTCTTATGTTCGAGCGTTTGACAAGCTGCAAAGCAGTCTCTGAAATATCGCATCCATATTTCTCGTACGAATCTGAGAGCATCTTCAGAACATGTCCCTCTCCGCATCCCAAATCGAGTACATTTCCAGAACTCTTTGTCCGCGTGATCACTTTTACTATCTCATGATGCCTTGGCATCAGATGGATATATTCTATTCTGATTCTGTCTTTCCAATACTTTTCATAATC
>Ga0315307_1001062_pt1 | contig 12124 bp, 14 predicted proteins | sample TDP2_MG_FD_203079 | JGI IMG/M metagenome (GOLD analysis project Ga0315307, IMG submission 203079) | Freshwater sediment microbial communities from Lake Towuti, South Sulawesi, Indonesia - TDP2 | ecosystem: Environmental > Aquatic > Freshwater > Lake > Sediment | place: Indonesia: South Sulawesi... | reverse complement strand
TCGTCCTCCCAATAGAGAGCTACCTTGCTCCTCCGCCACGTCTTGACATGCCTGTCAACACAGAGATAAGAGGCGTTGAGGAGACCACCGACGAACCATCTGGCAAAGGGCGGATCCCACTCCAAGACCTTGTCCCACATCCTAAACCACTCGAGATTTCTGGCTTCCCCATCCCAGAATTCCTCAGGGTCCATGATTGATTTCTTGTAAAACTCGTAGTACTTCTTGGTTGTTGGGGAAAACGTTTTTTCAAAGGGAAGAGACGATGATTCCAAGATTTTTCACCTTTGGAAGATAACTAAATCAGCAAACATAAATAAAAGCTAAGCGTTTCCTCTGTGTTTTCAATTCTCAGATTGGTTAAGCCTTGGATATCTCCCCTGTTCTTGATGCTACAATGTAACCGGCTGAAAGAATGAGCAGTCCGCCAGCAATCATGGTTGGAGTGGGTTGTTGAGCTAGTAGGAGGTATCCAAACCCCACGGCGCTAGCCGGCTCAATGTACGTTAGAACCGCTGCTTCCTGGGCTTTAATGAGGCGAAGCCCCCTCAGATACAAAGTGACGGCGAAAGCCGTGTTGAACACGCCTAGAAGGAGCAGGAGCAGCCAAGAATCCAAGCTTATAGATAGGTCAACTTGAATTAGGGAGGGGGCAAGGAAAATACAAGAGAAGAAGTAGCTGTATAGCGCAACGGAGTAGCCAGAGAGGCTGGTTAAGGTTTTCTTGGCAAAAATGACAAAGAGGGCGTAGAAAAATCCAGCAGACAACGCTGAGACCACTCCTAGAAAGCTTCGACCATAAACCTGAAAATCTTGCGTGGAAGAGATGAGCAAGATCCCCGCTACCGATAGAGCCAGCGTGTATACATTGGTTCGCCTAATCCTCTCCCTCAGAATCATGGGCGCAAGCAGAGCGACAAAGATTGGGGCGTTGTAGTTCAACAAAACAGCGTTCCCGATTGGGATGAGCTTCATCGCTTGGAAGAGAAATGCCCAGTCTAAGGCTAGAAGCAGACCAAGGACCACGAGGATTCTGTAGTAGCCACGAACCTGCACAACCCTCCATTTTCGAGCAAAGAGGACCCCCAACCACAAAGACAGCGTGGCAAAAGAAACTCTAAAGAAGGCAATTGTGTAGTAGGGAAGAGAAACACGGTCAACGATTACACCGTTGGAGCCCCAGATTACAGAAGCAACCGCAACAGCGAGACATCCGACGGATCTTGGCCCCAACTTCAACCGCGTTTTCTCCATGATTCGAATACGTGATTCTCATCATCACGAAACTATTCTTGCTTCTTCAACAACATTCTTCTTTAAAATGTTTTCTAAAGGTTACAAAAGACTCATTTTAATCCATGCTATTATTATTTGATATGAAAGAAGAGTGCTCATTGTGCGGCGTAATGTTTTCCTATTACTCTCTAGTTCGTTGTCCCAGATGTGGACAGTTGTACTGTAGGAACTGCGTCATATTCTCTTGGGACAAGAACGTTTTGAGACACGTTCCTCTATGTCTAAACTGCGCAAGAAGAATGGTTTCGCCAAGGATGGTGAGGAGAGTCGGAAGTAAGTACGGTCCGCTTGGTGTATATCTAACTGAGCGAGAACGATCTATCAGTTACGTCACGCTCACCTTTCCTGAAATTGAAAGAATTATCGAAGACAAGCTTCCCTCCTCGGCGCTTCAGCATCGGGAGTGGTGGAGCAACGCGAGCAGCCATGCTCATGCTCAAGCCTGGCTAAAGGTAGGATGGATGGTGCACGACATGAACCTGATCGACAAAACTGTGGTCTTCAAGAGAGTGCGAAGACCTGAGATAAGACGCAGTCGGAGATATAGTAAGGACACTCGTGCGTTGGCTGGTAAGCATTTTCGACCGCCAAAACCTCCAGCTTTTCGAAGAAGACTGCCTTCTAAAACCAGAGTTTCGATGGTTCTGGCTAGAAGTAAAAACGTGGGGCGCAAGAGACTTTCCATGAGGAGGTATCGCGGCAAGTTTAAGCCTAGGCCAGCTTTTGAAAAGAGACTTTATAGGCTGGAAGAGAGACCTGAAGGACATGACTAGTTGTGCGATTTAAGCTCCTGAAGCGTTTTTGAAAAAAGGGATCGAGATTGTAGTGAGCAACTTTTATTGCTGTTTCTAGTTGCTATTTAGTTGGGTGCGTTCATTTGGGTTTAAAGGGTGTTCATTTTCTTCTCACCTATCGATGCGATGCAGAATGCGACCACTGCTTCGTCTGGGGAAGCCCCTCAGCGAAGGGAGTCATGAAGTTCAAAGATGTCCTCGCGATATTACTTGAAGCAAAGAAGTTGGATACTGTAAACTACATCTCTATTGAAGGCGGGGAACCCTTTCTGTTTTATCCCATTGTGATAAAGACAATGAGAGAAGCCGTAAAACTTGGCTTTCATGTGGAGCTTCTTTCAAATTGCTATTGGGCTACCTCTGTAGAAGACGCAGTTGAGTGGCTTCTTCCAGTTGCTGAAACAGGAAGCACTGAACTCACTCTTAGCAGTGATCTTTATCATGGAGACAAATGGGAAATAGAAGAGATTAAAAACGCGGTTAAGGCTGCGAAGAAGTTGGGTATTTCAGCAGGAGTGCTTTCGATCAAAGACCCTAGAGCAAAGGTTCCATGCCCAAGCGAGATTGAAGGCGCCAAAGTTGGTCTCTCAGAACTAATGTACCGAGGAAGAGCTGCTTCAAAACTGTTAGAAGATGCCGATAAGAAGTCGTGGACTGAGTTCACGAAATGCCCCTACGAAGACCTTGCAAATCCAGAGCGGGTCCACATTGACCCCTACGGGTACATTCATGTCTGCCAAGGAATTTCAATCGGCAACGCCTCGCAACAACCTTTCTCCAAAATAATAAGAACTTATGACCCTTATAGTCATCCGATAATAAGCCTCTTGGTGAAGGGCGGTCCAGTTTCCCTAGTAAAAGAGTTTGATTTGCCTCATGGCACGGTGTATGCCGACGGCTGTCATCTTTGCTACGATTGCCGCCTTCTTCTAAGGAATCGGTTTCCGAGCACTCTGGCTCCGGGACAAATGTATGGAGAGGGGTTGGGATAGGCGCCCTCTGTGGAATAGTGCATTGAATCCTCTATCGGTTTTTCAGCTCGGTCATATTTCTGTGAGTGGATAATTCTTTTCCGCAGTAGGGGCATAGCCTAAATTCTGGCAGTATTTTGTTCCCGCAGGATGCACATTCTATACTCATCGTTGTTCTTCTTTCTAGATTTGCCAGTTTTTCCGTGAGTCTTGTCATCCCGATGTTCATGGCTTCTATGCTGTCTTTAAGGGTGCTTAGGCTATTCTTTACTTCTTTAAGGTCTATGCTGTGATTTGTCAGAGAATGGTTAATCATATCTAGCGTGTTCAAGCCTGGTTCCAAAGAGGCTTCCATTTGGTTCTCTTCTGATGATGCTTCTGAAGCCATTCTCTTGATCAGGAGTGCCAACGGGTCTTGATAAAGAAAAGTGCAGGTGATGCCGAAGAGTATGAAAGTGGAGATTGCGGTCAGCCAGATGTAGGTTGAGGCAGCTATGTCTCCGAATATCCCGTGAACTATTGAATAAATGGGATAGAGGTTCATGAGGGAGTTTGGGCTCCCAAAGAAGAAGAAGGCGTCGAAAGTGAAGAGAACCGATAGGAAAGTTAGGTAGGCTGAAATCCACACAGCTAGGTCTTTTCTAGTCGGCAATTTTGAACCTTCCATTCGCTCTGTTAATCTTCTAGACAATTCTTCTATAAGAAAAAGGGTGTTTCCAAAATCGCAATATTATAAAAACCGACAATATATCAATTAACAAAAATCAACACGCCTGGCTCCCATCAATTCTGATGTCCTTTTCGTGACAACGGAAGTCGTCATGCGTACTCTTAACCAATTATTTTTTTCAGCTCTTCCAAAGCCTTAGAAGTGTCTTCTTCAGTGTTGTAGACGTGGGGCGACATTCTCACGCTTTCAAACCTTGGAGAAACGATGATGCCCTTCTCTCCAAGCTTTTTCGCAACCTCCATATAGTCAGCTTTCTCGAAGCGAATGGTGATAATGCCAGCTCTCCTTTTCTCTTCTTTAGGTGTTATAATTCTCACTCCTCTTAAATTTGACAAGGACTGCATTAGATCTCTGGTGATTTTCAGCACATAGTTGTAGACTCTTTCTATGCCTATTTTCTGCAGGTACTTTATCGCCTCGGCTAATCCTGCCATAGCCGCGTAGTTTGAGGTGCTGTACTCAAATTTTCTAGCTGTTTTTGCGTAGGTTAGCATTGTTGGTTTGAGCTCGAATGGTTTACCCGTGCTTCTAAAGCCCACGAATGGGGGTTCAAGTTCTTCGTACAGGCCCCGCCTCATGTATAAAATGGAGGCTCCGAAGGGTCCAAGCAACCACTTGTAGGCGCCGGACGCGAGTATGTCAACTCCCTCGTCTTTGACGTTTAGAGGAACCACTCCAAGCGACTGTATGGCGTCTACAACAAGTAAGGCTCCGTGCTCCGAGGTTAGGTGATGTAGTTCCTTTAAGTTAAACCTTAAACCACTTGCGTATTCCACGTGACTTATGGCTAATACTTTGGTGCGATCATCCACGAGCTTCTCTAGGTCCGCCACTTCAACTATGCCTTCTCTGTTCCTAGCTAACCTAACTTCCACGCCTTTTTCTTTTCTGATTCTCATCCAGGGATAAACCACGGCTGGAAACTCCATGTCCGTGGTGACTATGTTGTCGCCACGTCGGAGGTCAAGGGACCACGCGACTGCGCAGAGGGCTTCGGTTGTACTGGAGAGTAGGGCAACTTCATCAACTTCAGCGCCAATAAGTTTGGCTGCTTCGATGCGGGCGTCCTCCAGAGCGTTGGTTTCAACTTCTTCGTCAAACCATGCCGTTGCTCTGAGCCCTAGGTCTTCCTGAAACTTGTTCATCTTCCTCAAGACAGGTAGGGGCATCAGAGAAATGGATGCAGCGTTTAGGTAAACGTATTTTTTCGAGGCTGGAAAATCTTCTAGGTTAACGAGACTGGATGTCATCTGTTCACCTTTCGTATTTTCTTCTCCAAAATGTCCATTCTTTTCCTTAGGTTTTCAACCTCCTCTTCTAAGGCGTTTATTCTTGCTGCACTCATTTTTCCAAGCACTCTCGGCATAACTTTCATGTCTATTTTTGCCTTGAACTCCTGCTCGGAAATCTTCCCCTCAGAAAATTCTAGCCAGAGTTTGAAGGCTTCTTTCTCGTCTTTGGTTAGGGATTCGGCGAATTTCTTGGTCCATCTCTCTTTGAAACTCATTTTTTGGGTTCCCCCACGATGTATGAGAGAAGTTTTCTTAGTTCTGGCTGCGTGATGGTTTCTTCTGCGGATTTGAAGAACCTTTTTAGGCTCTGTCCTGCTGAGCCAGCTTTCTCGTATTCTTTTGCCTGCAAGGCCATTTCCAGCTTTTCGAGTTGTCTTATGGCCTTCGCTTCTTTGGTCTCTCGTTTCTTGTACTCGTTCCAGACAGACATGTATTTTTCTCTTTGCTTCCCTGGGAGCAGACCTAGTATCTGGTTTATGGCTGTGTCTTCTTTTGCTTCCATTTCAGCAGTCTTCCTAGATGGTGTTAGGTCTCCTGTGATGGCTTCGGGAAGGTCGTGGATTAGTGCCATTCTTAGGAGTTTTAGTTCGTCTAGCCCTTCCAAGTCTGAGTATATCATGCAGAGTATGGAAGTTCTGAAGGTGTGGTCCGCAACAGATTCTGGCTGGCGCACGCCTACCTCGATCCAGCCAGTTCTTGGAATTCTTTTTAATTTGCCAACAATTTCAGAGAATTTTACGAGGTTTTGGAGATTGGAGTTTGTCATTTTTTCCAACGTGGAGTCGCTCCAATGACCAATTAGAGGGGGCTAAAGAAGTTAATCTTTGCGAGAGTTTGGTTGCGTCTTGTAGAAAGAAGAGGATGGTTGATCTTATGGAGCCTTGTAGACTGTGTCGTTTTCTCTGACGCGGTCCTTTACTTTTAGTCCGATGCTTTGACCCGCTTCCGCCTTTGTGACTTTTTTGTGCTCTATCTCCATGGACTCCACGATTTGTTCAATGTCTGTGGTTGGTCCTCTAATGACGAGTTTATCGCCAACCTTGACTGGAGCCTTCAACTCCACAACCGCTACACTTATCTTAGTGAAGAAATGCGCAACTTTCCCAACCTCTTCAAGCTCTTCCTCCAATGTTTCCACCTCAGCTCTGAACGGTATTAAGTAAACGAATGCACTAAATATAATTTCTGCCTTAAGAGCAGTGAGTCAGAAAAAAAGGAAAAGGGTTGAACGGAATTAATCTGCTCAAAGATCAAACCTTTAACCTCCCTGTAAACCCGCCGTCGATGGAGTCAATGGTTATGGGGGACATCTTTGCCTTTTTCCTTTCCCAACTCAACGCCCAAATGCTCAGCTAATTTGTTGTCAATGTGGAGGAATCCGTATTTGTTGATTTTCGCTCCTTTCACAGGCTCCGCAACCTTTGATTTCTTTTTAATCGCTTTCTTTGCTGCTTGCTTTGGCTTTTAACGTGTTCAATTAAGTAATCCCACCCGGGATTACAGGCTTGGAAAGCTTACACCCAATGGGGCTGTGTCCAAAACCAGGCTAGACCACGGCCGCATTCGCTTAAACTCTGTGTCCTAAACTTCCGAGTCTTATCATTATGTAGTAAATATCATATTAACAATACGGAATACTTGACTCGACCCAAGTTTCTCTACTACTCATACAAGACCCACTCTTCTTTCGGGATTCATTAACTATAAAACATGTGCGGGTGCATGATAAAAACTAAATACAAATTGGACTTAGCAGCGATAATAAACTGGCTTTTTTCACAAAGATGAAAGAGTTAATATTGTTGAAGGAGTAAAGCAAGAGGATTGTAGATAAAATGAAATCTACTTTTCTTTGCTTTATGATTGCGCGCCATTCTTGTTTCTCATTAGTTCTCTCTAGGTTCAAGTTGTCAGACTCGGTTGCGCCGTTAGTCTACCATTTCTTTGAGTATCTCCAGCCCATCTCAAAAGTTTCTGTTAGGCATTTAACACATCTGCTGTATTCCATCGAAGAAACATCAAATATTTTGTCACCCAACCAGATGACGTTGAAAATCGCGGTTGAAAATATGATGGAGCCGGTGTTTGCTTCGGTGCCCTTAAAATCGACGTATATCCTTGCCTTTGTCGTCGCAATCTCCCCCAACCTTCTCAGTTCCTCAGAGGTTTTCTCGCCAAAAGGCAAGATTACCTTTAAGTCTTTGTCTCTTAAGAGTGGTTTCAGCTCGTCCAACAATTTCATGGGGATGTTGTTGATCCTCATTCTCCTCGATTTCTGAATTTTTCTCTTGATCTCTTCTATTCCCTCGTCCACCGTGCTAAAAGTGGTTGAGATCTTAGCTTCGTATCTTCCTTCGACAATTGGCATTTTTTCACCTCACACTTCCTTTGCTGCATCCCAACCAAGACTGTTCCATTCCAAGAAGCATTTGGCACACTCATCGTACAACATTTCATCTACAATATAGTCATGAGCCACTGGATCTTCAAACACAGTAAATGTCCTGCTCTCATCGAGAGTAATTGACATGGACGGTACCTCTTTGTTGCGGACCATGCAAACAATCTTCACTCCAGCTTCTCTAAACTGCACATTTTTGCCATCGATTTTCTTCTCCCCAGGAAAGAGGAGAACCCTGACTTCTGCGTCTTCGCTAAACGTATCACTCACCTTTTTCAGAAAATCCATTGTTGCATTGTTTATCCATATGGTCTTGGCCTTCCTCATTTCCTCTTTCAAACTTCTGAGTCCAACATCGAATTTCAGTATCACGAATTTTTCCTTCATTTCCATAACCTCCCTGTCAAGCGTCGCCTGAATCGACTGTAGAAACTCACCGTAATTTTTCTTGATCTTTTCGAAGACATCACCGGGATCAACAGCTTTTAAACAAGAGCGGTATTCCAGAATAGATCATTATCCAACCCTTACGCTCTAGCGACTCTAGAACCTGATAAATCTTTGTCCTCGGAACGCCGGACTTCTCAGAAAGCTTTGCTGCGCTGTTTACATGATTTGTTAGCAAACTGAGATACGCTTTGGCTTCGTATTCGGTAAGTCCAATCCGCTGTAATTTCTCGACGACGCTCTCCATGAAGATCAAATGGTTTAATAATCGTCGAAAAATAAATAACTACTGTAACTCGACCTAGTTACACAAGCGTCAAAAAGACGGCAAAATCTAAATCTTTAGACATGGTGCGGGGGTGGGATTCTCGCACGAATTTACCAGTAAAATGTTTCAATATACTTTGAGAGTTTGAAACTCTCCAGTGCTACCACTCAAGGTTTGCGTAGAAATGATCTAAAAGAAAATGATAAGAGTTTAAGGAAATCCATGAAGCGCGCGCATTCTGGGGGAATCGGTCTAGGTACATTTTTGTACGCAAAAGCTTTAAATATTACGTTGAGGTAGGTTTTAGAGCCTTTAGGAGACGTTGCAACATGGGGTATAGTGTTTGGCTATGAGCCATCAGTTACACGGACGTTATTTGAAACCACTCACCAGCTAAGGCTTAGAAAACTTCCCTTCGCACAGTCGCCTCTTGAAATTTTCTCAAAATTCTACAAATACCATGAAAATGCCTACATCCTTGAGTCAGTTGAAGGCCCGAGGAAACTATCGCAATATTCGTTTATAGGATTTGACCCCAGTTTAACCATCAAAATAAAGAACGGAGAAGTCATAACCCGTAACGAAAGAACTGGTGAAGAAAACAGAGAGAAAGTTAGCGATCCCTTGCACGTAATTAAGAAAATCGTTAAAGGTCGATTATTTCCCCGTAAAGAATTTAGATTTGTCGGCGGAGCTGTTGGACATATTTCTTATGATGCAGTTCGTTACTGGGAAAGACTTCCTGACAAGGCTGTCGATGACTTAAACTTCCTTGATATTGAGGTGGGAGTTTTTGATGACGGTATTGTATTTGACCATAGGAAGAAGCAAGCATTCTATTACTATTTAAACGAAAACCGTCTCGCTGAAGTAGGTAGGCTAATGAAAGAACCCAACGATTTCGAATCCTTATCTTATAAACAACCAAAAGTGAACGTTACAAAAGAATACTTTGAGAAAGCCGTTGAAAACGCGAAAGAATACGTGGCCTCTGGCGACGTCTTTCAAGTTGTTCTTTCTAAACGTTATGAATTCCGTATTAGAGGTGACCTGATAGATTTTTATCGCTCCCTTCGAAAGATAAATCCATCACCATACATGTATTTTCTGAAAGCAGGCGATCGACAAATCGTTGGATCTAGTCCTGAAATGCTCGTAAGAGTTGATAATAGGGTTGTAGAAACTTTTCCAATAGCTGGTACAAGACCTTGCGTGGAAAAGTCTAGCGAAAACAGAAGATTAGCCAAGGAACTACTGGCAGATCCTAAAGAACGCGCCGAGCATGTGATGCTTGTAGATTTGGCTAGAAATGACATTGGAAGGGTTTCGAAGTTTGGAAGCGTTCGTGTTCCGGAATTTATGACAGTTCATCGATACAGTCACGTACAACACATTGTTTCGCGGGTGGTGGGTAACCTTAGAGATGATTGTGACTGTTACGACGCATTAAGAGCCGTTTTTCCAGCTGGCACAGTTTCAGGAGCACCTAAGGTTAGAGCAATGGAAATTATTGAAGAACTTGAGCCAACAAGAAGAGGACCATATGCAGGGGCTGTGGGCTACTTCTCCTACAACGGTAACGCAGATTTCGCCATAACCATTAGAACTCTCGTTGCCGATAAAGACAGAGCCTACATTCAGGTGGGGGCTGGCATAGTAGCAGATTCCGTTCCAGAAAGGGAATGGTTTGAAACCGAGCATAAAGCCGAGGCCCTAATGAAGGCCCTAGAAGCTTCAGGAGATGAAACGGTTTGAAAGTTCTAGTTATCGACAATTATGACTCCTTCGTCTACAACCTAGTCCAATACATCGGAGAACTTGGAGGAGAAACCATTGCCTACAGAAATGACCAAATAACTTTGAAACAGGCGATGATACTTAAACCCGACAGAATAGTCATTTCTCCAGGCCCCGGCACACCTGAAGAGGCACGATATTTCGGCGTCTGTTCCGCCATCCTGCAACACATGAGTTGCAAAATTCCTACATTAGGAGTTTGCCTAGGGCATCAGGGAATAATTCACACTTTCGGCGGAAAAATCATGTCCGCAAAGAGACTGATGCACGGAAAAACTAGCTTAATAAAACATGACGAGAAAGGCATTTTTAAGGGCGTCAAAAATCCTTTGACAGCGACACGTTATCACTCGCTCGTTGGAGATAGGCACTCCATTCCTTCATGCCTCAAAATAACCGCTGAATCTCTCGACGACAGAGAAATCATGGGTGTCCGTCACGTTGCCTATCCCATTGAAGGGGTACAGTTCCACCCAGAATCTATACTATGCGAGGATGGAAAACTGGTCATAAAGAACTTCTTTGAAGGTAGGTGACAAAAGGTGATCAAAGAAGGCATACAAAAACTGATTGATGGAACAGACCTAACCTATGAAGAATCACAGGGAATCATGAAAGAAATCATGTCTGGAAAAGCAACAAGCGCTCAAATAGCCGCATTCTTGACAGCTTTGAGGATGAAGGGAGAGACTGTCGACGAGATTACAGCTTTCACAGAGGTTATGAAAGAATATTGTCACCGAATTCACCCCAGAGTAAACGGACGGCTTGTTGACACTTGCGGAACTGGTGGGGACAAAATAAAAACCTTCAACATAAGCACTACAGCGGCTTTTGTTGTCGCTGGCGCTGGGGTGGCGATAGCCAAGCATGGAAATCGATCGGTTACTAGCAAGAGTGGCAGTGCCGATGTCCTAGAGAGACTTGGCTTTAACCTTAACATGGAACCCAAGACTGTTGAGAGTGCTATTGAGAAAGTGGGCATAGGTTTCATGTTCGCCCCAGCCTTCCATCCAGCCATGAAGTACGCCATTGGGCCAAGGAAAGAGCTAGGTATCAGAACGGTTTTCAACGTTCTTGGTCCTTTGACGAATCCGGCGGACGCCAATGCTCAACTGCTTGGTGTTTACGATCGCAAATTAACAGAGCCCCTAGTCCACGCCTTAAAAAACCTTGGCTGCGAGGAAGCGATGGTTGTCCATGGGCTAGATGGATTGGACGAGATTTCCACCATAGGCAAAACAGTTATCTCATGGTTGAGAGAAGGCGAAGTTACAACTATAGAAACTGTTCCGAAAGATTTTGGCGTCAAATTAGCTAGACCAGAAGACGTAAAGGGAACCACCCCTGATGAAAGCGCCGAGATTACCTTCAAAATTCTGAATGGTTGCTATGATATCAACGATCCGAAAAGGGAAATAGTGCTGGTCAACGGGGTTGCAGGGATTGTTGTGGGCGGAAAAGCTGAAGATTTTAGTTATGGGATGGAGCTAGCCCGCGAATCAATTGACAGCGGTGCCGCCTACAAAAAACTGAAAGCGTTAGTCAAGGCATCCAATGGAAACCTGTCAAAGGTTGAGGAGTTGGAGTCGACGTATGGCTGATTTTCTTGATGTGCTGGCGCGGGATGCAAAGGAAACGATTGATAAGGGTTATTACGAAGTTTCATTACACATCTCAGCTCCTTGTGTCAGCTTAAAAAAGGCGATCCTTGAAAGCAAGCATATCCCAATCATCACCGAAATCAAAGCCGCCTCACCCTCCCTAGGCCCCATTAGAAAAAACTTTAATCCAGAGGAAGTTGCAAGAGCCATGGAAAACGGCGGAGCCGTGGGAATATCAGTTCTAACCGAGCCAAAACATTTTAAAGGCTCTCTCAGTTCCGTCGCCAAAGTTCGGAAGGCGGTAAAACTTCCAATTCTCATGAAAGACATAGTCATCAGCCCAACACAACTGGAAACCGCTTCCAAAATCGGCGCCAACGCTGTTCTTCTGATAGAAACCCTTTTTGAGAGAAAATACTGCGAATGTGATCTCCACGAAATGATTACACAAGCGCATTCAAAAAATCTAGAAGTTTTGCTAGAAACCCATAACGATGACGAGTTCCAGTCTGCTATTAATAGCA
>Ga0315307_1001061_pt1 | contig 12131 bp, 15 predicted proteins | sample TDP2_MG_FD_203079 | JGI IMG/M metagenome (GOLD analysis project Ga0315307, IMG submission 203079) | Freshwater sediment microbial communities from Lake Towuti, South Sulawesi, Indonesia - TDP2 | ecosystem: Environmental > Aquatic > Freshwater > Lake > Sediment | place: Indonesia: South Sulawesi... | reverse complement strand
AAATCATCGCCCACAACTGGCAAATCCGCCCTTTCAAATCGTTTAGCCCATTCAGGGTGACTGGCAATGAAAACTGGTGATGCGTTGACGAAGGCGCATCCTGCTTCCAACGCTTGTTCTGCATACCATTCTGTAGCCTTAGAGGCTCCACTAGGCAAGAGGCTTACAACAACTTCTGCTTTATTCTTCTTTAGCTTCTCAGCAACATCCACTTCAGGCTGCTCACTCACTTTGACCACGTTTTTCAAGAGTTCACCAACTCCGTCTAATACTGGACCCTTCAAAACTGGAACACCCATTTCTAGAACGTTGGCAAACCTTAACGTGTTGTTAGGAAGTGAAAAAACAGCTTCGGATAGGTCTTTGCCAACTTTTCTGGCTTCGATATCAAAGGCGCAGACAAACTCTATGTCTCTCGGGTGATAGCCGCCCATTAACAGATGTCTCAAGCCCAACGCTTGTTCTTCTTTTTCAGCCTTTGCATAATAGTTTACACCTTGAACAAGTGCTGAAGCACAATTCCCCACACCCACCAACCCAATGCGAATCTTCGGCATTGAAATCCACCAGAGTCAAGTATGCACGTATTTTCTGTGGTAGTAGTTCAAAAACTTGCTGTTTTGCAACTGCTTTATTACTGCATTTTTCACATTTAGGAAAGAGGACGAAAGAACATGAGTGCAAAGGCTTGGTTTGACATTTCCGTAATTCAATGCCCCAATTGTAGACACTACTACGCAGACGCCTCATGGTATGTTGTCGAAATAGGCGCCGACATTGAATGTGGAGTTTGTCACACAACGTTTAACACGAAGAAGAATGTAACCGACCGCATTATGCTCAACTTAAAATTAGATGAAGAAGGGAAGGTTCAGGAGGCGGAAGTTGAAAGACATTTGCTGAAAAGAAAAAAGCAACATGAATGATTAAGTTTGCAATTTTTCTAATTCAACGTATTTTTCACTTATGTTAGAACGTTGCAGAACATCCTTCCACAGTTCTAGTCCTTTAGGAGACCTCCATTTTTTGGGTGTTGGAATCCCTATTACAACCAGTTTGTCGCCCTTCTTGATTTTCTCGGCTGGGACGCACTTGCATGTTTCAGCGTGAACTGGAGTGATTATGTCAGGCGCTATAGCAACGAGCTTTTCATCCTTATAGCCTATCAAAACCTCGTTTTTGGCTTTAAATTCAAACTTTGACCCTTCATTCTCGTGTGTTCCGTTGAGGGTTGCAGTGGTCAATGTGAAACCTGCCTTAGTTTCGCTTTCTACAACGTTCACAACACCTTCGAAGAGTTTGAAGCCACGGGTTTCTTTCAAAACAGCGCTTAAAGGGTCAACAGTCTTTCTGATTAGCATGCCGATTCGCATGGCGTTGGAGAGCGTGCCCAAAACAGGCGAAGTCTTTACTTGTGCACCTGTTAGGACTCGGCGAGCTGTGTAGGCGGTTTGACCCCACTCTGCTGCAAGCGTTCTTGCGATTCTTTCAGCCGCCTTGGAATCTGAAGTTTGTTTAACTAAGACCATGTTTTGGGCGTCAAGGTCAGCCACCGTCATGGGTGCCAAGGGAATGTCGTCTATAGTGTAGACTTTAAGATGAACCTCGGGAACTGCCCTTCCCGCTCCATCAGCGTCAACGATTGGTATCCCCCGCCGAGCCGCAACATCCACAGCCGCCAACGTGTTAAAGCCTCCTAATTCAACAGAGATGACAGCGTAGGCGTTTTTGCCCAAAAATTCCTCAAGCGCCATAAGTGTCTTCAAGGCAGCATCAGCATGATAAGCCACTGAAGAAGTGGCTCCAACACACGCAAAATTTATCACGATTTCATTGTCTGGCACCTCAAAAGGGTCAACTAGACTCACTGGATAACGCTTCTCAACAAGTCTCTCCACAATGCTATGTCCAACTTTGGGGTCCCCACCTCCACCAGCCGAGAAGATGGCAGCGCCTTCGACCAAGTCTGTTAGGTCCAGTTGAGTCAGCGTCTTCAACCATTTCACACTTCCATTTCAGATAGGTTTTATCATACACACAGCACCTAAAATTTTTGAATCGCCTCTCGAATTGAGACTAAAAGCGCGTTGGCATTGTCTCGAATCTTATAACGAATTGTCAGTTGCCCACCCCGAGTCAAAGAGGGAACCTTCTCAATAGTCGATCTGTGCCGCTTCAACTCAGTAGCCATTTCGCCAGGATTAGAAATCCCCTTTTGCATACACTCCAAAATTTGCAGTCGAGAACGATTAGCAAGCGCGTTCAGAATCTTTTCAGTTTTTTCGTAGGCATTCATCTTAGGGGTGTTCTCCATTGGTTGCCCATAGTTTCGGTCACTTAGCAGATAAATATACTTCTAAGTGTAAAAATTTGCCGAAAAGAAAAATTATCTGCTATAAGCGTTAGAAACTGTTATTTAAGTCGAAGCTCACGTGAAGGCTAATCATTGAAGGTGATTGCTGTTGGTTTCAACTGTTGCCATCGCAGAGTTCAATGAAGACGTTGAAGGATCATTCAGACAAGCACTCGAACTCATAGGAAAAATAGACGACTTGAACAAAGTTAATAGACCTGTGGTAATCAAAGTAGGGGTTTTTAACCATAAAGAAAAAGCTCACTCCACAGTGCCCGTTGTAAGCGCTATTATAAACAGCTTTAAGAGAGCACCTAAAATCTTCTTGGCAGAGTCGGACAACTACAAAGGAACCGGCACAGAGCGGCTTCAAATCTGGAAGGAACTTTTTTCTAAGCGAGTCGTGCCCTTCAACCTTTCAGAAGACACTAAAACAAGAGAAGTTAATGTGGTAAGTGAAAAAATCAACTTGTCGCATATACTGTTTAAACCCAACGTTCTCGTAAGCACACACATTCCGCGTCCGTTTGAGAAAGGTTCTATTTTGAAGAACCTCTTAGGCTTGACTTCGACCTCAAAAAAAGCTGTGTTCCACAAAAAATTGGACAATGTCCTACTTGACCTTTACGAGGCTGTAGGCGGCATAGATCTCGCAGTCTTAGATGGAACATATATGTATCCTGGAGTGACACCTAAAAAGATTCGAAAAAGAATAAAGACAAACGTCATTGTGGTTGGGCGGGATGCAGTTGCGGTCGAAGCTGTTGGAGCTAGTCTAGTAGGCTTAGAGCCTGAAAAGATGCCTTTGATAAAAGAAGCCATGAAAAGAGGCTTAGGCGAAGGAAACCTCAACAAAATCAAGGTTTTGGGAAACTCTGTTGAAAGCCTAAAGGAAAGATTTCGTCAACAGGTTATCCAAGAAAAACGTGCTTCATTCTTTCCAACACTTGTTAAGCAACGTCACAAGAAGAGTAACGGTTGATTTATTATTTAGTAATACTGTAAAGGGTTTGTTAAATTTCGTTTCACATCCGCAGGAGATGTTATGGCTTGAAAGGCAGCGAAAAAGCTGAGAAAATCATGGAACTAGCCAAACGGCGAGGCTTCTTTTGGCCCTCTTACGAAATCTATGGCGGAGTCAGCGGCTTCCTCACCTTTGGTCCTTTAGGCGCGGTTTTGAAGCGTCGAATCGAGGACAAGTTTCGTGAGTTTTACACTCAACCATTAGGTATCTTAGAAATCGAGTCATCTGTGATTCTGCCATCCAAAGTTTTTGAAGCTTCGGGGCATGTTGAACACTTCAAGGAACCCATGGTGGAATGCACCAAATGCAAGCGCAAGTTTCGAGCCGACCAACTTTTGCAGGAACAGACTGGGATGAGCGACACCGAAACCGAGAAACTCAGCCTTTCAGAGTTGAAAAATGAAATTGAAAAACGTAATGTGAGCTGTGCTGAATGTGGCGGAGTTTTGGGTGAGCCAAGATACTTCATGACCATGTTTACTACCACAATTGGACCATACTCTGAAGCCGTTGGATATGGACGCCCAGAGGCTGCACAAAGCATTTTCGTCGAGTTTCGACGTTTGTGGGAATACGCTCGTGAACGACTACCCTTGGGCGTTGTTCAGATAGGGCACGCTTTGAGAAACGAAATTTCGCCTAGGCAAGGTCCTATACGACTTCGAGAGTTCACTATCATGGATGTTGAGTTTTTCTTTGACCCAGAGGAACCTAACTGTGCTCCATTGAAAGATGTGGAAAACGAAACCTTAAGGCTGGTTCGCGCTGAGGCTAAGTTAAGAGGCGAAAAAGAACCAATTACGGTTACGGTTAAAGAAGCCTTACAAAAAGGCTACATCAAAGCTGAGTGGCACGCCTACTTGATGGCGTTAGCTAAACGCTTCCTCAGAGAGTTAGGAGTTCCAGATGAAAAGCAGCGTTTCATGGAAAAACTCGACTGGGAAAGAGCCCACTATTCAGCTCAAAGTTTCGACCAAGAAATCTATCTGGAACGCTGGGGCTGGACTGAAGTTTCTGGACACGCTTATCGCACTGACTACGACCTGAAACATCACATGGAGTTCAGCGGCGTCGACATGCAAGCCTTCAAGGAAGGTCGACGATTCATTCCTCACGTTGTGGAGCCCAGTTTCGGGTCAGACAGACTAACATACATAGCCGTGGAATATGCCTATCAAGCAAAGAAAGACCGAGTGCAACTCAGTCTTCCCCGTGACTTAGCCCCCATTCAAACGGGAGTTTATCCATTAGTCAGCAAAGACGGGTTGCCCGAAAAAGCCAAAGAAGTATTTAAAACTTTGATCAGCAAAGGGTTTACAGCAGAATACGACGAATCTGGCTCAATCGGCAGACGATACGCTAGAGCAGATGAAGCTGGCACCCGGTTGGGAATAACCATCGACTATGACACATTAAAAGATGAAACAGTTACAATACGCGACCGAGACTCATGGAAGCAGGTCAGAACCGAGATCAGGCAGTTACCCGAACTGCTTCGAGCCTACTTCCGTTTTGAGAAAAACTTTGAAGACCTAGGTCGATTGATAAAAGGCTGATTTTATTCCAAAAAGTCAAAGATTTCTTTCAGATTGGTAATTGCTTTAACGCCAGCAACTGGTTTGCCTCCTCTCTGAATCAGAAGTGCCTTCATTCCAACTTTTTGGGCTCCGAAATAGTCTTGTTCAATGCTGTCGCCCACAAAAATTGCTTCCTCAGGCTTGACGTTCAGTTGTGTGAGAGCGTGTTCGAAAGCCTTGCGGTCTGGTTTTCTTTTTCCAACTGTGTCACAGCCCACACAGATGTCGAAAAATCCTTTAAGACCAGCTTTCGGTAAGATTTGTTCTATATCGAGCTCGTAGCCACCAGTCACAACTCCTAGTTTAAGTCCCATCTGTTTGAGTTTGCGCAATGAATCTTTCACCTCGGAATAAACGTGAATCTTTGAAAAATTGGACCATTGGCGGTCTATCTCTTCAGCCAACTTCCTTACTGAACGAGTGATACCGAGATGTTTCAAAACAGCTATGTTCCATCGTGTGTAGAATTCGTGTGATCCAAGCGGTATGCATTTTTCCACATCAAATTCTTTGCTGCCTTTCTCGAAGGCTTCCTGTACATCTTTTATGGATTTGAATACGCCGTTGGCTTGCAAAATTCTTTGGAAAGGCTCATGGGGTTGCTGATAAACCAGAGTGTTCCCTAAGTCAAACAGCACGGCTTTGACTTTCAAGGTCTTAGGCAACTTAGCCCCTTCCGTTGAGTCAAAGTTTAGTTGGATACTTCCTCGGGCGTTAATAAGGCTTCACTGCATTCTGAGTTTCAAGGGCAATTAATAAAAAGCTGAAAACACTCAAAAACACTAAAAGACTAGTCAAGGAGTTGTTAGAACAATGCCAAAGGCACGTAAATCTTGGCAAGAAAAGCTGATGGACAGTAAAGGTTTGCCAAAGGTCGAGAAAATCACTGAAAAAATGAGTAAAAGATGGGGAACCGGCACCGTTGTGATTCCAGCGCCAAAAGAGGTAGACGAAATTATGAAAAAGGTTCCTAAGGGCAAACTCATCACCATAAATGAAATTCGCAGGAAACTCGCGCAAATACATGGTGCCACAATCGGTTGTCCCATAACAACTGGAATTTTCGCTTGGATTGCTGCCCATGCGGCAGAGGAAGCGGCTGCAGAGGGAAGCAAAGATATTACTCCTTACTGGCGGACTTTGAAGGCAGGCGGAGTCATAAACGAAAAATACCCTGGTGGAGTAGAGGCTCAAAAGAAACTCTTGAAGAAGGAAGGACACAAAATAATTCAAAAAGGCAAAAAATTCATCATTGCTGATTTTGAAAAATCCTTGGTAAAACTATGAAAAAAAAGGTTTTCGATTGCTAAAACACTTGAATATCGCCTAAGTGAGACATTCCTTGGAATTAAAAACCACTGGATACTTCCTTAAACGTTATTAAGGATTCTTCATATTCTAGTTTCAAAGGTCTGCTGAACGTTTAGTGAGGTGCGGGGTCTCCATGGTCTTTCCGGTTGAAACTGAGGAGCGCGTGAAACGAAGAGCCCTCACCATTTGTCAAGAACATTTGCGCAAAGTGGTGGAAATAACTCGAAGAGTGCCTCAATTAGTTGATGGTTTCGTGAAGGGAGACAAAGCCACGGTTAGACGATTGCACGCCGAAATAAGGAAAGCGGAAGAGGAAGTGGACATTGCAAGGAGGACTGTTGCGCAAGAACTAGCTGAAATAGGCGCCATCCTCATCAGCCGAGAAGACTTCTTACGCTTCACCAACCTCGCAAGCGAGATAGCTGATTTCTGCGAGGGCATAGCCTTTCGTCTGCTGGAAATCATGGAACGAGGCTGGAAAGTGCAACCGCAGATAAAGAAGGACATAGCTAAGCTCGCCGCCGCTATGTTTGAGACCGTTTCCAAACTGCGGGAAACCGCCATGACACTTACTTATGGAGCGTCGAAGGCATCAGAGAAATCTCGTGAGGTTGAAGTTGCAGAGCGAGTTGTAGACGACCTTTACCGAGACCTAGAAGTCAAGATTCTCAACACCAACATCGAAATTCCAGCGTTGCTGCTTCTTAGAGACGTGCTTCAACTCATGGAAGACGCCGCTGACAAGGCAGAAGACGCTTCAGACGCAGCTCGCATCTTGGCATTCGCTATGTAAACTCGAGGACGATTTTCAAGAGATGCCCAAAAAAATCGAAACCGAATTCATCGAGAACTTCTTAGTTGTTTGGGACCCCGCCCAAGGTTCAGAACTGTACAAGCAAGGATATTACGGCAAACCTATTGGCATTCCTAAACCGAAGATTTTAGACTTCAGCGTGCCACTCGTCCTCGACCTCATGGAAGGCTTGTACCTGGTTGAAAAACAATTGATAACCGTACGCGAAGGAGTCAGGAAAAAGAAAAGAATGAGCCTTGAAAAACTGAGAAAACTAGCCCGCAAACTTTATGAAGAGTTTGATTTGAAATATGCGGTTTACCGAGACCTTCGCAACAATGGGCTCATTGTCACGCCTGGGATAAAGTATGGCTGCGATTTCGCTGTTTACAAGCATGGACCTGGGGTAGAACATGCGCCTTATATGGTTTCGGTTAAAAAGACAAGGGACGAGGTAACGGCAACAGAAATCGTTAAGGCTGGAAGACTTGCAACCACGGTGCGGAAGCGCTTCATAATAGCTGTGCCAGACCTCGAGACAGAAACCATACAATATTTAATTTTCAAGTGGTTCAAAGCCTAGTGCTGAAACTTGAAATAAGTGTGGCTTGTCTGGTCTAGGTGATGTCATTTTCGAATGGTTGGTGGCATGGCAATCACTGTCTGGGTTCTTCTAACTCCCTTAAGATGTTGAAGCTCCTCTATGAGTTTTCCAAGTTCGTCCATCTTGGTGAATTCGGCAAAAGCTACAACGTCAAATTGCCCCGTAACGGCGTGAGCCATTTTGACGCCCTTGATTTTGAGTGATGCTTCGGCGATTTCCCATGGTTTGCCTGGTTCTGTGTTGACTAGGATGTAGGCTTGCATTTTTGCGTGCCTCAGAGCTTTATTGGGTTGAGAACGTGTTAAAAGCTTTGAGAATGAAGTCTTATTTGTTTGTCAGTGTAAGTCGAAGGGCGATGGAGGCTAAAAATGAGTTGAACTTGTCTTTGTTGTATGATGGCTCTTTCAGTTTGGACAAGAGTTTGGTTGTATACATGAAGTACATGGGTGAAGTGTATGAGGCGGCGTTGAAGCCCTTATTGATTTTGACTGATGGTGGAGAGAAGGTTTTGGTTGACACGGGAATAGGCGAGTTGCCAGAGTCACATAGCAGGTTATTTCCCGTGAAACGCAAGGCGGATGAGACTTTAAAGGCGCAGTTGATGAAGCACGGTTTGAAACCAAGTGATATTAACATTGTCATTAACACGCATCTGCACTTTGACCACTGTGGCAACAATAAACTGTTTAAGAATGCACGTTTTGTCGTGCAGAAAGATGAGCTGAACTATGCCTACCAGCCTGAAAGGTTTCAGCAAGCTGCCTATATTAGAGAATTTTTCGATGTTAAAGGCTTAAACTATGAGACAGTTCGCGGACGCTTTCAAGTCTGTGAGAATGTGACCCTTATACCCACGCCAGGTCACACTGTTGGGCATCAGTCAGTTTTGGTTAAGGGTGATAATGCAAGGAATTATGTGTACTGCGGAGACGCCGCGCCCATTAGGGAGAATCTGGAACGCAGAAACATACCAGGCATACTCTACAACGCGCACAAAGCATTAGAATCAATAGACAGGCTCAGACGAATAAAAGACGCAGTCTACATATATTCTCATGACAACCAACAAACGTTTGCCTCATCCCTGTAACAAGTTTCAGGTTTTTGCTTCTTTTAGTTTTCTTAAGATGGGAAGAGCAGGTTGCCCCTTATTCCATAACACTTCAAAACGATCGTGCAAAATATCAGCTAGTGAAGGCAAGCTTATCCAAATCGCTAACTGTGAACCTCTTTCTGGAGGCAGCACTAAAACAGCATCTTTCTTATCAAAAACTGCAAATCGAAGTCCATAATACTTTAGGTATCGCACTTGGTCGCCGAGGCTGATTAACCGCTCGTATGCATCTAATTCCTCATGAGTCCAATCAGGCGTAATCTGTCTTACAACTCTCACAGTCTTGTTTTTCTTCAGCACGTACTCTACTGCTTCTAAGAGCTCCTTTTCAGGAGGACCCGGAGCCGAAGAAGCTACCACAAACTCTTTTTCTATGGTTCTAATGGCTTCAGTATATCTAGCGATGAAGGCACGGTCCCTTCGAGTTACCCAAACTCTTTCTTCTTTGACGGCTACCTCTTGACTCTTGCCGTGAAGCTTGGACAAGGAAAAGCTCAATCTTTCAGCCGTTTTCCTCTTCTCTTCTAATTGCCTAAGCATGTTTCTCTCAAGTTCCAGCATCATTTTCTCCAAACCCATCCGAGGATCCACAGCGGCGTACATGGGTGGTCTTCCCGGTTGCTCCATAAGCAGACCCTTGCCCACAAGACTGTTTAAAACGTCGTATGTTCTAGGTCGAGGAATACCTGACTTTAGATTGACTCCTTGAGGGGAGAGGGGTCCGTGTATTAGTATAGCTATGTAAGCTTTGGACTCGTATGGTGTGAGACCCAGCTCTTCATTTAAGAGTTCTGTTAGTTTCTCCTTATTTTCAGCCAAATTATATCCCACATGTGAATAAAATTACACAGCGAAGTCTTATAAAGTTTGTTACACTATCTCTGTGTAACAAATCATAAACCTTAAATAACTCGTGCGCACCTCTTTAGAGTAGGAATGTTACACTAATTTTGTGTAACATTTCAAAAAGAAGGCGGTAAACATGGAATGGAAAATGTCAGAAATAAAGGGAATATTGGCATCAATCAAAAAGACAGTGTTGAACACATTCAAACTAAGCAGCGGTTCAGATAGAGAAGATTCCCAGTTTTCTTTACCTACTTCCTCATCGGTGGATGCTCCTTACCAACCTAATAATCCGATTGTAGCCCATTCGTTGGAAGTGGAACTGGAGAAGGCGGAGGCTTGGGAGTACTGGCGTAGGTGGCTGGATCGTCCAAAGTAGAAATAGTCTGAATCGAAAACACCCCTTTCCCCTTTTTTGTGACAATTCGACTGGGACAACGTGGAGAATGACGACTCATACTTTTAATAAATTTAAAACGTGATACACTTCATTTTGTTTTAGGATGGCTTAAAGTAGTATCTTGGCCACGTTGGCCACTGTGTTTGTGTGGTCGAAGGCTTTTCGAAGTCTATAGTTAGTTCCATTCCGATTTTTAGTTTGTCTGGTTCGATGTTTCGTATTATGCCGAGCAGTTGGGGTCCGTCTTCGAATTTCACTATTCCAATTGGATAAGGCACGAGAGCTTCGAACTGTTTGGGTGAGATATGAATCACAGTGTAGGTTAACAACTTGCCAAGCCCTTTCACCTCAACCCATTGTAGATTCTTTCTCAAACACTTGGTGCAGACGGGTCTAGGAGGCAACATGACTTCGCCGCAATTGTTACACTTAGCCCCCATTAGCTTACCTTCTCCGACAAACTTGTAGAAACTTTCAATTCCAAAACTTGGTTGAACCTCAGCCATTCTTTATCCCCTCTTAAAAATGTGCACAGTTGCGGTGGCGCCTGAACCGCCTACATTGTGTGCCAAACCAATTTGGGCGTTACCAACTTGTCTTTTCTCAGCTTGCCCACTCAACTGCAAATACAATTCATAAGCCTGCGCTGTTCCCGTGGCGCCTACGGGATGACCTTTCGACTTCAAACCACCGCTTGTGTTAACGGGAAGTCTACCACCAAGCGATGTGACACCTTCCTCCACGAGTTTTCCGCCTTCGCCGGGTTTGCAGAAGTCAAGGTCTTCGTAGGCTATGATTTCGGCAATTGTGAAGCAGTCGTGTACTTCAGCAACTTGGACATCATTAGACTTGACATCAGCCATATGGTAGGCTTGTTCCGCTGCTAGCTTAGCCGCCTTCAACGTAGTAAAGTCTTCACGCTCATACAATCCAATTTGACCACTTGCTTGACCAGAACCCACAATATGCACAGGTGTGTCCGTAAACTTCTGAGCTAACTCAGGTTTAGTTAGAACAACGCAGCTGGCACCGTCGGTTATGAGGGAACAATCAAACAATTTCAGAGGCCAAGCAACCATTCGCGAAGCTAAAGCCTGTTCCAACGTAATTTCTTTCTGCATGTGTGCTTTAGGATTTAAGGCTCCATGTCTATGGTTCTTTACGGCTACAAGAGCCATCTGTTGCTCAGTTGTACCATATTTGTGCATGTGTGCTGTAGCCATCAACGCAAAAAGACTTGGAAATGTTGCACCATTCCACTGTTCAATTGGGTAGTCTGAAGCCATAGCCAAAAACTCCGTAGCCTCAGCTGTGGTCCTATGAGTCATCTTTTCGACGCCGCCAACCATCACAACATCGTATAGACCAGACAAAATAGACATCATACCCAAACGTAATGCCACGCCAGAGGAGGCACATGCACCCTCAGTTCTCACAGCTGCTGAAGGCGTCAAACCAGCCCAGTCTGCCAAAGTTGGTCCAGTGTGACCTTGATGCTCATAGGATTCACCCATGTGACCGATGAACAAGGCTTCAATGTCTTTCTTTGGGTCTAAATTGGGACATCGCTCAAAAGCCTCACTCACTGCCTCAGCAAACAGTTCCCTTGCGTAAACACCTTCTCTTCTACCAAACTTTGACAACCCAGCTGAAACAATCGATACCAAGGGTTTGCCAACCATGAGTATTTTCCTCTTTAAGGACATTCACATCATAGAAGTTCAGTAATATAGCAAAAACACCTATTTAAACCAGAAAACAAATGTTAAACTAGCTCAACCATTGGTTACAATGAGAGTATTAGTAAGATGACTCATCATTGGGGATACGTTGGCGCCGTTTCGGCTGCCGTTCTGTTTGGGTTAAGCTCAACTCTTAACAAAATTGCTCTAATTGAAGTACACCCTTTGATTGTGGCTGGATTAATTTATCTCATTGCAGGTGTTTTCCTTTTTCTTGTTCGTCTTTCTCCCTTGCATAAGCGAATTCTTGCTTTGCTGGAAACTCCGACAAAGATGGAACCAGCTATGGCTGGTAAAGATTACCTGGTGCTTGGATTGGTCTCGGTTTCGGGTGCAGTTATAGCTCCATTTCTGTTTATTTATGGTC
>Ga0315307_1001060_pt1 | contig 12143 bp, 11 predicted proteins | sample TDP2_MG_FD_203079 | JGI IMG/M metagenome (GOLD analysis project Ga0315307, IMG submission 203079) | Freshwater sediment microbial communities from Lake Towuti, South Sulawesi, Indonesia - TDP2 | ecosystem: Environmental > Aquatic > Freshwater > Lake > Sediment | place: Indonesia: South Sulawesi... | reverse complement strand
GTCGGGAAGATACTTACGTTGTCGCTACTCCGACTGGCGTCAACACAGTTCTAGATGCGACTGGTCCGTACCTGAGAATGACCTCTCCAACCTTCGTGTATGCTAGCATGTAGAATATGCCTGGGACAATGAGACCAACGAATAGTCCCAAGATTCCCATTATCAGGCAAGGGGTTTTCGCTGCCTCGTAGAGCCCGTCGTCGATTCTCTTCACTGTGGTCAGATACGCTCCAATGAAGATTAGAATTATTACTATCGCGAAGACTCCCATTCCCATCGTCAGAGGAAGTATCCACTCGGGAGGGACCACGAACCCCGTCAGATAAGCAATGTAGTAGAGGACGAGCCACGAGTCAGCTACGAACAGCAGTGAAATCGCGAGAAGCGGCAGAACGCTGAACAGGAAGAAGAAGATTGATCCTATGACCGCGTACTCATGCGCTGCCCAGACTTCTGGTGGTCTTACAGACATAGGTTCACCACGTAAACTCAGCCCATTAGTTGTGCTTCTATGTACATATAAATAGCATGTGCAACTATCAGCTTAGGTTCACTTCAGTCTGCCGCGTCCAGTTGCGAGATCAACTCAAAGACGCAAGTCTAGCTCATTTCAGCGATACTTTAGGCATTTGGTGCACCACCAGCGCTGATAGGTGGGCACCCAGACCAGTGATTCTCCACAGTACCTACACAATTTCGATGGTTGAGGAAGGGGGGTCCAGTAGTGGTAGGAAGTGTACATCTGGTAATAGGGGACCTGCGCGTAGTAGGGATATGGCGTTTCGGTGACCCAAACCCAACCGTATGTTAAGTCGTAAACCCAGGGCATGTAAACACCATTGGCAAATTAGCACTGGTTAGGAAGATAAGAATTTCGTGAGACAGGCTCCTACCTTCTGAACAATCCTATGAACGCGCCCACGAGTCCGATCAAGAAGCCGATCGTGAAGCCTCCGCCAACATAGAGACTCAGAAGGCTCAGAACGATGATCATAGCGCTTCCGTATATTTCCCTTCTCGCTAGAACAAGGATGGAGCCCACTAGCATACCGAATCCGATGGTCAATCCGACAACGTCAGCCGGAACGTTCGAAAAGGTCAATGGAACGATCCAAACAGGAACAGGTACTGAGACTCCCGCGAGACCCGCAAATACTGCATTCACTGTTATCAAGAGCGTGGCGATGAGGCACAGCGCGAAGCTCACTTTTGACCTCGGAGGGCCGCGAATCCTGAACAAGCCTATTGGAGCTTTCACTGCCCCTGACCCAGGGGGAACTTCCACGGTTACCGGACCCGGTCGAGTCTTGTCGGCAGCGACCTCAATTAGTATCGATCCGCACCCGACACAGACCTCAGCCGAATCGCTATTGTCATATCCACACTCGAGACATCTTTTGACCATGACTCCCCGCCAGACACTTAGCTATGAATGTCACTTATATTTAATCTAACTTTCAACCAGTTCTAACATGGCTGCTCGATGCTATCGCTTTCCATGTGAGACGTGGACCCAACTCCGTTTTGGAGCTGCCGAAAAGTGGGGGAAAGTAGCCACGCTACTTTCTCATTATTGCTAGGAATGCGCCGATGATCCCCAGGGTGAATCCGGCTAGGAACCCACCGCCTATCGATATGCTGAGAATGGCGCACAGGAATCCGATGATGCCGCCGAATGTCCCATAGCCCTGATACATGAGGAACCCTGCCAGAAACAGTGAGAACGATAGGACAAGACCTATGATCGTTGCTACGCTCATCCTTGCGGCGTCCGTTGCTGTGGGCAACATGATTCTGAGCAGGTACAGGACCAGATCCGATGATGGCGGATAGACGTAGGCCGCTATTACGCCCACCATGACCAGTATTCCAGCTGCCAACGTGATCAGAGTGCCCCAAATCGGCCTTGGCGGTGGAGGCAGCGGCAGAACAGCTGGGAGGGGAGGGGCCATAACCGGAGGTGGCATACGAGGCGGGATCGCTGGTCTTGCGATCGGCAGAACCGTGGGTACTGGTGGAGGAACCGCTATCTGGATTCCGCAACTTGAGCAATATATCGCGTCATCCCTGTTATCGGCTCCGCATTCCGGACATTTCTTAACCAACAATTTTCCTCCTTTGACTTCTACCCATTGAAGCATATGTTAACGCCAAGGTTGACACTTAAGCCTTTCCGACAATCTTCCATAATGATCAGCCTCCTTCTGAGGACACACAGCCTATTGGGAACACATTCAAGGAGAACACACATCTAACGCCAACAATGATCCAAATCCCATCACGCTTTCACGTCACCTTGACAACGAGTGATTCGTATTCCCACGGAAGTTCAGACATGTGCAAAGGTTAAATAACGTCACGCGTTGTGCAAATTTTCAGCCCCGGTGGCTCAGCCTGGTAGAAGAGTGTCTGCCGAGAGCGTCGCCTTGGTACCCATCGGACAACAAGGCGAAGGTCGCGGGTTCGAAGCCCGCCCGGGGCTCCTCTCAATCCACCAACCTCACACGGTGTTCTCCCTGGGCAAAGCTGATTTTCGCGACGCCCACACATGCAGTTGCCACCTATCCAATAACCTCTCCTGCGTCGCTTGCTGGTCCCGGCGTACAGGCGATCTTGGGTCATGGAAGTCTGACAGATCTGTGGATGGCCGTGTTCAACCTGTTCCTTCTGTTAGGGGACAATTCCTCTGCCAATTAGTCTTCAGTTGATGCGTTCGTCACCGATCGCAGGTTATATACATCAATATTGAACGGTCTATCCTGGATGTGTAAGATGCGCCTTTCCGACATCATCTACCCATCGATGAAGCAGACTACTACCTTTGTTGGTCCAGGAAAGATAGTGTTTGGAGTCGGGTCAAGGACTGACCTTGCGAAGGAGATCAGAAGCCTAGGCGGATCGAGGCCCCTCATAGTGACTTATCCCGAAACTGCGATGGCTTCAAATGTACGTCAGGTCGTGAGGACGCTCGAATCAGACGGGATGGACACACGTGTCTACAATGAAGCGGAACCCGAGCCGCGCATAGAGACAGCTGAAAACCTAGCGGCTTTCACCAGAAAAGGAGAATTCGATCTGATAGTCGGTCTAGGCGGAGGGAGCGCCATGGATCTCGCCAAGATCGCATCGATAAGCGTAACCAATCCAGGCCAGGTCAGAGACTACCTGGGATTCAATCTTGTCCCTAAGAAAGGCGCTCCTATGATCTGCATGCCAACGACGTCTGGTACGGGCAGCGAGGTAACGATGTTCTCCGTTCTGACCGTCGGCAAGAAAAAGATGGATGTAGTCACTCCGCACATCATTCCGGACGTAGCGTTGGTGGATCCGGTGCTAGCTGTCACAATGCCGTCTAATGTCACAGGTGGGACGGGTATGGACGCGCTGAGCCATGCAGTCGAGACAATGACGTCTCTCGCGGCGACACCCTTGACGGATGCTTTGGCTCTGACCGCGATCCAGCTCATTGGGAAATGGCTGAGAGTCGCGTACTCCAAAGGTGATGATCTTGAGGCGAGGAGCGGGATGGCTCTCGCCGCAACCCTCTCAGGGCTGGCTTTTGGAAGCGGAAAATTGACGTTGGGCCACAGTCTCGCGCAAACCTTCGGGCCACGGAGGGGTATTCCTCATGGCGTTTCATGCGGCATCGCCCTACCATACGTCATGGAGTTCTACCTCCCTGTCGTTCCGGAGAAGCTTTCCCTGATCGCTGAGGCGATGGGCGTGGAAACTGGTGGGCTGTCTGTCAATCAAGCCGCAATGAATGCCATCGATGTAGTCAAGAAGTTGGCTGACGATATTGGGATTGCCTCTTCGCTGAAGGAAGTCGGATTTGACAAGAACGTGTTGTCTGAGCTAGCCGAAATATGCGTAGAGGAGTGGCCCCGACCGAACAGCCCCCGTAAGTTAACCAATGAATCAGTTCTGGAAGTTCTCAATAGAATGTGGGAGGGAAGCATCTCAAGCTAGAACGTTCACAGTCTCTGTGGTTATACGCGGCCTACCAGAGCGCACCTCTTTCAGACTACATTATGGAAGTGAACTCGGTCGAACTCAACCCTCTTTTGGCGTCAACCGTCACGGCGTACAATGGAGTTCTAGGCTTCACTCCGCACATGAGTACGCTTCCATTTCTGCTAAACAAGCAGAGATGGGTTGCCGCGATATTTGAGACAGTCCTCAGGATTCGCTTTGATCCAGGCTTTGCAAGTATTACTACCAGTTCTCTGTGACGAATTGCATTCACTGACAGTTCGTTCAACGCTTTCTCCGCGTGTTCAAGGCCGAATATGTCAATGAAATGATCCAAGGCGACCCACCAGACTACTGGTTTGCGAGTTTTCTGTCTAAGCTTCGCTCCGATCTCCAAGTACTCTCTGATGTTTTCTTCAGGCTTCTCGCTCTTTAGGACCGCTAAGTATGGTACCTCTTGTTCCACACCTATTTTCAGTTTCTCAACCGATCTTCCGTTTGCGGCGTTCTCTCCTGCAACGGCCTTCCACCTTGTGTAGGTGCGTTCCGGATCAGCTCCCAAAGACTGTATCCCAACTAGTGGGGATCCATTATTCAGAAAGTTCGCAACTATCGGGTAGGATATGACGCCGAAAACACTCAGAGGAATCGCTTCTCCCACCTCAAGAAGTGCCAATGTTCCCCGGGGGTATCCCCCTCCCAATATTCTATCGAGCGAAGTGCTGCCTGTTGAGAAATGGCTCTCGGAATCCGGAATCCGTTCTAGCCTTCCCATTTGTCTTAGTGCTTCATGGCTGAACGTCGGGAAGATGGCAAAGCCTCCTTCCAATGTGAATGGATGACTGGGCGAGTCTACTCTTGTTCCTCTAAGTTTGGCGATCTCTACTTCTCGGAGAGTCCTTCCTTGATGGACTAGTCTCCTAAGTATGAATACTCCATCTGCAACAAAATCCTCAGGCGATCCTCCGATCGTTGCCTCGCCTGATGGTATTTCCTTTGTGACGACAGTAGTGCAGCCGTAGCTTGGGATCAGCTTCGTTAGGACGGTATGAGTGAAGATACGGGCCTCATACTCGTTCGTGAAGGATTGAGATAAGGCGGTAACCGAATCGATCACAAGTCTCTTCACTCCGCCATCTTTGATGGCTGTCATTATTGAGTCCATCATGGCTGGCACTCCCTCGCCCCTCATGGAAGGAAACGCAAGAACACGAAACATTCCGCGTTTCTCCAGATCAGAGAAGCGCGGCCCGAATTGATGTGAAAGAAAGGTCAGCAGACTTTCCTTCGACTCAAGTAGGGAAACGTAGAGGCCCTTATCGTTGAAAACGGAGGCACCTGCCTCTAGAAACCTGCAGCACATGGAAGTCTTCCCTGTCCCAGGAGCTCCCGCTATCAAGACTAAGCTGCCCTTAGGGACTCCTCCCTCAATCAGAGCGTCAAGTCCGGGAATTCCGGTCGGAACCCTTTCCAAAACAGGCTCTCCCCTGAAACAACTCACTAACGGTCTCTGTGAAGGGAACATTTGCTTTAAACGTGTAAAGCCACGAAGATGTTTACTGCGCCTTCTGTCTCTGGCCGTTTGCTATTCGAGTTGTCAATAGTCGCCCGAGACTACCGATCTCCAGCCTTGTTGAGGTTGATGTAGTGAACGGAGCATGAGATGCACGGGTCATACGCCCTGACCAACATCTCACATCTGAGGGTTGCCTCATCGTCGGGAAGGTCGGCAATGGATGGCACGAGTTCCCTAAGATCGTTCTCTATGTTCTTCGCGTTCTGAGCTGTGGGGGTGACTATGTCGGCCTTCATGACGAGACCGTCTTCTCCGATCTCATACATGTGGTAAAGTATCCCCCGGGGAGCCTCCGTGACCGCGGAGCCCGTGCCCGACCTGACCTCGTAGGATCTGTCCTCCTCCTTTAGGGGAACCGCGTCAATTATGTCTATGCATTTGTCGATTGCGTTGACTATTTCCAAAGCTCTGGCCATGTGGGACATGAACGGGTTGAAGTTCGGGACGCGAAAGCCGGCTTCCTTGGCCAATTTCTTTGCATCATGCGACAATCTCTCGAAATTCAAATTCACTCTCGCCAGCGGGCCTACCAGAAACGAGCCTCTCCCAACTATCCCCGAATGCTTCGACCAAGAATAGTTCACCTCTGACTCCTTGAAACATTCCCGGTACCGCTGTTCCTCTACTCTGATGCCTTCTGTGGATGCCAGGAAGCCCTCGTTGATCGCAAACTCCTCGGGACTAGAAAGAGCCACGTGCTCAGACTTCCTGATGAACTCCGGCATCTCCAATGAGGAGAAGAACTCAATTGTGTCGCGGGCGTCTTGCTTCGCGTCAAGAAGTCTCTTGCGCATCAACTCCACATCTTCCTTCTCCGGGATCTTAGTGAATCCATTGATTACCGCTGAAATCGGATGGACTGCTCTGCCCCCCACAAGTTCGACGATGTCGTTCCCCAACTTCTTCAGCTTTAGCGCCCTCTTCACGACTGTGAGGTGTTCCTTCACCATTGGAAGAAGACTCTCGTAGCCCAAATAGTCCGGGGCCGCCAGGAAGTAGAGGTTAAGGATGTGGCTTTGGATGTGAGATCCGTAGTTCATCAATTTCCTCAGCTCCCTTGTCTGGTCGCTGACATGTATGCCCATCGCGTTCTCCACGGCGCGAAGAGCGGTGATCTGGTGGGGTACCGGACATATGCCACATATCCTAGAAGTAAGCTCGTGAACCTCGCTGCAATGTCTTCCCACCAGGAAAGCCTCAAAGAATTTTGGCGGCTCGAATATCTCGAATCGCAGCTCCTCTATGTTTCCAGATGAGACCTTTATCTCGAGTGAGCCTTGTCCCTCGACTCTTGAGATGTAACCTACCTGGATCTCCCTCTCCCTGCTCATCTCTTCTCCGCCTCCTGTGAGAACGCAGGCGTGATCCCCGCGTACTTTCGGAACTTTCTAGTCACATTGTCTCTTGTCAGTCCTATCTCCAGAAACTTCTCGGCCAGCGAGGAGGCGTTCGCATCGGACATCGGCCCATAGCACCCCTCACATTCTCTATTGGCTGTTGGACATATCGCGCCGCACCCTGCCGCAGTCACAGGGCCCATGCAGGATCTTCCTTCGAATGTCAGGATGCAGACGTTTTCTTTTAGTTTGCATTCGACACAGACCGGATGTCGTCTAAGGAAAGGTTTGGCACCTAGCGCAGCGCTTCGAAGGACCTCAAGTATCGTGTTCTTATGAGGGGGGCATCCTCTCAGATGAACGTCGACAGAGACGAACTCGTCTAACGGGCATATCTTTCGGTATGATTCCTTCTTTGAATGAATGGCGTGGAAGTCTTCGTAGACTGTGTTCGCTGCGACATCCGGCGGGATCCAGTTAAGTATTGACGGCACACATCCATGGCACGCACAGTCTCCGAAGGCGACCAAGATTCTAGACTTGCTTCGCAGTTCTCTTAGCTCCTCCAGTTCTCTTGGAGTTGAGATTGAGCCCTCCACGAAGCTCACATCGTAAGGACCTTCAAGGTTCTGGCGCTTAGCCATGACGAAATATCTGATATCCTCGTTCTCAAGAATGAACGGAAGTTCCTCTTCCAGACGGAGGAACTCCATCTGGCAACCCGCGCATCCAGTCATCTTGAAGACAGCTAGCTTAAGCTTGTTGACCATTGACCTTCACCTCTTACAGCGTGAGATCGGGTAGGCCTTCAAGGTCCAAATAGTTGAAGACAGGCCCGTCCCTACACACGAACATTCGGCCTATCTGGCAGTGGCCGCAGTGCCCCATGCCACATTTCATTCTTCTTTCGAGTGAAAGGTAGATCTGGTCCCTTCGAAAGTTTCTTGCAGCAAGACCTTGAGCTGCAAATCTCATCATTATCTCTGGGCCACACACCATTACAATCGAGTCGTCGGGGGTAGTCTTCATGTCGTCAAACAGTGCCGTTACGACCCCAACGCTGTGAGGCCACAGGACTCCTTTCGGTACAGAGTCGACCGTTAGATGCATCGTAGTGTTTGGGATTCGCTGCCATTGATCGTACTCGTCTGCAAATATCTCGTCCGTAGGCGTTCTTGTACCGTAGAGAATCTCAAAGTGCTTGAATGCGTTTCTGTTTGACTGAATCGTCTTGATGACTGGTCTTAGAGGAGCTAGTCCGATGCCGCCCGCCACTAGAAGTATGTTTCGCCCCTTTGCCTCCTCGATCGGCCACGCTTTTCCGTAGGGGCCTCTGACTCCGATCTTCGCTCCTATGGCAAACTGGTCTAGGACCTTTGTAAGGTTGCCCACGGCCCTTATCGTAGAGTCAAAACTGTCGCCCTTTTCTGGTCCAGAACTTAGAGAGAACGGAGCCTCGCCGAGTCCGGGCAGAGAGACCATCACGAATTGACCTGGCTTGGCTCTGAATTCTTCTCGCTTCTCCTTGTTGACCAAGCGGATTGTGTAAGTCTTTGTGTCATGGGATTGTCTCCTCACATTCACTATCTCGGCAGCGTTCGGCAAGTATGGGTCTTCCAATCTAGCCGCCTCTGAGTTCTCTTGCTACTTCAGTTATGTCGATGCCTACGGGGCAGACACGGATGCATCTGCCACATCCTACGCATTTTTGTTGTCCGTTGACGGGGCCGTACTGAGCAACTCCGCCCCAACTCAGATTGTGCCCCATGAACTGTCTAAGCCTCGCGCTTCTATCCTTTCTGAAGTTGCCTCCAAGTGCGACCTCTGCAAATTCCAGTAAAAAGCAAGAATCCCACTCGACGCATCTGACGGTGCTTCCTGGAGTGTTGCCCCATTTGTCCCTGATATCTAAGCAGAAACAAGTTGGACAGGACATGACGCATTGTGCGCATGCCAGATCCTTGCCAGCAAGCTCTTTCCATAGTGGATGATCAAGGTTCTTTTCGAAGATCTCTGAAAGCCCATTTATGTCTATTTTTTTCTTAAACGTCGTCTTTGCTTCTGAAAGCAATTTTTCTTTCAGTGCAAGATCCGATCCTTGAGCCTCGTCGCTTCTCGCCATCTCGGCAAGTCTGCTTCCCTCAACTGTCCCGACGTCTATGAGGAATCGATCTCCTAGGTCAGTCAGGAGAATGTCGTATCCTTTTCTCGGTTCAGGCCCAGTTCCCATCGAGTCGCAGAAACAAGCGTCTCCAATACTTGTGCAGGTCATGGCCACGATAACTGAGTTACGTCTTCTCTCAACATATCTGGGATAGGAGTAATCTTGTTCGAAGACCCGATCGAGCAATAGAAGCCCGTTCAGGTCGCACGAATGTATTCCGAAGACCAACAATCTACGTGTATCAACTGCCGTTGGGATCGCTTCTCCAGCTGAATCGAAAGAAAAGATGCTTTCGCCGGGTGGTATGAACAGTTTTCTTGGCGGCAGGATCGTGGTCACATACGATAGGTCCAGGTTCTCAGGATTGTGAATCTCGTCGAAGACATATTGGGACCCTTTCTTCCTAGGTCCAGCTACTCTGAATTCCCTCTTCAACTCATTGACAAAATGGCTGAGGTTTCCTTTCATCAGGATTCGTGGCTTCACGAGTATGAGACCTCTTGAGGCTCACGGCCAGAAGCCTTCAAGTTGACACCAAGACTGCAATGGAATGTATTTAAGCCTAAACAGGTTTGTGAACGAGGCTGTAAAGGTCGCCTTGAACTCGTAACAGGTAGGCCCAGTTGAAGATTAAGGTCATTGGGGTCGGGAACGTTCTTGCCTCTGATGATGCAATAGGAATCTATGTGGCTCGGGAACTCCAGAAAGCCAGGTTGCCTGAGAACGTCGAGGTGATTGCGGCCGAGTCGCCGGGGCCTTCTATCATGGAGCTAATCACAGGCGCGGAGAAAGTGATATTGATTGACGCTGCCCGAGGGGCGGATAGTCCGGGCAAGATTCATAGGCTTCTGCTGGACGACATTCATGCTGCCCGATGGAGACTTGGTTCTCTTCATGAGATTAACTTGCTTGACATCCTCAGGATAGGTCAGATTACTCAGCCGGAAGCCTTTCCCAGAGAGCTTGTCATTTTGGGCATCGAGGTTGCAGACACGACAAGATGCAAACAGGGCCTTACCGAAGCTGTGAGGGATGCGATTCCATCTGCAGTCAGCGCTGTGCTCGCGGAAATAAGGTCAGGTTCTGCGGCGATCTGACAGGGTTCCACAACGGCGATGAAGAAATCGGCCGTAACTAGCTAGTCTGTGGCTCTGTCTGGGTGCGTCCCCAAACATCAGATTTCTCCCAGATCTCTTGAACCAGATCCTGCCAGTTCCTAAGAGCGACACGATAAAGCTTGGCATTCTCTATCGCGATCGACGCGTGGCTGGCTATTGCCTCCAAGAACTTGACTTCTTCTTCATCAAAGTCGTGAGGTGACGTTCCGAAGACCCTGATCGAGCCGATTGTCCTCTCTTTGGCGACTAGGGGAACCGCAAGTTCGCATCGTATTCCCTCCTTGAGCGTTTCCTCGGGATACTCCAACTTCGAGTCTTTGAGGACATCACTCACTATGGTCGGCTTTCCTGTTCTAATATCGTCCAGTCCCTTGTCAACATGAATGGGTCCTTTCCTGAGGAAGTCCTCGCTGAGACCGTATGAAGCCACGAGTTCTAGCCTCTCACGTTTCTCATCCAGCAACCTCACTATGCATCCCTTCATCCTCATGGCTTCAGTCGTCGTCCTCGCTATTGCGTTGAATACCTCCTGAGGCTTGAGGCTTGAAGTCAAAACCTTAGATATGTTTACGAGAGACGCGGTTTCTGCCAAGCGTTTCTCAAGCCGTTCGTACAGCCGAACATTCTCTATGGTTACTGCCCCGAGGTTTCCTAGTGACTTTAGGAATTCCACCTCACCTTTTGAGAAAGCGTGTTTCTTCGCTGAGTGAACACAGACGACTCCAAGTTTGTCGCCTCTAATCTGAATCGGCACACAGAGCATTGAGGCGATTCCTCTTCGTTTCGCCTCTCCTGCAGAGAGCCAACCAGAAAGATCCGTGACCATGACTGGTTCTCCCTTGAGCGCTTCAACATTAATCGGGATGCCCTTCGGATCTTGTTTCTGCTTCAAGTAGTTCTCGTCTAGGCCATGAGCCGCGACAGTCTCGAATCTACTTGTCTTCTTATCCCAAAGCCCCAAGGAACATGCTTTGAGTTTCAACACGTCTACTGCGCTCTTGGTGATCAGGTTTAGAACAGAGGAGAGGTTCCTAGCTGAGCCTAGCGCGACTGCTATTCTGTTGAGTGCCCGGCAATAGACAACCGCTTTCTCCAAGTAGGTACAGCCCTTTGAAATTCAATGAGCATTCATCGGACTATATACGTTTACTCCAATTGCATTCCTGAAAGCTGCAATAAGTGGCCGCCTTACGGAACCTGCCAAGACAAGATTAATTTGCTCGATGGGAGTAGCTAGGTGCTCGTGCGGGGGTTGCCAAGCCAGGTCAAAGGCGCAGGAATGAGGATCCTGTCCCGAAGGGGTTCGAGATCAAGAGCAACCTCTTGACGAGAAGGTTCAAAATGAGCGGTGAGCTCAGGACAATCCCTCCCCCCGCACTTCTTGGCAAATCCCCGGATCGGCCATGAATCTTTGAGTGGGCTTCGTTGTTGCTTTGGAGTTTGGCAGCGTCAGTGTGAGACGAACTAGTTGAGTATTGAACCGGTTTGGTTGGATGGAATGAGGCCGGGAGCCCCTTTTTGGAGCTCACATCTGAATTCGCTGGAACGAAGTGTGCCAAGCAGTCTCTTCACTGCTTCCTTTTCGAGGCGTTTCCTCAGAATTAGGAAGTCGTAATTTTCGTCCGCGATCGGAATGAAATTCAAACCGTACATTTCTGCTGCAGTTCTGATCCCTATGCCCGCATCTACCTTCCCATGCAGTACTGCCGTCGCAACAGCTGAATGTGACTTCGCCTCCGTTTCGTATCCCTTTATCTTAGATGCCAGTTCGGGAGCAGTTCTCTTTTCTCTTTCGGCAAGTCTTTTCAGGTGCAGGTCGAGCAGGATTCGGGTTCCAGAGCCGCGGTTCCGATTCATGAAGGCAATGCCGTTCCTCAACAGGTCTTCGATTCCACGGATGCCTTTCGGGTTTCCTTTGGCCACTATCAGGCCCTGCTGTCTAACGTATCCTCTAACTATGACTGCCTCCTTGGACA
>Ga0315307_1001059_pt1 | contig 12143 bp, 12 predicted proteins | sample TDP2_MG_FD_203079 | JGI IMG/M metagenome (GOLD analysis project Ga0315307, IMG submission 203079) | Freshwater sediment microbial communities from Lake Towuti, South Sulawesi, Indonesia - TDP2 | ecosystem: Environmental > Aquatic > Freshwater > Lake > Sediment | place: Indonesia: South Sulawesi... | reverse complement strand
TCAAGCGGCTGAAGATGCCAATGCCAAAGCTGACCAAGGCCAAGATTGTCGGCTGCATCTTGAACATCGACGATTTCGGCAACCTTGTGACCAACATCGGGGCGGACCTGATATCGCGATTCGCAGGGCTTGGCGAAACCATGCAGGTCAGCGTAGAGGGGAAAGATCTCAAAGCGATATTTGTCAGAACATTCGGCGATGTCAGGCAAGGCGAGGACCTCTGCTACATCGGGAGCACTGGGTCGCTGGAGATCGCCAAAAACATGGAAAATCTTGCAGAGGCGGTGGGGGCTAAGCAAGGGGATGAGGTGACCTTGAGACGATGTGTTAAAAAGCGGACGGCGCGCAGTAAAAGTGGGTAATTCGATGGTGACGCGAGGCATCCTGATCGGAAGATTTCAACCTCCCCACAAGGGCCACGTCGAGGTCTCCAAGCAGATCCTGCGCGAGGTGGATGAACTCATCGTTGGTATAGGGAGCGCGCAGGAGAGCCATACACTAGAGAATCCGTTCACCGCTGGCGAGCGAACCCTCATGATAAGCAAGGCTTTGTCCGAGGCTGGAATTGACCTGTTTCGCGTTCATACAATCCCGATCCCAGACGTCAACAACCACGCCATCTGGGTTTCTCATGTGGTTTCGCTCTCCCCGCCATTCTCGGTCGTCTATTCTGGCAATCCATTGGTCAAGCGGCTTTTCAAGGAGGCTGGATTTGAAGTCAGGACCCCGCCCATGTTCAAGCGCAAGGAGTACTGGGGAGCGGAGATCCGAAACCGGATGATCAAAGGCAAGAACTGGGAGCAACTCGTGCCGAAATCCGTGCTCGAGGTGATGAGAGAGATCAAGGCGGCTGAGCGACTTAGGGACCTCTCGAAGACGGATTATTTACTTAGGTAGGCCAAACACGGACCCAACCCGATCCATCCCAAAAAACTTCACCGATGTTGACGACATTTGGCAGTTCTATTTCATTTATCTCGCTCAGATCCTCCAGATCGTTCATCTTTATCAAGCCGTCAGAAATGGTGTAAAGCACATCGTCTACGTAGAGGGACCTCTTCACGGAATATGGGAAGTACCAATAGTAGTCCATCAACTCGGCGTCATTCTCCAAATGAGTTATTCTACCCTTGAGCACGAACCCGTTTTCCAAAGAAACGTTGAATACATATGCGCCTTGCCAAATATATTCCCCGTAAGCATCTGGCGGAACTTCTCCCTTATAGTTCCCTTCATCTATTTCTGCGAGCAGAATTGGCATCACGAGGAGGTTCTTCGACTTGCTGAACAGGAACGCCTTATGGTCGCTCAAAGCGTAGGAATCAGTCCCCCTATCGCCTATCATGTATTTCGATATCTCCACCGGGTTTTCAGGATCGCTTACATCGAAGAGTGCTATTTTTATTCCTTGGTACCATGCGAAAGACCCCATGTCATAAGTGTCCTTGCCTACGCCTATTATGTGAGTTTCGTCGTATGGATGCAAGTAATCAGAGTAGCCTGGTATCTTCAGCTCTCCGAGAACTTTTGGGTCGGTGGGGTTTGCTAGATCAATCACGAACAGCGGATCGACTTTCTTGAACGTTACCAAGTACGCTCTATTACCCATGAACCTCGCCGAGTAAATTCTCTCCCCGGGCGCAAGTCCTTCCAATCTCCCGACAATGTCGAGGTCTTCGTCGAGAACATAAACGTGATTTCGAGCGCCATCATCCCAAACATCCCCCGTCGTAGTCGCTATCCTGAAGTATCCCTGGTGCTCATCCATAGAAAATTGATTTAGAACATGTCCTGGGACCTCTCCTTTAGCCTCGTACTCAATTCTCCCATCGGCTATGGATATTTTGTGAACGATTGTCTTTTCTGCCTCCAAATCCTCCATCCAGTTCAATCCTTTGCCATAATTGTACGTGGTGTAAGTGATGTAGATGTTATTCAAGGAAACGAAGATGTTCTGGGTCGCGCCCATGAGGAATGTTTCACTTGATATTTTTTCGTCATCATTTTGCGTGTTTATCGACATTATCGTTGTAAACAAGTAGGAGTAATCAGGGACATCAAAATAGTATATTTCATATGCCTGGATTGCCTTGGCCCACCCACCCGAGGAAATCCTGGGAAGATTTACCTCCTCTCCGCGGTAATCGATCGGCGAGCTTGTTATCACATAAACGTAATCCCCTATCATCCTCGAATCGAAATAACTGCCATCGAAGGAAACATCCCTCTTTAGGATGGGGTTTTCCCTACCCGAAACATCGTAAACTTTGATAAATGTCGTCCCAAAAACGACGAGCTTATTTTCGTTTATGAATATCTCAACCGGATTTCCCTCCACTTCTATCTTGGAGAGGATCCTAGCATTTTCGGCGGGGTATACGTCGATGATGACTACCTCATCCCCCGAAACGACGTAAATGTATTTCCCGTCCGTCTTTACGATATCCGCCTCATCAACCCCAAACACTTGAATGTTCGTCGTCGAAAAATCTACTGGCACCGGAGCATACGCATCATATAGAGCTCCAGCGTTCCTCAGTAACACTACCTGACCCCACCCTCCAAACTCGGGATAATAACCGTAGCCATATCGTGTAAATGCATCCAAATTCATTTCGATGAAGTGCTTCAGCTCTTTGTAAGATGAAAATTTCCTTACTTGATTTTGCCCGAAGGTTTGTTGCCATCCGCCGCTTGAATGATCGCCATTGGTAAATTCCGTTATGATTGTGGGGACAAATGGAGATGAAGCCACCGCGATTGCCGCAATGAGCAAGATGGCGACTGTCCATGTCCTCACGACAGTCTTTCCCTTTAAGAGGAACCATATCGCCACAAGTAATATCGCGAATGAGATCGCCAAGGGCAGCGCAAAATTTACCTCGTCCGTGGAGCCTGCTGGGTTCCATGGCGCTGCACTCAGGTCCTGCCAAGTTTTGACCTCCGTGTTATCCAATAGCAACCTTTGCGCCTCGACAGAAGAAGCCCCCCTCCCATCCGTAATGTACCAAACGGCCTCTTGGACCACATGTACTTGGTAATCGTAGCCTGCCCCCGCAGCCCTGCCTAAAAGTGTGCTCAATGTCACATTCTTCTCCTTCGTCGGAACCAGCACGTCGCTTATCGCCGGCACTCCCTTGGATAGGTTGATGCAGTAGCTCTCGAGCCTTATCCGCTTGCTTGCGCCTGCCGGTACGAACACCACGCCGGTCTCGCCTATCGTGATGTTCTGGTTGGCCTTGTTCTTGTTGTTCAATATCGTGCCAACCTCTGCTCGGATGTGAGCGTCGGCTGTGCCGTTGTTTGTTAATCCGATCACGACCGCCGAGTAGCCTTGAGGCTCATAGCTCACCGATATCGACGGGTCAAGTTCCGTTATGTCCTTCGCCGGGCTTGCCTTTGCAAATCCCGCTAACCAGTTCTCGGCTTCTCCCCACGCACCCTCGCTCAGCCCAAGCGATAACCAATAACCTTTCATGCTCGCCAAGTCGACGCCCATGTAGGCCCAGATGGCGAACTGGCGTAAGATGTCCTCAGCGGTTGCCGACTTTATGCCAGAGGCCGCATTTTCGGTGAGTAGCTGATTTTCCAACTCAAGCACGTCGACGGTCAAAATTGCTTGCAGCTCCTGAGGTGCCATCCCGTGAACGATATACGTATCAATGGTTGGGGGCGGATAGATGAGGATTACATATGCCGAAGGGGGCAGCTGGCTGGCGATGAAGTCGACGTAATAAGTCTTGAGACCTTCGCCGTCGGATAGTGTTTTATCCTCGATAACTATTACACTGATCCCGTTTTCAGAGTAGAGCAGCATCCCTTTGATAACAGTCCAGGGTTCGGATGTCTGAATAGTCACAACCTGTGGGATTTGTACCTCGGCATTCGTCCTGACGAACGTAGGCTCTTGGGGCCCAGCTACCGCAATGTCTGAACACACCGCAAGCACAAAAATCGCTACCACGAACCACCACGCTTTCATTGTTGCCCCAGATAAGGTTCCGTCGGGCGCGTATTTAAATTAAGTTTCGTATGTGAAACTTAATATTTATATGACCCAAAACCTAGAAGTAATTGGTGACGTGCGTGCGGGGCTGGCTACTCGGAGCGTTCATTGCGGCGATCATTGCTGCCTGTACGATTACAGCATCTTTTGCCTTATTAAATCACTTCTACGGCACCCAGGAAACAGAGATGATATGGAAAGATGTGGCCCCGATGGCCTGGGAGAACGCCGAGCAGTTCAAGCCCATGGTCTTAACGTGGGAAAACGCCGAACAAGTCGGAGAAGTTTTCGATGTAGGAAATATTGAATGGTTTACGGGAGCGCGTTCAGCATCATGGGACGCTGTGAAATATTCAAAAGGAACACTCCTAACTTGTGATAACGCTGAGCGTGTAACATACGTAACCATAAGCGGCTGGGAAGTTGCTGAACAATCGAAATCTCCTGTGCTGACCATCTCACCAGGTAACATGCTCGTGTATTTTTATGACGGTGGGGGTGAGGACCGTTATTTTGGTGAAGGTGTGGATGGAACGATGGCCCGCTTGGGCTACGCTATACCTGAATCCTATGATATATCTCCAATACCCCCCGGTTTAGCCTCAGAGAAAACACTTAGGGTAGGTACATTTATCATACGTGAAACAAAATCGATCTCCGTCCTTCCTATCTCCGCAAGCATCGGAGTCGCTATGGGCTTCATGGTGTTCGCGGTATGGATCGGCTATAAGCGCATGTGGGGAGATGCAGCCTCGACGCTCCTCGAGCAGGGACTTCATGACATGACGGTCAGGGATGTGGAGATCGTCGGGCAAATCATTGACCTGAAGGAGTTCACCATACCAGAGCTGGTGCGACGGACGCGCGCCTCAAAGATCACGGTTTGGCGCACCGTCCAGAAGCTGATCGAGCAAGGACTTGTGAAGTCGATCGAGCGGACTAGACCTGCAGCCAACGGGCTTGGCGGCCGAGGAAAGCCGAGCCACGTTTATAAATACGTTGGCGCACGCGCTTCGGAAGCACCGGCTAAATGATAAAATTCTTTCGGGTTTTGATTTTAACCAATGGCTCAACTGAATTTAAACATGTATTTTTTAAGGTTCACTTTTCTGCCCCTTATTTCGACGCCCTCATCGACAAGTAGCCTAGCTTTCCTCCTGCTGCCTAGTCTATATCCTCCAATTTTACCATCAAACCTCACGACGCGATGGCATGGAATTTTCAGTGGATGGGGATTTCGAGCTAGGGCGTTGCCGACCGCCCTACACGATCTAGGGCTACCCAAGGCTCGGGCGATCTCCTTGTAGGTCGTTACCTTGCCCTTTGGAATTTTCGAGACAAGTTCTAGGACGCGGGTTTGAAATTCGGACATGAACGGTCAAGTTGAAATTAATAGCGATGACTTCTTTTGTATTTATCTGAAAGAAGTCAGGGTGACTATCATGATAGACATTGACGGCTCAATAGGTGAGGGAGGCGGATCCGTGCTCCGTGTCGCTATAGCGCTGAGCGCTGTCAGCCGGAAGCCCATCCACATTTACAACATCCGCGCCAAGCGGCCTAAGCCGGGGCTAGCTCCCCAGCACATGCACGGCGTCGAAGCCTTGGCGAGGTTGACGAATGCCCGAGTCGAAGGGCTCTCGATTCGCTCGACTGAACTCGCGTTTGAGCCAGGTGTCGTCGAGGGCGGCCGATATCGCGTGGACATAGGCACTGCCGGGAGCATCACCCTCATCCTGCAAGCATTGATGCCGGCTGCCGCTTTTGCCTCGAAGCCCGTCGAGGTCGAGATCACGGGCGGCACCAACGTCCCAATGGCGCCTTCGATCGATTACCTAGCAAACGTCGCTCTCCCCACGCTGAGGAAGATGGGCTACGTGGGCGAGGTTGAACTTGTTCGTCGAGGGCATTATCCTCGTGGGGGCGGGGTCGTGCGGGCACGCATCGAACCTGTGCGGAAGCTGCGGGCGATCCGCTTGACAGAGGCTGGCAAAGTGACGCGTGTCGCAGGTATATCGCACTGCGTTAGGCTACCCCTACACATCGCCACTCGCCAAGCGCACGCTGCCAAGCAGGTGTTACTTCGAGCTGGTTATGATGCCGATGTCAAGGTCGAATCCCATGAACCAGCGAAAGACCCCCACCTTGGACCAGGCACGGGCACCACGCTTTGGGCTGAGACGGAACGCGGGGCAATCCTCGGGGGAAGCTGCTTGGGGAGGCCGGGGAAGCCCGCTGAGCAGGTCGGGCGGGAGGCTGCCGAAAGCTTGCTCGATCAACTCAAAACAGGCCGAGCCGTCGATCGCTATCTAACCGATCAATTGATTCCATACATGGCCCTGGCGGAGGGCAGGTCCGAGATAACGAGTGCAGAGCTGACCTTGCACGCGCTGACGAACATCGAGCTGGTCGAAAAAATACTCGGGGTGAAATTCGAGGTCGAGGGGCAGCAGGGGGAGCCTGGGCGAATAAGCGTCGATGGGCTCGGGTTCACAAGTTTGAGATCATAGGTCCTCTTCCGTGATTACCCTGATGCCGTTCTTCTTGAGCAGCGCAGCCGTCACCCCGTCGCCCTCCTTTAACTTATCGAATGAGAAAGGCTCGCGTATTTTTCCGCAACCGCAGGATGGGCTCCTCGCCTTCAGGATCGCCTCCCTAGCCCCGAAAAGCTTCGCTATCCTCAGCGCCTCTTCCGCCCCCCTGCGGAAATTTTCCGTGACATCGCCTCCGCTCCGGCTGATGACTTTCGCCCCGCCCTTCAGGACATCGGAACCATCGCCCCCAACTATCCAAGCTGGCTCCCTCGGCGTCGGCAGGCCACCGAGCTGCTCGGGGCAGACTGGGACGAGCCGTTCCCTCTTGGCGAGCTTCAATAATTTTGGCTCTCGAGCGCTCGTGCCATCGTACCTGCACTTCACCCCCAAGAGGCAGGTGCTTACAAGCTTCGCCATATCGACCAATCCAATAACTGAAGTTGGGGATAAATTATTTGTTTCATAACCCGAGGGATAGGGTTATCATAGGGGATTTCGAGTTAAATTGTGGGTCAGATGTATAAAATTACCCTCATTCCTGGGGATGGGATAGGTCCGGAGGTCATCGAGGCCGCGAGGAAGTGCATAGAGGCCACAGGCGTCGCCATCAAGTGGGAGGAGATGGAGGCTGGGGCAAAGGCCATGGAAAAATGTGGCACCCCTCTACCGGATGAGGTACTCAAATCCATCCGGAAAAATAAGGTGGCCCTAAAAGGTCCCATAACTACACCAGTGGGCTATGGGTTCCGGAGCGTCAACGTGGCCCTCAGGAGGACGCTCGACCTATACGCCTGCTTGAGGCCATGCAAGTGGTATCCTGGGGTGCGCTCTAGGTACTCGAACATAGATTTGGTGGTGGTGAGGGAGAACTCGGAGGACCTTTACGCCGGGATAGAATTTGAAAGGGGGGCCCCCGAAACCGAGGAATTCATCGAATTTCTGAGGGAAAGGAAAAAAGTTGAGGTAAGGCCCGGCAGCGGGATCAGCTTAAAACCCATCTCCCAGTTCGCCTCCGAGAGGATCGTGCGCTTCGCGTTCACGTACGCGCTGAAGAATGGGCGAAAGAAGGTCACAGCTGTGCACAAGGCAAACATAATGAAGTACTCCGACGGCCTCTTCCTGGATGCGGCTCGAAGGGTTGCGCAGGAGTTTCCCCAGGTGGAGTTCGAGGAGCGGATCGTGGACAACATGTGCATGCAATTGGTCCAGAAGCCGGAATTGTATGATGTGATAGTCACGCCTAACTTATATGGCGACATACTCTCCGACCTCTGTGCTGGTTTGGTGGGGGGCTTGGGCATGGCCCCTGGGGCAAACATAGGCGATGAGATAGCAGTTTTCGAGCCCACCCACGGAAGCGCTCCAAAATACGCCGGATTGAACAAGGTGAATCCTGTCGCGGCCATCCTGTCCGGGGTGATGATGCTCCGCCACCTTGGGGAAAACGACGCTGCCCGGGAACTCGAGGATGCCACGGCAAAGGTAATCGCTGAGGGAAAATACGTGACCTATGACTTCAAGGAGGACCCGAAAGACCCCTCTGCAGTTGGCACGAGGGAGATGGTAGATGCGATCATACGAGCTTTGGGCAGACGATGAGGTGTTCAACCGAGTATTTCCATCGCCAATTTTTCGAGCTCCGGTATCCCTTGGCCAGTCGTCGCAGATATGAAAATGACATCTTCACAAAGTTCACGGATCCTGTTCATCTGCTGTCCATCGATTAAATCGGCTTTGTTTGCAACCGCCAGCACTTTGACGTCGACGAAAGTCCTCCTGATATCCTCGAGTAGGTGAAGCTGCCTTTCAAGCTCATATCCGCACGTTCCAGATGGATCTAGCATAAAAACCACAACATCGGCGAGATTGCGCAGCGCTGCGATCGCTTGCCGCTCGATTGGATTTCGCTTCTCCAATGGGCGATCAAACAGGCCGGGAGTATCTATGACCTGATAACGCTCGTGGTCCCGCTCGAAGTATCCCAGCTTCAGCCCCCTTGTGGTGAACGGATAAGGCGCGATCTCAGGCTCAGAGCCGGTGAGCTGTTTCAGCAGCGTGGTCTTGCCCACGTTGGGGTAGCCGGCTATGACTATCGTCGGCATGTCGATGTAGACGGAGGGGAGGTCGGTGAGCTTCCCAGCTGCCTCCCGCAGGAAAGCTAGGTGCCCGCCAGCCCGCCTGACTACCGAGGAAATCCTACCATAGGCCTGTCTTCGTATGGCTGCCGCCTCAGCCGGTGACCTAGCGACGCGGAGCCTTCGGAGGTGCTCCCGTTCCAGCTTGCCGACGACCTCGGCTGTGCCATCGACGGCGCCCAGCGACTTCCTCATCACATTCACGTCGACTAGGGCCCAGACGAGCTCCTGATAAAATGATGGTAAGTTAGAGAGCGATGGCGTGCCAGCCACGAGATTTGTCAGAGCTGTTCGGATGGTTTTACTCATCACCCTTATGCGCTGGGCCTCCCGCTGCTTGGCAACCTCCGGCGGCTTTCCCCTCGCCTTTATCGTACCCGCTGCCTTGGATGCATGCCTGAATGCCCTGACCAAGAGCTCATCGGGCTCAGGCGCAGTGGGCAGTCGCTTGAACACGAGCTTCTCCGGCAGACTGACACCAAACTTGTTTCGACCTTTGAGCAGATATCCGTTCTGGACCTCCTGCTGGGCAAGGCTTTTTAATCTTCGGTGCCAGAGCAAGAGCAGCGGTGCTCGAATGGCGAGATGGCAGGGTAGATCTCAGACGAAGCCAAGCGGCGGACGGATCTGGGCTAGGCGGAAGAAGCGAAAGCGAGAGATGGGGAGCGAGTTCATCGAGACCAAGCTCGGTACCCCAAAGCGCGTCGAGCAGAGGACGTATGGCCGGGGGAGGAAGTTCAGGATGCTCAGCACAGATATCGCAAACGTCACCGATCCGAAAACCGGGCAGGCGAAACAGGCCAAGATCTTAACGGTAGTCGAGAACCCTGCTGACCTCCACTTCGTGCGTAGGAACGTGCTGACCAGAGGTGCTGTGATCGAAACAGAGCTCGGCAAGGCTAGGGTGACGAGCCGGCCTGGGCAAACGGGCATCGTCAACGCCGTGTTGATCGAGGCCCGAAAAGCTCCAGAGGAGAAGCCCGCAGAGCCTGGGGCGCCAGAAAAATCATAGCGTCTTTTGTTTTCCCTTCCCTATTATGTGCACGACCTCCCAGCGCCGCCTTCGAAGCCTCCTCGTTATGAAGCGGCGGTGGCAGGCGCTCGGGCTCGACTCGACGCACATGACCACGCTCGGCCTCTCGCGGGCCAACTGCATCAGCTTTTCAAGACCCCGCTTGAAATCATTGGTCCTCATGTATGCCTCGTAGCCACCCCTGCGATAGCCGCCGAGCTCGCGCAGATGGACGTAATCTATGCCGTGAGCTGGCAGGGCCTCCTGAAGGTTCTCCTTGACGAACTCAGGCCATTTGGATGTCGGGAAGGCGCGAACATCGACCACCCGCTCTATGTTAAATCGCTTCAGCAGTGAGACGAAATCGTCGAACTTGCGGTTGCCGTAGCCGATGGTGTAAATTTTCAAAGTTTAAACTCCCCGGTTGAAGATCATTCAACTCCCCAGTTTAAAGAATTGGGGACTAACTCGAAATTTAGCCCAAATTTACATCCGCCCAAAGTTTTTAAATCACCGAACCCATTTTCGTCAGATTGCATGCCTCAAATTCAAGTGACGTTTACGCCCTCCGAGTCGAAGCGGCTCATCGGCATGGCGGTGGCGAAGCTCCCAAAGGTGCGGAGGGCGCTCAAAAATGGCATCATAGTCATCGGCGTTGGCACGACGAACGCCTATGTCGCCGAGGAGCTCCTGGGGCGAAAGATCGAGCGCGGACGATTCGCCGCGGGCGTGGTCCTCCCTAAGGGGACCTACGTCCTGCCTGCTGAGAGGAGGCTCAAGGAAATCGTCATCCGAAGGGGAAAGATCATCAACGCCAAGGTGGAAGGTGTGCTCCCGGAGCTGACTTCGAACGACGTCTTCATAAAGGGAGCAAATGCCCTGGATTCCAGCAGCACGGCAGGAGTATTCATGGCGGGCAAGAGAGGTGGCACAATTGGCAAGGCATTGGGCACGATAATGTCGCGGGGGGTCAACCTGATCATCCCGGTTGGGCTCGAGAAGTTCATCCCTGGCTCGGTGAAGGATGTCGCCCCGCTCGCCGGCATGGACAAATTCGCCTTTTCGACCGGGGAGCCGGTGGGGATCATGCCGGTCCATGGCAAGGTCATCACGGAGCTCCAGGCCATTCAAATCCTCTCAGGCGCTGAGGCGATGGTGATGGGTAAGGGTGGGGTTTCGGGTGCGGAGGGTGCAGTTACGCTCCTCGTGCGCGGAACGCCTGGGCAGCTACGTGAAGTCAGGCGGCTGGTGAAAGCCGTAAAGGGTGAGAGCTGCCTCACGATAAAAACCGATTAGGCAGCGTCCAACCGATAATTTAAAAACTAACCCTTCCCTTCGTGGGTGCGGAGCTTGAACCTGCGCTCCACGGGCAGGGCCTCCCCCACGATCATTTCTCCAGCCATGACTTCGTCCACGCTGTGCACCACGCCTCCCCACTCCTCTATCGCGGAACGGATGGTGCCGTAATCGAGCTTTCCGTCTATGGTCACCTTGAGGGTCTCGGTATCCCTGTCGATCTCGATGAGCGTCACATCCACCCCGTCGACGCCGGGCAAGGAACTGAGCTTTGCCGCAAAATCTGGTAGCGTCGGGCTGTGGGGCTTGAGCACGTCTAGCACGACGCGCCGAAGCTTGGGCTTTCCCACCATTGAATCATCTCCTTTTATATATTACGAAAAGCTTATAAATAGGTGATAAGGTTTCGACTTAAACTTTTGGGGAATCCCATGCGCAGCCTAGGAAAAGTGATGCATGCGACGAAGCGCGGGTTGGTGTTACGCGCCGGCGAGTCCCTTGAACCTGGGGATGCCGTGTACGATGGGGAGCGGAGGCGCGTAGGAAGCGTGCTGGATATCTTCGGGCCGGTCGACAGCCCCTACCTGGCTATAAAACCCGCCCATAGCATGACTCACGAGGACCTGGCTGCGCTTGTCGGAAAGGAGCTATATATTATGGGGGAGAAGCATGGAAGAAAAGCTGGAAAAGAGGCGCACATGCCCGGAGTGCGGGAGCGCAAAGCTCGTTCGAGACTATGAGCGGGCGGAGCTTGTGTGCGCCGGCTGCGGCTTCGTCATCACAGAGAAGATCATGGACATGGGGCCTGAATGGAGGGCCTTCGATCAAGAGCAGCGCGAGCGCCGAGGTAGAGTTGGAGCCCCGATGACATATACAATTCACGACAAAGGGCTCTCGACGATGATAGATTGGAGGGACCGGGACAGCCACGGCAAGGACCTGACTCCAAAGAAAAGGGCACAGATCTATCGCCTCCGCAAGTGGCAGCGCAGGATCAGGGTCTCGGACGCCACAGAGCGGAACCTGGCATTCGCGCTCTCCGAGCTAGACAGGATGGCATCTCACCTAGGGCTGCCTAGGAACGTGCGGGAGGCTGCTGCAGTCATATACAGGCGGGCGGTGGAGGAAAGGCTGATCAGGGGGAGGTCCATCGAGGGAGT
>Ga0315307_1001058_pt1 | contig 12144 bp, 12 predicted proteins | sample TDP2_MG_FD_203079 | JGI IMG/M metagenome (GOLD analysis project Ga0315307, IMG submission 203079) | Freshwater sediment microbial communities from Lake Towuti, South Sulawesi, Indonesia - TDP2 | ecosystem: Environmental > Aquatic > Freshwater > Lake > Sediment | place: Indonesia: South Sulawesi... | reverse complement strand
CTTCAGGAAAGTCTTGAACGTGATTCTTCAAGAGAAAGCTTAAAACCGCATCGTGGCTGCGGACGCTGAAGCTCTTCTTGAGTTTTTTCAGGTTCTCGCCGTTGACACGCGGAACCCTCACAAAGGGCGATGTTTCGTCATACAAACTGTATTACCAAAAGAAAAAATGGCTTTTTACAGCTTGACGAAAACACTTTTGCCAAGAATGCTTTGCGATACACAAAACAATATATTGGCCTGTGAAAGCGGAAATACTGTTGTGAAGTATCCATATGTTTGAGAAAGGCAAAGAAACACCAAAGTGGATTGGCTGGGCGCTTTTCGGTGCTTTAATTATTTTCATAATGGCAATGGTGCCAGGTTTCAAAACTCAATATGTTTTGTTTGGTTTCTTGATTCTTATGCTTGGAACCTTTGCGTTTTGGGGTATTGCTGAAAAGAGAAAAAAGCCATCAGCTGTTGTCGTGCCGCCTCCCTTGAGCCAATCTATCACTGATGTCAAGACTCAAATGGAGGAATTGATAGAGAGACTAGGCGTATTTCTCGTAGCTTTGGACCTTTCTAGGTTCGAGACTAGCCTATCCGAAATGGTTGTTCAGACTTTCGCCGTATTCTACTATTTCTATTTGGGATCATTGGCTGTCGCTGCATGGATTGCTCCGTCGATTGTGCCGGGTTCGCCTGAAGCCATGATCACCTTTCTCGTTTGGACAATGGCGCTAGTATTTGGAATGGTGTTCGGTCACATCTACACCTCATATGTAAAAAGTGTATCGCTCTGGTTAGGGCGCCGAAATGTCAACAACACGCTCGATAGTCTCGCCAGGCGTCTCACGTTAGTAAACTGCGCTCTATCAAGCAATGACTTTGAAACACAGAATCAAATCAACTTGATTGTTCAGAGCCTGCGCTCCGCGAAGGACAAGCTCCGAGAAAAACCCTCTATTAGTCAGTTGCGTATTTATGATCTTGTACTTTCAATCTTGGCTTTGATACCTATATCATCTCTGACAGTACTATGGTATAGTTGGTTCGTTTCCCCGACATTGAAGCTCTTCGCGTCCTTAGGAGTCTTTCTTATCATAATGGTCATTTTCTTCGTTTTCTGTCTTCTCCCGCTTTCAAGAGTTGACGGTGCCCTACGAAAATTCGGTGTGCTTGAAACTCGTGAACTTTTGTCGAAAAAGCTTTTGAACATGCAGTCGGCGGTCTTGGGTGGCGAGAAATTGGCATTAATACAAGATTCCTTTCTTTTCAGGTGAGAGGACGCCTACACAGCATGGGCGCACCCTCTAGAAGAACCGGTTAAACTCCTGAAGCCTCAAAGACGCGTATGCTCCGTCTGCAATCGCGAAGTGAGCAGGGAGAATCACGTGTCTATCTTAAGATATTTTTTAATATAAAGTGTGGAACCAGTTAGGTGGAAGCTATTGCTCGGAGAGAATTTTATTGTCTACGGTTATAGAGCCCTTTTGGGTCGATCTTTGCATGGAGGCTATCGGAGCCTTGATAGGTGCTTTTGCTGGATTTTTCCGCTGATTCTACGACGTGGAACCATCCGTTAACTTCAGACTTGAAGATGCTAGAACCGGAAATATTGCACCCGTACAGAGATATGGAGACCGATTTGGAGCCTCTTTTTAGGAAGTGCCTTCTTGAAACTTCATGATACGATTGGCGGTAATATGGTAGCGTGAAGAGAATAGATAACACTTGCATTATGGGGACTTACAACCGACTGAAGTCACAAATTAGCGTACATAAACGACGGGACCACACTCAAGTGCTGTAGCATCTATTGAGGGGCCCTCTAATCAGAGGACCTCTTGGATATAGAGCCCTATAGAACCGAAAAGGGAGGTCCAAACCATTCCGCTAGTCTCGCCGTAATGTGGTTCGGCATACGTCAATATGACAAAAAGCAAATGTATATTTGAATGATGCTGAACGTAAAATATGTGAGACCTCTTGATCGAAGCAGTATCTGTAGGCTTGGCAGTTATGGTTCCCACCTTCATCGTTTTCTTGCACTTTCGCTCAGAAGCTAAGAATTTGGAAGATAAGGTGGATAAGGTGATTGGTGACAAAATCGATATTGTTGATGAAAGTATATCTAAGAGTCTTCCTAGGAGAGCGGGTCTAAGATATGCTAGGGCTCTTGGAAGACTTTTGCAAGAGAAACGTATCGATATGAATGCTGTTGACACGATTATCGGTTTAATAACGACACGACCCAATGAAACCGGAAAAATCCTTGAAGAATTAGAACAATCGAAGTTGCCCAAGGAAGCTGTCGAAATGCTGCGGCTCGACGACGAAGACAAGAAGTATCTTTTTGAAGTAACCTCTCTTTGGCATTCACTTCGAGTATCGGTTCCTCATGTCTTTTCGGAATTGGTTGACAAGATGACAAAAGCATTTATTGCGGGAATAGTCTTCGGTGTTCTCCTAGCCCTGCTTACACTATTGATCAGTTACCAGCTGCAAATGGCAAACGCTCTTGGAGGTATGGTGGTCATTGCTGGCATCTACTATTTTGGTTACGGCTTATCAGGAATTTGGAAGTCAAGGGTACTTGAAAAATTGTTGAAAAATCTGGAAAAGACTGAAAAACTAGAGGACATTAGAAAAATATCAGAAGAAATTTTAGAGCATAGTTAATAGCCCAACTCGGCTGCTTTCGGAAAATCTTGACCTTCACGTCTCCAGCGGTAAAATGACTAACCGCCACAGACGCCGTATGCAGGAAACCCCTTAATCTTGGCTTGAGGATTGATCTTAGAATCCGTTAAGCTCGCTCCATATTCAAAAAAAGGCTACTGGCCCTTCGGTTCCAAGACTCTGTCGGCCTCCGTTAAAGTAGATCTTTCAATCACCATTAACATTTCAATAAGGTTCTAGCGATTTGGGCGCTTATCGTATCTGCCCACTCATGTCTCGTTATTTAATCATGCGTCGCTGTGACCATTTGAATCAACTTCGGAGTGTGCTTCAGTTCCAAATACCTGAACTCTCGATCTCTCAATAGTCCTCTAACATAGTCCTTGGCCTGTTTGTACTTCACGAGATTGTCCCTCAGTATGTTGAGCTCCACAACGATGCCGATGTCCATCACTTCTTTGAGAGCGTGAAGGTATTCGGCAAGTTGCTTGCGCATGAGTTTGGGCGTCTTGAACAGATCCTTTGGTGCATACAGTAGCGCTTTTCCTATGTCTGTTCTATCAGGCAAAACATGTACATCCTTTGATAGAATTTGATAGAGGCTCCATATAGTTTGGGACGGATTCTCTACCCCTCGAAGGATACCCCACTTTCCTAGTTGCATAACCATAGTCTTAACTGGAACTCGGAACTCGGGCTCATCAATTACCGGTTCAAGCTTGTCGTAAATAGCAACCGAAATCGTTTCTAGATCTTGTTCTATGCTCGGACGAAGTTTGATAACGTCTTCAATGAAACGTTTGAGTTTGGCGGCGTGGATTTCCCTATCTAGCCGCTTTGAAGTGTCTCTGAACTTTCTATGAGCCAAGCATTCGAAGAAAGCTCCTCTGATCAAGAGTTCAAGCGTTGCCCTCAGGAGAATGAAAGCTGCATTATAGCCGCCCGACACGGCTTCGTGAAATGACCTGTGGGCTGAATGGAAAGCCTCCCAATGGTAGGTCAGGAATGCTGAATTTTTGTGCCACTCCTTTCCCTTGCGTGGCAATGGTGGCGATGGAAAAAGCTTCGGAGCCACCAACATGAATTGATGAATTGCGTTATGGCTTTTGGCGGCTTTACGATACATCATACTCAACGACTTCTCGATGTTTTCCAGCGACATCTCCGCTAGCGTATGAGAAACGGCAGAGTCAAGCGACATTTTATCACAGGTATGATGATTTGCTACGCGAATTAATAGCTTCGTATGGCATAATGCCTTCAGCGTAAGGTTCCTTTACATTGAATGAAGGAAGCTGCTACTACGCTATGCCGCCAATATGTTTTCGGATAAAACGAAAGGCTAATAGTGACGAACCAGATTTTGGGACAGTATATATTGACGGGGTTCTAAATGGCACTAGAAATTCAACCTCCAGATAGAGAGTTACATGGGTCAGACGAGCAAAGAGCAATAGAACTCGAGAGAGAAGCCCATATTGCAGTGAGAATTGGGGAAATCGAGAGAGCGATAGAACTCTACAACAAGGATCTCCAACTTCGCAAAGAAGTGCAGCAAAAAGAAAATCGGCCTATCCATAAAGGAGGGCCACTGTACTCCATCGGGATATTGAAACTATTTCAAACTGAAGATGAGTTTAAGAGGGGAGATACTTTAGCAGTTCAAAGTCGTCAGCCCGAAGCTCTGAGGATGCTTATCAGCGCATACATTGAGGATCTATTGCTGAAGCCTTTTGGCAGTGAGGCAGATGCAGACAACGATCCTGCCTCATTAAGCCTTAGGCAGCTTTTTGAGATCGACTCTTCGTATTTAAATCGTTTGAGAGAATCAGCTCGCCTGCTGAAGCAAAAGAGAGAATGGTCCCGAGCTTTTGATCCCGAGAACATACTTATCGAAGTTACCAAGGCGTACGGTGACCCGAGCGAAGCCTCACGTCGCCTTAAGGAAAGAAGAGTTCCAATATTAATACCAAGACAGCCTATAGGATTTCCTCAACCGTGGGAGAAGAGAGTATTCATAGGAGCAAACTATCTCAATCAAATGGCAATCGTTAAGATGATTGAAGAAATTGCAATCAGGCTTGGATTTACTCCAGTCGTCATGGCTAATGTGCTAATCCCACTTGGTCAAACGCACCATCATAGTCTTATGCTTCTCCACACTTGCAAACACGCCGTTATTGATGTCACAGATGAGGCGGGACAGCTTATGGAACTCGAACGGACAATCGATTATGAAATCAACCCTTTGGTAATAATAAAGAAATCTCATTTTGCTAGAGGGAAATTGTCAGATATGGTCAAGACTTGGAGAAACGTTATTTTGCAGCCCTATGATGACAGCTCGTACCCTGCCATTCGCAACGACTTGGAAAAGCTGATCAAGGAATATTTGAAATAGCAATCGGTTAGAAGAGCGTTTGAGTCTAAGAATCCAAGCGGATAATGATGGAGCCCAGTACTATGATTGCGCCAGAACGGAATCAGGAGAATTTTGCAGATCCCTACATCAAAGAAGTCAAGATACGACATAGATACAAGTTGCTCCTGAAGCCATACGTCCAAGGAGTTGGCTTGGGAACCAAGAGAACAGCGGGAGCTGACACGGGCGTTCCGTGTATAGTCATCTATGTTTATCCAAAAATGCCCAAGAGTCAGCTGGGAAATAGCGAGCTTATTCCGCTGTTAATTGAGGATGTTCTAACAGATGTCGTTGAACTAAGGCCAACGCAAGCGGAGGTAAGAACTTCTCAAACGACCGTTGATCCACGGAGAACTAGACGGTGGCGTCCCGCGCCTGAGGGCGTGTCAGTAGGGCATTTTCAACTTAACGGCGCCGGGACTTTGTCCGGATGGGTTAGGGACAAGGAGACTGGAGAACCTCTGCTGTTGTCCTGTTGGCACGTTCTCACAAACTACGGGAAAGCTAGAAAAGGTGACCCAATTTTACAACCCGCTACCATAGACGGTGGAACCGTCGAAACCGACACGATCGGCCACCTGGAGCGTTGGGTAGATGTCAAAATGTTGGGCCCAAATCTAGGAGAAGCTAAGTCCAATCTCAAGTTCCAGATCGACAGCAATCGGCCACTAACTGTAAACTATGTGGATGCCGCCGTTGCAAGGCCCGTTTCTGATGACGTTGTTTCATGCGACATTCTCGACTTGGAAAGACCTAAGGGCGTTACAACGCCCCAATTTGGTGATAACGGTGTTACGAGCGGAAGAACCTCGGGAATAACCTATGGCAAGATCTCTGCCGTAGGAGTCGATATGTTTGTTGGGTATCCCACTGGTGTCGCTTTATTCTTGGATTGTGTAGTAACATAAGGAAATCAACTGAAATCTCGTTCGTCCCAATCCCCCAGAAAACAAGACCGATACGATAGAGTAGCCCTTCAAGCCACTGCATCAAATTTCAAAACTTCTTAAGGTAAGTCTATTGGCCTCAATCAAGAGTTAAACAATTGAGTTTAAGACGGAACTAGCTGAAGGAGATGGGGCCGTAACTTCTCTCGCAGTTCAAGATTCTCAAAGTCCTTGTTGACACGGATCCTAATGATGTTGGGCCTTTTTGGCTCGTACAGCTTCTCCGGAGACACCAAAAGAACAGTTTTAGCGTAATCAGCGTAGACTTCAGGGTTCCCAAACCTCGCCCCGTAGCTCTTGCATTCAATGATTAAAGGTGGCGTTTTGAATTCTTTACTAGCCCTGAAATATACTGTTTCGCCACGCTTCGGCGGCCCATGAGTTCTCTCAACGAAATAGCCCGGGGACTCAGGGCGTTCTTCCAGTGAATATTCGGCGAAGAGGAGCCCATCCTTCAGCAACCAGAAGTGGCCTTTGGCATAGTCTTCTCCAGTTTCGAAGTGCCCCGTCCTGACGACAATATCTGGGCGTAGACGCGGCGCTAGAGTCTTGTCGAACCAGAAATTGAATTCTGCTCCATCGATTTTGCAGGCGATATTCGGTACTAGCGGTCTTCCCATCTTGATCGGCGTCCTGTAAGGCTTCACGATACCTGAAGGAATCCATCCTGTCGACCGAAAATCACCTCTAGTGAACGGACGCCCAATCCTTAGTTCGGTGGGATCAAGAGCCAACACCGAGTTGTAGAGAACGAAGTACTCGAACAAATCCGACGGTCGCTGCTTGAACTCAGCAAATTCCAGCTCTGTCCCAAATCTTCTCATGAGCTCTTCTCTAATTACTTCCAAACTACCCTTCAGGGTCTGAATCTCTTTCCAAGCGATTGGCATGCTTTCACACATATTTATACGGAGAAAAAGAGACTAATGAAGGCGCTTTTCTAGTAGCGGATCCTCTGTTGATCGGATTAGTCTAAGCATTTAAGGCGTATTTTCTCTGAAACTCCCTTCATCTATCATGTCTAAGAAGAATATCCTGACTTTTCTTCCACGTGTAACCACACTATCATTCTGTTGGTTATCAAAGAATATAGTTCCAAAATCTTTCCTTTCAATTCCTCTTTCATGTCTGGAGCTCCTATTTTGCAGTGCCAGAACATGTCGTCAAATTCTTTCAGCGTGATTCCCATGTTGATAAATTCATCCTGAGAAACGCTCTTTCTATTGCTCAGAGTGAACGAAATCTCAGAGATGTGAAAGAATCTCTCTTGAGTTTGAGAGGGCTCTATCATTATGAGATGATAAAAGGCTGCTCCTTTGGAAGGTGCAATCGGACAAAGATATGTCTGCAGAAAAGCATGCATTATCACAGGATAGCGTCTGGAATTAAGTTGAGCTTCTAGTTCTGCAAGTTTCAATAGCTGCAATCTACTGAAAACAAATCTCCCGTTTGATCCGACCTTTTTAGATTGAATTAGAATAATTTTTCTGTCCTTAAGCTCAAAAGCCAAGTCGGCGCCTGTTATACGTTCACCCTTCCTTGCATGAATGACCGCGATTCTAAGGACATATTTTTCCCTTTCTAGAGTCTTGACCCAAGGCTTACCTTGTTCGGATATTTCTTTCCACTCATTCTCGACTATTATTCTTCTTGCCTCTTGCTCGACAAGTTTTCTGACAAATTCAGGTTCTGGTTCTAGACGTGTTATGAGACGCTGAGCTATAAGAGCACATTGACGTACGTCTTCCAAGAACCCCTCTTCATTATCCAAGGGTTTTCCTCGCAGGTTCTTCTTGAGGCAGTAGCGGCGTTCTAACTCGTTGCGTTCGCCTCTATCTCGTACAAACACCTCAGAGACCCGACTAACGCCTTGAGCCGCTGCAATAGATTTCTAAACCTTCTTAACGTTACAACTAGACGGGGAAGATTGGTTTTTGGTTCTTTCTTTAGGTTTGGGAATTTGCATTCGATGTCTTCTCATCTTTCTTGCACCAAACATCATGTCTCATTATACGTTCAAATTCATTTCTCAAACCAGGTTTATCCTCGATTATTTCAATGGCCTTATCAGTTCTGTTCTTGAGAACAGTTGATGCATGACTAATTCCGTCAAAAATCTGAAGAAAGACTATTTGATGACCGTACTTTATCGCAAATTCAGGATCGAACCTTTGGAATAGCCAAAATTCTTTTGCTCTATCTAAGGGCCCAAGTTGCCGTAGAATCGCGCGTTCAGTTGCACTCAAACAGTACCACAGGAGCTTCAACACGGCTTGGATTTCACTCAGGGTTCGAAATGCTCTTTGAACTTTAAGGACATGCCGCAATATAGTAGGCTGGCCCCTTAAGAAGGCGTCATAAAACAAGCCGAAGTCGTTTTTATTATATGAATCTAACATGTCCATGTAGGTGTGACTTGACGCGTCTGAAGCAGCTTCCAAACCTTTAATCACTAATGTCATGTTTTCCATGATTAAGCCTTTCCTTGAATCGACCTCTGACAGAACCGAATCCACAGATTTTAATTCGGATAGATAGCCATTCTCAAATAGACAATTTGTTATATCGAGTAGAACTCCGAATAGCTTAGATTCGTAAAACTGTTGTTCCAGTTTTTCGAGTAATGAATCTGGTATAATATTTTGTCGCAAAAGTTCTTTCTCAAGCCTATCACCATCAAAACATATGACTTTGTCCGCCGAATCTATCTGATTCAAGTGGATATGAAAGTCTGCCGTGTATTCTCCAGTAGCTATTATCACAAAGTACGAGAATTTTATATCTGTCCGGTGAAGAGCGAAAGCTGCATTCTCGACTCTGCTCTTGTCACCTTTTTGTATCGTGACTTGAATTCCCAAAGTTTCAATTGGATTCTTGCCTGCTGTGTCCAGTTTTGTAGCTATCAAGTCAACTGCCGGCTCCGGCCTACCGTGGACGTCTTCTACTCTGTATCCTTTCGATTCATATAGCTGTTTGACTATTCTACGCAAGTCGTCTTCTGACATTGAATCCCAATCGAATATTGCCAAGCCTTACCACTTATCTACGTAATTTCTTCTCAAATTCAATAGATCTTGTCACTTAATGAGCTTTCACTCGATATTTGCAGAGAAAAATCAGGAATAGTTCTCAAAGGCAGAAAACTGGACGCCGAAATCTATTATGCGTTTGGCGAATGATCTTTCTTTTCTTCGTAGACCTGAGCTTTCGATGACTAGAATGCAGGAAAGTTCAGGGGATCATACTGAAAACTAATTAAAACTTCGTTCGCCCCAATCTCGTGAAACCCAGACCGACAGATCATGTAACCTTTGAGACGGTTGCGCCAAATTTCGAGTTTGCTCAAGCCGAATATCGCGAGCAGCAATGTTTTGAAAATCTACTGTCCTTGAATCCCTCGATTTGCCTTCCCTATTCTGTTTTTCGCGAAATGGCTAACGCAGTGTGTGGTTTTCTCATTTGGTCACTCGGAAGATATCTCCGTGGCCGGGCACAATGAAATCAGCCATTTCGAGTATCTTGTCTCTTGTTCTCCTTAGGATCTTCCTATCAAAGATAAATGGTGGAAGATCTTTTTGCCCAGACCAGAACAGGTCTCCGACTATCGCAACTTTTCCTTTTTCAGTGTTCACAAGAAGTGTGCAATCATCATTTGAGTAGTGACCCGGAGTCCGAATGACCTTGGAGTGTTTTCCTATAGAGTACTCTTTTTCGAAGAATCTGAAATCTGAGCCTTTGAAGGTTTCGACCGCATCTATGAATACAGCATTCGTGAACAAATTCATGTTTCCTACGTGATCTGGATGGTAGTGTGTCAGCACGAGATAATCTATTCTGTCAGGTGAAAGCGCTTCCTTTTCAAGAACCTCTCTAACAGATTTCTCTTCACCCACATTCCCCGTATCAACGAGTATTGTCTTCCCTTCGTCTTTGACTAGGGTAAGAGTGCATACAGCCTTACAGCCCTCTTCGTTCACCATTTCAAAACTTCCAGTTCGCAAGACTTTGACTTCTGCCAAATAACTTTCACCTATTTTCCTCAAACCTATTCGGGGTTGCGGAAGTTTATGAATCTTTATGTCTAGTATCTTGCCGTTCATGTTCTTGCTATTGCTATGTATAAACGTGGAGCCAGTAGGTCTAGTCCTCGCCTGAACAGGTACATTCCGATTATGGCTAAAGCAGTCAACTCTTGACTTAGTCCTCCCATGTAGAGAAAAACAAAGCCAAAGAAGAACAGAACAGCGGCCACCGGTCCCATTATCATCCAAGTAACTAGTTGGACGTAATCGGCTTTGTTCACCTGTTTCATTTGACCGTGTTGCCTAATGACGTTGTAGCACCATCCTGCGTCTAGCAAAGACATGAAACTCAACATAACCAAATAGCCACTTAGAGGAAGAACTCCCCTTCCAGCTTCAATCAGAATTATATAGAGCGATACAAAGCATCCTAAGAAAAAAAGGTCGTAGTACACGACAAACGCGGATTGCGGAGGATATTTCCTAAAGAGAGTGAAGGACATCCACCAATCATCAACTACCATAAGATGAGCTGAGAACGTTAGTATTAGAGCAACAGTGAGCGGGAGTCTGGTTTCCAATATTAGAATGGGAGTTAGGCCGATCAACGCACCCAAGATAATTGTATAAAGCTCTATCAGCTTTTGAGCAGCCTCTTTCGCGAAATCTTCTTGGGCAGAGATGGAAGCAGCCCCCTTAACATGAATCCTTCTAAACTTCTTATGAGTTTTCTACCAAGAGGAGCGTTAAGATTGCCTTCTGGATGTGGAGTCGATTCTCAGCTTCGACGCGGATCCGAGAACGTGGTCCGTCTAATACTTCACTTGTTATTTCCTGCCCACGGATCGCTGGCAAACAATGCAGAATAACGACATCTCGTTGCGCAACGTCAATTGTCTTCTGATTAACTTGATAAGGGCGAAAGAATTCTAATTCATGACTTTCAGCCTCCCAGGCATCAGTGTAGATGACATCGGCATTCTCCGCGGCCTTTTTCGGATTGTGCTCGATTACGAGTTCAGCTCCTGAAGTTTGAGCGTCTTCTCTCGCCCAATCGAGGTACTTTTTCTTGGGAGGAAACTCAGGTGGACAAGACAAACAGATATCAATTCCTAGCTTTGCGCATCCGAGTAACATGGAGTGTGCAGTGTTGCCACTGCCGTCACCGAAATATGCAACTCTCAGTCCTTCTAGCGTGCCTTTCTCCTCAAGAATTGTAAACAGATCTGCGATTATCTGGCAGGGATGAAGTTCATCTGACAGCCCATTTATGACTGGAACGGAAGCCAACTCAGCGAATTTCTCTATTTTTCTCTGCTCGTCTGACCTAATTACTATGCAATCAGAGTAGCTACTCAATACGACAGCTTGGTCGTGCATATCCTCAGTGAGATGTACGTCCGCAGATCCTCTTGGATACGCCTTGACGTAGATAGAATGCCCTCCTAGCTGCGTCATTGCTGTCTCAAAGGACACCCTTGTTCTAAGCGAAGGTCTTTCGAATAACATTACTAGAACTTTTCCACGCAAGATCTCGTGCGGTTCCCTGCGCTTCAGTCTTTCCTTTAATTCCATCGCTTTTGTAAAGATCAAGAAGATATCATCTCTCGTCAAATCGTGGATAGTCGTCAAATGCTTAGAACTTAACACGGACACGCACCCATATCACTATATAATATCCGGTTCTTCGTTGTATTTCTGGTTGACGTGGCTTTCCTAATCTAGCTTATGCTCTTGTCAACTTGAGGGTCGTGCGAGCGTCGATCAAACAAAACGGATGATAATTGCTGCGACAGCGACGATAAGTGGTGTAACTATACACGAGCTACTCAAACAATATTTTTCGAGAGGATCGAAAGGTTAGAATAATTCCAAAAAATGACCACTAAATTTGAATTTTCTGCTCTAGGCAGGACCAGATTCGAGTTTTGTTCTGAAGTGGGATTTAAACCTATATTGGTATAAATCCCTCCGGACCCGCCATTAAAGATCACTAGAGCTGGGAATCAATAGAGGACAAGATTGAGTGAAGATGGTTCCGCCACTAGCTTCAGTGGCAAATATAACTCGATTCCGAAACAGGTGAATGAGG
>Ga0315307_1001057_pt1 | contig 12161 bp, 9 predicted proteins | sample TDP2_MG_FD_203079 | JGI IMG/M metagenome (GOLD analysis project Ga0315307, IMG submission 203079) | Freshwater sediment microbial communities from Lake Towuti, South Sulawesi, Indonesia - TDP2 | ecosystem: Environmental > Aquatic > Freshwater > Lake > Sediment | place: Indonesia: South Sulawesi... | reverse complement strand
GTCCGCAAAGACCGGTATGGCACCGGCCTGGAGGACGCAGAAGGAGGTAGCGATGAAGGTGTAGGATGGGACTATCACCTCGTCGCCGGGGCCGATCCCAAGGCTTGCGACCGCGGTGTGAAGGGCGCTCGTTCCACTGGTCGTGGTTATGCAGTGTTTGGACCCGTTCCACTGGGCAAACCTGCGTTCGAACTCCATGCCCAGGCTGCCGGTCCAGTAGTTGACCTTGCCGGATCGGAGGGGCTCCATTGCCGCCTTGATGGTATCCTCGTCAAACCATGGCCATGGGGGCAAAGGTGTCGCGACCGCCGGTTCCCCTCCTTCGATGGCCAGCTGATCTTCGCCTTGCATCTGAATTCATCCTCCTTCTTGGGACGGCTGGATTCGATGTGCAAGTGCCGCTCCCTCATAGCTTTTCTCCCTTTGTCCATTCACTTGTGCCTAGGTGCTAGGGGAGGTTCCTGGCCGATCGCCGTGATCCCGTACTGAAGAACGTCTGGTAGCTTCCCATCGGGAATGTCGAATTCCTGGAATATCGTCTTCGATGCACCAGCGCCGAAGTATAGTGTGTGCTCCTTCTCCAACCGGCCTCGATCGGATTCAAGGTATACCAAGATCGTCGCCCAGCCGGGGTCCCCATGGTTGACCGCCCTCCCGAAGATCGTGAACACGTATATGGTGTTGCTCCGATTCGTGGGAACAATCCAGTCTACGTGCGATATGCTACTGGAAAGGCGCAGATCCGTAATGCTGACGTTCACCTCATAGGGCGCCCAGAAGTCCGGGGGAATCGCAAAGGTCTTTGCAGAAACAAGGGTCGTCAACCTCCGGCTCGGATCAGGGTCCGCAAAGAAGGGCCGGTAGGTTGCCGTCACATTGTACTTCCCAGGAGCTGAGAAGACGTCGATCGTTGAGAACCGTACCCCGTCACTCCTTCCCCACGCGGTCCATTCTCCGAAGAGGTCGTGCGTTGCGGAAATGGAGTCGCCGGCCTCGAGAAGAACCTGTTTCGCCAACATGCTCAGGTTACTGAGGGAAATGCAATCGTAGAAGGTGCCGTCGGGTGCCAAGACCGAGAACTTGGGTGTTGACCCGAGGACCCAACCGAACTCACTCACATTCTCAGCGTTTTCTCCCATGTTCGTGCAGATGACCGTGAACGAGAGCGTGGGGCCGGTGGCGTTGAGGTTCACCAGTACCTCGAAGACAAGCCCCTCAGGTAAGGGTTTGGGCGGGAATAGGCAACCCGATATCGTGAGGACCAAGAGCAATAGGACCATGCGGACGGATCTCAATCCCACGTCCGCCGTCCTATTTCACGTACCAACATAGCTTTCCCCGAGGGCCTGGGCCTGGCTGACGTGCCGCTCCTACCGAGCCGCATAACAGGGCTGTACGGCGGGCTCATCCGGAGGGGGGAGACGTTCGCACTGCGAAGGTGGGTAGGGGTAGGAGCGGGAAAAAGGTTATATGGAAGATTCGAGAAGGAGACGAGGATGATTGATGGGGCAGATAGGGAGCTGATACTCTGAGTAGAGTAGAAAAGTCGGTCGAAATCAAGGTCCCACCTGGGAAAGTCTGGGAAATGCTTGCTTTGGACAGGTTCCCAGAATGGATGCATGATGTGAAGAGCGTGGAGTACACTTCTCAGGTGCGAACGCCCGAAGACAAGTATAGGGTGGGTGCATCTGCTCACTGGATAGAAGTGAAGAAGGAGGAATTCGATTTTGAGATCACGGAGAGTCTGGAAAACGAGAAGCTTGTCGGTCGTACCTCACCCCACCACGGAGCGATCTTCACTACAACATTTGCCCTGAAACCCGCAGAGGCAGGGACCCAAATGACATATGCGGTGGACTATGAAATGCCCTGGGGAATCCTTGGCAAGATCCTCGACAAACTGCTAATGAAGAGGGCACTCCAGAAGGGCCACGAAGGAGACTTGGGGAAGCTGAAAACCATTCTGGAGAGATAGATGCTCAGTCTTGGCCGGGAGTCCGCCGATGTGTCCCCTGTTCCGGCCACTGTCATCCTCACTACGCCAATTATAGTGGCGGCGTGGACGATCTTCGCCAGACAGGAGCTGCAGGGCGACGTCGATCCCGTTGATGGCGACCTGAAAGCTTTGCCGAGGACGGAGCGGTCGCACTGATACCACCATTCGCAACCGATGCATTTCCTCAAGGGTTGCCCCGTCGGAGCGTTATGTAGGCAACTTCGGGAGGGCAGAGGAACCTAGCGGGCACGACGGTCATCCCAACGCCGTTTGTGACGTAGAGGACCGTTCCCTCGCGGCGATACAGCCCTGAGACGTATCCCCCTGCCATGCCCCTTGCCCAGGGAGCGCCGATGAAGGGCAGCCTCACCTGCCCGCCATGGGTGTGCCCCGAGAGGACCAGCTCAACTCCCTTGGGGAGCCTGTTCAGTATCTCCGGCGAGTGTGCAAGCAGGACTATGAACCCACCGTTCGTCGCGTTCAGCGTGTCAGGGACACGATCGGCACCCAGGTAGGGATCGTCCGTCCCCGCAATCCATATCCCGGATCCGTTCACCTCAAGGCGTTCCGCCTCGTTTATCAACAGCCGGATCCCGAGTTTGCCGAGGTCGCCGCGCAAGAGGTCGCCGGTCCAGCCTGTGTAGTGCTCCCAGTTCCCTTGAACCGCCCATACGCCCAGTCGCGCCTTCAGCTTCGATAGGAAGGCAAGGGAGACGTTCCTGTACCGCTGGTCCGACACGAGGTCACCCGTGATGACGATCAGATCGGGAGGGCTGCCGTTGATGATTCTGAGCACCGCCCGTTCACGAGCGCCCATCCGCCGCGAATGCAGATCGGATATGTGGGCTATGCGTAGGCCGTCGGCCGAGGCGGGGAGGTCGGGAAAGTAGAGCGTCAAGTTCCTCGTGCGGACCGCGTTGGGTTCCAGTAGGAAAGCGTACAGGGCAATTCCAAGGATGGCCAGGGCAATGAAGCCGATCACTCCACCAACCCGGCGGGTGGGCCGCATCGCAGACGGTTGCGCGGGTTTCTTTATACCCTTTCCCCCACCAGCGCCGAACCCGGCATGCAGGCCATCCTAGCGCACCCGGGTGGCGCCCGTCGCGCGATACAGCCTCCTTCTCACCATGACGGACCACACGACGGAGCCCGATGCCATCAGCGTCCCGGCGACCGCGGCCCATTCGACGACGTACACCCAGAGGAGGGCTCGGTCCTTGAGCTTGATCGCCAGATCGGAGACTCTGGACAGGCCGTGGAGGGCTTCCTCAAGGGTCTCCGACGCACCTTCTATGTCCTGCTCCAGGTACAGCTCCCTGGCTTGAAGCTCGATCCCGTCCACCTTCGCGACCTGCTTGTCGATGGACTGGCGGTTCGCGCCGAATTTCTCGACGAAGTCGCAGAGGACGAAGAGCATGGACTTCTCCTCTTGGTAGAGGCCGAACAGCCCCCTGGCCCGGTGCCACTGCATGATGTCGCCCGGCAGGTCCTTGTCCAGGGCGTAGAGGACCATGTTGAGGAAGACGTCCGCCGCATACTGATAGCCGTCCCTTCCTGCCCACCTCGTCCACCAGAGGTTATAGTCGGTCTGTATGTCGGTGGCGACGCTCCAGGTTATGCCCTTGCCGTACCTCCACGCCACCGTGAATGGCAATCCGGTGCCTCTTGCCGCGCGCAATGTCGCAAAGGTCGTGGAGCCCTCCTTGGCCCGGAGGTCTGCGGCCTGTCTTCCGAGCTGATCCTCGGCCCCCAGCCCAATGAAGGGCTTGAAGACAGGCGGGATGCTCGGGGATCTGTCGATCGTTATCCTGAAGTTCTCAACGTACAAGATCCTGTCGTACGTTTGGATGTACTCGGTCGGGAAGGCAGAGCCAATGCTGGAGCTTTCCCAGGATTGCCTGAAAGCGGCGACCCACGATATTCCGCCCCCCAGCGTGGTGAGGCCGCCGAGCCCGGAGTCCCTGATGGCCCGGAACATGAAGTCGACCTGCTGCGGCGTGAAGTGGCCGAAGTAGGTATCCACGTAGCAGAGGAAATCATAGTCGGTCAGGGACGCGAGGGTCCGAGGGAAGTACATCCTCACGTACTTCCTTGCCTCAGCGTCGGGGTACCTATCCCAGCCGCCCGTATCCTTCCTGACTGGCACGACCACGTAGGTAAAGGCAGGGTCGGACTCAAGCCAATCTGCGACAGGCGTCTCGTAGGGGAATACCTGGCCCACCATCAGCACGCGCAGGACGTCTGCCGGCGCAACAATGCCGGGCATCAACAACAGGAGGCCCACTAGAGCGCCGCGCTTCAGGATCCTTCCCACCTGCAAGAGCAGTCAGGCCAATCCGGTCCTGCTGAACTATCTTACTGCAGTTTCCGCCGGCCCGGTCTACCCGGTAGGAGGGGCGATGGGCTTCAGTGTTTCAAGACTGGCACTGGTCTCACGAGGCTTCACCGTCTTTCCCCCGAACGCCCGTGCGCACCGAGGCCCTGGTCTGATCGAAGATTCGATAGGCAATTCGCAACATTTCCCTTTGGCCGAACGGTGGTTTTTTACCCGCCCTGCGGGCAATGATCATTGATGCAGAGGTCCATGACCGCGAGCCTTGCCCTCGTCTCCCTGAGCCTTCTATGGTGGAGCGGGGTGGTCTTCCTACGAAGGGGGGACTACCTCGACGTGCCCAAGCCGTCCATCGTCCTCCTGCTTGCTGCGATGGCGATGGCTATCTACTCGCTGAAAGGCACCGGAGAGAAGGACAGGATCGAAAGGTACCTGTTTCGACCCGAGGAACTCTAGCCGGCGTCCGAGCCGCCCGGATGGGATGAGGCCTCACCGGGGCGGCCCGCGATTCGCGCATTCCCCCGCGAACGGCTAGTCTGCGCGGATCTCCCAAAGGTACCCGCTTCTTTCGGCATTGTCGGTCTCACAGGTGAAGAAGGTCTTGGGGCCCATCTTGCAGATGTGGTGCGAGACGAATGGGTCGGCATTCCGCTGGGCGTCATGAACTATCCCGATGATCTTGAAGGTTTGCCTTGATCTATCGTAGGAGAAGAACTGGTTTTCCTGCTTCATGCCGCCGATGCCGTAGAGCAGGCCGTCGTCACCGACGATCAGACAGGCCATGCGTAGGCCCAGGCAAGGCTTGCCCAGGTACTCGATCTTCAGCTCGTTTGGGTCCAGCTTGAACAGTCCACCCGACACCGATCCTATGTAGAGATATCCATCGGTGCCGTTGAGCATGCAGTCAACCTGGCCCTCATCCTCGGGCGCTGTCGCGCGGTGGGAGACCCTGATGCGCGGAAGCCTGACGTTTGACCAGAGCATCTCGTCCTTGTCGGGATCGTACCTGAAGAGGCGGTTGTCCGACTCCCAGGTGCCCCAGACGCGTCCCTGGTCGTCCATTGCCGGGAGGTGGGGCAGGCTGTTGATGTAGAATACCTTGCTGGCGCCGCTTTCAAGGTCGTACCTGAAGAAGTGGGCCATGGGGTAGGTGAATCCGTAGATGATGCGCCTTCGCTGGTCCAGGACGATTGACTGTATATAGTCCTTCTTGACGGGCCTCGCTACCAGTTCAAGGCTTCCGTCCGAGGGATGATAGCGGAAGATCTTCCCGCCCTTTGCATTGTCCCTTTCCTGCAACCCGTGAAGGCCGGCGGTCGCGCCCAGGATGGAGCCGTCCTTCTCCAGGACCAGGGAACGGTGGATCTTCACGTCGAACCTGTCCGCGATCCTTCTGAAGCCGCAGGATTGAAAGGCCTCGCTTTTTGGATCGAAGGTGTAAAGGAGGTCATTGCTCATATCCGTGGTGCCGAGGAAGACCTTTGCTTGGGGGGGATGGTACATGACCGTTGTGATCGATATCCTGCGCTCCTCCCCGCCGGGCTTGAGCTCGTGGGCCCTTACGTACATGCTATTGCCTCCAACGGAACCGGACTGGGTCTGAACTTAAGTGTTCCGCCCATGGCCGTTTCTGCGCCGCGTGGCTATGGGACCACGACGGACGGGGAGAGACCGAGGCTTACTCCGGTGGATCTTTGAGTTCTCATGGCGTGCTCCGGACGCGTTTCCGAAAACCGTTTTATTGCGCGCTCCGATGGGAGGTTAGGGGAAGGCAGGAGTTTGAGATCGTTCCTCGCGCCCGAAACCGGCGACCTTCTGGACAAGCTTCCCGAGGAGGCAGGGGTGTACATCCTCAGGGACGAATCCGGGAACCCGCTTTACGTTGGCAAGTCCGAGGACATACGGAAGAGGGTAAGGTCCCATTTTGCGCCGGGCAGATTATCGCTGCCCGTTGCCCGCGTTGGCGACGTGGAATCGATCCTCACCGGTACCGAGCTTGAAGCCCTGATTCTTGAGTGCAATCTCATCAAACGCCTCCGTCCTCCATACAACGCCCGCCTGAAGGACGACAAGTCCTACCCCTACATCAAGATCACCGTCGGGGAGGCATTTCCCGGCATCTACGTTTCGAGGATCGTGAGGGACGACGGATCCATCTATCTCGGCCCCTACGCGGACGTCGGCTCGGCGCGCAGGTCAATCAAGATACTGAGGCAGATCTTCCCGATCCGTGGATGCAGGAGGCGGATGGACCGGCCCAGCAGGCCGTGCCTGGACTTCCACATCAAGAGATGCGCCGGGCCGTGCACGGGAAGGGTTGACCCTGGCCCCTACGCCTCGGATGTCCAGGGCATGATCAGGGCGTTGCAGGGCCGCAGGAACGAGGTCCTCGATGGGCTGAGAAGCTCAATGTACGAGGCATCCCGGGCCCAGAACTACGAGCGGGCCGCTGTGATCCGAGATAGGCTGAACGCGCTGGAGAGGACGACACTGAGACAGAGGCTGTCCTCGCCCGGGCCCGGGGATGTGGACGTCCTCGGCGTTGCCACGAAGAACGATGATGCGTGCGTGCAGATCATGTTTGTAAGAGGCGGCTCGCTCATCGATCAGGAGCACTTCCTGTTGGACTCCGCAGGATACAGTCCCGGCGAGCTGCTGGCAAGCTTCGTGAAGGAGTACTACTCCTCCAACCCAGTTCCTCCGCGAATCCTGGCACCCTTTCCCATGGACGAGGCGGCCATCATCGCCTTGTGGTTCCAGTCCAGATCATCGAGGCCCGTCGAGATTGCGACGCCGGCCGGCCGGGATGAGCAGCGCTTGATGGCGATGGCCACGAAGAATGGCGAGTTCATGCTCAACCTCGAGAGGCAGGCCATGGGAGAGGCTCTCAAGCGGGGATTGCAGGATCTGGCAAGGGCCCTGGATCTCGTCTGCCTGCCGCGCGTTGTCGAGGCCTTCGACCTGTCGAGCATATCAGGCAAGTTCGCCGCGGGATCGATGGTTCGCTTCCGTTGGGGAAGAGCGAGCAAGAGCCTCTATCGGAGGTTCAGGGTTTCTTCCTCACCCGGCCGAGATGACTACGCGATGATGAGGGAGGTCGTGACGAGGCGTTTCAAGCGAGGCTTCATGGGAGAGGAAGCTTTGCCGGACCTTGTGCTGGTCGACGGCGGACCGGGGCAGGCATCGGCTGCCGCGCAGGCCCTGTCCTCACTTGGCCTGACGGTCCCGGTTGTCGGCCTGGCAAAACGGCTCGAAGAGCTCTACAGGCCGGGCTCCCGCCAGCCGATAGCGCTTGCGCCCGGGTCGGCGGGGCATATGCTCGTGCGCACGATCAGGGACGAGGCCCACAGGTTTGCCATATCGTATCACAGGGTCCTCAGGCACCGGGAGGTTAGTAGGTCGGAGCTTGACGCGGTGCCCGGCATCGGGCCCAAGAGGAAGGCTACGCTGCTCCGAAGGTTCGGGGGAGTCGATAGGATCAGGAGATCGGATGAGAGGGAGCTTGCGGCGGTTCCGGGCATCAGCGCCGATCTTGCCAGATCAATACTCCGGCATCTGAGAGGCCAGGCGAGGGGTAGGGTGGATTGAGCCAGCTCAAGCTGGAGGCGGACTTGAAGCCCAGGGGCGACCAGCCCAAGGCCATAGCGGAGCTGGTGCGCGGGGTGGAGCAAGGCCTCCGCTACCAGACGTTGCTTGGCGTGACGGGCTCGGGCAAGACGTACTCGCTGGCAAAGGTCATCGAGGCCGTGCAGAAGCCAACCCTCGTGATCTCGCCAAACAAGACCCTCGCTGCACAGCTCTGCTCCGAGTTCAGGTCGTTCTTCCCTGGCAACTCGGTTCAGTACTTCGTCAGCTACTACGACTATTACCAGCCCGAGGCCTACGTGCCCACGACGGACACGTACATCGAGAAGGATGCATCGATCAATGAGGAGATCGACCGGCTCAGGCACGCAACCACCAGAGCCCTGCTTTCCAGAACCGACGTGATCGTTGTCGCATCCGTGTCCTGCATATACAACCTGGGCTCGCCCGGCGACTACAGGAGCACGGCCTTCACCCTGCGCGTTGGCGATGAGGTTCCAAGGGAGGAGATATTGAGGCGCCTCGTGGACATGCAGTATGAGAGGAACGATGTTGCGCTCTCAAAGGGTCGATTCAGGGCCAGGGGAGGCGTCATTGACGTATGCCCTCCGGATGAGGAGGCCGTGATCAGGGTGGAGCTTGATGAGGACAACGTCAAACGCATATCCCTCCTCGACACGGCCACGGGCCGGGCGATGGGAGAGACGGACACGATGGTCCTCTTCCCTGCAAGGCACTTCGTTACCATGCCCTACGATGTCCAGAGGGCCCTCGGCACAATAGCCAAGGAGCTGGAGGGAAGGGTCGCAGAGCTCAGGAGAAGGAAGAAGTTCCTGGAGGCGCAGAGGCTGCAGCAGAGGACCAGGTTCGACATGGAGATGATAAGGAACGTCGGCTACTGCAACGGCATCGAGAACTACTCCAGGCACTTCGACGGCAGGCAGCCGGGCGAGCCTCCCTACTGCCTCCTGGACTTCTTTCCCCGCGGGTTCCTCACAATCATCGATGAGTCCCACATAACCGTGCCCCAGCTGCGCGGCATGTACGCGGGCGACGAGAGCAGGAAGCAGACGCTGGTCGAGTACGGCTTCCGGCTTCCCTCTGCCCTTGACAATCGTCCACTGCGCTACGACGAGTTCGAGGCCAGGCTGGAGCAGGTCATCTTCTCGTCCGCAACCCCCAGCGAGTACGAGACCAGCGTCAGCGGCCAGGTGGTGGAACAGATCATCCGCCCCACGGGGCTGGTTGACCCAGAGGTTGTTGTGAGGCCGGCCTCTACCCAGGTTGACGACTTGATCGGCGAGATACGGGACCGGGCGGCAAGGAACCAGAGGGTGCTTGTGACCACCCTGACCAAGAGGACGGCGGAGGGGCTGGCGGAGTACCTTTCCGAGATGGGCTTGAGGGTCCGCTACCTTCACTCTGAGATCGACACCCTGAAGAGGGTGGAGCTGCTGCGGGATCTGAGGCTGGGCAAGTACGATGCACTGGTGGGGATAAACCTTCTAAGGGAAGGGCTTGACCTGCCAGAGGTTTCGCTGGTTGCCATACTGGATGCCGACAACGAAGGCTTCCTTCGGAGCGAAACCTCGCTCATCCAGACGATGGGAAGGGCAGCAAGGAACGTGATGGGACAGGTGATCCTCTATGCGGACAATGCCACCGACTCCATGGTGCGGGCCATTGCGGAGACAAACAGGAGAAGAAACGTGCAGCTTGGCTACAACCGGGAGCACGGGATAGTGCCCGAAACGGTCAGGAAGGAGATACGTGCCCTGATCGCCCCCGCTACGGAGGAGGAGGTTGCGCCCGCCGTGGCGGATAAGGATCTTGAGGCCGTGATCGCGGGGCTGGAGGAGGAGATGCTCGAGGCCGCAGGCAAGCTTGAGTTCGAGAGGGCCGCGGCAATCAGGGACAGGGTGAGGGAGCTCAGGAAGCGCCTTGACTCGGGGGAGAGAGCATGGCAAAGGGCAGGATAGTGATCAAGGGGGCAAGGCAGCACAACCTGAAGAACATCGACCTAGAGATACCTAGGGACACCCTCACGGTCATAACGGGCGTCTCGGGGTCCGGCAAGTCCTCGCTTGCCTTCGACACGATCTATGCCGAGGGCCAGAGGCGCTACATCGAGTCCCTGTCCGCGTACGCCCGGCAGTTCCTCGAGAGGATGGACAAGCCGGACGTCGACTACATCGAGGGGCTTTCCCCCGCCATATCGATTGAGCAGAAGGGCGCGAGCAAGAACCCCAGATCCACCGTCGCCACCATGACGGAGATCCACGACTACCTGAGGCTGCTCTATGCCAGGATCGGAATACCGCACTGCCACATCTGCGGGAGGAGGATAGAGAGGCAGACGGTGGAGAAGATCGTGGATGCCTTGATGGAGCAGCCGGAGGGGACCGCCGTGACCATCCTAGGCCCCGTGGTCAGGAGCCAGAAGGGCGAGCACCGCAAGCTCCTTGAGGATCTGCGCAAGCAGGGCTTCACCCAATTCAGGATTGACGGCGAGATCGTTTCCGCCGACCAGCCGCGCGAGCTGGACAAGAACAGGAGGCATTTCATCGAGGTGGTGGTCGACTCCCTCAGGCTCAAGGCCGAGCGCAGGGCCAGGATCGCCGAGTCGGTCCAGTCAGCCCTGGGCCTGGGATCGGGCCTGGCCATCGTCGTGAGGCCCCAAGGGGAGTCGCTGTTCAGCGACAGGATGGCCTGCCCGCGCTGCGGCGTGAGCATCGAGGAGCTGGAGCCCAGGATGTTCAGCTTCAACAGCCCCTTTGGCGCCTGCAGGGAGTGCTCGGGGCTCGGGGTCAAGATGGAGATCGACCCGGAACTGGTCATCCCCGATCCCAGGAAGTCCGTGCTCGGCGGGGCCATCGCTCCCTTCAGCAGGGCGCCCGACAGCTGGTTCATGAAGACCCTGCGCTCGGTTGCGGATCACTACGGATTCCGGCTCAATGAGCCCATCAACCAGCTGTCCGACGAGCAGCGCAGCATCCTGCTGCACGGCTCGGGGGAGGAGAGGATACCCTTCCGCATCAGGAGCGAGCGCGGCGGGGTCTTCCGCTTCAACAAGCCGTGGGAGGGCGTCCTCAACCGGATGAGGAGGAGGTACGTGGAGACGGACTCGGATGACTCCCGCGAATGGTACCAGAAGTTCCTGACCCGGACTCCGTGCCCCGCCTGCGGCGGCAGGAGGCTCAGGCCCGAAAGCCTGGGGGTCAAGATAGCGGGGCTCTCGATCTCGGAGGTATCCGGGATGTCGGTTTCGCGTGCTTTGGAGTTCTTCGGTCATCTGAAGCTGAGCGAGAAGGACGAGCTGATCTCTAGGCAGGTGCTGAAGGAGATCACGGGCAGGCTGCGCTTCCTGTATGATGTGGGAGTTGAGTATCTCACCCTGGACCGGGCCACGGGAACCCTATCGGGCGGCGAGGCTGAGAGGATCCAGCTTGCGACCCAGATCGGCTCAAGCCTGGTCGGGGTGCTGTACATTCTCGATGAGCCGAGCATCGGCCTGCACCAGAGGGACAACAAGAGGCTCATAGACACGCTCAAGGGCCTGAGGGATCTTGGCAACACGGTGCTGGTCGTCGAACATGATGAGCAGATGATAAGGTCGGCGGACTTCGTGGTCGACCTCGGGCCGGGCGCCGGCGAGGACGGTGGAAGGGTGGTCTGCGCGGGGCCTGTGGATCAGGTGGCCAGCCACCCGACGTCCCTGACTGGCCAGTATCTGAGCGGAAGGAAGAGCATATCCGTACCGAGGCACCGAAGACGGGGGAACGGCAAACGCCTCATCATCAGAGGAGCCAGGGAGAACAATCTGAAGAACCTGGATGTGGCCGTGCCCCTGGGCAAGTTCATCTGCGTGACCGGGGTCTCGGGTTCAGGGAAGAGCACGCTCGTGGACGAGATCCTATACAGGGCCTTGGCCCGCAGGCTCCACGGCGCAAGGGACAGACCCGGCGAGCACGACTCGATCGAGGGGCTGGAGTTCCTCGACAAGGTGATCATCATCGATCAGTCCCCGATAGGCAGGACCCCGAGGTCCAACCCGGTCACGTACACGGGCGCGTTCACGCCCATAAGGGAGCTTTTCGCAAGGCTCCCCGAGTCCAGGGCCAGGGGCTACACGCCGGGAAGGTTCAGCTTCAATGTCAAGGGCGGCCGGTGCGGGAGCTGCAGCGGGGACGGGATAATCAAGCTGAAGATGCACTTTCTGCCCGACGTGTACGTGGTCTGCGAGGAGTG
>Ga0315307_1001055_pt1 | contig 12162 bp, 11 predicted proteins | sample TDP2_MG_FD_203079 | JGI IMG/M metagenome (GOLD analysis project Ga0315307, IMG submission 203079) | Freshwater sediment microbial communities from Lake Towuti, South Sulawesi, Indonesia - TDP2 | ecosystem: Environmental > Aquatic > Freshwater > Lake > Sediment | place: Indonesia: South Sulawesi... | reverse complement strand
TTCGACGGCGCAGGCAAGGTATCGTTGAGACAACTGGAGCTGCAGCCCGCGGAGGACCAGGTTCTCGTGAAGATGCATCGGGCGTCCATCTGCGGCACGGATAAGCTCTACTTCCGCGGAGAAATCCCGGACGAGGTGAGGCTGCCGATCTTCCCCTGGGGGCATGAGGGAGGCGGCACCGTGGTCGAGGTTGGAGCCAAGGTCAGGGAGTACTCCGTCGGAGACAGGGTCATGTCCTTCGCGAACGGAACCTTCAGCGACTACTGCCTCTTCACCCTGCCCTACGGCTGCCTTCCGGCTCCCGAGGGCATCGACACGGAGATAGCATGTCTGGGGGAGCCGCTGGCCGCAGCGGTCTATGCGGCCCAGGTCGTGACTAGGAGGATGCAGCTGGGGGACATGGTCGCCGTGGTCGGGGTGGGCTTCGCCGGGCAGCTGATCGCGCAGGGCGCGAAGAAAGCCGGCGCGGAGCCCTTGATCGTCATCGACCTGGCAGACAGCAAGCTTGAGCTAGCCAAGAGGCTGGGCGCTGACGTGGCGATAAACGCGCGGAACGAAGACCCAGTCGAGCGGGTGATGGCTCTGACCGACGGGAGGGGAGCCGACGTGGTCGTCGAGGCCTCAGGTTCAGGAGACGGGTTGAACATGGCCTCGGCGATCGTGAGGCATAACGGAACGATCTGCGTCTACAGCCACTACATGAAGCCCCTCACGGTGAACATGCATCGATGGCATGAGGATTGCCTGAACATCGTCCATACGTGTCTGACCCATCGCACCAGGGAGGAGATGGTCGTCGGCGTCAGAGAAGCCTTCAGGCTCGTCAAGAAGGGCCTGTTCAACGTGAAACCCCTCTTGAACAGGAGCTACCGGCTCTCGGAGATCGCGGACGCCTTCAACAAGGAGATGGTGGACCCCGGCTCTGTGAAGACCCTCATCCTACCATAGACATGACAAAGACCCTACAGAATACGATGCCGCATTAGAGGATGTAGGAGACCCACTTCGCGGTCGCAGGCCCAATCTGGGCACTCATCGGTGCAAGGCGGGCGGCCTCCTGCCATCCCAGGGCTTCTCCTACAGACCCGATCGGCTTCCGAGGCTCAGCTTTATCACCGAGGCTTGTTCCGCCGCTGGGCCAGTCGGCAAGATGTTAAGAGCCGGGCCTGAATATATGCCAGCGTATGGCTGAGGAGGCCCTAAAGGCGTTCCTCGAGCAGCTTGACAGGGCTTTCCCCGATGTCGTCGCGGTCAGGAAGGTCTACCTGGATTATCGCGCAGCCCATCCTGAGCTCTCTGAACGCCTCAGGGAGGCCTTCGACCAGTGGCTTAAGGAGAGGTACAGGTAGCCTCCACGATGGGCTAGGCAAGCCCCTGCCTCGCGGCGATGAGGGCCCGTACCTTCTCCCAGGGCTGGGATAGCTCCACACGCGTCAGCCAAGGCCAGCCTCGGCCTCGGCAGATCCTGAGCAGCGCCCCGTTCGGGCTCAAGGCTAGCGGGAACCTAACCCTCTCTAAGACGAGGCTGTCCTCGTCCGTGTCTGCGAACGCGTAGGATCGCGTCAAGTCTATGCGGTGTCTCGCGGTCAAGGAGTCGGTAAGTCCAGCCTTCGACTCGCTCAGGATGAGGTTCAGCGCCACCCGGCCCGTGTAAACGCCGGCTTTCTGCTCGAAGAGCGTGCCGTAGAGCTCGTCGAAGCCGAAGGACGCCAGCTGCCTTACGGGCTCTATGGGCGAGCCTGAGACCGCGAACGTGAGATCAACGCGTTCCCTCAGCCATTGAACGAGGGGCCTCGCGTACCCGTACTCGTGCTCCGGCACGTAGCCCGCCATGAAGCCCCGGGCTGAAGCCTCGATCTCCGCCACCGCTTGGTCCTTCAACCCGGAGGCGACGAGACGCGGGACCCTCTCCGCCGCCTGCCTGTACGCGATCCGGTCTTGCTCATACGCTTCCACGACGCGGTCTACCTCGTCCGCCGCCGTTCTCGGGAATAGGTCCCTGTCCGCCAGGTATCTTGGGAAAGCCTGGATGATGAAGCCACGGAGAAGCGTCCCATCCACGTCAAAGAAGGCTGCTGAACGAGGCCGCGGGAATCCCAAGCTCAGCCATGCTCCCTTGAGGGCGGGCTGCGAGTCGTGGCCAAGCCTGACAGATAGAGCTTACGGAGTCACCTAGGGGCTCTCCTAGGTCTGGGGCTCAAGCGGCTCCCTACGCGGATAGGGAAGGCTAATAGGGAAGCCGGGCTGCATACGCGTTCCTAGGCGGGGTCTTCGATGAACGTGGGCATCATGTACGGCGGCTCGGACCTAGACGAGCTCGTCGCCTACTGTCGAAGGACAGGCGTAAGCCACGTCTGCTTGAACACCGGCTCGGCGCCGCGCCTCGACAAGGAGGGCGTCCCAGAGGTCGAAAGCCTAAGAGAGGTCAAAGAACGCCTAGGAAAGGCCGGTCTAACGCTAGCGGCGATGATCATCAGCCATTCGCCGAGTCGCGAGGCCTGGCTAGGCCTCCCGGAGGCTCAGGGCGAGATCACAAGGGTCCGCCGCATCATCGCGGCTCTAGGCGAGGCTGGAGTGGGGACGGCGATGTTCTTCGTCATAAGCGAGCGGCCCTGGACCCCCGATAGGCGAGCGGAGACAAGGCATTGGAGGCTCCACGCGGCCACTTATCAGCGGATAGCGGAACAGGCGGAGGCCTCAAGGGTGCGTTTGGCGAATCACGCGGGCTACTATGCGCATGAGTGGGTGCGTGGCGCCCGAGGCTTGAACGAGCTGTTACACGCGGTGCCCAGCCCATACGTGGGCGTGAATTACTGCACGGGCTTCTACATGGCCGGGGACGACCCTTACGAGGCCGTCGGGCTCTTCCGAGGCCGGATCTTCCTCGTCCACCTACGGGACTTCAAACGCCGCGGCGAGCTCTTCGACGAAGCCCCACTGGGCAGAGGCGAGATCGACTTCCCACGTGTCCTAAGGCTGCTCAAAGGCGTCGGATACGACGGCGTACTCTTCCCTGAGCATTTCGGTCCTCAGAGGCCCGGCGAAGACCTCCAGGCTCAGGCCGTCGCGTACGTGAAGAAGCTCCTAGCCTGACCGGCATCAGGCATTGAAGCCGACCGTGGCAAGGGCGCTGGGGATGCTCCCTCAGGGCGGCAACCATCCGGCGGAAATCAAGTTGGCGCACGATTGCACTTGCTTATAAACAGGTGCAACCTGGCGCCAATTGGCGCCGGACCGCCCGGGCTTGCCTATAAGCTAGGAAAGACGATACCGGTGACGATGCTGGACGCCGATGAACAGAGAAGGGACATCGTAGAGTACTACAGGAGGGCAGCTGAGGGCTACGACGCGGAGTATGATAACCCCCTCATGAAGCTGCTCTACGACCCGATAGCATGGAGGTACATCGAACCCTGCCTGCCCAGCAGAGGCCTGGTCTTGGATGCTGGCGGAGGCACCGGTAAGTGGGCCATACCTATCGCTAAGAGAGGCGTTAACGTCGTGGTCTGTGACCTATCCAGCGAGATGCTCCAAGTAGCGCTAAGGAAGCTCAAGGCGGAAAGGCTTGAGGAACGCATACAGGTCGGGCAGGGCGTACGTGAAGAGGCAGCGATGGCTGAGCTTGGGTTCATGTACGCGCCAACGGGGGTCATGGTTTAAGAGCCTGTGCGCGAACCTGAGGCCATGGCCCTGCAGGAGGAAATGCTGGAAGAGCTTAGGAAGATCCGGGAGGCTGTTACGCCTAAGCTTGCTCCTCCTTCGCCTCCGCCGGCGAAGGGGCTTTGGGCGGAGTTCAAGGAGTTCATAGGCAAGGCGGGGGTCCTAGGCCTAGCCATCGGCTTCATCATGGGCACCTACATAGGCAAGGTGGTCTCCGCCCTCGTCAGCGACATCATCATGCCCATCCCAGGCGCCCTCGTACCGGGCGGGGACTGGAGAAAGGCCGTCCTGACGCTGCCCGTGGGGAATGGGATGAACTTCGCGATCGGCGACTTCATAGGCGTGGTCATCGACTTCCTCATAGTCGCAGGCGTAATCTTCCTAATAGCCAGATACGCGCGAAAGATGGGGCTGAAGTAGCTCCCTCATCCCTCCTTCCTTTTCGCCCGTGGCTCCGAGGGGCTCGAAGACCCAAGGGCTCGCATCGAGCCCGAAGACCGCCCAAGGCAGGTCGCCCACGGAAGCCTTTCGGAACTCGCGCTGGTCCGGCTCTCCCTGACTTAGGCTCCATCAGTTAGGGCTTTCGGCAAAGGGGCGAAAAGCATTAAGTGCGGCCATCAGGCGAGTACGCGGAACTGCGACGGAAGATAAGCTGGGCATCGGAGGGAGAGCCGTCGCGGAGGAGGGCTCTTCCCTCGACGTGCTGTGACGCGAAGGCCAGGGTGCGCAGCAGGGGCTTTAGCAGGAGGATAAGTGTAGGCGATGCGGTGTAACCAGAGGTTCTTCGGCCAGGAGCACTTCGAGACAGGCACTGCCAGCAGGGACTTCTGTTCCAGGCTGGGTGTGTTGAAGCCCGCTATGGGTCAGTATGGATTCGCGGTAAGAGATCGTCTGCCGAAGATTCTATCAGACGCGGGCGGGCTGGTGCAGGTGAAGTATAATGGAATGCTGTCCGTCATCATCTGGGATGCCTCTAAAGAGGGCTTCGTGGCTTGGGGACCGAGAGGGCGATGTTACTACTCCCTCAGTGGCAGCAAGAGGCATCCTGTAACCGAGTACTTCAACCAGCGCTTGAGCGGCTTCAGGGGCCTCGCCTTTGTAGGCGAAACCTACGTCGTGCGAACAGTCGGTAGGAAGTCCTACATGACTGAGTTTGAGAAGTCCATGAGCATCATCAAGAATCCTCGGTCAGTGGGCGAGGTCAACCGCATAAGGCTTGCCGTCTTCGACTACGCAAAGAGGAGAGAAGACGGAGGATTCGATACCCCAGCTCAAAGCTACATCGACCGATTCGCTCAACTGCAGGACAAGTTCAGGATACCCGTGGGCTGCGACAGCAACGTGGTCCATCTTCCCGACTACCTGAGGATCACGGGAAGCTTTCAGGACGCCCACGCTGAGATCCAAGCCTTCTGGGATGATTTCGTCGGCGAGAGAGGATTCGAAGGCCTCGTCATCCATACCGAGAGCGGAGAGACGTTCAAGGTCAAGTTCAGAGACACCTTAGACGTGGCCATCATCGCCTTCAGGATGACCGGCCACAGCCGACCCGTATGCAGCAGCTGCGGGGCAAAGTTCGATGTCTTCTGGTTGAGAAAGCTTGCCAGAGATGGCATAGTGGACAGGTCGAAGTGGTTCGATCGCGGTGGCCGCCTGCTCTCAGGTCAAGGTCCGGCCGAGATATGGGCTAGAGATAAGGGTCTATGTCCCATATGCGGTGGCCCCGTCTCTAAGACTGCTGGGCCTAACCTAGGCGCGAAGATCGCCCTCATGACTCCGGAAGGCGACTTCCTAGACATCGCTGACGGCGCTCAGATCTCGCCGCTCTCGCCCATACTAGACCTGGTTAAGCCCCTCTGCGAGAGCGGAGGCTACCTCTGGGTTCAGCCCGAGATCGTCATCGAGGTCTCCTACCAGCAGCTCTACGTGGACAGGCCGAGACCCGTCTACCGCTTCGAAGACGGCTACTACATAAGGGTCGGAACGAGAAAGGCGGTCTCGCTGCGCCCCTATCGTGTCCTGCTCAGGGAGGACAAGACAGTGAACCCGAAGGACCTGAGGCTGGAACAGGTAAGCTACTTCGTAGACAAGGTAAGAGGCATACAGAAGAAGGGCGGCGTCCAGACCTTTCTCTACTAGCCACGCCGGATAGGAGCCTAGAGATTCCCTAGAGGCTATACGTGGTAGCTACTGAGGCGAGATCCCCAGCGGCGGCATTCCGTCCTCCTGTCTGCTTTCGCATAGTCGCGGGTGTTGGCGGTCAGCCTTCTGACGAGGCCAGGGTCTTCTCCATCTCAGCAACGCTGCGAAGGGAGAGAACACTTCAACCGCATGATTGGAAGCCATCAACCGTGGAACCAAGCGGCGTAAAGCACCGCAGCTACGCGTTCAACCCGACAGGGATCGCCCCAGGTACCGTCTTTCCGCTGTCGAGGCGCCAGGCTGAGGATCGCTGAGCGTACGATCTCTCGTGCGACGGGCGTGTCGCACTGGGCTACGGCTTGGATGGCGGCGAAGACGTTTGAGCCGCTCCACCACTGGGCTGAGGCTTGTTGCGTCCTCCGCATGAGCCTGAGCGCCTTCTCAGCGTAGACGCTATGCCTCAACTCGCGGTGAGCTGCCAGGGCTCTTAGGGCGTGGACCGTGCAGTTTGGGTGTCCTCCCAGGTTTCTGCACCATCCTCCGCTCTCGCGCTGAGCGCCGAGCATCGCGTTGATCGCTGGCTTCAGCCCTTCATCTTCTGCGTAGCCCGACCGGCAGAGAGCCTCGATACTGTAACAGAGCGGGATCAAGCCCCACGAGTAGCAGGAAGGAGGCCCAACACGGTCAAGGCTTGACCTACGTGTGCCCCTGACTATCGACTTAGGGCCCAGAAGCGGCTCGAACTCTCGGTAGAAGTTCATCTCCCTCGCTCCATGGGCCGTCACATCTGGATGGCCCCGATCCTCGTAGGGGCCGAAGAAGCCGCACAGGTCGCAGGGAGTTCTCAAGCTGCCAGGCGTCAGCTCTTTGGCCCGCTCGTAGCCTGGCTGATCGTTAAGAATTGACAGTAAGTGGGACGACGCTCTTTCAACTAGGGCCTCAGAGTTGAAGGGTCTCAAGTCAGCTAGCAGGTTGAGCACACCGGCGGTCTTGAGAACGCTGTGTTCAAAGCTGTCATCAGGCAGCTGAGCCTCTGCAAGCTGCAGCTCAACGGACCTTACGGCTTCCTCGTCATCCTTCCGGTGCAGGTTGAGAAGCCTTCGAGCCCTCACCGCTGCGAGCCCGTTCTGGGCCATAAGCCATGGAACTGGATCATAAGCCAGTGACCGGTTCTCAGGCAGCGTTTATCCTCCTGTGCCGTGCAGACGCGGGAGGCTATATCCCTAGTTTCTCGTTGATCTCCTTCTGATAGGCCTCGATCCTAAGGTCTTCCACGTCCTCCACCCTGACGGGCTGGCCTAGCTCGGCGGACTCGTAGAAGGCGAGGGGTATGGCCATGTCCCTGTAGGCTTCGTGGCCGTCCACCTCGGGCTTCCGCTGGCTTGTGGCCGCGTCGTAGAAGTCGTACAGCTCCGTGGCAACGGTATCCGTAGCCCCTCTGGGGAACCAGCTCTCCAGCTCCTCAGGCTTGAGGCTCTTCCTCATGTCTCGCTGGAGGATCCCCAGCCTGTACCTTTCCACGGAGTCCTCCTTCTGTACGAGAAGCTCCTCGTTTGTCAAGGCTCCCTTAGAGCCGTAGATGACGCGCATGTTAACGTCCTTACCCGGGGCGACCCTGGTCCAAAGCCACTGCGCGTAAACCCGGTTCCCGTACTGGATCAGGGCCATAGTCATGTCGTCTACGGTCACGTGGACGCCCATCTTCATCGGCTCGAAGGTGTCGTTCACCGCATAGACCCGCACGGCCTCAGCGCCCAGATGATACCGGTCTAGGTCCGCGAGGTGAACGCCGCCGTCGAAGACCCAGCTTCCTCCGGCGACGAGCTTCTCCTCTCGCCAGCCCCAGGGCGCCGGACCCCAGCCGGCCGCGGTCCAGACGATCATCCGGGGCTCGCCGATGAGGCCCTGCTTTATCGCCCACCAGGCAGCCCTGTTCTCAGGCGACCGCCTGTAGTTCTCGGCCACGGCTAGGGTTCTTCCATGCTTCTCCGCCTCCTCGACTATCCTCTTCGCCGCCCGCATCGTTATGCCCAGCGGCTTCTCTATGATCACGTCTAGGCCCTCCTCCAGGCATCGGGAGGCGACGGTGTGATGAACGTTGTGCGGAAGGCAGATGTCCACGGCGTCCAGGCTCTCCGCCTTGAGCATGTCCTCAACCTCCACGTAGATCCTCGGCCCCTCGGCCTGAAAGCCGCTGATCGCCTCCAGCTTCTCCTTAGCGGCTTGCTCTGAGACATCGCATAGGGCCTTTATGTCGAAGACCCTCAGGCGTCGCGTATAGAGGTCCCTGTAACCGTTCACGTGAGCCCCCGCCATACCTCCGCAGCCTATGAGCGCAAGGTTCAGCCTCTCCATACCCGTTCGCCTCGCCTCACTAACTTCGATCCGCATAAAAGCCTTCCGAGAAGCAAGATGGCGGAACGAAACACCGAAGGCGCGGCGGGCCTTTACCACGCCTGTCAAGAAATTGGAGAAGCCCCATTGACAGCTAGCTTCCTCGCTTCTTAACCGATGGGTCCGCCAGATACCCGCCATTTGGATGAACTCTACCGGTACGGCCTCACGAAGAGCCTTGCAGACCGAGCTCACAAGAGCCAGTTAGGCATAACATGGTATGATATGTATTCATGGTGTCTCACGGTCTTTAGGCCCCCCTTCCGCCAATCCAAGCTAAAACCAGCCTCTTTCTGCCAGAAGCAGCCCAAACAATCACCATTTCCGTCTTCCAACAAAGTCCCTATGAAGTGTATCTAGCCACATCACCTTATACCTCGGCAGCCAGTCAACTGCCAACACCGGATACCCCAGCAGCTGTCCCGCTCTCGTGGCTAGTGAATCAAAGCTCGGCGGTACCAAGAGCGTTCTGAATAGATAGCAGATCCCTCCTCTCTCAATGATCCCGCGATATATCATATCCTTGTCGACGTACCGAGCTATGATGAACGGCACCACACCCAGCTCGACAGCCAAGTTCACCTTTGAGACTACCTCTGCTCTGGTCCCGTACTCGTATCTTATCCAGTTCTTGATATCCACGCCATAAACGACCTGGTCTCTCTCGACGATGAAATCAAGATTCGGTGGCTCCTTTCCCTCCACACCACTAACGTGTCTTCCCCCATACTCAGATGCGTCCCTGGCAAGGATATCGAAACCAAGGGAGCTGAACGCCTGCTCGAACAGGTCTTCTGCATGGGCACCTGCGGGTGCATGCCGTGTGAGAATAGCGTTTATGTCCCTAGAGACCTCCATTTTGTCCTTTGCTACTCCATCTATCTGAGAACGCCTCACGCCAGCAACGGCATGGAACGATTCAGGTGCACCCTTCCGCTTCCTTCCCGGGTATCTAACCCTCGTAATCGTGCCTTCACTCTCCATTACGTTCAGAGCCCTGCCGGTCACCCATGGAAAGAACCTATCTTCCAACCTTACCTTCAACTCGCGATCAGTCACTACCTTCTGCTGCGTGATGATGTCCTCGATGAAAGGCTTAGCTTCTGCAACGTCCCTGTCAGCTTCTCCATAGTTATCGTCTGCAGCGTTCTCCATCTGACGAGTACGCTCAGGCCGCTAGATCCTGAACCCGGCTAGAGCCACCTTCGCAAGCATCGGACACAATCAGCTTAAACTCTTCGTCTGTTACTGCGCCCTTCTTCCTGAGCGAGAGCTCCTTCACGGCCTGCAGTATCCGCTTCTTCTGTTCTTCGTTCGCCTTAAGCCCTAGCTGCTCGAGTTTCTCCTCTATGGCGCCTTGGTCGCTCCACTTCGCCAGGACGGCTTCGAAGCGTCGGCCGACGAACTCCGCTTTGTAGGGTTGATAGGCTGCGGGCTCGCCGTGGGCTCGGAGGCTTCGGTGCATCTGCATGATCTCCGAGGCGAAGGCGGCCTCGCCTGCAAGGGGCTTCAGCCGCGATATACGCGTCTTCGCTAGTCTTGCCACAAGCCTACAGAGCCCGTAAAGCCGCTCGTACCTGTAGCCCAGATCCACGTCATAAAGCGCCCTCAGGGCCATGGCCAGTTCCTCCAGCGGTGGGTTGCCGCATCTAAAGCCTAAGCCCAGCACGCTGGCGTGGAGGGCATCGGCTCCGGCCATGTAGCCTGCGAGGCTGTTGGCGAGCGCCAGGCCGTGATCGTTGTGGCAGTGAAGCTCCAAAGGCACCTTCACGAGGCTCTTCATCCTCCGGACCAGGTACGCGACGGCCTGCGGCAGCGCAACGCCGTAGGTGTCCACGAGCGTAACGGAGTCTGCGCCCGCGTTCTCCACGACCATCCTGACGAGCGTCGAGAGAAAGCCCAAGTCCGCGCGGAAGGTATCAAACGGGAAGTAGTTCACCGCTAGGCCGTGGGCCTTCGCGTAGCCCACGTTTGCGAGGCTCGTCTCAAGGACCCAGTCCCGGGATCTCCTGAGGCCCTTCTCGATGAGCACGTCGCTGCAGGGTATGGCGAGGGCTATCGCGTCCACGCCGCATTTCAAGGCGAGGTCGATCGACTCGCGCTCTTGGCAGGCGCAGATGGTGGAGATCCTGGCTCGTAGCCCCGCGTCTAAAAGCGCCTTCAAGGCGTCCGGGTCGTCCGGGGCGATCGTTAAGCCCGCCTCGATGCGGCGAACGCCCACCGCGTCTAGGGCCTTCGCTATCCTGAGCTTCGCGGCCGTGTCGAGGACGACGCCCGCGGACTCCTCGCCGTCCCGCAGCGTGACGTCTAGGACCTCGACGCTGGCGGGGCGACGCAGCTTCCCTGCGGCCTCGGGAGCCCAGTTGTAGGGGCTGACGTACCAGCTCTCGGTCCTCCACCGTGACGCCATACGAACCAGGAGGCAGCTACGCATGGCACGCGTTATTAACCGATCGCACGCCGATCAGCTGGCTTGTACCTCTCCACGGCCGATCCAGAACGAAGACTAGGTCTTCACGGGGAGTCTCAGGCTGGCTGACGCCTTTATGACTCGCGGCCGTCCGCGCTACCCTTCGGCCTCAAGTCTTGCAGCCCATTCTCGGGCGTCCTTGTAAGGGAATCGGTTAGGATCAAGCTCAACGGAAAGACCCATCAGATGGGGGATTGAAGGACTTACCGACAGCCCGTACCAACCAGCCCAGCGAAGGAGCCAGACAGATTTTCCGGACACAGCTCTTCTAAATAAAAGCATAAGAGTACCCTCTGATCATCCCCGCTCTGGGTCACGGAGAATTGTGCACGAGAATACGTCGGACTCTGACGGTAGCATTACTCACCATAATCGCAACGACTCTGTTTATCGGATCTCCTGCCTCTAGCCCTAACGGTGCGGCTGTAGCTCCCCTTGTCAGAGTCGCAGCCGCCTCATCCAATGATCATGAGATTCACTGGAAGTACGAAGACCTGAAGTCCCTTGACCCTTGGGGCGACTCCGACAGCGACACCAGGGACATCGTAGCGGTTTACGTGAAGGAGGGCTCCGGCGCCTTCTACTTTCGACTTGACCTGCTCGACCTCCGGGACAATTCAGAGTTGAACGTCTACTTCGCCATAGACTACAAACCGGGCGGAAACACCGAGCTGATCAAAGGTAACCAGAACTCCAGGGCTGACATTTCATGGGACATTCTGGTTATCCTGTACAACTCAAGTAAACAAGCCGTGTTCGACACCGCCTACATAGCCCATCCAGACTACCTGAATCACTCCAGATACGAAAGCGAACTCGACTACATGGAATTCTCCATCCGAAAGACAGCTTTGGCAGGATGGGACGGCAAGCCCTTCAAAGTGCAGGCCTTGGTCACCGACAGCGGCTCCACTTCAATCCTCGACAAGACTGCACCCGCTGACACTGATGCCACTACTGGCAGGGCGAAGCTCGTCCTCGTCTTCGGAAACATGTTTGCTGGCTATGGTCCTCATGCGGTAAGCTGGTACGATGGCTTCGCGTTCAGTTCTGAAACAAGAAAAGGTGTGCGAACCGGCCTCAAGTATCTTCTGGACGCCATGGAAAAGTACGAACTACCGCTGACGACGAACGACCTAAGGGTTGACGTTCTGGCCGCTGTTGAGTATCTGCGTATCAGCGATCGTCTCAGGGATTCGGTGAACAGGGGTTTATTTGAAGCCCTCGACACCCTAACCTATGGCTACTTCATGCCTTGGCAACCCAAAGATGTGGACGCCCGCGCCATCAGGATGGCGAGACAGTACCGAGAGGCCCTCGGACTTCCGCAGTCAAAGGTCTTCTACCCCTACGAAGCGATGCTTACGGTTGAAGACTTGGCGACGATAAAGGAGGCGGGTTATGAGGCAATCTACGGAATAGATAGGTACGGGTATTGGCTCGGGTGGATAACGGATTGGAGCAACGCAACCGCCGTCAACGAATGGTTTGAAAAC
>Ga0315307_1001054_pt1 | contig 12169 bp, 11 predicted proteins | sample TDP2_MG_FD_203079 | JGI IMG/M metagenome (GOLD analysis project Ga0315307, IMG submission 203079) | Freshwater sediment microbial communities from Lake Towuti, South Sulawesi, Indonesia - TDP2 | ecosystem: Environmental > Aquatic > Freshwater > Lake > Sediment | place: Indonesia: South Sulawesi... | reverse complement strand
TCCTTCAAGGCTTTCATACGTGCGCTTATTCTAGCTGGGTCAATACTGGAAAGCTCCTTAACGTTCGAAGGCGCACCCAACGATAGGTAGACGTCGGTATTCTTGATTTCAGTCATTTCATGCTCCGGGACGAAGCCTAGCTGCTCATCGCTCGCATGCTTAAAGAAAACATACCTAGAACTGGGCAAGTCGATTCGTATCCAAGGATGAGCACCTCGTAGCAGAGCATGCTTGTATACTTCCAGCGCCAAGTCTTTCGCAGAGGCATCAGCTCGAATCAGAACACGGTCGCCACTCTTGGTCTTAGTTGAGTAATCGATGAGAAGTTTGGCCACATCAATTATTCTCTTATCCACCATCTCGAACACACCTACAGTACTTTCGGGATAGAAGTATTCCATAGGCATTTAAGCGTACCGTATACTTGATTCAGAAAAGAAAAGCCAAGAGCACTCAACAAACACCTTTTCTCCTGATCGACAATACCGCGGGGATTCATAGATGTCTAAACAAACCATACAAAAGCCTTAATTGAAAAACCCAAGTTGACAAACGTAAACCCATGTAGCATGTGGAAAGGAGTTCAAAAATGAGAACCCTAGAAATCGCTATGATAGGAGTCTGCGCGGCCCTCTACGCCGTGGTAGGACGCATAACCGACCTTGGTTTCACAGTAGGCGGAGTTGCCTTTTGGCCTGCAGCAGTGATTCCCGCGATTTTTGCCGTTTTATTTGGACCTTGGACCGCAGGGATAGGAGCAGCCATTGGCATATTCATCAGAGACATACTATTTCATGGGGACCCACTACTGAGTCTGTCGGCGGGAGTTACAGCGAATTTTGCCGGGTTCTTTCTTATCGGATACATCTCTCGAAGAAATCTTGATTGGAGAAAAATCATCTTAAGCGTCGTATTTAGTGGCGTTATTGTCGTCTCCAGTTTTTTGGTGCCTATGACATTCCCTGTTGAATCTGGAATTGTTGCAAACTTATCTCCTTCAGATGCTATTCTTCTTTTTTTTGCAGTTGTCGTTGGTAGCATGCTACTCATAGCCGCGATTGCCCGTTTTTGGCCCGAATGGAGAAACTACGGCGCAGGTGCCGTGATAGGGTTAGGAATCGGCGCAGCAATTATATCCATTGTAGTATGGGTTTACAGCCAGCTTTTCTTCTCACCGTCAGGCTATTTCAGAAGTCCTATGTCACCTGTCTTTATACCAGTTATATTTATTTGGACATTCGCTTCAGAGATTCCCTTCATCCTACTTCTGGGTCCTCCTGTCATAAAAGCGTCCTATGGAGCTTTCCCTTCTCTGAAACCTTCGCAACAACCAACAACTAAGGAGAAGTAGTTGGCAACAAGTATCTCTAGGGCTTATTCCCCCGCTGGCATTTCCAGTTTTTTCCAGATTTGCGACACCGAACCTGATGGAAGACCCATCAAAGACCTTGCACGAGTCGGGGCTCGCGGAGGGGGCTTCGGCTTAAAGAAAGGCGTGCTGACTCAGATCGCCGTCACCAGATCAAAAAAACAAACTATCAGGATTTTCATCAACGGGAAGCTTGCGCCGGAAGCACAGACAACTCAGACAGTTGTTAAAATGATGCTCGAAAGAGTTGAGAAACCATACAGCATCGAAGTCAGACATCAGGTTGAGGTGCCGATTGGAGCGGGCTTTGGCGCGAGTGCAGGCGGCGCACTAACCACTGGATTAGCATTGTGCAAAGCATTGGACTTGAATCTCACATATCGAGAAATCGGGCGCGTAGCTCATGTGGCTGAGGTAAAGTGCAAAACAGGTTTGGGCACGGTCAGCGGTATTCTGTACGGCGGAGGATGCGTCGTCGTCTTGGAGCCAGGCGCGCCCCACCATGGGTCAGTGGATTCTATACCCATCACGCCAGACTGTCACATAGTTGCAGGCGTCTTTGAGCCGCGTCTAACGAGCGAGTTTCTCAAATCAACAACCAAGCGCGAGATAATCAATAAAATAGGAAAAAGAACCTTGGAGCGTATCCTAGCCGAGCCTTCAGTTGAAAACTTCCTGCACTCTTGCAGAGAGTTCGCTGAAAAAACTGGGTTGGCAACAAACCGTGTGATAAAGCTCATGGATGCCTCTGAAAAGGCAGGCGCTGTTGGCGCTGCGCAGAACATGCTGGGCGAAGCTGTGCACGCTTTAGTGGACAGGGATAAGGTTAAAAGTGTTCTTGCAGCTTTTGAAAGGATTCTTCCACGCAACAAAATCGTTGTGGCGGAAGTCAGTCTCAGCGGCGCTCAGCTAGTAACGTGAATACTTCATGGCTAAGAAACTCAGCACAGTGCTTGTGGGCGGAACCTTCGACGTGTTTCATAAAGGACACAAGGCGCTCATTATGAAAGCATTTGATGTCGGCGAACGCGTCATGCTCGGCCTGTCTTCTGACCAATTGGCGCGAGAACTGCGGAAAAACCACGATGTTGCGACATATGAAGAACGACTCAAGGACTTGAGAGCCTTCTTGAAGAAGCAGAGTGTGCTTGAACGAGCCAAAATTGTTCCCTTAGACACACCCTACGGCGTAACACTGTCTACAACTGTAGCGGACGTGTTAGTGGTGAGTAAGGAAACAGAGCCCGTTGGCAAGGACATCAACAAGAAGCGAAAGGCAAGTGGACTCAAGCCCTTAAAGCTCGTAGTTATAGACATGATTCCCGCTGAAGACCGTGTTCCAATATCCTCAACTCGGATTCGACGTGGAGAAATCGATCGAGAAGGGCATCTGACTCGGCATAAAGAGCATGCTTAATACGGTTTTACACGCTATATTATTCCCTTATTATAGGGGCAGACTAGTGCAGAGAACAGGCGTCGCAGAGCTTCCGTTACACCATGGACATGCGCCCCATTGGCTTGTTACACGAATGATCAGACTCGCCCATGAAATAACAACTATAATCGTCGACGAATATGGCAGAGACGAGTTCCTTCGGCGAATCTCCGATCCATACTGGTTTCAGGCATTGGGTTGCGTCTTGGGCTACGATTGGCATTCCTCAGGGCTCACAACCGTATTGACAGGCGTGTTGAAAAACGCAGTAAAGCCTGACCTGCACGGTTTGGCTGTGTGCGGCGGCAAGGGCAAAACATCACGAAAGGCACCAGAGGAAATCAGTCAAATAGGCAACAGATTCGGTTTATCCACAAGCAAAATCGAAGCCCTAACGTATGCCAGCCGCATGAGCGCAAAAGTGGACAACACTGCCATTCAAGCTGGCTACCAACTGTATCACCACGCATTCTTTGTCACAGAGAAAGGCGAGTGGGCGGTTGTGCAGCAGGGAATGAGCGACCAAGACAGAACAGCGCGGCGCTACCATTGGCTCAGCGAGCACGTTCAAAGCTTTGTAGTTGAACCTCACGACGCCATTGTAGGCAACGCCAAAAGAGACATCGTCCTAGACATGACTGCCAAAGAGAGTGATAACTGCAGAAAAGTCTCAACCGATCTGGCTAGAGAAAAACCTGACAAACTCGTCCGACTGCTCGAATCGGTTCGACCCGCTCGTCAAGCGTCGCTGCAGAAGTGGATGCCTGAACCGAAGATGAAGGAACACGCCGTTGAATGGCTTTCTATGCCAAGAACGCTCAACTGGAAACTCGCAAAAAGGCTTTACGAGTTTCAGCCTGAGAATTTCGAGCAACTTCTAGGTTTGAGAGGAGTTGGACCTGCCACAGTTCGAGGCATAGCGCTTGTGGCTGAACTAATCTACGGCGCTGCACCTAGTTGGAAGGACCCAGTCAAATATTCTTTTGCATACGGCGGAAAGGACGGCGTACCCTACCCAGTTGATAGAAGAGCCATGGATCAATCAATAAGGATCCTAGAAGATACGATAAGAAACTGCAGAATCAGCAATAAGGATAGGTTGAAGTCTCTTCAAAGACTTCAGAAATATTGCAACGGCTGATCACAATTTGCCTCAGAGGAAAGTGAATGAAAACGTTAGCGAAACTCAAAGGAGAAAACCGGATCAAAACCTTCAGGCGAGTTGCCAATGGCCTCGCTTCAAAGATAGCATCTCATAAAGGCATCGCTGGAATCGCTTTCATCGGCGGCTTAGTAAGAGGCTTTGCCGACAAGTTCTCAGATGTAGACATTGTAGTCCTACTAGCTGAAAGAGACGAACACCTGCGGAAACAACTCTACGACCTAAGCGCATCTACGCAAAGACGACTGGGCATCGACATCGACCTAGAAGCCCATTTCCTCGAAGACTTCAAGAAGCAGAAATGGGACGAGTTTGACAGGTGGGAGTTCTCGAGGGCTGAAATTGTCTACGATCCTGAAGGGGTAATCAAAAGAGTTTTCGAAGAGAAGCTAAGGTTGCCTGAGGACTTTTGGACAAAGCGTGTGGCTGCATACGCTGAGCATTTGAAATGGTACTGCTGTCCGCCTCGAGATGATGTTGGAACTATTGCTGAATCTTGGGTCGAAAGGGGCGATCTGCTGTCTGCGCACTACTGTCTGAACTATGGCGCGGATTTGATAGTCAGGATAATGTTTGCCCTCAACAAGGAGCATTTGCCTGCTCCGAAATGGCGATTATTTTATTCACACGATTTAGGGTGGAAACCTGAAAGCTATCAAAAGTTCATCAAAGACGCGATGAAGATCAAGAGTTTCTCAACAGAGGATTTCAACCTCAGGTTAAAGGCTATACGAAAAACCTGGCACAGCATTCTGCCTAAGATCGAAGATGAAACTGGGCTTACAACGGATCAGTTATCCAAATACTACGTTGAAAGAATACTGGGCATTCAAACTTGAATATAAGTCAGAACTTTTTTATATTTGAAACCCCCAAGTTATATACGCAATATACATGAGGAGAGAAAACCTCAACTTGATAGATAACGTCTTTCAGCAGTTTCGAGAATGGATTGACAATAGGCATGAATACGCAAAATCATGGAAAGAGAAGAATCAAGGCAAAGTTGTTGGCTATTTCTGCACTTATGTGCCAGAAGAGATCTTGTACGCCGCAGACGTTCTGCCCGTTAGAGTCTTGGGAAGTCACGAGCCTCCGACGGTGACTGAACCGTACATATTCGCCATGTACTGTCACTTCTGTCGCGACTGTTTGGCTCAAGGTCTCAAGGGCAGATTCGACTATTTAGACGGCATAGTTGAGGGACAATCATGTCTTCATTTGAGGCAGACCTTCAACGCTTGGCGATTGCACATACCAATCGACTACGCCTACTACATTTACGTGCCTCATGGAATCCAAACACGTCGAGCAATACCATACTTCACAAAAGAGCTGGGAAAATTCAGGGAAAGCCTAGAAAAATGGATGGGCAAAACCATCACAGGTGAAGACCTGGACAAGGGCATACAGATACTTAATCGCAACAGAGAGCTAATGAGGAAAGTAACCGAGTACAGAAAACTGAATCCGCCCAAAATCACAGGCTTGGAAGCAATGGAAATGACACTTGCGAGCCAAATGGTGGACAAACGAGAGCACAACGAGCTTCTGGAGCAGCTACTGGCGGAGTTGCCTAACCGTCAACTCAACCGCAAATCTGACATACGCCTAATGATAATCGGTAGCGAAGACGACGACCGAGTTTTCATGAAGAATGTTGAAGACTTGGGCGCTACATTTGTAGTCGATGAACACTGCACGGGCACGCGCTATTATTGGGACAACATAACGCCACTGGAAGACCAGCTTCAAGCAATTGCAGCACGCTACGTTAACCGTGTCCCATGCCCGAGCAAAGATTGGCCTGAACTGACTCGAGTTCAACATGCTGTGAACCTTGCGAAAGAATATAATGTGAAGGGCGCGTTGATCATTCAGAACAAGTTCTGCGACCCACATGGCATTGAAATTCCACCTTTAAAGGAAGCGTTGAGTCGGGTTGGAGTGCAGACTTACCCGCTGGAATTCGATGTCACTGTGCCCTGGGGTCAGTTCCGAACCAGAGTGGAAGCGTTTCTCGAAACATTAACCGGACTTGAGGAGTTGTTCTAGAATGGCGTCAACAATTGAAGTGAAGGAGTATCCAAGCGAGCCGTTGAAATGCTGGGATCAAGCCAAGAACCTTCGTAAGACCTACTACGAGGATTACCTGCACGCACATGATAAGGGCGGATTGCGGTGGGCTGGAGGCGCCTGGTCATTTAGCAGCATACCTGCTGGTTTAGGGGAAGACGTCTACTGCGTAACAGGCGAGCCCTACGGCGCCACAATAGCCTTCTTCAAAGATTTCGCAGCCATGTGTCACGACGCTACTGAGGCTGCTGGTTTCCCACGTACATTATGTGCTTATATGCGCAACTATTGGGGTTCAATCCTTCTCGACAAATACGTTTTAACCGATGGCACAGTTGTCGACGGCTACCCAGCGCCTGACTTCATCTGGCAGGATCATATCTGCTGCAGTCACAGTAAATGGTATCAATTGGTGAAGTGGCTGGAGAAGAAACGTGGCAAAGATGTGCCCATGTACTCTGTAGATGTGTCGGTGGGCTATCCATCAGATTTCACGCCTGAAGAAAACTACAAGGTCGACTACATTGTCGGACAGCTTGATGATGGTATAGAATGGCTTGAAAGGGTAACTGGACGCAAATATGACGACCGCTTGCTCTGCGACGCTGTTTGGAACGAGATGAATGCAACGTCGTTGTGGGCTGAAGTCTGCGCTTTGAATCAGGCTGTGCCTGCGCCTTTGGACGAGAAAAGCATGTATTCACTGTACGTTATGGGAACATTGATGAAACATAGACCAGAATGCGTAGCCTTCTACCAAACGTTACGCGACGAGGTCAAAGACCGAGTTAAACGTGGCATCGCAGCGGTTTCCACAGAACGATTCAGAGTCATAACGGACACTCAGCCTCCCTGGGGCTTCTTGAAAATATTTAGGGAAATGGAAAAATATGGCGCCGTGTCAGTTGGCTCTCTCTACACCTTCGGCTTGATAGGCATGTGGCAATACCTGCCCGACGGCACATGGGTACCAAAGCCAGTGCCACTGAAGAAGCCGCAGACACGAGACGAAGCCCTCCAAGCTATTGTGCGTTGGACCTTGCACAAGCCTGAGTGGGCACACTTTTACCAGCCTGAATTGAAGACTAAGATGATGGAGAGCATAGTTAAACAGTGGAAGGTCGACGCGGTACTGCTCCATTACAATCGTGGCTGCGAAGGCTTGAGTGTACACATAGCTGAGAACCGTTTAGGCCTAATGCAAGCAGGTGTTCCAGTTTTTCCGTTTGAGGGCAACATGGGTGATGAACGAGACTTCGACTTAACAGGCACAATGGCGCGGCTAACAACATTCTTTGAAAGCACTGGGCTAAGGAAACTGAAGGAGTGAATAGGCTAAATGATAACTGCTGGAGTTGACGTCGGAGCCAAATACGCTAAAGTTGTCATCCTCAAAGATGGGCAAGTAGTGGCGAGAGCTAAAGCTCTTGTTGGATTTGATCTGCTGAAGTCTGCGGCTGAAGTGTTTGAGGTTGCTTTAAAAGACGCTGGCCTTTCTCGAGGCGACATCCAGAGAGTCGTGTCCACAGGCATGGGAAGAAACACTGTTGTGCAGAAGCCGCCAATCAGCGCTGAGGAAGCAGTTTCAGAAGTGGTGTCTGCAGCTGCAGGTGCCTACCATGTTGTTCCTACAGCTAAGACAGTGATCGATGTGGGCGCTGAAGAAGGCAGAGGCATAAAAGTAGAAGTTGGCAGGGTCAAGGACTTCGTCATCAATGAGCGCTGCGCTGCTGGCGCTGGAACCTTTATTGAGGCTATGGCTCGAGCTTTAGAGGTCAAGGTTGAAGACATGGGACCTTTGTCGCTCAAATCAATGAACACTATACCCATGAACGCTCAATGCTGCGTGTTCGCTGAGTCTGAGGTAGTGTCGCTTATTCATTCAAAGATTTCCAAGGAAGACATTTCCAAGGCTATTCACGACGCCATTGCTGGGCGAATAAGCTCTATGGTGTTGCGTGTAGGTGTGGAGAAAGATGTCGTCCTCATTGGCGGCGTAGCCTTGGACCTTGGTTTCAAACCGCCTTTGGAGAAGGAGCTTAAAGCCAGCATAATCGTACCTGAATACCCAGAATACGTGAGTGCTTTAGGAGCAGCCGTAATGGCGGTGGGCTTAACGAGGTGAGATAGAACATGGCTCAGACTGAAGTAAAAACGCAGGAATATTGGCGATGGCCAGAGTATAGGCAAACAGTCTCAAACGTGGATTGGAGCAATGCTAAGGCGATTACAGCTGGAGTTGACATCGGCTCTGTTGGCAGCAAAGCAGCTGTCCTGGTCGATGGTGAACTCTACGCGTATGCAGCAATGAGAACTGGTGGCGTAAGCGAGGCTACAGCAGTCAAAGTAACCAGCTGGGCTCTTGAAGGAACAGGTCTCGAAATGGGAAAGCTCAATTATGTTGTCGGAACAGGATATGGTCGAGTCAACGTTCCCTTCGCTAAGAAGACTATCACTGAAATCGCCTGTCACGCAAGAGGTGCACATTATATTTACGGTCCAACCGTGCGCACTGTTCTTGACATAGGCGGACAAGACTGTAAAGCGATTCGCTGCGATGACAAGGGCAAAGTTGTATCCTTTCTCATGAACGACAAGTGCGCAGCTGGAACGGGGCGAGGCTTAGAAGTGTTCGCCGACCTAATCAGTGTGCCCATTCAAGAGCTAGGCAAGGTTTCACTTAACGTTGACCAAGAGCCGCCTCCGGTCAGCAACACCTGCGTTATATTCGCCAAAGCTGAGTCTCTTGCATTGCTGCGGCAAGGCTGGACTAAGGAGAAGGTAGCAGCCGCTTATCACGCAGCTATGGCGGACAGAATCGTTGACTTGCTCAATCGAGTGGGCATTGAGAAAGACTTCGTCATCACGGGTGGTGTTGCCAAAAACACGGGCATTGTCACGCGACTCGAGAAGATATTGAAGACCAAGCCTCTTGACCCCAAGATGGATCCGATTCTGGCGGGAGCCCTAGGCGCAGGCTTGTTCGCAAGGGCATTGTACGAAAAGGAACAGGGGCTACGCTAGGTGAGAGCGCACTACGGATACAAGAATGGCTCAGGCGACTACTTCATCATAGTAGACACCGACAAATGCAACGGGTGCGGCAAATGCGTCGAAACATGTCCTTACAGAGTCTTGGAAATGGTGCCCAATGAATTCGACATTGAAGGTAACCCTATGGCTGCTGTGAAAGAGGAACACCGCAAGAAAATCAAATACAGCTGCGCACCGTGTAAGCCAGTGGCTGGAGTAAGAAAACTACCCTGCGTTCTCGCGTGTCAACCAAACGCCATAGAGCACTCTTGGTAGGAAACAGCTTTCGCTAGCTGGCTCATCAACATGGAAATAGTCCGTTTTTTTGTCAACAACATCGAGGTTAAAGCGCCTAAGAACTCCTCTATCCTAGAAGCAGCCGGCAACGCCGAAATCTACATCCCCTCATTATGCTACCATCCTGATTTGACTCCTTCTCGAAGAACAAAAGCTGGCACCACCGTTTTTCGAGGCGGTGAACAGATTGTTGGCGACGCGCCCGAAAAAGAGTTTGAGGGCTGTAACCTCTGCCTCGTTGAGGTTGAAGGTCAGCCTGACTTGGTTCCCTCTTGCGACACAGCGGTCACCGAGGGGATGCGAGTTCAAACTGATACTGTGCGTGTTCGTGAAGCCCGACAAGAGAAACTGATGCGCATTCTAGCCAAGCATCCCCACGCCTGCCTCATTTGCGCTCAAAAAGAAGGCTGTACTCGAGAGCCGTGTTCAACGAACGTACCCGTAGCTGAACGGTGTTGCAACAAGTTCGGCAACTGCGAACTGGAAAAGATAGCAGAGTACATTGGCATCAGAACAGACACACCACGTTACGTGCCAGCTAATCTTCCAATCGTCAAAACTGAACCCTTGTTCATTCGAGATCCAAACCTCTGCATTAGTTGCACGCGGTGTGTGAGAACCTGCCAAGAACTACGCGGCGTCAAGGCTCTCAACTTTGTCTACCGCAACGGCGAAGCTTTTGTGGGTTCAGTTGCGACAGCGTTAAAGGAATCCGACTGCAGGTTCTGCGGAGCGTGCGTTGAAGTCTGCCCCACAGGCGCGTTAATGGACAGGGAGATCAAGGCTGGCGCACGGGAAATCAGCTTGGTGCCGTGCAAGTTCGCTTGCCCGGCCAATATCGACGTGCCATGTTATGTCGATCTGATAGCCCAAGGACGTTATGCGGAAGCAGCCTCTGTTGTGAGGGAGAAAGTGCCGCTTGCTACTGTACTGGGACATTCTTGCGCTCGACCTTGTGAAAAGGCGTGCCGAAGCCGAGAGGTCAATGAGGCTATTGCAATCTGCGCATTGAAGCGATTTGCTGTTGACAACACTAATGAATTATCAGCTACCGCACTTAGAAAAGCTCAACCCACCGGCAAACGAGTCGCCGTAATCGGTTCAGGTCCAGCAGGACTCACTGCAGCGTATTATCTGGCTAGGTTGGGGCATTCCGTAACCGTTTTCGAGGCTATGCCGAAGCTTGGCGGCATGATGCGCTACGGTGTTCAGGAATATCGCTTGCCCGAAAGCGTTCTGGAAAGAGACTTGCAAAGAATACTGCGATTAGGCATCGACGTGAAAGCTGACACGCCGATCGATGAGTCGCTGCGGCTAAAGGAATTGAAAGCACAAGGCTACGACGCTGTTCTCGTAGCTATAGGCTTGCAGAAAAGCCGAATCCTGAACGTGGAAGGCTCGACCAGTTCAGATGTGCTTGGAGGCTTGGACATTTTACGCGATGCGCGACTTGGAAAGAAGGTCAAAGTGAAAGACCATGTTTTAGTGGTAGGCGGCGGTAGCGTAGCAGTAGACGTTGCACTGACAACATTGAGGCTTGGCGCCAAACTAGTGGACTTAGTGTGCTTGGAGAAACCAGAGGAGATGCCTGCCTTTCCATGGGAGATTCAGCAGGCTGTTGAAGAAGGCGTGAGCATTCACAACTCGTGGGGAGTCAAACGAATTCTGGTCAACGAGAGCCAAAACGTCACTGGCATTGAACTCATCTGCTGTACATCAGTCTTTGACACCGACGGCAGGTTTAGCCCATCCTTTGACGAGTCAACCACCAAAGCAATGGCAGCGGACATGATAGTTTTCGCGATTGGTCAGGCACCCGAGCTGAAGGGTTTGAGTGATGCCGACTCACTCAAATTGACAAAATCCGGGATTCTCGACGTGAACAATGCCAATTTAGAGACAAGTATTGAGGGCGTGTTTGCATGCGGCGACATTATTAAAGGACCAGGCTCCATTGTGGACGCTGTGGCACTTGGCAGACGAGCGGCCACAGCCGTAGACAAGTACTTGGGCGGGAATGGAAGCATTGACGAGACATTAGTGCAAGCAGAGAAACCCAACCACTGGATTGGAAGAGAGGAAGGCTTCGCGTTCAGACGTCGAGCTGAGATGCCTCATCTTCCCATTGAAAAACGTCGAGGCAATTTCGCCGAAGTGGCCTTAGGCTTCGATGAGAAAGCAGCAGTCGCCGAAGCTAAGCGATGCCTGCGCTGTGATTTGCGGTTGCGCATAAGACAGCCTATGTTACCGCCTGAAAAATGGATGAAATTTGACATTGAAAACGTGTCCAAGGCTCCGGAGGATGAAGGAGTATTCCAGCTTCTCGATGAGAATAAGATGGTGATCTACATAAAAGGCGCCATTAATCTACGCGGGGAATTGATGGAACAGGTATCGACTAACAAAGAGGCAAGATACTTCCTATGTGAAGAAGCAAAGATGTTTACAATGCGTGAAAGCGAACTGCTACAGCAGTTCATGAAGAAACATGGCAAAATGCCTAAGCAAAACGTTGGGTTGGAAGAAGACCTTTACTGAACATTCATTCAACCAACAAAAAGGTTCAAGAACAATCCCAAGATCTTGTCTTTCATACTTGAAAGCTCGACAATGGTTTCGGTGCCTCGTTCAGTCAATTTGTAAACAGTTTTTCCTTGCGAGTCTTCAGCCTCAATCAAACCATCCTTCTGAAGAGCAGAGAGGTAAGAAGAAACCGTGTTTGAAGTTAACAATATCCGGAATTTTTTATGAGTGAAATCGATAATGTCATTATTGCTCAATGAACGTTTTCTTA
>Ga0315307_1001053_pt1 | contig 12183 bp, 10 predicted proteins | sample TDP2_MG_FD_203079 | JGI IMG/M metagenome (GOLD analysis project Ga0315307, IMG submission 203079) | Freshwater sediment microbial communities from Lake Towuti, South Sulawesi, Indonesia - TDP2 | ecosystem: Environmental > Aquatic > Freshwater > Lake > Sediment | place: Indonesia: South Sulawesi... | reverse complement strand
TCGAGCCGCCAGAAGAAAAATGACTTGACTGAATCTTCCTATTTTCTTATAATTAGTTGGCGATTTGCCGGAGTGGCGGAATTGGCAGACGCCTTGGACTTAAAATCCAATGGGTATTTAATACCCGTGCCGGTTCGAGTCCGGCCTCCGGCACGGTGGACATAAAGATAGTATGGTAGTTGCAAACTTTCCCGGATCTCCCGATAAGTTTGGGGAGTCCCAATCCCGCAAGGGACACCGTTAGAGGGGGAGTCGTAACGGGAAGCGGGAGTTTGCGTTTTTCCTTGGACATAAATCTTTTGGATTCATCGGTGCTATAGCCGGACCGAATGTGCGATTTGAAAATTGTATTTGGTGAAAGAACGCGGGGTGGAGCAGCTTGGTAGCTCGTCGGGCTCATAACCCGGAGGTCGGCCGTTCAAATCGGCCCCCCGCCACCAGATTAAATTGGAAGCTTAAGCAATAATCTAAGAGGCCGAGATTGAATAGGGATGGAAGGCCTGGCTTTAAGGCCAGGTCTTTTCATAAATGTCTTATTTGGAGGTTTGACCATGGACGGGGAGAAAAAGAAAAAGAAGATAAAGAACATTATAAGAGACTACAAGAGATTGTTGAATCTGCATGAGTACAGGATTACTTCGCGGTTCAAAACAACCCGTGAGGATAATGACTTGAGGGGCTGCTACGCATTAGTCTATGTGGATAACCCTAATAGGAACATTTATCTCAGATTCAATACCTGGGATTCTATCAAGATGAATGGAAGGAGACTCAGGAAACTAGTTCTCCACGAGCTTCTTCACAGTTTTTTCTGGGAGTTGAGTGATCTGTTCAGTGCTACCATAGATAAGTGTGAAATTACGTCTCGACAGAAATGGTTACTCAGAGAAAAGTACGATAATATGGAGAATAGAAAAATTAACCAACTGATACATGTGGTAGCCAAGCTGGAGAGGCAGAGAGCAAGACAGGCAAATTAAGAAAAGCGAAGAAGTTATCCTCATCAATTTCTCTTAGCGAGCATCTACCCAATCCTACCTTTTTGCAAACCGCGGTACCCGGCTAAATCTTGCCAGTATGAGCATAGTTTCCATTCTTTCGCTCCATTCCCTGAGTTCAAAGTTGACAGGTGAAAACAATAGGTGTATAATCAAGAATGTAGATGGACTTAATGTTTAGTGGAATAACCGAGGGAGCTAACAAATAATGTGGACAAAGGAAGAGTTGGCGGAGACGATTAAGAATAAGTTTAGCGGTTACGATTTCATTGTGGCATCAAACCGAGAACCTTACGTTCACGAGTATTCGGGCAAGAAAGTAGGATGCGTTAAGTCGATTGGCGGGCTCGCTACTGCCCTGGACCCGATAATGCAGGCCTCTAAGGGCGTCTGGGTAGCTTATGGGAGCGGGGATGCCGATAGGGATGTTGTGGATAAGGATAATAAGATCAAGGTTCCTCCGGAAGAGCCAAAATATAGTCTGAAGCGGGTATGGATGACGAAGGAAGAAGAGAACGGTTTCTATTATGGCTATGCGAATCAAGTGCTCTGGCCATTATCTCATATCGCTTATCGCCAGCCACTTTTTGACGCTTCTCACTGGGAATATTACCAGAAGGTTAACGAGAAGTTTGCTGAAGCTATTCTTGAAGAGAAAAGAGATAAGAAATTATTTGTCTGGCTTCAAGACTACCATCTCTCAGTATGTGCGGAAGTTATCAAGGAGAGAAGTCCAGACGCGATTGTCGCTCTCTTCTGGCATATTCCCTGGCCAAATCCAGAGGTATTCAGGATATGTCCACAGAAAAAGAGACTCCTGGAAGGTCTTCTGTCTAACGACCTTTTAGGATTTCACCTTCGCTACCATTGCCATAACTTTTTGGACACTGTAAACCAGGAACTGGAAGCGAAAGTGGACCGTGAGGAATCTTCTGTTACCTACCGCAACCACAAGACCTTAGTAAGGCCATTTCCCATTAGCGTGGATGCCGAGGCCATCTCGGGGATGGCTAGTTCCGAGGTGGTGCGAGAGAGAATGAAAAGTCTCCCGGAAGAGATAGACCCGCCATACGAGATTCTCTGTCTGAGTATAGACAGAGTTGATTATACTAAAGGAATTCTGGAAAAGATTAGAGCAGTGGACAGATTTTTGGAGAAGTATCCTGAATACCAGGGACGGTTCGTCTTCGTACAGTTAGGAGCACTGAGCCGCCTGCACATCAAGACTTATAAGCAATTAATAGACGATATAGAAGCCTTAGCGGAAGAAGTAAATTGGAAATACCGTTCTGGCTACTGGTATCCAATAGTCCTGGTTAATCGCCGGCTCGATTATACTACACACCTCGCCTACTATCGCCTCTGTGACCTCTTCCTGGTAGGCTCTCTTCATGATGGAATGAACCTGGTGGCCAAGGAGTATATTATGGCTAATGTTGACCTCAAGGGAATGCTCATTTTGAGCCAATTTACCGGTGCGGCGAGAGAATTGAAGGATGCCGTATTGATAAATCCGTTCGACACTGAAGGGTTCGCTGATGCCCTCTACTCTACGCTCAAAATGTCGGAGAAAGAAAGAAAGAAACGAGTTAGAAAGATGCAGAAGGTCCTCCAGGAAAATAACATTTATAAATGGGCAGGGAAATTCATCCTTGAGTTAAGCGAATTATAGTAAAATATTGGAGAGGGAAAATATTGTGCAATATTTATTCAATGTTTGGGAAGATATAGAAAGCAGGGTAGAGAAGGCCAAAGGGATTCTCCTCCTCTTAGACTTTGATGGGACAGTGACCGGGATTGCCGACCGGCCCGAAGATGCAAAGCTTTCTCCAGAGATGGGGAGAATTCTGGGATTACTGGCTAAGAAGAAGGGATTTAAAGTGGCTATTATAAGCGGAAGGTCTCTCTCCGACCTGAAAGAAAAGGTTAAGATAGGAAATATAATCTATGTGGGGAATCATGGATTAGAAATAGAAAGGGGAGGGGAAAGATTTATCTATCCCCAAGCTTCCGAAGCTGTCCAGACTATGAAGGAACTGGAGAAAATCCTGAAGGTAGAAATTGGCTCTATTAAAGGTGTAATTTTGGAAGATAAAGGAGTAGGTCTCGCCGTACACTATAGACTCGTAAAAAATTCCGAAGTATCGGAATTAAAGAGAAGAGTTAGACAAATTTTTAAACAGTTTATGGAAAAAGGCAAGATAAGAATCGGGGAAGGGAAGAGACTTATTGAGGCAAAGCCTCCTATTATCTGGGACAAAGGGAGAGCAGCTTCTCTGCTTCTCGATTCCTTTAAGCGGGAAGAGCCTTTTTCCGTCTATTTAGGAGATGACCGGACAGACGAAGATGCTTTTTCGGCGCTGGACAGAGAAGGTATCACTATTTTCGTGGGGAAGCCGAGGAAGTCAAAGGCGAAATTTTTTCTCAAGAATGTCCGTGAAGTGGAAGCTTTCCTTAAGAGACTTTCTGCTTTGGAAATAGGAAGCCCTAAATAACGAGGGGAAAGATGGCAGTTCTGCCCAAGGCTAATCAGCCATTCCATTTCTATACCAGGCTCAATTTAGTCGAGTTTACGGGAAAGAAAGCAACGAATTTGCGCGAGCTGGTGGAGATAATGAAGGAAGTGCCTGGCTCGGTTATCTACCACCATACTCACCACTACCTGCAACAACACCTCTATCTTTCACCAGAACCGCCCAACGACTTTGCTTACTGGATTGGCTATATTCTTAAGGAAGAAGAACTGGGTGAAGAAGTTGCGAGTATTGACCTCTGTCAGTTTTCTACCATCCGTTCGTTGAGAGAGAAGATTATTGAGACTATTGAAGACCATCTCAGCCGGAATCCAGGAATTCTGCGCACAGCGCCTCTTGGGGCAGAATTCCATTTCTTCAGGAGCATTACTTTTATCCTGCCTACCCCTTATGTGGCCAGTGACCTATCAGAGTTCTTGAAGGTTCTGAAAAAGATTACGATTCATTCAATCTACTATCATATGTTTGAGGCGAGACTGAGGTTAGAGAAGGGAGAAAACGATTTTTCTTGCTGGATTGAAGATATGTTAGGAGAGAAGGAGCTTGCCCGGGAGATTGCAAAACTGGACCCCTATACTTTTACTATGGAAGGATTACGGGCTGAACTTTGCAGCCTGATTACAAAATATATTCCTGGAGAAATGATTGAATGTCAAGAATAGCTGACTACGAGCCAATTGTGGGAGCGGAAACAATTAACGAATTGAAACTGCTTGCCCACAAGCTGGAGGGCAGAGTTATTCAGAATATTAACTCCACTGCAGTGGGTGGCGGAGTAGCCGAGATTCTCGGCCGGATGGTTCCTTTACTGCAGGATTTGGGCGTAGATTCCCGCTGGGATGTCGTGAGGGGAGGAGAAAAGTACTTCCAGGTAACTAAGAAGTTCCATAACGCTCTTCACGGCAGAAAGGTTGAGATTGCCCGCGAGGACTATGAGATTTTTCTGGAAACTACCAGGCAGAACATTGAACAGATGGAATTTTATGGTGACATTGTCTTCATTCACGACCCCCAACCGGTAGCCCTGGTGGAAAAGAGAAAATACCTGAAGAACAGGTGGGTCTGGAGGTGCCATATTGACTTCACTAATCCCGATCCCGAAATCTGGAATTTCATCAAGTCGTTTGTTGAGCAGTACGATGCTTCCGTTTTTTCCGCGCCTTCTTTCGCCCGGCCATTACCCATCAGGCAGTTCCTGATTTCGCCTTCCATAGACCCCTTGAGTGACAAGAATAGAGAGCTGTCTGAAGAAGAAATCAATAGTGTGTTTGAGAAGCTAAACATAAGTAGAGATAAGCCGATAATCACTCAAATTTCTCGTTTTGACTATCTGAAGGACCCTTTTGGGGTAATTGAAGCCTTTCGCCTGGTTAAGAAGTATGTAGACTGCCGGCTGATTCTGGCTGGAGGAGGCGCGGTGGACGACCCTGAAGGTAATAAGGTCTTTCAGGAGGTCTTAGAAAAGGCCGGGAACGACCCGGATATACTTGTATTGCTTCTTCCTCCGGCAAGCGACCTGGAAATCAATGCCCTGCAAAGAGCATCCACAGTAATTCTCCAGAAGTCTTTGCGCGAGGGTTTCGGGCTTACAGTAGCTGAGGCCTTATGGAAGGCTAAGCCGGTTGTGGCTTCGGCAGTGGGCGGGATACCCCTGCAGATTACCCATAAGTACTCTGGCCTGCTCTCCCATACGGTGCAGGGAACAGCCTATTGGATAAGGCAGCTCCTGCATAGCCCAGAGTACGCGAGAAGGCTGGGCGAAAATGGAAAGGCACATATTAAGCAGAATTTCCTCCTCATCAGGCACCTGAGAGATTATCTACTGCTTTTCCTCTCCCTGGAACAAGCAGATGACATAATATATTTGTAGAACTATGTTAAGTTTTTGTTAAGTTTTTGTTAAAAAATCAGGTTGACAAAGCCTGGTTTCTGTGGTAATATCTTATTGGCTCAAGCGAGTCTTTGACAATTTAAATATTTAGTTTCATATTGTCCGATAAAGGCAAACCTCGAGAAATCGGGGGGCGCAAAACCTCGGATCTAAGGAGTTAGCTCTAAGATGGCCGGGTTGCCGAAGACAATAAAGAATTTATTGCGCCGAACTAGTGGGGAAGCTTACTCGTTCGGCCTTTTTATTTTATTAGCCGTATTTCTTCTGCCGACAGCAGCTGCTGCTGATACTACTGGCCAGAAAATACTGGGAAATCTCTATTTTGTGAATAACACGCTGTTCGGGAAATTCAATTACGGTAATGAGCGAGTAGAAGGTTTCCTGGAAGCACAAGAGTCTTTGCCGGGAGAGGTAAGCGGTTTCTTGATTGGCACAACTATCGGCCTGGGTTCTCCCGGGGCAAATTCTGGAAAAATAGACTTAAAGATATGCCTCACCAATGACAATCCAGTTCTGGAACGGAGTGCTCTTTACAAGGCGGGCATTCAATGGCTTCCCCAATGGGATTTGGGCTCAACCCGCCTAACAGGCAAACTTGGCCTTAGAGGCGGCTATCTTTCCGTGACCACCACTGCCGAGCCGATAGACCCACCCTACCCGTCTCAAATCCTTTATGGGGCCGAGAGCGGACTCTCCATTTCTAAAAATTTCAAATGGATAACTTTTGAAACTGGAACAACAGGATATATAACCTATAGTTCTTATGGAGAAAAAAATCAAGTTGATAACTCGGGATTCAATCTGGAGGCGGGCAGCAGAATAGAGGTTCTTCCAGTCATATTAAACCTGGGATGGAAGAGAACTTTCACAGAATATAATCCGGATAAGTACTTTTTCCTGGATTCGATGGGAGAGGATATCTATGAAGTTAGTGTTGGCTATGTGAAAGAGAATTTCGGCATTGGGCTATTCAATTATCTTGATATTAGAAAGGGGATAGAATTTGAAAGAGAGAGGAACCTGACAGGTATGGGAGTCCAACTCGGCTCATGGCAAGCAAAAGGGCTCCTTTCTCAGGACCTTCTGGATAGGGAAAAGGCCATTACAATTTCATTAGGAAGGGCTTTTTCTGATGCATATTTTGAAGCTTACTGGACGAAAGACCAGGACTATGTAGAGACGAGCAATGGGAACATTTTCGGAGTGAGTTTCAAATGCGGGATTGGACCTAAGCCAGCCGACCTGGTGGAAAGCGATTCTTACAAGGATTATCTTCGCGAAAACGATGGTCCGTTCATTGTCTTGCCCGACTTTCGCCTGCCATTTGCAGAGAGCGTGGGGAAACTCGATACTATGAATAAAGTTATAAGGTATACCAGAAGCAACCTCGACTACATAACACAGAATGGGTATGACCGTGACCCAAAAGAGGTGTTTGAATTAAGGGGAGGAGATTGCGACGAGCAAACTCTCTTTCAGCTACATGCCTTGAAGTGTCATGGCTATGACGATTTGTATGAATTAGCCTTCGTATCTCCCGGAATGGCGCACGCCTTCTCCTATGGAAAGGATAAGAGAACGGGAAATGAATATATATGGGAATACGGCAGGGTTTTCAGGTTAGATTTTGACCCGGGCTTTAGCCTCTCGGAAAAAGAGAAGATGGCAGCTATCCTTTCTGGCAGGAGTTATACAGAGGACTGGGAAGGCTTTTGGACATTCCGGCCCACCAGTTCCGACTATAGAGACTACAATTATGACGATATGGAGTGCGTTTATGAAGGATGGAGGGAAGACATAAACATTCCAGGAAATGTAGTAGAAGTTGTTCCCGAATCAGGAATAAGACTATTCATTGGCAATAATTTTGAGGAATGAGAGAGAGGACGCCGAAATCTCCCCTCTCAATCTACCGCCAGTACCAGGGGAAAGTACTGGCGGTTTTTTTTATCCTTTCCATCCCCTTACGCTTCCTAAAAAATTGTACTTGATTAGTTTAAGCAGCATTTGTTAAAATCGAAAAGTAGCAAGATTTCTTTTTCTCAAAGGGGGCGATGGGGATTTCTTAGACTTGCCAAGGGGATTTGGCATAGATTTAGCGACGAGGAGGAAAATATGGCAAAAAAACTAAAGTGCAATAAATGTGGAGTAATGCAGGATATACCAATCCATTGTGGACAGCCGATGATAGTCACAGAAATCGACGAGAGAGCAATGCTGGCCTGTCAGATGGGTGGCGCTTGTGGTGTCACCAAGGAGCTCCCTAAGCATTGCGGGGAGCCTATGGTTGTAGTTGAAGAAGGATGATTTTGTCCCGGTCGCTCCCTGAGTCAGTCTGGTTTTTAGGGAAAGCCCTTGCGCATTTGATGCAAGGGCTTTTTTATAGGCACGGGTTGTCACTCGCCAATTTAATCGCCAATTGTGGAAGGCATGAGAGTAGGATGTAGCTGCAGAGCGATAGCTCTGCCAAAGGGTTTCTCATGAGTAGAAATTCATATTCTTACTTAAAAGGATTCTTTTTCCTAATTATATTTTCCATATTCCATTTTGCTTACGAGATATTTCCTTCTCCCGCATTGGTCCCTATCTTTGCAATCAATGAATCAATATGGCAACATTTGAAAATTGGCTTCTTTTCCTATTTTGTTCTAAATTTAGTCGAATTTGTATTTAGAAAGCGTGGCATTCAAAATAAGAGTGGTTTCATATTCTCAAGACTATTCACCACAACAGTAATCCCATGGTTTATTTTCATCCTATGGTATACAATGGCAGCGTTTTATGGACGGTTAGAAATTCTATTATTGGAAATCGTATTTGCGAGTATTGTTACAGTGTCTTCGGGTATACTCTGTGCTATAATAGAATTCAATATTGAAGATAGACATTTCTCTCCGAATTTTAAGACATCTATTCTAATTATATTCATAATCTCAGCTTCATTGTATGTAGTATTTACTTATAAATTACCATGGATAGATATGTTCGTTATTCCAGAGATGATTAAATGAAAAAGGATCTTTCATAGATGACCCATGTTCGGCCTGCTCAAAACAGCCCGGCTATCGCTCCTGGTTCACTTCTTACGAATCTGACCAATCTGAAGTGCGACACGTATTATATCACGTCTTGAGACAATGCCAACTAATTTGGCACCGTCAACGATCGGGACTCTTCTGAATTTGTTATGCCCTATAGCCAAAGCAATTGTATCTACATCAGTGTCCGATGCAAAGCTCACTACATCTTTTGTCATAACTTCTGCAACTTTGGTATTGTGCAAGTTCCCACTAAAAGCAAAATTAAGAATATCTTTTTCTGAGATTATCCCAATCATTTTCTCTTCAGAGTTTATGACAGGCATTCCGCTAATTTCCTTTGCCATCAAAAGCTCTATCGCATCTGCCAACGTAGCGTCAGGGCTGATAGTAATTACATCTTTTGTCATCACATCCTTTGCCTTTAACATTCTTAACAACCTCCTTCCCGCTAAATTTGCTATTTTTGGGACCGTCTCCAAGCCATCTGCCCGGTTGAGAAATACCTCTTATTTCTTCATACTCTTGATCCTACAACGTGAATTAATTACTTGACTCAATTGGATTTTCCCTGGCGCAAGAGGGTCAAATTCGAAATTTCAATCCCACAATATTTTTAAAGTATTATATCTATTTCTACGGAATAGGTCAACAAGGATATTGGTACGATTTTGACTTAATGAACAGCAGGCTATTGAGTAATTTTTATGGAATTTTTTACCTGCCGAGAATGCTCTGCCTGTTTTTGGTTATTTAAATGTTAAAACGGCTAACGCATATTTATTTTGCTTGATTTTTCCACGAAGTTTAGATAAAATAAATTTAAAGTTAATCATGATTCCCAATGTTGCGCATGGTTGGGGGCGGCGTAGCTCAGTTGGTCAGAGCAGGGGAATCATAATCCCTTTGTCGTAGGTTCGAATCCTACCGCCGCTACCAGAATATATTTCACCTCACCTCGTTCCTCTCCCATGAAGGGAGAGGAGGGGTGATGTTTCATCCTCACCTCAATCCTCTCCCATTAAGGGAGAGGATGAATAAGTAATTTCTTATCAAGGGAGAGGAAGGGTGGGGGTAAGGAGTTATTAATAAGCCCGCAGTGGCGGGCTATTTTTATCAAAAAATGGTCTTTCCGAAGGTTAAGAGGACAATAGAAAAGCAAGATATGCTTTCCCCGGGAGATAAGGTTCTGGTAGGGGTCTCCGGGGGCCCGGATTCGGTTTGCCTTCTGCATGTCCTGGATAGATTGGCAAGGGAGATGGGTTTGTCTTTGCATATCGTCCACATTAACCACGGAATAAGAAAGAGGGAGGCGAAAAGAGACGAAAAGTTCGTGAGCGATTTGGCTGATAGAATGGGTATACCGATTAGTATGAGATTGCTGGATGTTCCTTCGCACGCCAGAAAGAAGAAGTTGACGCTTGAGGAAGCGGGGAGGGATATGCGTTACCAGGTCTTTGATAATCTGGCGAGGAAGCTGAATGCGAAAAAGATTGCTCTGGGACACACTGCCTCTGACCAGGTAGAGACAGTTTTGATGCGCTTATTGCGGGGGAGCGGCCCGCAGGGGATGTCTGGAATTCCTTCAATGAGGAAGATGGGAAACGCCTGGATTATTCGCCCCCTAATAGAAGTGAGTAGAGAAGAAGTTTTGAGTTACTTAAAAAAGAATAATCTATCGTTCTGTTTAGATACATCGAATAGGAAGATTGAATATTTTCGCAACAAAATCAGAGTGAAGCTTCTACCTCTTTTGCGAGATAGTTACAATAAGAATATTAATGGAGCGCTTCTGCGTCTGTCAGAGATTATGAAAGAAGAGAATGCCTACTGGGACGGAATAGTGGGGGAAATTTCTCGCAGGGTAATTTCGGGGGAACCGGGCAAAATTTTGATTGATTTAGGGAGATTTTTGAGATATAATGTAGCTGTCCAGAGGAGGATTCTGCATAAGCTTTTTGATGGAATTGTGAGCCTGAAGCAGATAGAAGCGATAAGGACTTTAGCCCATAGTGCTTCTCAAGCGAAGAGGATTTACTTGGGCAAGAAGTTCAATGCGAGAAAAGAAGGCGATTTGCTGATATTTTCATGGTCTTCTGAGAAAAGAACTAAGAAATTTGAGTATAAAATGAGAGTTCCTGGCAAGAATGCGCTTGAGGAGCTGAACTTGACAGTCAATACCAGGATTATGAATTCTCGGCCGGTTTTAGATACGGATGCGAGTACTGTTTATTTTGATGTGGACAAGATAAATTTGAAAGACTTGAGGTTGAGGAATAGGCGAGAAGGAGATAGATTTAAACCATTTGGATTGAAAGGTATGAAGAAGCTCAGCGATTTCTTTATTGATGAGAAGATACCCAGATATTTGCGCGACCGCGTTCCCCTTCTGGTGGAGGGAAATGATATTCTCTGGGTTGTTGGGTTTCGCCGCGGGGATAAGGCGAGGATATCGGAAAATACAGAAAAGATTCTGGAAGTCGAAGTCATCCGGGAAAAAGAAGAAACCTTATCCTGATTATGTTATTAGAGGCTGAGTGGATGGAGAGGTGATTTGAATATGAATAAACTATTGAAAGGTTTGTCTCTCTGGCTGATTATTATCTTGGTGGCTATGCTTTTTGCCAGATTGATGAGACCCCAGGAATATAAGGAGATAGATTACAGTGATTTTAAGAGATATCTGGCTAACGGTCGGGTAGACGAAGTTATAATCAGCGATGCGGTGATTAGAGGAAAGTTTAGGAACGAAGAAGGAGAGACGGTAAAATTCAGGACTGTCCCTGTGGAAGACCCGAAGTTAGTGGAAGAACTGGAGGCCTACGGGGTTAAATACAAGGGTGAGGTCAGGAGAAACTGGTTCTCCGTCGTGCTTTTCAATTTTGGGCCGATTCTTCTATTTGTTTTCATCTGGCTAATGTTGATTCGCTCCATGCAGGCGGGGGGAAAACAGGCTATGTCTTTTGGTAGAACGCGAGCAAAACTTTTTGACCAGAGTAAACAGAGGGTAACTTTCGCTGATGTTGCTGGAGTAGATGAGGCTAAGGAAGAGCTTCAAGAAATAATAGCGTTTCTTAAGGACCCGAAGAAGTTCCAGAAATTGGGCGGGAAAATTCCGAAAGGAGTTCTACTCTATGGCGCCCCGGGAACGGGCAAAACACTTTTAGCACGCGCGATCGCAGGCGAGGCTGGAGTGCCTTTCTTCAGCGCCAGCGGTTCTGAGTTTGTAGAGATGTTTGTGGGAGTGGGCGCGTCCAGGGTGCGTGATCTGTTTACTCTGGGAAGGAAGAACGCTCCTTGCCTATTGTTCGTGGATGAGCTCGACGCTGTGGGCAGGCACAGGTTTGCCGGCATTGGCGGCGGCCACGATGAAAGAGAACAGACCCTGAATCAGTTGCTGGTGGAGATGGATGGATTTGATACCAGGGAGGGAGTAATTCTCATTGCTGCAACTAATAGGCCTGATGTCCTTGACCCGGCGCTCTTGCGGCCGGGAAGGTTTGATAGGCACATAATGGTGCCCAGTCCGGATTTAAAGGGCCGCGAGGAGATACTGAGGGTTCATACCCGGAATGTGAAGTTAGCCTCCGATGTTGATTTGAGCATTGTTGCCAGAAGAACGCCGGGATTTGTGGGTAGCGACATAGCCAATCTGGTTAATGAAGCCGCGCTTCTGGCAGCGCGTGAAGATAAGAAGGGAGTAGGCATGAAAGAGATGGAGG
>Ga0315307_1001049_pt1 | contig 12200 bp, 8 predicted proteins | sample TDP2_MG_FD_203079 | JGI IMG/M metagenome (GOLD analysis project Ga0315307, IMG submission 203079) | Freshwater sediment microbial communities from Lake Towuti, South Sulawesi, Indonesia - TDP2 | ecosystem: Environmental > Aquatic > Freshwater > Lake > Sediment | place: Indonesia: South Sulawesi... | reverse complement strand
TGAGCGGCGGGGAAAGAAAACGCGTTGCCTTAGCCTCTGTTCTCGCGTGGGACCCCAGTGCGGTCATACTTGACGAGCCCACTATTGGACAAGACCATCGGCAGAAGGAAATCCTGCGCCAGTTTATCGTTCAGTTGAACGGTCAAGGCAAGACTGTTGTGGTTGTCACGCACGATGTTGAGTTTGTGGCAGAGTGCAACCCAAGGGTCGTTTTGATGACTGGGGGAAGGGTTGTGGCAGACGGCGAAGCCAAAAAAATATTGACCGACACAACGCTCACTCTTACGGCTTCGATTGTGCCTCCGCAGATTACTCAGATTTTTCTCGGCCTGAAGGGTTTGGGGTTGCCCTCCGATGTGATTGATGTTTCTGAGGCGAAGAAGGTTTTGCTCGATTATTTGGAGGGGGCGAAACATTGAGTGTTTTTGAGGGCTTCCGCTTTCGGCATGTTACCTCGCCTATTCACAGGCTTGATCCCCGGGTCAAGTTTGTTTACGTTCTCGCAATGTTCGTTGTTGCCATAATTTTCACTCAGTTCCTGCCGCTTGTCGTCCTGTTTTTCCTGCAGGTGCCCTTTGTGCTTGTGGCTGGGGTAAGGAGGGAATGGTTGCGGTCTCTGCGTGGAGCCCTGTTTCTTGTGACGATGATTTTTGTCTTCAACTTCGTGTTTGGCTATTTGTATCGAACACATGCCACTGGTGCGGGTCTTTTGGAGTATTCTTTGTCTATGTCGCTGCGTTTTCTGGTGTTGGTTGAATCTTTTTCAGTGTTCTTTTTGACTACATCGCCTGACCATCTGAGCCTCGCTTTGGAGCAGAGCCGTGTTCCGTACGAGTTTACTTTTGCTTTCACCACCGCCGTGCGGTTTGTCCCAGTTTTGGCTGAGGAGGCGCAGACCATAATGGACGCTCAGAAAGCCCGAGGCTTAGAGTTGGAGCGCGGCAACTTCTTGAAGCGTGTTCGCAATTACATTCCTATTCTGATTCCACTCATTGTCAGCGCGATAAGACGAAGCTTGGAGTTGGCTGAAGCCATGGAGTCGAGGGCGTGGGGTGCTACTAGCAAGCGCACTAACTTGTATGTGTTGAAGATGAGGCCTGGCGACTTTGTTCTGCTCTTGTTGTCAATAATACTGGTGGCGGTTGGCCTCTACGTGTACTATTTCGTTTCAATTCCGTCTTTGAGTGTGTTTTTGCCGCCGCTTCCCTTCTGACGGGTATTATCTGTCAAGGTTTTTGAGCGTGTTCTTTTCTAATGTGTGTGGTTGCGTGTTGCCCTTGACTGTTCAGTCGCGTGTGATTGTTGACGAACGGGAAAAGGTGTCAGGCGTTCCTGACCTCCTAAAGTCGTTGGGGTTGCAGGTTGATTATCGTGTACTCGAGGTGGGTGATTACGTTGTTTCGTCTGACTGCGCTGTTGAGAGGAAGGCTGGGCGCGATTTCATTAAATCGTTGTACTCTGGAAGGCTGTTCGACCAAGCCCGTCGACTGCGCCAGTTTTACATTCGCCCAGCGTTTGTTGCTGAGGGTGATTTGCAGCTTCTGTTCGGTGAGGGTTCTAAGCCTAGGACTTTTTGGGGTGCTTTGACCACTCTTGCCTTTCAGTTTGGCATGAGCGTGTTCTTCACATCCAATGCGGGGCAGACTGCTGATTTAATCTATACGCTGGTGAGACGCTCTGGTTTGACTCGGGCGCCAAAGGGCCCGTGGGTTCAGAAGAAGCTGAGGGCAACGGATGTGCAGAGGATGCAGTTGGGGCTTGTGGCGACTTTGCCGGCGATTGGTCCGAAGCTGGCTGAGCGGGTTCTGTTGCGTTTTGGTTCGGTTCGCAGGGTTTTTTCGGCTTCGGTCGCTGAGCTTTGTACGGTTAAGGGTTTGGGCAGGGTTAAGGCGGAGAAAATCGTTCGGTTTCTTGATGCTGAGTATGGTTCGGGTTTGAGGCGTGAGAGACACGTTACTTTGGACTCTTCTTGAGCCGACCGCAAGATTTTTAGTCGGCTAAGAGAGTATTCGGTTCGCGGGGGGCGAGGGTGTTTGAAGTGGTTGAAGGCGGCAGTAGAGGAGATTCTCTCTGGGGCTAAGAAAGCGATAGATGAGATGGATGAGAGGCAGGTTGAGAGCATGATTAACTTGATTCTTAATGCCAAAGAGAAGAAAATTTTTGTTGTGGGCATGGGTCGAAGTGGATTTGTTGGGCGAGCCTTTGCGCTGCGTCTTATGAATTTAGGTTTTGATGTTTACTTTCTTGGTGAAACTATAACACCTGCGGCTGGGGAGAACGACTTGGTCATTGCGATTTCGGGCACGGGTATGACTAAGCTTGTTGTGAGTGCTGCAAGCGCTGCGAAAGACGTTGGTGCCAGAGTGGTCGCTGTGACTTCTTATGAGGATTCTCAGCTGGGGCAGATGGCTGATCAGTTGGTGTTGGTTAGGGGGCGTACTAAGATGGGTTGGCCGCGGGAGGAAGACTACTTGTCCCGTCAGATTTTGGGTGAGCGTGAGCCTCTCAGTCCATTGGGAAGTGTGTTTGAGAACAACTGTATGGTGTTCTTGGACGGTTTAATTGTGGAACTCATGTATCGCATGAAGAAGAATGAAAATGACCTGAGACTGCGGCATGCAACTATCGAGTAAACCTTAAAAGTGAACGTTCAATTAGTGTGCGTGAATCGGCTCAATCATTTAGAGGCTGGTTGAAATCAAGGGTAAATCAAAGAGGAAGCGGATGCGCAGGGAAAAGCGGAAGCGGAAGAAGCGGCGCGAAAGATACAAGTGAAATTCTGTCAAGACAAGATCATCTTTCTCCTTTGAGCCAGCCTTTGATTCCAAGTTCTTTGACTGTTATGGTTATTGGTTCAGGCTCGTGAGACTTTGCTTTGCCGTTTTCGTCGAGGTATAATATTCTCGGCTTCAGTGGGAATACGCCTTGAACTTTTGGTTTAAGAACAAGCCTTACCTCTTCCGTTTTCAGAGGGTCAAGTCGTTTTCCTTTCATGTTGAGATAACTGTCTTCGACGCGGTAGATTTCAGGCTTTTCTGCTATTTCGAAGCCTTCAGGAATAACTTCGGCGAGTTTAATCAGGAGAGCGGGACCTTTTCCAGCGTTAACGAGTTCCACTTCTAGGCTGAGGTTTTCGCCGACTTTGAGTTCTTTTTGGCGGGTTATTATGTTTGCTTGTATGTCTGCGTGTTCGAATCGTTCTAGTCCTGTGGGCGTTTCTTCTGTGGGAGCGGGAGTTATGAATGTTGCGGTGGTTGAAGTTGCTAGTGGTGCGTGTAGAACTTCGGTTAGGGATAGGGCTAATTCTCTTTCATTCTTGACTTTTTCTAGGAGGCTTGAAACTTGTTCTTGTTTTTCAGGGTGGTTTGCTTTGAGGTATGATCCTGCTGAGGCTTGAAGTACCTTTTCGGCCATCATGTAGAATCGGGTTTTCTTAGTTGGATCGGTTTCGGTCTTTGCGTTGTGCATGTACAAGTATGCGTCTAGGAGTTTCTGAGTTGCCTCAGCGTATTCTGAGGCGTTTTTGAACCCTGCTCTCAGGTAGTAGCTTGCTGCACCTTCTAGATGCTGTGTTGCCAATGTATGAAGGGACGTATCTCGGACAGCTTCAAATCTCGTTCCTGCTTCCAAGGCCTTGCAGAAGCTGCTGTGACCTAGAGCCAACATTTTGGCTTTTTCATCAAGGCTGTGGTCCTTGGCTTCCTCGAAGAGTTTGGATGCCTCTTTGTACAAGTCGGGTGAGGCTTCCGATTCTGCTCGTGTCATCATCTGCCAAGCCCGGCAGAGACAAACTATGGGTTTCAGTTCTTTGCGATCCGATTCGTCTTTCATGTCATCAGTTGCCTTTTGAAATTTTTCGGTTGCAGAGCCATATTTTCTAGAGCTAGCAGCATGGTCGCCTTGTTTGTCGAGGATTCTTGCTTCCTCTAGGGCGATTCTTCCGAGGCAGTATTCTTCTCTTATGTCGGAAGCTTCGGTAAGGTTGACTAACAATTCTTTTTCGTCTTTGCTTTCGACTTTTTCCAGTTTGGCTTGGATCGATTTCTTTGCTTCTGCAAACACCTTGGCAGCTTGTTGGAAGAGGTCTTTGGCTTCTTCTGTTTGTTCCCTTCGGCTTAGGTCTTCTCCTTCTTCCAGTTTAGCCCATGCCAGATAGTTTGGGCTAAGGTAGTTCCATCGCGTTGTTGATTTATGGAGGTTAGCTGCCTTCTCATAGTGCTCTTTTGCCTGTCCATATTGTCTTTCTGTGTGATGGTGTCTTGCTTTCTCGATTGCGTTCCATGCTTCCATGTAGGATGCGTGATCTTGATAGAAGTCTTTGAGTTGAGGAATTTTCTTGGCAGCAAGGATGTAGTTCTCTGATGCTAACTCAAAGTTCTTGGCGGATTCTGTGTAGTTTCCCATCTTATTATAGGCCTTAGCCAGTTCCCAGTAACCTTCGGCAACACGGCTGAAGGGAGAATCAGCCTTACCATAGTGCTCGATAGACTCTTCAAAGGTCTCTATGGCATCGCCCAAAACATTAACGTCATTTGTAAGTGCGTACAACTCGTTTAATGTTTTTCCCACTGTCATCATATTTCTACCGACTGCAAACCACTGTGGTTTATCGACACGTGCCCACGGAGATCTAGCCCATTTTAGCCAATATTCACGGGCGCTTCGCATGTTCGTAATCGCATTCTTAAGCATCTCTATTTTCTCTTCGATTACTTTTTCCATACTTGCTAGCTCAGCCTGATTTAAGGCTAGGCGCCAAATGCAGCCAGCGAGGGTCGCTTCTCTTGGTTCTACATCCCCACACGCTGACGCTTGCTTTAAGATGCTGATGCCCTCCTCTGTGTATTTTGAAGATTCCTCGAGAAGAGCTCTTTTCCTGCTAGTGTCGGTCTCAACTCTTGCTTGCCAAATTAACGCCATGCTGAGAGCAGACGTCAGATGGAACACACGTCCCATTGAGCCTGAGAGGCGCGCGTGCTCTAGGCCTTTGTAACCACGCTTAACAGATTCCTCTATCAGCCGCCGCTTGCTTTCCAAGTCAGTTTCCATCGCAGACCGCGATTCGATTCTAATCCCGTAGCTGTAAGCGTAAGCTATCCCTGCATCGCAGGCGACGATATTGTAGTGGGCTACGGCATCTTCATGGTATTCATCAAGCTTTCTATACTCTTCTCTAGCCTTGTCAGGATCCTCCTGCGCCATTGCACTAAAACCCATCGCGAACTCTAGACTCCATAAAGCGTCAGCAATGAGACGGTTGTCTTTCGTTAAGATGCCGCACTGTAGCGCCTTCTCGAAATGTTGTCTTTCCGGTAGTCCACTCGAGCCCATAATGTCCAAATGAACATCCCCTAGGCGAAAGTTGGATGATCCAATAAGATATGCGTCGCCTATCTCCTCGGAAATCTCTATGGCCTTTTCTGGATAGATTAGGGCCTTCTTTCGGCATTCTTCCCTTCTCTCAACTTCAAAACCTCTAGCGAATGCCGCGTTCCTATAAAAAGACGCAGTTATAGTGTAAGCTTGTGCAAGTTGCTTCTTGTCTCCAGATTTGGAAAAAATCTCTATCGCCCTCTCCCCGCACTCTAACGCCTCATCAACGATCTTCTCCCGTGAACTAGCATCCCACTCAAGCTCCAAACGGTCACTCAAACAAGCCATAAGACTGTTGCATGTTTTCCCTAGATTTGCCTTGTCTTCTGCGCTCATGTACGCTTCAATAACCTTCTTTTCCAGCCTCCAACACTCTTCCAACACCTCCTTCTTTTTGGAGGGATCTGGCGCAATCAGAGAATCTAAATACGCAACCATAGCCCTACAATGGCTGGTCTTAGCCTGTTTCTCAAAGCCCTCAACAAAATCAAACAACTCAGCAGCTTTCTCATAAGCAGCAACTGCCGATTCCACGCGGTTCTTGAAAACGTCTCGAGTCTCAGCTTGAAAAGCCGCCCGATAAAGGCAGTAGCTAACCCCCTCCTGAACCTTACCTCTCTTCAAGAAATCAGTTTTAGACACTAGGTTCAAGGCTTTCTTGTAAAACTCAGCTGCTTCCAACCAATCATATTTTCCTTCTTTTTCTTGAGCTTGGCTCAGAAAAACCTCTACACTTGGCGGCTCTGACATACGCATAGACCACTACAGAGTTATCAGCAACCCTTTGAAAAGGCTTTTTATAACAAGCAAATACCCCTTACCTTGGAGAAAACTCCATACCCTTCAACATTATGTTTCATACACGCGCTCTATCTTTTGTTGATAAGCTTATATTGACAGCAGAGGCATACGGGTTGAAGCATGAAGGATGAAGTGCGTGTTTCTGTTGATTCAGGTTACAAGTGGGTAATGCTTGCTTTAGTATGGTTGGGCTACTTCGCCTTCGGCATGATTGCATCCTGCGTTCCGCCCCTTGTCACGCCTATAGCACAGGACTTGGCTCTAACTTACTCGCAAATAGGCTCGATACTAGGAGCAGTCATACTGATCTACATACCAATGAGCATTCCAGTAGGCATCTTAATCGACCGAGCTGGGATGAAAAAGGCGGTAGTAGCTGCAGTAACGTTAATTCCTGTGTCAGCGCTATTACAGTCTTTCGCCACCAACTTCCAAACCCTGTTCTTGGCGATTTCCGTAGTCGGCATCGGAGGCCCATTTCTTTCAGTCGGCACCCCAAAAATAGTGGCTTCATGGTTCAACGGCAAACAACGAGGACTGGCTTCTGGTGTATACATGACCGGTTCATTCATTGGGACCTCCACTGCAATCGCAATCACCAACCCAATCATACTGCCCTTTGTAGGTACATGGAGAGACGCTGTCCGCCTCTACGCCATATTTGGATTCATTGTGGCATTTACTTGGCTCTTGCTTGCAAAAGAAGCATCGCAGAGTCAAGCGGGGCGCACTGCAACACCACTGAGGGAAACTCTTGGAAAACTGCTCAGGGAAAAAAACGTTTGGGTAATCGTTATGATAGCCCTTTTTGCAGTCTTTTTTAATGTTTACGGCTTCACAAGATGGCTTCCAAAACTATTGGAATTGAAAGGCATGACCCCAGCTGAGGCAGGATTCTATGCTTCACTTCCCGGCTGGAGCGGCTTGATTGGAAACATAATTGTACCAAGCCTAGCAAGGGCAGGTTCAAGAAAACCTATATTGTTCATCACATTGCTGACCCAGGGCATCTGCATATACCTGGGTGCCACAGCAACTGGCTTACTTTTCACGGCATCTCTGGTTTTCTATGGTATAGGCTTCGGCGCCGCGACACCCTTGCTGATAGTGATTCTCATGGACTTGCCGCAAGTCGGAGCTAAACGCATAGGCGTTGCTTCAGGAATCCTCTTCTCGGTTGGGGGAATGGGAGGCTTCACAGGACCATTAGTCGTCGGATTCCTCACAGAGTCAACAGGAACAATCCTGACGGGAATGATGACACTAGCCCTATTAGTTGAAGTAATGCTAATCCCTACCATGTTGATGAAAGAAAGACAAGCGCACGCTTAGCGGGCGCGTAGAGGATTCTGTTATGGGTGAATGTGCCATTTGTGGTAGAGAGTCTGATCGGTTGTGTGAGTGCTCTGAGTGTGGAAGGTTGGTCTGTGACTTTTGTTTTGTGGAAGCAATAGGCTTGTGCAGTGACTGTGAAGAAACGTGGGAAGCAGAAGAAGACCTAGACTTCCTCTAACATGAAGGTTGCGTTAGGCGCGCGAATTGTGGTTCGGGAAACTCCAGATTTACGTTTCATATAGAAAGTGAAATTCTGTCAAGACAAAATCCATCCCTAAGAGCCAGCTTTAGAAATGTCAGACGAGAGGTATAGTGTGAGCCTAAAGATTGAGTACAAAAAAGCAAAGACTAACATTTTAGTATCAATGGTTTTTTGCGTAATTGGTTAGCTCACTATTTTTCTCCTTTTAGCCAGCCTTTGATTCCGAGTTCCTTAACCGTTATTGTTACGGGTTCGGGCTCATGAGTCTTGTATTTTCCTTTTTCATCCAAGTACATTATCCTTGGCTTCAGAGGAAACGTCCCCTGTGTCCTTGGCTGAAGAACCAGTCTCACCTCCTCCATCTTCAAAGGGTCAAGTCGTTTTCCCTTCATATTGACAAAACTATCTTCCACTCGATAGTTCTCAGGCTTTTCCTTCAGCTCAAACCCTTCTGGAACAACATCTGTTATCTTAGTAAGCAACGCTGGACCCTTCCCCGCATTGATTAACTCTATTTCCAAGTCGAGGTTTTCACCAACTTTGAGTTCTTTCTGACGGGTTATGATGTTTGCCTGTATGTCGGCTTCTTCAAACCTTTCCACACCAACAGCATTTTCTTGGGTTGGAGTCGGAGTGGCAAAAATAGTAGGCGCTGAAACAATTGAAGGTGCATGTAACACCTCGCCGAGAGACAAGGCCAATTCTCGCTCCTCCCTAACCTTTTCAAGCAGTCTCAAAACTTGCTCTCTTTTTTCCGGATGCTCTGCCTTCATAAAGGAACCCGCTGAGGTCTGCAGAACCTTTTCAGCCATCACGTAGAGTCTCGCTTTCTTGTCGGGATCTGATTCTCTTTTGGCGTTGTCCATGTGCATGTAGGCATCAAGGAGCAACCCAGTGGCTTTAGCGTATTCTGACGCGTTCTGGAAGCCTGCTCTCACGTAGTAGTTAGCGGCGCTTTCCAGATGATTTATGGCAGCAGCATGCATGGTGATGTCTCTTGTGTCTGCGAATTTCGTTCCAGCTTCAAGCGCTTTGCAGAAACGGCTATGCCCTAACGTCAGAAAACTTGTTTTTTCACTACCGCTATATTCGCTTGATTGTTCAAAAAGCTGGGACGCCTCCATGTACAGTTCTGGTGAGGCTCGGGCTTCAGCCAACATCATTCTCTGCCAAGCTCGAGATAGACTGATGATGAATTCAAACTCTTTTTGCTCTTGTTCAGACTCCAGGGCTTGGCTAATCTTTTCGAAAGTTTCAACTGCTGAACCATATTTTTGTGAGCTAGAATAATGGTCACCTCTTCTGTCAAGGATTTGTGCCTCTTCAAGGGCGGTTCTGCCTCTGCAGTATTGTAGCCGTAGGCTGGTTGCTTTCAATATGTTAGTTGCCATTTGTTTTTCGTCAGGATCTTCAATCTCGCCGAGCTGTGCTTGGACAGACTTCTTGGTCTCGCTGAAGAGTTCAGCGGCCTGCTCAAAGGCTTGGATTGCTTCCTCACTCTTTTCCTTTCGACTCAACTCCTCAGCATGTTCAACCCGAGCCCAAGCTGCATAGTTTGGAGCCAAGTAACTCCATTTTTTCAAGGATTTGTGCAGGTCAGAGGCTTTTTCGAAGTGTTCCTCTGCCATGCCGTATTCTTGTCTTATATGATGGTGCCTTGCTTTCTCGATTTCACTCCATGCCTGCATATAGAGCGAGAGGTCTTGGTAGAAGTCTTTCAGTTGAGGTATCTTTTCTGCAGCACTCTTGTAATTGTTTGAAGCAAGGCTGAAATCTTCAGCCGCCTTAAGATGCTCGCCTAAGGCGTCATGTGTTTGGGCGATTTTCCAATTTGCCTCGGCCAGTCCGCTAATTACATTAAGTTTTTGCGCTGTTTCAGCGGAGTCCTCGAAAGCTTCTACTGCCTTTATCAAACACTCCCTGTTGTGAGTAACGTCATAAAGACGTTTCAACAAGTTGCCGTATCCGTATTGCCAGACTCCTACGTTGTAATATTGGTTTGAGATTATGCCCTTCCTTTCCCAAAATGCCAAGTCTTTAACGCAGAGTTTCAAGGCGTTTTCTGCGTCAACTGCGGCTTCTTGGAGCATGTTCTTTTTGCTTTCATTGTCCGTTACTAGGCTAGCCAGTTCAGATTTTATCTCTGCTAAGTATCTCTGCATCACGCCTCGATTCCAATAGTCGAATGGCAAAGTTTGCTCAGTGTATTTAGTAGCCTCGTTTCTATGATCCAGTGCCTTTTCTAAGAGCCTCTTTTTCTCCTCTGAGTTGGCTTCCATTGTGGCTTGAGACGTGAGTACCTTGCTGACCACGTGATGTGCATAATGAATGTCTTGCGGGTATCCTGAATTTCCAGCTCTTCGTAGCAGGTCTGGTATAGCTTCCGCGGCTTTCTCAATCAGTTCTTGTCTCTTTCTAAGATTCGTTTCAAAAGTAGCCACTGCCCAGTAGTATTCGGCGTATGGTGCTTCCACCCAGAGTACGTCACCGAGTGGACTTACGAAGGAAATAGTAGAATACAGACGTTTGGCGTCTTCGGCATACTGCAAGGATTTTCTAAAGACCCTGAAAGTTTCTTCGGGGTCTTCACCGTACCCCCAGATAGTATGAACGGCCAGCCATTCTAGTGCGCACCCGATTGTGAGCTTGTCTCTTGTTCTCCTTGCGTACTCTAACGCTTTCTCAAAATTCTTCAGAGCCTCATCGGACCCTGCCGCCCAATCTAGACCGAGGACGCCCAGAACAGAAAACAGCTCAAGAAAAGCTACCTCTTCAGAAAGCCCGTTGGCCTTCTGCCAATAATCCCTAGCCTTTTGATAGAACTTATCCCGTCCGTCTAGATCTTGAAAATAATAGCCGAACAGTTCTAGGAAACTGGCTGTGTTCACGTAGGCTCTTGCGAGCTCATCAGGGTCTCCACATGTCGACAGGAACTTGATCGCTTGTTCCCCACACTCAACCGCTTCTCTAGTTATGTTCTCTCGGGTCTGAAAATCCCCTTCAAAAGCTGAACTGAAGTAAGCGCTCATTAAGAGTTGATTATAGGTTTTCCCGTATTCCAAGGCGTCTCCCGCTTCCCTCAAGCCTCGCAAAGCGTCCTTTGTCAGTCTCCAGCACTCATCTGTCAGCCGCTTCTTTTCAGACGGTTCGACCGATAGCCAAAATGTCAAGAATGCAACCATGGCATCACAACGTAGCAATCTTGGCGTTTTGCTCGAGTCGCTCATTTTCCCATAATATTCCTTAGCCCTCTCGTAATCAGCAACAGCCCGACGCATCCTCTCTCTGAACTCATCCGCGCTTTCAGCCTGCATTGCCGCCCGATAGAAAGCGTAACCGATCCTCTCCTGAACCTGCCCCAACTTCAACAAATCTGTCGCAGAAACTAAGCCCAAGGCTTTCTCATAAAACTCAACCGCACTCAGCCAATCATACTCCTTCTCCCGCTCTCCAGCTCGACCCAGAATCACATCAACACTCAACGCGCCCGACACACCAAATAACCACCAAAAAAGTATCAAGAAGTCATTAAAAGACTTTTCATAACACAACAATTCAATGTCAGCATTTCGACCTTAGCTCACGAAGAATCCATGCACCCAAGCTAAATGGTAGAAGAAGGTATAAGGCGCTGTTTGCCTTCTTCTTCTGAAATTTATTCTCCCGCAGAGCCACTTAACATCTCGGAACGTCACTTTTAACGATGTTGAAATTGCGCAGGAACGCACCCCAAACAACATGAAACCGCACCACAAACTATGTTGAAACGCACCACAAGCGCAGGTCAAACAGAGCACACAAAACAAATTAAACCAAAAACAAAATCCAAAACACAAACAGAATAAGCTCAGTCCACCTCAAAAAATTTTTTCACAGCGCATACTAACCCCACTCCAACCTTCAACCCTAACGTCAACATAACAAAGCTTATATCCCTCCTTATCGCTTCCTCTCAAACGTAGCTCAGTCTAAAAGGAGCCAAGCACAAAACGCGGCTTTTGCCGACGAAGCTTGAAACGCTCCAATTTGACAAGCTCAATTTCCGCGACAAGGACGAAAGAAACACATGCCGAAAAGGCTCCAAGAAAGACCATACGAAAGCTAAACATAAGAAAGGAGGAAACCTTCTTGAAGATAAAAGACCTCAGAGACGGAACCAAACGCGTAGACATCGAAGCCAAAGTCACAGAGAAAACAGGCCCGCGCGAAGTCCTATCCAGATACAAAGACGTAGTCCTCAGAGTAGCCAACGCCACCATCAGCGACGAAACAGGCACAATAAAACTAACCCTATGGAACGACCAAATCGACCAGGTAAAGGTAAACGACACAATCAAAATAGAAAACGGCTACGTCACATCGTTCAGAGGCGAAATCCAACTAAACATAGGCCGATACGGAAAACTCAGCGTCCTACAATAGCCCACAGAGGTCCAAGTCAAGGAAATTGAAAAACCGAAAATGCGAGGTGAAAAAAGATGGAATATGA
>Ga0315307_1001044_pt1 | contig 12237 bp, 11 predicted proteins | sample TDP2_MG_FD_203079 | JGI IMG/M metagenome (GOLD analysis project Ga0315307, IMG submission 203079) | Freshwater sediment microbial communities from Lake Towuti, South Sulawesi, Indonesia - TDP2 | ecosystem: Environmental > Aquatic > Freshwater > Lake > Sediment | place: Indonesia: South Sulawesi... | reverse complement strand
TTGACTCTTGCCGCTTCCATACTCGCCGTAGATTTCAGTGATGGTCTGTGTCTCCAAGCCTCCGCCCAAGATCTCGTCAATAGCCTTGCTTCCTGATGTCAAGCGAAGAACGTTCGCGCGCATCTTCAACAGTTCGTCTGCTCGTATGAAACTGAGCGAAAGCGTGGATCTTGCAGCGCCTATTACGTCTAAAGCTTTCTTTTCCCCGATGCCTGCAGGTTCCAACTCCTTGATGGTTGCGGTTGCAAGCGACTCCACCGTGTTGAAGCCCATTTCACGCAGTTTCTGCGCCGTGGCAGGTCCGACGCCAGGCAAATCTTCCAGGCGTTGGTACTTTGCTTCTGTTGACTGCGTTTCTTCCTCTTCTTCAGCAACCATGCTGGGTTCCCCTCAGCCTTAAATGACCCATGCAGATAGGGACATAGCCCATATTTAAGTTACACGAAAGACGGAACAAAAATTCTATGGAGTGTCAACTGAAAATAATCTTAACGCAGAGGAAAAGAGGAAATGCATAGTCATTTGTTTCTTACACATGCATGGAGAAAGAAAACAGACACAATATTTAGAGCTACAATCAATGTGCTCAACAAAAGCAAAATGGCTACCTCAATGTAATACTGTGGCGCAATCACCGAGAGGGACCCGAGTGCCATCCATGCATAAAACGAGCCAAATAAGAATGAGCTTGCCCTTCCAAACTCCTGAGCCCACTTTTCACGCTTCAAGAAAAGGGTCAGAGCAGTAAACACGGAAAGACACGAAGCAAGTAGAAGAAAGTTCTTGATCAAAATTTCCACAAAGAAACCACCGCCTCCTAGCCCTCCACTGGTGAAGAAAAGTCCAATCACGAGGTTGCCGAGACCCTGCAAGGCGTAAAATGCACCAATCAATACCTTCTTCATAGGTTCCCGAATTCTTCCTTTAACTATTTTTCTTTAAATGCCTTTTTAAATGACCCAATTAGTGCACCGTTGATGCGAATCCATGCCCCCAAACCGAAAAAGAAGGAGCTGACAGAAAGCAAAAACGCGTCCGATATTGCACCAAACGCGATAATCCATTTCCTCATCTAACATCACATTTTCATATTATTCTTCACTGACCTTTGCTCTTTTCATTTCCGTTTTTATGTTCCTCGGCTTTTCCGAAGAATGAATGGCATGAAGTTTTCTTCTTTGCCATTTACCTATGTCCTGCGATTCTCTTAGGGTTGGCCGATAACAGTAGTAAACCGCCAACTAAGCTTAGCACAATCCAGCCGGACACTGAAGTAAATTGAACAAGAGATATGTTGAAAGGGCTGAGGGGACCCATCAAAGCCCAGAGCCACCCGCCAAACACTGTGAATCCAATTGCAGAAGAAACAGTCAGCAGGACGGCTCCAATTCTCTTGTGTCGTTTGTGAGCTATTGCCGTTCCTAAGATTACTAGAATACACGTTCCCAGTCCCGGGGAATAATACGTTATCCAAACGATAGGGTTCGAGGTTACGATGATATATATCAAAGCCATGATCACATAAAGGAGGGATATTACTCCGCCTAAGTAACCTAATAGAATTCCAGCTGTATCGCGGTCCATTCCAACAGCAGTATCTTGGGTGCTTGCTGCCCGTTTCTCAAATGCACCGTTGATCGTAAGGGCAATCCCTTGGAATACGAACACGATGAGCGGCCATGACGCCGTGAAAAACGCCCCGGTGAAGTCTCCTTTAAAGTAAGATGACTCATCACCAATGCTTATGGGAATCCACCACCACGAAAAAAAGCTCCATAAGAGGAGTATGAGACCCCATATCCATTCCGAGGTTTTTGATCTGCGCATACCATGTACTATGACGGCTATTCCAAGAATTGGAAGAAAAGCCATGAAGTAAAACGATCTCTCGGCATCCCCCCACGCGTATCTCCCTGGCATCTCAGCTGATATGTCAACACCTGTAAAGATAGCCAACAAGGCAAAAAGAGCAACCAAGGTAACTGAAACGCCTAATAAAAACTCCGTTCTCCTCATCAAATACCTTCTAATTCGGTAAGTCATCTCGGACATCTCGTATCGTGAAGGATACTATTCGATGTTATGGTATGGTGGTGTAGCGCCCTTTAGTGTAGAGTATGTATGTTCTTGCTTCTTTTGAGTTGTTTGGCAGTGTGAATTCAAGTTGGATTTGTTGGCCTGGGACGAGTTCAACGTAGACGTTGTCATTCTCGAGCAGTTGGGTTTTGACGTCGCCTTGGGTTGAGTGTGTGGCTGAAACTAGCGTGCCGTTGCGTATGTCGTAGTTGGCTTGGGAGGTCACGTCTAATCCAACGAAGTCGAGTCGATGAGTCTGCAGCCAGTACAGCCTCACGGTGAAGTCTTGGCCCTGAACGACGTAGGGTGAGAGGTTTACTGCTTCCATCGACCAGTAGGCGCGGGGAACGAGCGTTTCGACCGTCTGCCAGGCGCCGCTGCCATCCTTCATCTGAACAAGGATGCATGTCGTGTCGTCCTGTTTTTTCTGGTCGTCTCTCAGTATTAGTTTGGCATTGTCGGACTCCACTTTGCCAAAGTTGAGTATGAGGTAGCTGTCTGGATAGCCTTGGAAATAGGTGGCTGCGTCTGAAACATTTCCGTCCATGAAGCGAATTTCGTTCAGTCGGTTATTCCCGTAATTGTCAATCGCAGAAATGGGCGCGGTTGGGTTATTGTAGGTTAAGATTTCGCCGCTTGGCGTCACCGCGATATTCACACTAGGTTCGTGGTCAACTGCCATAAGCTTAACCTGGTCAAAATAGGAATGGTCATTTCCAAACTCGCTGAGAATAAACGAATACTTTCCATTCCTCTGGGCAGGCGACTTTTCCAACTTGTAGTAGTCCTCCACATCAGCTCCGTTGCTTGTTGAAGAAGCAGGCAAAAGATTGTTATCTGGCACGTAGCTGGTTCCGTTCCAAACAGAAACAAAAGGACAATAAGAGCCTCCACCCGAGCTCGGGTACGTGAGCTTAAGAGTATATACTCCAGATTTTTGAGCTTGGTTGACTTTCACCTTCCAATAGCCTGATTCACCTGTTGTGTACGTGATGCTATCGATGCTTCCTTCCCCCTGATGGGAGCCAGCCTTTGGTGTTGTTGAGTTGATTGGACTGTAAAGCTCCAAGTCAAAGTCAACATATGGCGGTGGAGTCATGGTAATTCTTATCCTTTTGCCAGAGTCCATATTGAATGTGTACCAGTCTTGGTTGTCACCACCGCCGAGATATCCGTGAAAACTCGTTGGAAAGCTCACTGTTCTTGCGTCGCCATAACTGTCACCCGCATCGTTAGGTATTCCAGCATCTTCTTGGCCGCCGCCATCGAACCATATGGCTAGTTCAATGGTGTTCTGGACGACTAGCTGGCAGGCGAGAATTTGAGTCACTGCTCCTACTTCGTAGGTTATTGGCATTTTTAGCCAGCCGGGGCCTCTAGTGCCAAGAGGAAGTTTAAACTCTACGGCTATGATGGAATTATATTCTATAACATTCTGATCACCAATAGTAGTGTATCGCCATCTTGGCACGTAGTCGAACCCAGTCCATGAGGCAAAGGTATTAATGCCACTATACCACTTGCGATCTCCTTGCTTGAGCCATTCCCCAAGCAGTTTAAAGCCACCTGTAACAAGAAGAATGTCGCTGAGTGCGGGATAAGCGTAGACTCCAGCTTTTCCAAGGAACCACGTGATAGCTGAGGGTGCTATGCCGAATGGTGCCTCGTTTTCGTTTGCTGGATAGAGCCCTTGCAACTGAGGCGCCTCACCACTCGCTTCTTTAGATAGGTCTAGATCGGTCTTCATCTCAACATCATTCCAAGGCGCAGGGAGATTGAACACGTTAAAGACTACGTGATCAGGCACAAAAGAACCGTCGTCTCTGTGACCTTTAAGCAAACCGTAAATGGCAAACTCCATCCTAACTTTTAGGGTCAGACCTTCATAATACACGCCGGATACTGAAGGATGAACCTTGATGCCAGCCTTTCTGCTTTCTGGGCCAAAAATGCTATCTTCAACTGCATCGTCAAAACCAGGATTAAACCCTTGTGACTCAATCCATAACGCGGCAGCGGTGCCAATAAAGCCTCGACCATAGTCAGCATCTATTGGATTATGATTCATGTCGTAAAGGTTTCCAACGCCAATATGCACATAGGTTCCCACACCATAATCACCAGTGTATCTTGCACCAGCCTTTGCAAAAACAATTACTGCAGCTGCCAACTTTTCTGCAAACTTGAACATGGGCATTATTAGATAGTCTTTAAAATCGTTAATCTTTAGAGGTCTTCCCAAGGTTGCTTCATCATAATTGCCAACCAATCTTCCGTATCCGTCCTCCCAGTTGATCCCTATCTGGTTGCTTCCGCTAAGTAATGACGTAGTAATGTCGTTTTCAGAGTAGGGTGAAGGCCAGAGGTCAACGCTACCTTTGTTTATATAGTTCATGAAGTATTGGAAGCCAGCAGCACCCCATTCTTCCCATGTTCCAGTCTGTTCGTACCAGACTCTGAAGAACGTGTAGCCGCCCACGTGAACCCATGTTAATCGTCGATTCAGCATGGCTTGTGCTATCTTGTCAACCCATTGTTCTCTCGTGTAGCCTGATGGTACGGGCAAGTATTCGCCATGAGTGTTAACCACAACAACTCCGCTGAAGCCTTCAAATATGCCTCGATATAGATTCCAGCTTGTCACCACAGCAGGAGCTGCATCATAATAAGGTGGATAATCCACATTCTCCTTGGGATGAGCGCGAGGTGAATTTCCTTGGATGTGTGTGCCCCTTAGTATACACGCGTCTACAGCCCCATCTTTTGCTCGAGATGGATCGCCGACCCAAGAACCTGGAACACCGCTTAGATTGATGACGTATACTTTTGCTTCACCTTGTATCGCCTCAGTTTTTTGAATGATGAAGAAAGTCGAGATTAACATTGTCGCTATAATTAAGGCACCCTTTATAGTGCGCATTTAAGATTCCTTCCTCTTGTTTTTGTTGTGTATCTTGTAGTAGGCTCCAACTCCAATTGTTATGGTTGCGATTGTTATGCCTGCTATGATTTGTGGTAGTTGGTTTGGTTGTGTTGCGTTTTGGGCAGCCAGTTTTGCTTGAGTTGCATATGCAACTGCCATCTTGTAGTTGCGTGCGTTGTATGAATCAATTGACTTCTGCAACTGTTCTTCAGCTTGATCAAGGCCTATGGTTCTGCCATACAATTTCGCTATTTTGATCGCATCCCGTGGAGTATCGGAAAAAGTCCCGTAGACCTCAAAGGTGGCGTAGCCGATATCGGCCCATATTGCGGCCGCCGATGAAATAAAGCCTTGCGCTAATTCAGAATCCTCAAAAACGATTCCATTTATGTCATAAAATTTCCAAGCACTTAGGTGGACGTACATGCCAAAGTTGAATGTTGTTTGATTTGGTGTAAAACGAATTGTGGCTCCGGTGCGATATGGGTACCCTAGACCATAAATTCCCTGAATAAAGTTTTCTTTAAAATCGTTCGCGTTTATGGGGTAACCGGGATTTGCTTCAGCAAAGTTGCCTATGCCGTATCCATAAAGGTGCCAGTTTATGAAATCTTGAGTTATGAACGTTGCTGCTGGTTTTTCCGTGCTGTCTGGCTGCTGACCTTGCTGAGTATAGCATGTTATGTTTCCTCTTCCTATGTGGCTCATGAGTTTTTTGAATCCTTGTTCGCCCCATTCTTCCCTTGTGCCGTTTTGATACCAAACACGATAAAAGGGATATCCGCCTAAATGTGTCCATGTTCCCCAACGGTTTAACATGAAATCTGCAATGTTGTCAACCCACTCCTCTTTAGTATAACCCAAAGGAACGGGCAGGTACTCATCATGCGTATTGACAACGATTACATTATTGCCCCATTCAATGAGCATTCGATAGGCTTCCCAATCAGATACGATGTGGGCAGTTATGCTAACGTTCACGTAAACAACGTTATCCCAATCCAAGAAAACCCCAAACCTCTTGACTTTCGTTGCTTCTAAGGCTCCTTCAACAACCTTCGAATTATTAGATGCACGATAGTTGCCAACATCAGGTAAGCTCACAATGTAAACGCTTAGAGGGAGAGAATTTTCACCCACAGTTACTGAAGCGTCTGATCCAACTGTTGGTACAAAAAAGAGGGACAGCATCAAAAGTAAAGCTAAAACCGAGAAAACTGCGAAATTCGCCTCTTTCCTAGTAAAACCTACCTTCTGACTCAATTCACAAGACCAGAATGACTCTTATTTCCGCAACAATATATAATGTTTTCTGTAGCAGAAATAAAATTTGTGGATAAATCCTCTATAGAAGTATTCTATGTCATATATGTAAACTAGAGTTGCAGTCTCCACAACCGCCGCTGCAAACAGGACCAACGCTACCCAAAACACCATACAGAATCAACCCAGCCACAAATGAAAATTTCTCAGACTCACACTAACATTAATCCAAATCGTGCCCTAACCATAAAGTTTAAGGGTAATAGGCATACCTTTGACTACAACACCTAGGTCTAAACTGGGGTTGTTGCTTGAGCAGTCGAGAAACAATTGAGGAGAGAAAGGCTCAAATCCTGATGGGACTCCGCGGCTACAAACTCATCAAAAGAAAAAAACACAAAGAAGGCATAAGCTTCCACGTAAAGACCCAGCAAGGAAAAGAACTCCTAATCTTCTGCTGGCCAACACAGGGCACAGTGGGAGTACAAATAATAAACCAAGTCAAAAAAATCATGAAAAACGAGAAAACAGAGAAAGGCCTACTCGTCACAAGCGGACGCTTCACTCAAGCAGCCAAAACCAACGCCAGAAAAAGAGGAATCGAACTCATCCCACGCCTCTTCCCATCGTTCAACATCTTCGAACACGTATTCGTACCCAAACACGAAATCGTAGGCACAGAAGAAAGAGAAAAACTGCTAACAAATTATCGAGTTCAACCTTACCAGCTCCCAAGGCTCAAGGCTTCTGACCCAGCCTGCAAAGCCATAGACGCCAAACCAGGCGACATAGTACGCGTAATCAGAGACAGCCAAACCGCTGGCAAATACACTTCGTACCGCTACGTGGTTGAAGGCTAGACAGAAACCTGCATACTATTTTTCTTTGGCTATCATGACTTCAGTAGCCTTAATCACGGCTTCAACACTATCGCCGACCCTTATGTTCAGGTCTTCGACTGCCTCACGGGATATTAGAGCTGTCACAACGACTGGTGTTTTCACTTCCACCTTGACCTTGGCTATAATATCGCCCTTCTCCACGCCTTTAACCACGCCTTTCAACCTGTTCCTTGCACTTATCTTCAAACCTGCCGCCACCCAATATTCCATGTCTCCCAAGACTTTGCCCACGTAGCTTTCAACTCGCCTGTACTCTTTCAGCAAGTCAAGCCCCATCTTAGTAAGCTTGGCTCCACCGCCACTTCTGCCTCCTTTGAAGGTCTCCACGACTGGCTCATGTAGAATATCCTCCAATTTCGCTAAATAATTCCAGACGTATCGATATGACATGCCCGCTTTCTTGGCGGCTTTAGATATCGACAGTTCAGTCTTCACCGCTTCAAGTATGTCCGCGCCGCCCTTTCCCACCAGTGGTTCACCCTTGAATTCAAGCCACACCTTAGCCGTGGGCTTATGCTTTTCTTGGAAGCTCATCCTTTTCCATTATACATGCCAAGCGAATATAACGGTTAACACAGTTCAAATGCCAGCATCCTCTCCAAATCTCCAGAACCTGCTAGGAATTATTTTTCCAAAGGTTTTCAGCGTGTTTTTGGGTAGACCAAGAATTGGAGCACAACTAGACTTGTGGTGAAGAAGATTAAACTGAAGGGAAAGATAAACCAGATATTAGTCAACTCTATGACCCAAGCCGCCAAAGTAGGTATAATAGCACTCAGTAACCCTTCCACAAAGAAGTAAAAACTATAACCCAATCCTCTCTCCGCTTCCGGCGTTACTCCAGCCACAATCGTATTCATCGGCGCCCACACAGCACTGCCAAAAAAACTGTACAAAAGGAAGACAAGGACAAGAAGCTCAAGCTGAGACAACAAAGAAAGCACAAATAGCGAAATCACACCGAACAAGGTGACCCAGCTTAGAGCATTCTTCGCACCCATTCTCTCACACAAGTAGCCACCAATCAAAGAACCCACAATTCCGATAAACGGTCCCAGACCGAAGATCAGACTAGCAGCCGCCTCCGAAAGCCCTCTCGAATCCACAAAATACGTAGTCATGAAAGTTGAGCTTCCCGCGTTCCCCACTTCTCTGACACCCACCACAGTCAGGATGATCAAGAAACCCGAAGAAAAAAGCAGAGACCACCTCGCCAAGCCACCACTATGTTCATTGACGTTTTCTTCAACTCTCTTGTTCCCAAACTGCAAGGAAGCTAATATTACAAAACCCCAGACTCCAATTGGAACACTCCAAAACAGGTAAGTCCATCTCCAACCCAGAGTAGACAAGAAAACAGTGAGGCTAATGAGCCCAGCCGCAGTCCCAAGATTCCCCAGAGCATTATGAAACCCTATTGACCTGCCTATTTTCTCATACCTAGCAAAGCGACTAATCTGACTCAATCCTGAAATATGATAAAGAGGAGAAGATATCTTCAGAATGGAGAGTTCAACGAGTATTACCCAGAAGTTGTTTGTTTGACTGATCAGGAATCCTGAAAGCCCCTCAACCATCATGCTGGCAAACAACAAGTGCTTTGGACTGAATCTATCTGCTAAGAAGCCTGAAGGAATATTCATCAATAGTGCAACGAAATTTGGAACAGTCGCCACGAGTGAAGCTTCAACAAGGCTCAACTGAAACTCATGGACAATAACTGGGATTAGAGCGACCTGCATGAGAAGGTACACTTCAATGAACATGTGCGTGGTGCAGATCATCCAGAGAGGCTTTTCCATCCGTTGCTCGCCGAACCATCCTTGAGATTTCCAGAATAAAAGAAGACTGTGAATAATAAACTTGATCTAGGTGCACTCTAGCACGACATCCGGCTAAATCTTTCATCGAACGAAACTAAGCGGGCATAATAACGAACTCAAAACTGAAGCGATATGCATATAAAGTAACAACGCTTCGATATATACGCTCAAACACAACGCGTCAATACCAATGTAAAGTCACAGTGGTGAAGAGAAATGAAAGCATGGCAAAAAATCTTGGCAGTAGCTGTCATGGCTACAATTGTGGTGGTTGCCGGAACTATCGTCTATTTTGAATATTTTGCTCGAAGAAGTCTCAGAATATCCACGACCACAAGCCTCTACGACACAGGATTACTGGACGAAGTAAAGAGGCAGTATGAAGCAACCCACAGTGTTGACCTTAACATTATTTCGGCTGGAACAGGCATTGCCCTGCAGCAGGCATCTTCTGGAGACGCAGATATTGTGCTGGTCCATTCGCCGTCTCAAGAGAAGACTTTCCTCACCAACGGCTACGGAGTCTGCAGAAGAATAGTCGCTTACAACTACTTTACGATAGTTGGCCCAAGCGCTGATCCAGCAGGAATCACAGGCAAGAATGCTACAGCAGCTTTAAAGAGTATACTTGCTTATGGAAGAAGCCAGACGGGTCAAGTGGCAGTTTGGGTTTCGCGGGGGGACAATTCTGGCACGTTTTCGAAAGAACAGAGCCTGTGGAGGGCGGCGGGGTACAACCAGACGGTAATAGCCAACAACAGCACCGAATCTTGGTATTGGACAACGGGTTCTGGCATGGCGGACACTTTGAACGTGGCCGATCAGAAATCAGCCTATACTCTTGCTGATTTGGGCACTTATCTTAAACTGTCGAAGGATGGCGCCATATCCTTAGTTTCGATTATATCTGGGGGTAAGTCTCTGCTTAATGTTTACAGTGTGATGGCGGTGAACCCTGCGAAAGTCAGCAACGTCAGCTTCACTGACGCAATTGACTTCATAAAATGGCTGGTTTCAGACACTGGTCAACAAGTCATAAGCAACTACGGCAAAGCCGATTATGGACAAAGCCTTTTCTACGGTGCGGTTCAAGCCATTAAAGACAATAGTCCGCAGCCAGATGTCTCATGGATTACCAGCTACGCCTATTTCAACGGCACAGAATGCCCAACACAGTATCGAGATGACCATTCAGAGCTTTATCCCTGAGGCTAGGAATGATTGAACCCGATAATTGAGGGTATAATTAAAGCGTTTGAGCTGATTTTCTCAGGGGATCCAACTGTCTACGGCATTGTCTTTCGTTCCCTCTTCTTTTCTGGAGTAGCCGCGATACTTGCTGCACTCTGGGGTACGCCCATTGCGATGTTGCTTGGCCTCAGAGACTTTCGCGGGAAATCTGTGGTTAAGGGGTTTTTCAATTCTTTGATTGGGATGCCCACTGTAGCCTTGGGTTTGATTCTCTTTCTCACTTTTTCGAAGGCTGGGCCTTTGGGTTTTCTGGGCTTGCTGTATACGCCTGGGGCAGTAATGTTGGGTGAGGCTGTGTTGGTGACTCCTTTAGTTATCAGCATAGCCACGACGGCTATTGAAGCTGTTGACCCTGAAATGATCAATTTAGCTAAGACTCTTGGTGCTTCCGAGTCGCAGGCTTCGATAACGGTTTTGAAGGAGGCGATTAACGGTGTGGTTTTTTCAGATATGGCGAGTTTCAATCGGGCAATAGCTGAATTAGGCGTCGCCCTGCTGGTGGGGGGTAACATTGCGGGTTTGACTGATGTGTTGACTACTGACATTTCAAAGTATACTCAGCGTGGTGGTAGCGATCTTGCCTATGCTATAGCCCTCTCCATAATACTGATGGCGATTGTGTTTGGCATAAACCTAATAATAATCGTCGCTAGAAACCCGAAGGTGCTCGCCACCTTTGGCAGAAGCCCCCAGTAGTCTTTGAGGTTCACTCATCCGGAGAGGTAGAGAAACGCTATGAGGCTCGCAGAATTAAGAAACTTATCAAAGCGCTTCGGCAACCGAGCAGTGTTGGATGACATAACTCTGCAGATTGATGAAGGCGAAATACTTGCCTTGCTGGGACCCAACGGGGCAGGAAAGACTACCCTGCTGAAGATCTTGGCTTTCTTGGAAAAACCCGACAGTGGAGAAGTCAAGTTCCAGGGTGAAGCAGTTACGGAGAAGAATGCTGAGCGTATGCGACTGCAGAGCGCGATGGTGTTCCAGAGAACGCTGTTTTTCAGCACGTCGGTCTACAATAATGTTGCCTACGGTTTAAAAATGAGAAAACTTCCTCAAAACACTATCAAAGAAGAGGTTAAGAAGGCTCTTCGCCTTGTGAAGCTGGAAGGCTTTGAGAAACGCTCTGTTAAGAAGCTTTCTGGTGGGGAGCAGCAGAGGGTGGCGTTGGCTCGTGCGTTAGTGCTCAAGACTAAGCTTCTTTTGCTGGATGAGCCGACTGCTAATTTGGATCCTAAGAATGTGCAGATCATCGAGGAAGTGATAGGTACAATCAACCGTGAGTTGAAGACGACTATGGTGATGGCGACGCATAACATGTTTCAGGCGAAGACGCTTCCTCAACGTATTGCGTTGATGAGTGATGGGAGAATTACTGAGGTTGGGGTTCCAGCTGAGATTTTTGCCAGGTTGTCTAGGAATTTGGCTAGTTTTGCGGCTGTTGACAACACGTTTACTGGTACCGCTAGGATAACGTCTGCTGGGACAACGATTATTGATATTGGCAACGGTGTGCAGATTGAGGCGGCTGTTCAGAGGCAGGGCTTGACGTCTGTTTTTGTGACTCCGCAGGACATTATTGTGTCTAAGAGTCCTGTGGTGTCGAGTGCTAGGAACGTGTTTAAGGGAAGAATCGTTGAGATTCTGGATTTGGGTTCGCTTGTGAAGCTTAAGGTTGATGTTGGAAAGTCGTTCACGGTTCAGATAACTAAGCAGTCGTTCAGTGAGATGCAGCTCAACTTGGATTCGTGGGTCTTTTTGGTGTTCAAAGCTTCAGCTGTTCAGGTGATTTGACGGTTTGGTTTTTTGTGTTCGTTTTTTGGAGTTCGTAGAGGATGACTAGGCTTTCGCCCAGTGAAATGTTGAGTTTGAGTGCCAAGTCTTTCGCGGTTATATTGGGTTGCTCAACGAGGATAACATCGCGTACGTAGGCTTTGTGATGTGAAAACAAGACTATTGAGTGGACGGTGTCTTCGAGGATTGGCCAGAGGGGATTGTT
>Ga0315307_1001043_pt1 | contig 12238 bp, 13 predicted proteins | sample TDP2_MG_FD_203079 | JGI IMG/M metagenome (GOLD analysis project Ga0315307, IMG submission 203079) | Freshwater sediment microbial communities from Lake Towuti, South Sulawesi, Indonesia - TDP2 | ecosystem: Environmental > Aquatic > Freshwater > Lake > Sediment | place: Indonesia: South Sulawesi... | reverse complement strand
TAGGCTGACTGCCAGAGAAGAAAGCCGCTTAAGCGCTCTTCTCCAGAAGTCCTAATTATCAAGTCTGGGTCTTGCTTCGGCAGATACGACGTATATAAATGCTCAGCGAAAACTTGCTCGTCTATCGCGTCGGGTTTCAGCTCGCCTTTCTCGATTTTCTGCGCTATTTTTCTGGTGGCATCCACGATTTCAGCTCTGCCTCCGTAGGCGAATGCGATGTTGAGAAAATGCTCGGTGTAGTCTTTCGTGGCTTCTTCAACCTTTAGAATAAGCTCCTGGACGCTCTTTGGTAGTAGCCCTACCCGTCCGATTACTTTGACTCGAACTTGGTTTCTATGAATCCTCTCATCGGTCAGGATTTTCTGGAGTTTATCACTTGCGATTTGCATGACTTGGTCAACTTCTTGCGGGGGGCGCGCGAAGTTCTCAGTTGAGAATGCATACAGCGTAATCGACTTCACTTTCAAGTCTAGACACCACTCGAGCAAGTCTTCTACTTTTGAGGCGCCAAACTGGTGTCCAATCCAAGGGCTGCTGAGCATTTGCTCCAAAGCCCATCGGCGGTTGCCGTCTAGAATGATTGCTATGTGGTCTGGTTTGTTGCCATTCTTGACTTGATATTGAAGCCATTTTTCGTAGATTCTGTAAACACCTACAGCCGACAGTAACGTTTTCAGCATTGCTTAACCTCTAGACCTTGCATTTCTAAACTCTTGGTGATAGCGATAATGCGTTTCTGTGGCAAATGAATCACCGACCCTTTTAAGAGTTGCTCCAAAACAAAAGCGGTTTTCTCAGCGACGGTTTGTTCGCTAACCTCACTCAATAGGATTGACGTCGCCAGTGTTAACCTTCCTCAACTTTTGCTTCTTTTTCCCTGAAGAAAGAATGATACTTTCTGTGCAAGGCCATTGTGATGAGGAATGAAGCAATGGTTAAGAATATGCCAATAACGATTCCGAAAACTAGTCGTTCATAGGTAAGCGTTGGTGTTATGAGGATTCGAGATGCTTCGTAGAAGATTTGTGATGACCAGGCAGCCACGACTAACATCACAATTGTGCGGAATAGTCGGCTGTCATGCTCAAAAAACCAACGAATGGCTCTTCCAGAGAGCAACACGCAGACGCCAATCACCATGAGCACAATTGACTGCGCAAGAAACTCGCCTAATATACGTGGCAGAACTCCCAGCCACTCTGATGGAAATGCTGGAGTAGGACGGCTACTGATGAAATTCGAGGCTTGGAAGCCACCCTGATACAGGCCGAGTGCGATGAGCAATAGCCCTGCCATAGCGGCAAATCCAGCAATTAGAACGGGGAAGGGTGGCGGAGAGTATTCTCTCACCCAAATATAGAAGTTGCGTGCCGCCTTGTCGAGCATAAAGCCTTTGACAATTAGAGCGCCGCCTAACACAATTAGAAAGGCTATCCAAGAATAGCCTATCCAGTTCAGCATGTATAGGAACCCCAATATAATCAGCAAAACTCCTGGCAAACCCAGTACCATGCGAGAGTATCGGGGGTTTTCAAATATCATTTTCACGTAGCGTGAGAAAAGCCACACAGTTTCTTCAATGGATTCGCTGTGTCTAACCGTGATTCTGCGAACTGATGATACGGGCACTCTTGACTGAACCAGCGGCAGGATGGCTTCGTCTGCGAATCCGTCTGTGACTAGGATGACCTCGCTGGCTGGAAAGTAGTTTAGAACCTGGGTTAATTCCGCTACCAATGTTTTGTCTGCCCCAACATCGCCTAGTTCAGAGCCCGCTATGGTTGCGATTTGGCACTCGCTTTTTGGCTCTTTCTCAGAACTACTTTCGGTGAAGCGGTCGTAGATGCGCACAGCCTCGAAGATGGCGTTTGCATCAGGCTCTTCTGGGTCTTTGAGGGCAAGATTAACGGCGGCGTTAATGTTTTCTTCTCTTCCAATTAATGGTGTTTTTAGTCCCGCCTTGGAGCCTAGGTCGTCGTCTCGATCTATACATAGGACAAGAGTGCGCTCGGGCGCTAAGACATCTTTCTTTGCCAAGGCGGATCTGCCAGTTCTGTGGTACACACTCGCTGGCACTTTAATGTTATGAATCTGTCTTCTTTAATGTTATGTTGTCTCTTCTTCTGCGGTAAGTAGCTTAAACTCGTCCCACGTGAGTTTTTCGCCTCGTTTCATTTTTTCTCGAGCCTTTGCTGTGGCTTCTTCACGAAGCATCTGCTCCTTCTCAGAGTACTGCTGTGCTTCTTTTTCATGCAGTTGCTCTGTCAGTGACCTAATTTGCTGTTGTGTTTCGACGCATTTTTCATGGGCTTTATCTGCTTTTCGGCGAAATTCCAAGTACTTCTCTTGTGCCTTGTCTGCATCTCGTCTGAGACTCTTGATTTTGCTCAAGGTTTCGACAAGTTGCTTGTGGAATTCTTGACTCTGATTCGCAAGCTGATAGAGTTCGTTATGTTTGAGTTTGGCTTGGGTTTCAAATGCCTTTGTTTCGGCTTGCAGTTCGAGAAGCTTGTCTTTCAACTCCTGCAACTGCTTGTGAGCAAACCGTTGGGTTTCAAGCGTTTTAACCTGTTCGACGAGCGGCTTTTCCTCTTGAATCGAGAGCGATGAGGTTTGGATTTTCCATTCGAGGTTTTGAATTCGCTTCTCCAAATCGTCAAGTCTAGCTTGTGGCTTTCGTTCAGAGAGTGGTTTCATTTTCTCTCTGAGTTTCACGATTTGTTCGTGTTTTTCTTTTCGTTGGGCTTTCGCGTTCTCTCGTGCTGTCTTCAGGATTTGTACTTGGAGGTTTGTTTCGTCTCGCTTTTCTCTTAGGCTCTTGACTTCGATCTGTAGCTGCTTTATCTGCCCCTGGTATTCGTTTCTTTTTTCAGCCCATTTTTTCGCTTCTTGGTTCAGTTGATCTCTTTCTTGTCTGGTTTGGGTGAGGTGTTGTTTTGATTCGTCTATTTCTCGCAGGATTGAATCAGGTGCTTTGGCTTCACTCGAAGATGATTCGGGCATCGACAGTTTTGGCTCCCTTGTCGTAGACAATTATAGGGTTGAGGTCAAGTTCTTTGATTTCCATGTGATCCATGATTAGACGTGATGTGTTCATCAGGATTTTCACTATTGCGTCAACATCGGCTGGCGGCTGGCCTCTATAACCTTTGAGGATTGGGTAACCCTTGACCTCAGTTATCATTTCTCGGGCGTCTGTTTCAGTGATGGGGGCGATGCGGAAGGTAACGTCCTTCAGGACTTCAACGAAGATTCCGCCTAACCCGAACATTAACGCGGGTCCAAACTGGGGGTCTTTGATAGAGCCCACGATGACTTCTGTTGATGAGGGTGCCATCTCTTGTACGAGAACACCGGCGATCTTGGCGTCGGGTTTGTGGCGTTTCACGTTTTCTAGAATCTTGTTGTAGGCGTCTTTGACCTCGGCTGCGCTTTTGAGGTTGAGTATGACTCCGCCTAGATCCCATTTGTGGAGGATGTCTGGTGAAACGATCTTCAGCACAGTTGGGTAGCCGATTTGATCGGCGAATTTGACTGCTTCATCCTGTGTGAGCGCAACTTTGAAACGTGTCACAGGTATGCCGTATTCCATGCATACGATTTTGGCTTCGGGTTCAAGCAGATAGTTTCTGCTTTCCTTTCGTGCTTGGGCGAACATGTCTGAGGACTTTTTCATGTTGCTGCTCACCAACTGTGTGGAGATGTGTTTGGTGTGGATAGACTCTGTGGGGCTATGTTTTAAATTATGTGGTAATGCAGAGGGGTTGCGTTCTGTGTGGGTGATTTATTTTTCTGAGGAAGGTTGCCAACTGCGTTTAGCGCCTTCCTCTACTTTTTAGGGCTACGGATGAAGACGGTGAGACTTGATGGCTTGATGTTCGTTTATGTCCGCTTTACTAATGTTATCGATTTTGTTGGGCATGTGGTTGCGCATAAGCCGCAGCCGAAGCACTTGGTTGGGTTGAAAATGAGTTTCAGTTCGGAGTCGAGTTGTCTTGCTTTGAATTGGCAGCGTTGGACGCATGTGCCACAATTGTTGCATGATTCGTGGTTTTGTTGGGCTATGTACTCTGATGCTACAACTGCGTCGGGCATGCCGAATCTGACTAATGCGCTTAATGAATGGCAGCAGCATGAGCAGCAGCTGCAGACTACTTCAGGTTTCTCCTTTCCCTCGAATGTGAAAGCCATGTGCACCAAGCTGGCGCGGTGTGAACGCTGGAGTACAACGAGCGCTTGAGCCAACGAGATTCTTCTTGCGCCACGCTTTACGGAGTCGCGTGCTCTGTCGTCGAGGCTGATGCACACGTCGAAGGGCGCGCTGCACTTGTGCCATTTTGCGCGGCATCCACAGTCTTCAAGAGATATGATCTCTGCATCTCTGAGAAGGTTCTCGATTGTTGAAAGGTCAAGTACCGTCTGCTGGCCATGAATGGTGATATTCACTGGAACGGTGACCGCAGTCATTTTCTCAACGTACTCTTTCTGTAGTTCTTGGCGCGTCCAATCGGTTTTGTCTTCTTTCATGAAGGTGAGCTCCCTGCATAGTTGAGAATCTGTGAAGATGCCGCCTCAATATTTAAGGTAATAGGATTACGATGACGGTTTGCTTTCTCTGAAGAGCAGAATGACCCCAGCTAGTGACAACGCTATGCCAAGTATTTGAAGGGTGTGAAAACCCTCACCTATGATGATCGCGGATAGCACTGCTGCTGACAGCGGTTCCATTACTGAAAGGATGCTTCCTTTAGCCTTGATGTACTTCAATGCGTAGCTGTAAAGTAGATAAGCTAGTAATGAAGGTATCCAGGCGATTGTGAAGATAAGCAGCCACAGTTGTATGGGAAAGCCTGCAATGCTGGAATATGATACTAGTATTATTGGTGACAGTGTTACGGCTCCTATACCGTCGCCGTAGAGAATCAAGGTCAAAGTGGCATATCTGCTTCTAAGGTTTCTTGCCATCATGAAGTACAGCACGAAGAAAAGGCTGGAAAGTAGCCCAAGAATGATTCCTGCAAGGTTTGCATTCAAGGCGGATGAGTCGTAAATTCTTACGACAAGCGCAACTCCTGAGAATGTTAAGACGATTGCGAAAATCGTTTCAAGGGTGAGCTTCTCTTTTAGGAAAAGGGAAGCTAGAAGCGTCACGAAAACTGGGTACGTGTAGAAGAGTATGGCTGCGATTGTTGCTGTTGAAAGACTGACTGCATAGAAGTACGTAACTCTTTGGAATGCTACTGCAAACACGCCGAAAATTACTAAGTAGGGCAGATCGTGTCTGTTAACTTTGAATGAGCTTCGTTTGAATATCGCTAGAGCAAGGAGCAGTGTTGAAAAGCTGATGACAAGTCTCAAGGCGATCAAGGTCTCAGGTAGAATTCCATACTCGTAAGAAAGTTTTGCGAAAATTCCCATCGTCCCCCATAGGACTGACGCTGTAATGATCAAGAAGTAGCCTCGTATTTCCTGCTTAGATTCTTCTTTGAAGCGAAGGCCATGCGCCAAATAAGACTCCTGCCTCAGAGTATCTTCCGATTTTGAAACAGTATGCCAAGGGTCTGAGTATAAGCTCATTTCGTTTGTGGTCGGGCGGGCAGGATTCGAACCTGCGACACACCGGTTTCTGCTGCCGGCGCCTAATTCTTGTGTGCTTGATAGGCTGGGTGACCCTGCTACCCTAATGGTAGAGGTCTACAGCGTCTCCGCCGCCATGAGGATGGTGGCTCGGAAGCTCTACCAAGCTGAGCTACCGCCCGTAGCCGACCGAAAGTTAACAGTCGAGACTATTGATTTATGCGTTTCGTTATTTTTCCTCGTTAATCGCATCTATAAGGTGCCATGGAAACATCTTATTTAAATATGAACTATCATCAGAAGTAGCCTTTATGTCACTTGAGAAAGTTTTCAGGTACATCGACGCAAACTCGCAGGCATTCATCAACGACCTTGTCAAGCTTGTCAAGCAACCAAGCGTGTCAGCTAGAGGAGAAGGAGTACAAGAGTGCGCCGAGCTTGTTGCCAAGATGCTGAAAGAGGTAAGAGCTGTCACGAAGATCTTACCCGAAAGGGACGGAAACCCAGTTGTTTATGGAGAGATCAAATCTAAGACTGCAGAGAAAACCCTGTTGTTCTACGATCATTATGACGTTCAGCCGCCAGAACCGTTGGGAGAATGGAAGTCTGGTCCTTTCAGCGGCGAGATTCGTGATGGAAGAGTCTACGGTAGAGGCGCTTCGGACAACAAGGGCAACTTTGTGTCGCGACTAAAAGCTGTTGAGGCGTTTCTGAAAACCCAAGGTGACGTTCCAGTTAACGTCAAATTCGTGGTTGAGGGAGAGGAGGAGATTGGCAGTCCACACTTAGAACCCGTGATTCGAGAAAATAAGCGCCTGCTCTCGGCTGACGCTGCCATTTGGGAGTTCGGTGGAACTGATCGCCATGGACGCCCCGCGGTTTATCTGGGGCTTAAGGGAGTTTTGTCAGTTGAGTTGCAGTGCCAGGCGGCAGTCAAAGACGTGCACTCGGCCAATGCTCCGCTTGTTCCGAGCCCTGTTTGGCGTCTCGTCTGGGCGTTGAACACGCTCAAAAACGAGAAAGAAGAAATCCTGATTGGGGGCTTTTATGACAGCGTCGAACGACCGTCAAAAGAGGAAATAGAATGCTTAAAGGACATACCGCTTGAGGAGGAAGAAGAGAAAAAAGAGTTGGGGCTGAAGGTTTTCCTCCACAACCTGTCAGGAGTCGAGGCGTTAAGAGCGCTACTATACCGGCCAACGTGCACAATAAACGGAGTCCTATCTGGATATACAGGTGCTGGCTCAAAGACAGTCCTGCCGAACAAGGCTATGGCAAAACTTGATTTCCGCTTGGTTGCACATCAGACGCCTGAGGAAATCGTTGAAAAACTGAGAAAGCACTTGAAGAGGCACGGCTTCGGAGACGTCAAAGTGATCATGCACGGCTCGACAGAACCGACAAAAACGCCAATCACAGATAACTTCGTGAAGACGGTGGTGAAGACCGCTGAGAAAGCTTACGGTCAGAAGGCAGTTGTTTACCCAACGAGTGCTGGTTCAGGGCCTATGCATCTGTTTCGAAACCTGCTGGGTTATCCTGTTGTTTCAGTAGGGTGTAGCCACTCGGAGGCAAACGGGCACGCTCCGAACGAAAACCTCCGAATAAACAGCTTTATCAAGGGCACGAAATTCATGGCTATGATCATGCAAAACTTCGGCGCTTCCTAGTGAGGTTGTGTGCGGAAGACGGAAGATAGACGATAACGTATGCATTTAGTTTTGCTGTCATTCTAAAGCAGAAAACGCTTAAATGAGAACGTGAAACCGAAGATAGTAGGCGGGCCCGTAGCTCAGCACGGTTAGAGCGACAGGCTCATAACCTGTTGGTCCCCGGTTCAAATCCGGGCGGGCCCACTTGCCTAATGATACTTAAATATCTCATTCTGACCTATTCTCTATTTTTGGAGTTTAGCCGCGCCAATGTTGGCTGTTAAGTTGATGGGTGTTTCTAAACGGTACAGTGATGTGACAGCGGTAGACTACCTTGACCTGGATATAAAACAGGGTGAAATATTAGGGCTTCTGGGTCCAAATGGCTCGGGCAAGTCAACCACTATAAAAATGATCTTAGCTCTGGTTAAGCCTGACTCTGGCTTTGTAAACGCTTTTGGCATCAACGTTGAAGATGACCCTGTTGCAGTGAAGAGGAAGATCGGTTATGCCCCTGAATCACCGCGGCTATACGGGTTCCTCTGCTGTAAGTGGCATACTCACGGTTCCTTCAATGCAGGTAATCATAATAGGATTCATTGAGGCTGTTTTTCTGGTATTCTCACTTGCATGGTCTCTCTCACTTTCGGGATCAAAGGAGCCGATTTCCGAGAGCTTCCGCCTAGACCTAGAATTGTAAGACCAATCTGAGGTCTCATCAACATGGTCGTTTGCGTCGCCACAGGCTTGGCTATAATCTCTCCGCTAATTCCATATGGTTTAAGGCTCATATTCCAATCCATAGATCTGGGGCTTTCGTTGTTTTCAAGCTTGCCAGAATATTACCCATATCTGGCACCGCTTGCAAGCGGCATAATTGCGGTCGTGATAACATATGGATTTTACAGAATCGCGGTGAACAGTGCTGAAGAACTTCTGCTTAAGGCAGTTGGGGTTGAAGGTTGAAGTTGGTGCCAAAGCTTATTTTTTGTGCTATGGAATAAATGGACAAGAAGGGATATCTGAATGGAGCTAGCCATAGAAACCGCTGGATTGACAAAGCGTTACGGTTCATTAACGGCGGTGGACAAGCTTGACCTAAAGGTTGAACAGAATACGATTCACGGTTTTTTGGGTCCCAATGGTGCAGGAAAAACCACGACCATCAAGATACTGGCCGGATTGCTGAAACCCGACGGTGGAAAAGTGACAGTTCTAGGTCAAGAACTTGGCTGGGACAGACCTGACGTTAGGTTGAGAGTAGGCTACATGGCTGAACTCCCAAAGCTTCCTAAACATCTGAGGGGAACGGAACTCTTAGACATATACGGCAGAATGTGCAGCATGACCAAAGAAGAACGCAAAAAACAGATACCTGAACTCCTCGACATGGTTGGTCTAAAGGAACGAGGGAACGATCTCATCGGCACGTACAGCAAGGGTATGCAACAGCGCTTAGGCATGGCACAGGCGCTTTTAAATGAGCCCAAATTGGTCATCCTGGATGAGCCGAGCCTTGGTTTGGACCCGGTGGGAATGGTTGACGTTCGGGAGATGATGAAGAGAATCTCGAAGGAAGGCGTCACCGTCTTTCTTTCGTCGCACCTTTTGCATGAGGTTCAGGAGGTTTGTACGCACCTTACGATAATCAACAAGGGAGTTGAGTTAGCCTCGGGTACACTTAAGGAGATCTCGGCGAAAGTCAGTGGACCCGTGATAATAGAAGCTGAGGTAGATAAAATTTCAAAGGCTGTTGTTGAAAAAGTGAAAGACCTACCTTTCGTAACAGGTGTTTCCGAAGACGGGAAAAAGCTCATGGTCGAGTTGAAGACTCGCGACGATGTCAGATCTCAGGTCTCTCAGGCAATTACCGCTGGTGGAGGCATCGTCATATCAATGAACTTGAGGGGAGAAAGCCTAGAGGACGTATTTATGGATCTTCTTGCCAAACGCAAAGAAGGAAGATCATAAAATGAGGGCAAGCCACACAAGTTGGACAGCGAAGTTTCTTGCAGTGATTAGATATGAGATACTCTGGAACATCCGAAAGAAAAAGTTCCTCGCAATACTTATTGTTGCGTTCGCTCTCGCCACCTTATCTCTGGCTGGAGACCATCTCGCGAGCGCCTTCGGCGGTCCGTCTGTAAAACCGAACCCAGATTTCGTGATTAACTCCAGTGTAGGCTTAGGCGGGTTTGGGTTTTTCTTGTTTGCAATAGCAACTGCTATGAACACTATTTCAGCAGAGTTTGAAAGTGGAACCATTGTCCCGTTGTTAGCCAAACCAATATCAAGGACAACCGTGTTTTTTGGCAAACTTACTGCGGCTTTCCTAACGCTTTTGGCAACATACTGCTTTCTGATGATTTATTTGGCCATAGGTGGCTTGGTCGTGCACGGACCTCAAAATAACCTGCATCTTGTTCCGCTCTCTTTTCTCGGAGCCCTTTTTAGCACTTTAATATGGATATCAATTGTTCTGTTGCTGGGCACACTCTCTAAGAGTTCCTTAATAGCTGCTCTTGGAGCCTTAGGCATCTGGTTTGGAACAACCATAATCGGTACGATACTTGCGTTCCTTGCAGGTCAAGGATGGATTCTCACCTACATTCCTGGCTCTGGCACCACCGCCTACGCTGGTGAACCTCCATCTTTGGGCTCGGGCGCCACGATTTCAACAGGCACAGACAGTATAGGTCGAAACCTGATAAATTACATTTTGCATCCAGCATGGGAGGTCTTGTACTACAAGGTAAACTTAGGAGCAACCGATCTTGGGCAGGCGTTGGTTCCGCTGTATTCAGAGCCTTTTTCCAATGTCGTTTTGACGTCGATTGCTGTAGCGATAATCTACTTTATCGTCTTTGTTGGAATCTCATGGTACGTTTTTAGGCGTGCTCAAGTAGCTGAGTAAAGCTAAACCAGAAGCGGACAAGCTGCTGTGATAGCCGTTGCCCGCATCCGATTCTTCGATTTCATCTCTCAGGACGTTCTGAAACGGGCACGAATAGCAGGAAAAGAGGTTTTGAACAGCTCTACTTTAATCTCATAACCAGACTAGCCGTTCTTTTGCCAAGATCCATGCAAGACCTAAGATCGCCTTTTTTGGGAGCACACACAGCTGCAGCACCATAGTGTTTAGCGTGGGCTCGTCCTTGAACAATCATCCCGTGGATCAACAAAGCTTGCACTATAGATAAGAGAGTGGTCTCGGCACCTGATGCTGTTCCCCCAGAACTGGTGAAAGCAGCGCCCACTTTTCCTTCAAGTTTTCCATGAACCTTGACTGACTTGTCAATTAGCCTCTTCAGCCGAGCAGACATCAAGCCGTAATAAGTGGGCGAACCAAGAATGATTCCATCAGCTTCAACCAAGTCCCCGATTTCTGTCTCAGAAACCCTTCTAACCTGAACTTCGACTCCTTTGACTTTCTTAGCGCCTTCAGCAACAGCAAAAGCCATTTTCTCCGTATGCCTAGTTTTTGAATCATAAACGACTAGTATCTTCACCATTAGACTACACCTGTTCACCCTGTCAGACTCTAAGTGACAGTCATATCGTAGGGGGCTTTTGTCAGCCGTTCTGCTCCATCTTTCTTCACGAGCACGGTGTCTTCAATGCGGATTCCGCCATAGCCCAAAATGTAAATGCCAGGCTCGTCTGTGACCACGTTTCCAGTTTTCAAAATGTCTTTGCTGACTGCATCAAGCGCCGGCGGCTCATGCACCTCTAAACCAACGCCGTGACCTAAGCCATGTGGGAAGTTCACGCCGAACCCGTGCTTCTTTATCCATTCTCTAGCCACAGCGTCAACATGTTTGGCTTTGACGCCGTGTCGAATCGTTTGGAAGGCTTTTTCCTGTGCTTCCTTGACGATTTCGTAAATCTTTCTCTGTTTAGGCGTGGGCTTGCCAATCAGAAACGTGCGGGTCAAATCAGCAGCGTAGCCACAGCAGCGAGCGCCAATGTCAAACTGTATCAATTCGCCTCTTCTAACTCTCTTGCTCGTGCATCCGCCGTGCGGGAAGGCTGAGCGCGAGCCTGAAGCCACAATGGTGTCGAAGGTTGGAGGGGGGCCCTCTGAACCCAGCTTGCGCATGGCGTACTCCACTTCTGCCGCAACTTCGTACTCGCGTATTCCCGGCTTGAGCACTTCGGCTGCTCTTTTGGCAGCTACGTCGGTTAGCTCTGCCGCCTTTCTTATGCAGGCTATTTCAAATGTGTCTTTTACTTTGCGTAACTTCCAGACATGCTGGCCAGCGCTTGTGAGTTTTATACCACCTAGAGCTTTCCTGAGTTTGTTGTGGGCTGAGACTTCGAGAGAGCTGAACCCTATGTTTCTTAGTTTGAGTTTCCGAGCCTTGGTCGCCAATCTCTTGTCTGTGTCTTCGCCTCGTTGCAGGAGTTCCACCGTACAATTTCGCGCCATCTTTTTAGCCGCTTCATAGTTAGTGCCGTAAACGTAAAGCACGCCGTCACCTTCGTCTGGAACAAGAAGACGGTATGCGCCAAGAAAGCTGGTGAAATACAGAATGTTTGTTTCATCGGCGATCAGATATCCGTCGAGTTTGTTCTTCTCGAAAGACCTCTGCAGAAGCTGAATGCGATTCACCATAGAAGTTCATCCCACTTTTTAGAACAACTTAGACCTCACAAACTATAACTTTTGCCATGCGGTTGCCCTTGTTTTTAGGTGCGTGCTTGTTAACCACCGCTCATGAGCGACATTAAGATGATGTTGTCGCCGTCGTTCAGCCGAGTGTTCACCCCGTCTAATTGTCCCATCAGAATACCGTTCACCGTCACCACAAAGCCCATCTTCACGTCCTTCAATCCTGGTTCATAGAACTCTTTCCTGAACGGTTTGCCATACAGTCCCGCGATTTTGTTGAGAATGTCTGACAGTGAGGCGCCTTCTTCGAGTTCAAACTCGTCTTCGGCTCTTTTTATGAGGTTCTTGATGAATCCTAGATAGTGCACGTTCACTTTCATGCGTTGGCGCCTCATGT
>Ga0315307_1001042_pt1 | contig 12238 bp, 12 predicted proteins | sample TDP2_MG_FD_203079 | JGI IMG/M metagenome (GOLD analysis project Ga0315307, IMG submission 203079) | Freshwater sediment microbial communities from Lake Towuti, South Sulawesi, Indonesia - TDP2 | ecosystem: Environmental > Aquatic > Freshwater > Lake > Sediment | place: Indonesia: South Sulawesi... | reverse complement strand
TCTAGAACATGATGACATTGAGATTTTGGATATGGCGCGCGCTGATTGTTAGAGAATCGTTGCTGGCAGGTCGTTTGTTTTGGTGCGCCCAGCCCGAGGTCACTCCTCCGCGCTCATCTCACCCTTTTTCCCTGCTCCCTTAGCCTGACTAAGCTATGTCTTATGAAATCTTGAATCTTAACCTGCAGTTCTGTTAGATCCGCTGCTGGGGCGCGCACGCATCTCTCTGAAGCCGTCTTCATAGGCCCGAGTGTTCTGCTCTAGGAACCGCTTTGGCGTCGACTCAGCCAGCGCACTCTTGATCGACGCCTCGGACAAGATGGTGTCCCCGAGGGCGGCGTAGGCGCCTAGAACGACGATGTTGAGGCTGCCTGAGGCACCCACGGATTCTGCGATGCGCTTGGCATCTAGGGTGTAGACTTCCGGAGAGATCCTCCTCAGCGCTGAGATGACAGTGTCAAGGTCATGGGGCTTTTCATCCCCGAGCATGACCGGAATTGGGTGGACGAAGGCGGTGTTCACTATTGCCCTCGTCCCTTGGCTTAGGTACTCGGGGGTCCGCAGGGACTCTGAGGGTTCAAGGCTTAGGAGGACGCTGGTCCTCCCATTGGGGATTATGGGGCCGTGAACTGCTTCTCCGATCCTGACATGGCTCTGAACGGCCCCACCCCTCTGCGCCATCCCGAGGGTCTCTCCAACCCTGACGTTGAAGCCCTGAGCGAGCGCGGCCTGGGAGAGGATTCTGGCGAGGGTGACGCCGCCTTGGCCGCCGACTGAGGCTATTAGTATGTTGTACTCGTCGACCATCTCATTTGCCTCCTTGGGTGATCGCGTCGGTGGGGCAGACTTGGGCGCAGAGGCCGCAGCCCGCGCATGCCGCCTCGTCGATCTCCATCTTTTCATCCTCGACCGACATCGCTGGGCAGCTCAGGGTTCTCAGGCAAAGGAGGCAGCCGGTGCATCCCTCTCTGTCGACGCCATAGGGAGCCCCGAGGGCGCCACGTCGTCTGGCGACGAGGGAGCAGTCTCTCCTGAGGATCACTGCTGAGGGGCCTTCGGTTTCTAGAGCTTCCTTGAAGGCCTCCTTGGAGGCTTGGAGGTCGTATGGGTCGACGACGTGCACGCGACTGATTCCGGCGGCGGCGAGAATGTCCTCGGCCTTTATTTTCTTCGCTTCCTTGCCGGTCTCTGCGTATCCGGTGGATGGGGAGGGCTGATGGCCGGTCATCGCGGTGATGCCGTTGTCGAGGACGGCGATGACTACGGGTGTCCCACGCCAGGCAACGTTTATGGAGGGCGGGATTCCTGCGTGGAAGAAGGTGGAGTCGCCTATTGCGGCGACTACCGGGGTTTTGACGCCCGAGTACTTGAGGCCGATAGCGTTTCCTATCGAGGCGCCCATACTTACCTCGGTCCAGCAGCTGCTCCAGGGAGGATACATGCCGAGGATGGTGCAGCCGATGTCTCCGGTGACAATGATGTCGCTCTTGCCGTATCCGAGCTCCTTGGCGGCTTGGGTGAGGGCGGTGTACGTCCCTCTGTGGGGGCAGCCTGCGCAGAAGGAGAGGCTCCTAGTGGGGGCGAGCTTCCGCGCCTCGTTCTGCCTGGCCTCCAGCTCATGGTCGGGTTGGCTGAGGGGTCTGCCGATGAGTCTGCTCACGGCATTCTCGACGAGCTGGTAGTTGTACTCTCCGACTCTGGGGAGGGTTCCGTCCATCTTGCCTATGATGGCTACGCTCCTTCCGAAGTCGTGTGTGAGCGCTCTTACGCGGTGCTCGAGGAAGGGCTCGAGCTCCTCTAGGACGAGGACCTTGTCAACGCTCTCTATGAGGCGTTGGATTAGGTTGAGGGGGAGGGGATTGGTGAACCCTATGAGGAAGGTGGAGATTTCGAGGCTGTGGGTTTCGAGGATGTCTTGGAGGTAGCTCCATGAGATGCCTGATGCGATGACGCCGAGTTTCGCGCCGGGTCTGAGGTTGAGGATGTTGAGTTGTGACGTCTCCGCCTCGGACTCTATGGCTTTGACCCGTTCGTTGAGGACGCGGTGCTGCTGCTTCACCCAGGCGGCGGAGGCGCGGGTGAACCTGCTAACGTCTCTGGTGAGGGGGGTCTTCTTTTCAGGCGCCTTGACCTTGCCGTATCTGACGGGAGCCCTGCCGTGGGCGACTCTCGTGGTGGAGCGGACGAGGATGGGGATCTTGTACTTTTCTGAGAGGTCGAAGGCGGCCACTACTGCGTCTTTCGACGTCTGAGGGTCGGAGACATCGATCATAGGGAGCATCGTGACTTGAGTGTATAACCTGCTGTCCGTCTCCTCCATTCCTGCGTGAGCTCCAGGGTCATCGGCTACGTAGACTACGAGCCCACCTACCACATCGCCATAGGCGACGGAGGCTAGGGAGTCTAGTGCGACGTTGAGTCCGGCGCTCTTCATCGTCACTAGACACCTGTCTCCGCCGTAGGAGATGCCGGTGGCTATGTCGAAGGCGACCTTCTCGTTGACCGCCCACTCTACCCTCATGCCACGCTCTTCGGCCAGCTTGGAGAGGGTTTCCAAGGCCTCTGTCGAGGGGGTGCCTGGGTATCCTATCGCGAATTGCACCCCGGACTCGATCGTACCTCTGGCCACGGCCTCATTGCCCATGATGAGATGAAGTGAACCAACTTCATCCATCGTTTAACCTCGGATTATTGCTGGGTGTCCCCGAGAAAAAGCCTAGCGCCTAATAGGCCTGAATGGGGAAGCCCGCGTACGGTATGGAAACTGCCTAACTGAGGAAAGGAAAAGAGATTCTAGGGTGTACTTCATGGCGCGCTACCTGCGCCACTTCTGATGAGCTTTGAGAGCATCGGAGCTAAGGAAGTGGAGAACGAGCTCCCAGTTCTCTGTCGGCTACCAGAACGTAACGGGGTTCATAAGCTGCTCTTCGTTCTCGGCCTCGACTATCCTGAAGCCCTGGTCTCTGCCTGTAGGACACGACTCGGCCAGCGCGCGTAATCGAAGTTTGATAAGAGCGGCCTTTAACCGAGCGCCTAGAGGAGAGCGTTCTTTGATCGCAACGAATCTGCAGAAAAAGAGAGGTAGGAGCTGGGTATTTCCTAATGTGGCCCTGTGAAGAATTCAATGGCAGCATGGGTCAGCTTGCTGTAGTCTCTCTTGTATATCTTTGACCAGAGTGTGAGCATTTCCTCTTGCTTCGCCATGTTTGGGATTTTTTGAAAATAGGTCCAGTTCCATCTTGCGCTTAGCGACGTGAAACGTCCTAGGTATTCTACGCCTTTTACCTTTTCAGCGCATGTTTTCATTGATTTGTCAAGTTCTTTGAGTTCGGCTTCGGTTCCCCTGAAATCCACCCAAACCAGACACATCATTTTGCTCTTCCCCTCTTCCATCTTCTTTATTGGTACTTGTATAGCTCCCCACCTCGGAGCTGAGACTCCGCTAAAGTGGTCATTTATACGTGGTGGCAGAGCCTTGGGGCATGAGAATCTTCATTTTATTTGACATTTTGCATGTTCTATCATAAATTTGAGAAAGTTCCAAAAAATGCGCAAGTTTGCTTCTGTGCTAGATTTTCCAAGAAAAAGATCTGCAGTTGCTCAGGAAAGCCCTCAAAAGAGCTACTCCCACCCAATATGTGAAGTATAGAAAAAATCGGTGGATTAATGAAACGTTTAACTGCTCGGTCACGGCAACGTCTTGATTATCTCGGCCTCTTTAGCCGCTGGAATAGCAGACATTATCTCCATTCTGACAGCTCCCACGCCCTCGACAATGAGCCTGGTCTTCGTCATCGCCTCGTCGTTCGGAGCTTCGACCTTGGCAACGAAATCGTACTGTCCAATAGTATAGAGGAATTCCTTGATCTCTCCACCGACCGACTTCATCACTTTTCCGGCTGCCTCCAGCCGCTTCGGTGAGTCCTTCATGTTTTCTTTTCCCTTATCTGTGTACTTGCCGAGAACTACGTACAATGGCATTACGGCATCACTTCTTTTCTTCTTGGTACTTGTATAGCTCCCCACCTCGGAGCTAGGCTCCGCCAGAGATCGAGACTTTCCGCCTCACTGGCGGGGCTGGGCGGTTTCGTAGATCAGTTCCCGTATAAAATGGTTTGTGTTGCACACAAACGTCTTAGTTTCGTCTCTGTTCTAATGGACCGGTATAGCATGACAACATCAGAGAACACTAAGATTCACTGAGCTGAGAAAAAAGGAGTTACGTGGATATTTGCTGAGCTTTCCTACCTGAATCAGAGATGTGTTTCTCTTTCTATTTCTCTTGCCTCTCCAACAAAGTGATCAAAGTCCTGTCTTCGGCTTCGATGACCCATGTCGTGAGTGTGCACCAACGGCGGTAGGGGTCAGTGAGCTTGCGGCATCAGCGCCAGATTTCCTCGGGTGGAGCGATGGCGGCTGGTGGTAGACTCGCATTGAGTGACGAGATCTCAAAGGCAAGAGATGGAGTGACCTCAGTGAATCTGTGCCTGAGATCTATCCGTGCCCAATCGTATGGCGGAATCATTATGTGCCAATAGACGTGCATTTCCCAGTCCTTTGAGAAGAACAGGTAGTGCGAGACGACCAGCCATCTTGGACTTACGACGGTTCCACTCCACTGGGTTTCACTCGTTATGGCAAGTTCGGGATGGTTGACTTCAAGCCACTGAATGAAGGTTTCGCGTATCTGTCTGGCGTATTCGCCCAGGCTGTCTTCTCCCTCCACGACCGTGAAGGTGACCTTCTGGGAGTGCTTCAGATCGGCTCTCTCCGCGTATATGGTCACAGTGACGTTGTTGCCTACAGATGTCACACCGGGTATGATAGTGACCTCTGCAATTTGTCCGGGAGATATTGCTTCAGGCTCTACCGCAATTGCCGAGTTGGGGGCCGTTGCAGAGATCCTCACAGCCTGTGTACTCTGGCTTGAGCCCTCGTTCTCCACCATTACAAGAAATATAACGTGTTGCCCTGCTATGGCGTCTCCTTTCAGGCTTTCTGGAGTCACTCTTAATGTAAAGGGCGAGGCCTCTGGTCTTGTATATAGGTAGATGGAGAATGCGACGACGGCGACCAGTACAATTGAGATGAATGATATTAGTTCAGTCTTTCTCAACTCTTCTCACCTTGCCACGATGACGATGGATCTGCGCTATGCAGTCTCGGTTTCGTCATTCACGTGGTTTCAGAGTAGCCCTAGGATACTCGAGAGCAGATTAAGGACTTGCGGTTTGGGGCTTGGCTTAAATTCTGAGGCACATTGTTAGATTCACTCTCGGCATTGTGGCTCGGAGTGTCTGGTTCAGTCCGCCGACCCCTCCGAGTCCAGCTGAGAAAGGTGAGTTGACATATTCGGTGAGTTCAGGAAACTCTGCCAAAGGAACCTCGTCTGTTAGGCGCTGGATGAGGACGATTCGCTATCTCATCGAGCTTGCCCAGGCCGACGAAATTGCCAGACGATACTTTGTTATGAACGCCTTCGACGGAGCCCTAACCATACTGGGCGTCATAATAGGTGCTTTCGTTGGCGGCGCGGTCGAGCCCAAGGTAATTATAAGCGCGGGGGTAGGCGCCAGCCTCGCAATGGGGTTGTCAGGAGGTATAGGGGCCTACGTAGCGGAACGAGCGGAGAGGGGCAGAGCTTTGAAGGAGTTGGAGGCCCACATGTTTACAGATCTCCAGAACACCGTCATCGGTAAGGCCTCTAGGGCCGCGGCCTATTGGGTCGCATTCGTGGACGGCATCTCCCCGGCCGTAGCCGCTGTGATCCCACTCTTTCCGGTGATATTCGCACAGCTGAGACTTATTCCAGTCGGCACAGCGATGTTAGCGGCTGTCGTCCTTAATCTGGCAACCCTCTTTGCGCTGGGAGTCTTCCTTGGGAGGATGTCGAAGGAGAACATCTGGCTTCATGGTATGATAATGACGGGAGCAGGGGCTTTAGTGGCTACCTTGCTGTTCGTCTTCCTCAGGGCGTAGCCTTGGAGGCTGCTGTGGAGCGTAAGGTCGCTCCTAAGGCTTATATGCCCTGGTCCTCCAGTGTGCAAGACATGGCATCAGCCCATATCAGGCGTCTGTTGATTGATGCGCTGAAGCCGCGTGATGCCCCGATCATCGACCTCTCGGAGACGATCTGCTCCGTGGAAGGTGTGGAGCAGTGTGATATCGTCGTATCTGAGGTCGACGTTAGGACGGAGACGGTTAAGCTGACGATTCAGGGGCCAAATATCAACTTCGGCGAAGTCACGAAGGTCTTGGAAGACAAAGGGGTCGCGATCCGCGGCGTGGATGAGATTAGCGTAACGAAGGCCAAGGCGCCGCCGAAGGTTCTCCCAAAGTAGAGTTTGGACTTGGGTTCAACGTGAGGGGTGTCTCTTCGCGGAGTGATCGCTGGGAGATTGGAGGCTGCTCAGCTTCCGAAGTGTTCTGGTCGACTCGTAGCCCTCCCATCCAGACTTGGCGGTTGAGGGATTTGACACTCTTTCATGAGTTTTGTCAATTCGGAGTCTTCTCGCAGGGCCTTGCACCTCCTATCTAGTCTCCGCGTGACGAGTATTCGGTCATATGCGTTCAAGTCTCCTCAGAAGGTTCCTCTTGGCGGGTTAGACTGAGGAAGAGCGTGCGGATCTAGTGGAACTTCTTGCGATGGGCTCTCTGGTAGTTGAGGGTTGCTCACCAGAACTCGCGGTGCTTTCTGCTGTTTTCTTCTGGGACGCGCCACTCAGCGTTGTCGCAGAGCATCCATTTGTCTCCTCATTTGATACTTGTATGTCTTCCAGTTTCGGAGCCAAGCGCTATATGAGGTTGGTGAGACATGCAGATGCGTTGGCGCGTGCTGGATGATATTGAGAATGCTTGGAGGAGAGGCGGGTTGAGGTATCTTGTGACGGGTGGAACCGGCTTCATCGGGTCGCATCTTGCGCGGAGGCTGACGGATGAGGGGGAAGAGGTGTCTGTCGTTGATACTAATCCGGAGTTCAGGATTGGAGATGGTTTGGAGAGGGTGAGGGTCTACAAGGGCGATGTCTCTGATGCTACGCAGTTGATTGGGATCGCGAAGAAGGAACAGGTAGATCAGATTGTTCATTTGGCCTATCTGCTGATTCCTGAGTCGAGGGAAAGTCCGGTTAGAGCGGTTCGGGTGAACTGTGAGGGGACGAACAACGTCTTCGAGGCCACGAGACTTCTGGATTTGAGGCGCGTGGTCTGGGCCAGCTCGATCGTCGTCTATGGTTCGGCGGAGGAGTATGGCGGCAGAGTTGTGGATGAGGGTGATCGGTTGAATCCTTCCACAATTTATGGGGCTTGTAAGGAGTTCAATGAGAGGATGGCTCTCCACTATCATCAGACCTACGGGCTTGACAGTATTGGGTTGAGGTTCACCGTGGTTTATGGGCCGGGCAGGGCAAGGGGCGCGTCTGCCTTTGCGAGCGATCTAATCGAGAGGCCCGCCCTTGGGTTGAAGGCGGTTGTTCCGTATTCGGATTCGCTCGTGGATTGGATGTATGTGGGTGATGCAGTTGAGGCGATTCTGCTCTCATCCAAGGTGAAGTCGACGGAGAGCAAGGTCTTCAACACGGCTGGAGAGACGCACACGATTAGGGAGGCGGCTGGGTTTGTGCGTGAGCTTGTTCCTGATGCCGAGATCGACCTGCAGCCGGGGGACCTTGGGTGGCAGATGCGGATCAACATAGATCGTGCGAGGAGGGAGCTCGGCTACTCTCCCAGATTCGGCCTTAAGGCTGGGATGCGGGAGCACATGAAATTCATACGAGCTAGGAGGGGCCTTCCTCCGATGTGAGATGCCTGAAAAAAGACTGGGATTGTCGAGTGGCGTGTGAGAGGTGGAGTGAGCGAGGTTGACTGAATGTTCAGGCAGAAGAGAGTTGTCAGAAGGGAGGTCTGAAGACGCCAGCGGCATAAGCAGGGGCTGGGACGAGCATGCCAAGAGCTATGATGAGTGGTATCAGACCTTTGAGGGCTCTGTTGAGCACTATGTGGACTGGGAGCTACTGAAGGGGTATCTCCCCCGGGACAGGGATGGGAGGATCTTGGACGCTGCTGGCGGTACTGGTAGGATAGCGCTTCCTTTGGCGAAGATGGGCTACTCGGTCACCCTGTGTGATATCTCTCCCGGGATGTTGGAGGTGGCGAGGGAGAAGCTGCTGAGGGAAGGCGTCTCGGACAGGGTGGAGGTTGTGGAGTGCGATGTTCGTGGTCTCCGTTTTGCAGATGAGAGCTTCGATCTTGTCCTCTGCTGGGATGGGATGGTCGAGGCTGCGAAGGACCTTGTGCGCGTGACGAAGAAGGGTGGGAGGATCTCGATGTTCTTGATGAGCAGGTTTGGTGCTGCTATCGGTGGATTTCATGAAGATCCTGAGTCTTCTCTCGCCTTGCTTCGATCAGAGTTGGACTATGTCTACGATGAGGAGGCAAGATACAGGGCCATTACCGTGGAGGAGGCCCGAGAGCTCTTCGAGAGGGAGGGAGTCAGGGTTATCGAGGTCCACGCCGTCTGCGGATTGTTGAGGCTGCTCTCTATTCCAAAGGAGGTCAGGGAATCCCGCACTTGGGATGATGCGTTGTTCAGGCGGGTGGCTGAGATGCTGCTGAGGCTGAGCCGGGAGCCTTCGGTCAAGGGATTATCAAGACACTTGGTTTTATATGGAGAAAGGATTTAGTCGAAAATGGGTTCGCGGCAATTCGAATAGGGTTGAGGTTCCGTAGCAATTGGCAACAGGCCGCTTCAAGATCAATCTAGGCGAGAAGTTGATCGTCATAGGCGATGTCGAGAAGGGCATTGGCTTGTCAAGGCGGCTGCGACGGAGGATCTGGCGCTCATGATCTTGGGAGTCTTGGGCGAGACTCTGTGAGTAGGAATGCGAGGAAAGCGACACCTTGGATGATGCTCCGAGGCCGTTCTATGGATACTATGCCCTGCCTATCTTTGCACTTCTGTCGGCTATCAGCATCGTGGTCGGCACATTTGTGGCCGTGATGTGGCATTTGGCTCTGGGATTGCTGATTGTTGGTTTCGGGTGTTGTGTGACTGCGACTTACATCATCTCTATACTACTTGCCGGACAGACTCGCCCATCGACTCTGCCGTCAAGTGTAGCAGATATGCTTGAACTCAGGGGAGATGAGAGGGTGCTGGATGTCGGCTGCGGACTGGGCAAGATGAGTGTTGCAGTGGCCAAGCTTCTGCGTGGGGGGAAGGTGATCGGAGTCGACATTTGGGACAAGGTCGAGATCCCAGGCAATTCGCCGGAGCGTGCCTTCGCGAACGCGAGGTTAGAGCGTGTGCAGGACAGGGTGGATTTCCGAAATGGCAATGTTCTGGAGCTGCCTTTTTCGGACAGCTCGTTCGACCTCGTGACGGCCAGCAGCGTAATGAACAATCTGCATGCGGATGCAGAGAAGCTGAGAGCTTTCAACGAGGTCTTGAGGGTATTGCGGCCTGGGGGCCGATTCCTGCTGTGGGAACCTCTGCGGGATCTCCGGGGAGTGCTCACCTTTGGTCCTCTCGGCATTTTGATCTTATCGCCCCGACAGAAATGGACAGACCTGCTGAGTAAGACCGGTTTCACAGACTTGCGATACGCGTATGCGCGGGGAATGGGTGCTTTTCTCGTTCACAAACCTTCGTAGGTGTAGCGCCTCGTTCCCCATCTACTGCTCTGTCTCGAAGCGGAGCAAGCGCACGGCGCATTCGTAAACTCGGAAAGCCGCGCTTGCCTCTCTTTGCTGGAGCACTACTACCTTTCCCTCCATCGTTCTCCATAGTGGTGCTCCCCCATCCCTACTTGGAATAGCTGCAGCTCTGGAAGTGAATACGGCCGCTCTTCGATGGCGCTATTGCAGCAGCATGCCATCCTCAACGTATTTTCTGTCATCTATGCAGATGGTTGGCTTGAGGGAGATGGTGTCGATGTGTAGTTTCGCGACTGTGCCTAGGTTATGTGGGTTCATGAAACGACCACCCGAATCGCCCCAGGCCGTGTGTACAGTCCCCTCCGACATCTTGACCTCAAGGTATCGAATTAAGCCTTAAGAAGCCATGCTGTTTACAAGTGCCATTGCAAGGCGGGTGCGTATTCATGGTTGGCACAGTCTTAAGTTTCCATCGTCCCTCTTTGGAAGACTTCAGGGAGGCATCGAGAAGGATCGCTGGAGTCGGCCAGCGGACACCTCTGATCCCGTTGAGGTGGTACAAGGAGAACCCCGATATTCTGCTCAAGCCGGAGGTCCTTCAGCCGATAGGAAGCTACAAGATCAGGGGAGTCTACAACTGGACAGCTTGCTTGGACCCTGAGGAGAGGGCCCGTGGTATATCCACACTCAGTGCAGGGAACATGGCTCAGGCGGTCGCTTATGTGGGGAATCTCTTCGGGGTTCCCGCCAGGGCGCTGATCTTGGATACCGCGCCGAAGTCGAAGATCGACGCGGTCAAGAGATATGGAGCAGAGGTCATCATTATGTCTTGGAATGACGCACTTACCTACGTCGAAAATCCACCGAGCGACCGCTGCTTCATTCACCCGTTGGCTGAGTTTGGGCTCATTGATGGGCATGGGACCATCGGATTGGAGATTATGGAGGACGCTCCTGATACGGAGACCATCTACGTTCCCCTGGGAGCAGGCTTCCTAGGGGCTGGTGTCGCTCTCGCGGCGAAGGCGCTCAAGCCATCCGTCCGAGTTGTTGGTGTGAATTCCGAAAGCTCGCCCCACTTCTACGAGAGCCTGAAGAAGGGCAGGGTCGTTGATGTGGAGCACAAGCCGACGCTCGCCGACGGCATATCGGCAATGGCAACGGAAGACACGCTCCAGTTGATCAAGGAGACAATCGATGAAGTCGTTCTCGTCTCTGAAGAGAAGATAAGCGAGGCGATACGAATCCTAGCCCTTGAGAACAAGCTCGTTGTTGAAGGCGCAGGCGCTATCAGCCTCGCCGCAGCCCTCGCGACCCCCAAAGAAGAGAGAGGGAAGACAGCATGCATCCTCTCGGGGGGAAGCATAGACGCCGAGAAGCTGGCAGAGATACTCAGGAAGACGTAGATACCAATCCGCGCGCTCATGGCTCTACTCTGATGGTGAACACGAATTGACGCAGAGATGTAATTTGACAAAGGTATAGGGCGCTCCGCCCTCCCTGCCTATTGGTGCGACCAAGCAGGAAGCCCGTCACCGTGTCCGCACCCCTTCTCCATTCACGCAAAGAGATATCTTGTAGTTTGGTGTGACTCGTTCCGGTCGTGATGAGACGTGTTCAGCGCTGCTGGAGTGAAATACCTCTGGAGGAACGGGGAGGTCATCCCGTGGGAGAAGGGGACCATCCACATCTGGGATGGGGGGTTCACCCTTCCGCCGGGCATTTTCGAGGGCATAAGAGGTTACCAGAAGTTTGATGGCAATGATGTCTACGTCTTCCGTCTGCGCCCTCACATGAAGAGGCTCTTCGCCTCCGCGAAGATCCACAGGCTGCAGATATCCCATACGGTTGAGGAGCTTGAGAAGGCCGTTACGGACGTGATTGCTGGGAACAACTTCAGGGATGATGTGTATATTCGGCCGATGGTCTGGCCGGAGAGCGGCCCGGGGCTTGGGTGGAGTGAAACGAAGGGTGAGGCTGCTGTGATGGTTGTTCCTAGCCCGAAGCCTGCTAGGTTGAAGAAGATGGAGAACGGGATCAATGTCAGGGTCAGCACTTGGAGGAGGTTGCCCGACTCTGTTATGCCTCCGAGGGCGAAGACGAATGGGAACTATGTTCAGAGCAGGTATGCGACGATGGAGGCTCTGGCAGACGGGTATGATGACGCGATCTTCATGACCTTCAACGGAAAGGTCTCGGAGGGTACGGGAGCCACGCTCGCGGTGATCAGGGATGGGGTTCTGGTGATGCCGAGCATAACCTCAGACATTCTGGAGGGCATCACGAGGGATACGATGCTGAAGGTTGTTGGCAAGGATCTTGGAATGTGCGTTGTGGAGAGGGATGTAGACCGGACCGAGCTCTACATAGCGGACGAGCTCTTCTTCTGCGGCACAGGTGCGGAGCTGACGCCCATAGTATCGGTCGACAGAGTTAAGATCGGGGATGGAAAGCCGGGACCACTGACGAAGAAGATCCAGGCATACTATTTTGATATCGTACGTGGAAAGAACGAGAAGTACAAGCAGTGGCTGACCCCAACCTACGGTAAATAGCCGAGAAAAGACCCTCTTTTTTCTGCAAT
>Ga0315307_1001040_pt1 | contig 12258 bp, 9 predicted proteins | sample TDP2_MG_FD_203079 | JGI IMG/M metagenome (GOLD analysis project Ga0315307, IMG submission 203079) | Freshwater sediment microbial communities from Lake Towuti, South Sulawesi, Indonesia - TDP2 | ecosystem: Environmental > Aquatic > Freshwater > Lake > Sediment | place: Indonesia: South Sulawesi... | reverse complement strand
CCAAGCCAAAACAAGATTGACGGATATGGCCAAACGCGGGCTTCTGTGGTCCGATCAGCAGGCAAGGAAGTCACGGTTCAGATTGGCGCCTTTCATTGTCGGAATCTACGAATCACAGCTAGAGAAAATGGACCATGAATTTGCCCATCTCTTTGAGGAGTATATGGAGGATGGCGGAGCAGCGGGGATTATGAAGCCGCAGCCTGCCTTACACCGCGTTGTCCCTGCGCAGAAGGCGGTGAAATCCGAATGGATCCTACCGTACGACGATGTTCGAGCAATCCTACTGGCCTGTAAGAGCTTCCGCCTGCGCGACTGCATCTGTCGAGTGCAGCAGGATCATGTGGGTCGCCGATGCAATTTCCCAGTTAGAAGTTGCTTAAGCCTCTCCTCGGTTGAAAGGGCTCCCAGCCCCCTTGACATCTCGCGAGAAGAGGCATTGGCGTTCCTTGATAAGGCCGAGGAGATCGGTCTGGTCCACACTGTAAGCAATGTGATGAAAGGGCTCCGCTATGTCTGCAACTGCTGCGGTTGCTGCTGTGCGATACTTCGAGGCATAACTGACTGGGGCATCGAGAGCTCAGTAGCTCAAGCCAACTACTTTGCAGTTATCGATCCTGAGGAATGCCTCGGATGTGGAACATGTGTTGAGCGATGCCAAGTACACGCTATCTCCACGAAAGACGGAGTGGCTACTGTCGATCGAAAGCGATGTATCGGCTGTGGATTATGTGTTACAGGATGCCCCAACAAGGTGCCGAAACTCCAACGAAAACCAGATTCTGAAATCGTCTCTCCTCCCGTCGACTTTGCTGCCTGGGAACGCGAGCGCATCACAAGCAGGGGCCTGATGAGCGAGAAATGAAAGTAGTGTTCGGCACGAAAACAGCTGCGCAGGCGCATTGGCTCTAATACGATGTCGAGGAAAGCTGGACTATGCTCCTCAATACGTCCGTTTGGCTCTTCCTTTCTTGGTCGTCGGTGTGCCCCGCGTAATGGGCATGATGAGCAACTGTCCCCTCTCTCGATCTATGACAACCTTGACTGGTACGGATGTCTCTGGTCCGAAGGGAAACGCGCTGTCTTCAGCGAGGTTCTTCGGGAGATAGAGAAAGTACTTCCCATCCGTCCTTCTGAACAACCGACCCGTGCCAGTGGCAACCATTCCTATGATCATCCTCGGCAGATATCGAACGAAGGCGAAGAATCAGAGTTTCAGCTATTTAAGCAAAAGCTTTGATCCCGCGACCGACAGAGAATTGGTTCACTGCTCACTCCACCTCAATAATGGATTTGCACATCCGCAGCTTCCAAATACCTAACGACATAGACTCATATTAGGCGAATCAAGTGAAGATCGGCATCGCAGGATTGAGACATGAAACTGTGACATTCTGGCCCGGTGTCACCACGTTAGAAGACTTTGAGCGGCATGCCTCGCATGGTCCAGACCTCATTAAGAAGAAACGCGGCACGAATACGATGATGGGCGGCTTCGTTGACATTTGCGAAAGGGAAGGAGTGGAGCTGCTTCCGGTGTGTGACGCGGACGGCGGTGCGACAGCCACAGTCTCCAACGCAGTCTACGACTTCTATGTTGGCGAAATGAGGCGTGAGTTTACCAAGGTCTCAGGCGAATTAGACGGTGTTCTACTCGCGTTGCATGGAGCGATGGTCACTGAGCGCCTTCAGGACACAGAGACCCACATAGTTAGAGAAGTTCGCCAAGTGGTGGGTTCTGACAAACCGATAATGGTGGCTCTTGATCTCCACGGGAACCTTGACCCAGCTATCTTGAAAGAAGCTACAGCGATCTCTGGCTTTCAGAGCAGCCCTCACGTCGACGCGGCAGAGACAGGTCGTAGAGCGGCTAGAGCCCTGCTTGCCACATTGAAGGGAGAGATAAGGCCCGTTACGGTCATGGCGAAGCCAGGCCTTGTTGTACCTAGCGTCTTCAGCGCTACAACGGTATCTCCCGCCAGAGACATTATCTCAAGGCTTCGCGAATGGGAGAAGCAGCCTAGAGTGGTTGACATCTCAGTATTCTTCGGGTTTGCTTGGTCGGATGTCCATCAGCTCGGAATGTCAACGGTGGCCGTCACCAACGATGATCCGGAATTGGCCAGAAGGATTGTTGACGACTTAGCTAGGATGGCTTGGCAAAACCGTAAGCAATTGACGAGAGGAGAGAACCTGTACAATGTAAAAGATGGAGTCAGATATGCGATTGAGAAGGCCAAGACCGCATCAAAACCGATCATAATCCTAGATCACGCAGACCGCACAAACGACACGACATTTGTCCTCCGAGAACTTCTGGCCCAGAGGGCACAGAGCGTGGCAGTTCCTTTGCTATGCGACCCGGAAGCAGCTCGAATATGTAACGAGAAAGGTGTGGGCAGCGAGGTTGAGCTGAAGGTTGGTGGGAGAACGGGATGGAGGGATGGCGGCCCTGTCGAAGTGAAGGGCAAGGTGCTCTGGGCTGGTGCGGGCAGGTACATTGGCACCGGTCCGATGCGGCGAGGCCAGGAGACCGACTTGGGGCCCACAGCAATAATCAGAGTCGACGAGGTATGGCTTCAAGTCACTACCTTCAAGGCCTCTCTTATCGATGAGGATCCGATCACGCAATTTGGCTACAAAGCCTCCGACTTTGACATCATTGTCACGAAGTCCAAGACTCATTTTCGAGCAGTGTACGAGAAAGTAGGCGAAGAGATAGTCATCGTTGACGCTCCGGGACAATGTCCCGCCGATGTGGGCGTCTTTCAGTACAAGAACGTGCCGCCCGGCGTATATCCCATCAGCAAGAGAGAATAGCCTCTATTTCTATGCTCGACATGAGCTGATTCGCAGGAGGGTCGCACAAGTGACGGACTCAAACAAACTCGGATTGCTCCAATCAGCAAACATGATCATTACTAGGCTGCTCAAAGTAAGACAAGGAGAGCAGGTTCTACTTGTTGCCGACTCGAAGACAGATATGAGTATGGTGACCGCTCTTGCCGCGGAAGCGTCTGCTGTTGGAGCCGGCTACCTCGTCGTGACAATCCCATCAAGAGAAAAGATCGGCGTAGAATCTCAGACCTCTCTTCCGGAATCTGTCAGGAAGATTCTTGAAGATTTCCAAGTCGTCGTAGGTCTCACAGCCACATCGGGAGCTCCATCATACGATAGCAAGGTGGCGCATCTCTTGCATACAAAGGAAATCCGATACATGTCCATGGTCTTGAGGTCCATTGAGAACTGGACTGAAGGCGCGGCGAGAGCGAACTACGAAGAGGTCTACTCAACTGCTCAAGAACTGGCGAAGGTGTTCAAAGGTAGAGAGGTCGAGGTGACGACTCCATCAGGCACAAATCTGTCTGCAATCATTGAAGGGCGGAAGGCAATAGTTGAGGCCGGCATTGCCTTCGAACCGGGGCAGTCAGCTGCGTTCTCAGACGGCGAAGTGTCATTGAGCACAGTTGAGGGAACAGCAAAGGGAGTGGCAATCATCGATGGCCCGATCGCGTACCTTGGCGCACCGAGAGAACCTGTCAGAATCGAGATTGAGAAGGGACGTGTTGTCAATGTTTCTGGAGGAAGAGAGTCCAGAATCCTTGGAGATTGGCTTGAGAAGGTTGAGAACCTCGACAACTTCGCTGAGATCGGAATCGGAGTCAACCCAAGTGCGCGGAGAAACGGCGACTGGCAAGAGGAGAAGAAAGGCCTAGGCACTGCCCATTTCGCGTTAGGAGACAACATCTACTATTACGGAAGAGTGCATTGCCCAATTCACCTAGATATGGTCATATATGACCCGATGGTGGCTGTCGACGGAAACGTGATAGCGCGAGACAGGAGACTCCAAATACCCAACGCCTAACTCTAACCAGATCAGTCTCGCTTTTTGCTATTTGTCATCCGGATAGACATATTAGCTAACCTACCGTAGTTGCAAAATCTGCTGGCGCTTAGACTTGCCATTGAAAGATGTGAGAATTCTAGAACTTGGCCACACTGTGGCTGTCCCCTTCTGTACGATGTTACTTGGCGATCTGGGTGCCGATGTCATCAAGGTCGAGCAACCGGGGACAGGTGATTACAGTAGAGGCTGGTATCCAACCGTAAATGGTCAGAGCGCCACGTATCTCGCTCTGAATAGGAACAAGAGAAGCGTAACGCTCAACTTGAAGTCCGCGGAGGCCCATGAAATTCTATACAAACTCGTAGAGACATCTGACGTTTTGATCACAAACTTCAGATCGAAAGCGCTTGAGTCCATGGGCGCAGCCTATGAAATCGTGAAGCAATTCAATCCTAAGATCGTTTACTGCGCTCTCTCTGGATTCGGCGAAGGACCTTACAGTGACAGGCCTGCGTATGATCCTGTTCTTCAGGGCATAGGAGGCTTCATGGCAATTACTGGTGAGCCTGGGCGCCCACCTGTGAGGGTAGGCCTAGCGGTCGTAGACATGTCCGCTGCTATGTATGCTGGAATGGCGGTTCTCACAGCCCTGATAATGAGGGAGAAGACTGGCAAGGGACAATACGTTGAGACCACCTTGCTTGACAGTGCCGCCTCATGGATGAGCTACGTAGCTTACTACTACTTCCTGACTGGGAAGACACCTCCAAAGACGGGGTCGGCGCACTTCTCGATAGTGCCCTATCAATGCTTCGAGACAAAGGACGAAAAATACATCACGATCTGCTGTGGCAACGAGCCCACTTGGGAAAGGCTTGTCTCTGCCCTAGGTCGAAAAGAGTTGAAAGATCCAGAGTTCTCAACTAACGTCAAAAGGGTTGAGAATAGGGAGAGACTGGTTCCGATACTTGAAGAGATCCTTAGGTCGAAGAGTCACGATGAGTGGCTCCGTATCCTACTACAGGCAGATGTGCCCTCCGGACCAGTCAACGACATGGGAGAACTGTTCTCGGACCCTGCCATAACGGAACGAAAGATGTTGCTTGAGGTTGATCACCCAACCTTAGGGAAGATCAAGCAGATAGGGTCGGCCATGAGATTCTCAGAGGCAGACTTTCGCATCAGACATCATCCTCCGCTACTCGGCGAACATACTGAACAGGTTCTGCAGAGCCTAGGCTTCTCCGAACATCAGATAGTGAAACTTCGTGACAATGGCGCAATATGACTGGGACTTAGGGTCGGAGCAGTATCAACGCGTTCGCATCCACGCGTGCATGTGAACTCGTTATCCTAGCCAAAGACGGAAGCTCCAAACGAAAAGTCATAACTACTAGTGACAGGAAGAATCAGACGTTAGGGCTTCCATTGGAATTATTCGTTTCCAGTGAGACCTGAGTTCCAAGATGGGGGAGCTATACAAGTACCAATGAGAAAAGGGAGGTGAGACATGTGAAGTTCTTGTTGATTTGGTCATGGGCTCCGAAAAATACGAGAGAGGTCAATGAGAGATTCAAGCAGTGGAAACCGGTCGGAGATGTCAAATTCCTCTTCCCAATTCACACTATCATAGGAGCAAACAAAGGGTTTACCATCATCGACGCAGAGAACGCAGAAGTCATGGTAAGGAATACTGCACCGTGGGCCGACATTTGCACATTTGAATTCTATCCAATCATTGACGCACGCGAAGCTATGGCCCTCGTCTAGGAACGCATGGATCATTCAGCAAAACTTAGCTGTGCGCTGCAGAGCCGCACATAGCAAAGTCTAAACTGCAGAACAGGCAACCTCATTTCGATCCGAATGAATGCATCCAACGGGGACAATGCGCAGCTTCCGCCAGGTCAGAGATGGACAGACCAGATTCTCCGGTGGAACATAGACCACGCAGGCATAGTCCCCGAGAATCCTAGGGTCGACTTGGAATCTTGGAAGCTCACCGTAGACGGAGAAGTCGAGAACCCCGTCACTCTCAACTGGAAGGATCTGTTAGCGCTGCCTTCGCATGAATCTGCAAGTGACTTTCACTGTGTCGAAGGCTGGAGCGTGGCAAATCGACGGTGGTTCGGGGTCAAGTTCCGTGTCTTAGTAGAACTCGTGAAGCCCAAATCCGAGGCCAAGTACGTTTTCTTCACATGTATGGACGGTTACACTACATGCCTAGAGCTTATGGATCTCTTGGAGGACGATGTGATTCTCGCCTACGAACATGACGGGAAATATCTTGAGGAGTCGCTAGGCGCACCACTAAGACTGGTAGTGCCAAAGAAGTACGCATACAAGAGCGCCATGTGGATCGAGCGAATAACCTTCATGAAGACCAAGAAGCTTGGGTACTGGGAGCAGCGAGGATACAGCGACACAGCCGACGTCTGGAAGAACGACAGACACGCCAAGTAGAAGAGAACTTCTTGTTGGACAGCGTCTGTTGTAGAAGCGAGAAAACCACTCAAAGACTGGACTGATGAGTTCATAATCTCATCTTTCGCAACCCAAATGAATCTTCGAAAGGCTTCTTAATTCTACGTCTGCATAGGAGGACAGGTGATCAGTTTTGTCGGCAGAGGAGTTGAAAGCAAGAGTCCGCAAAGCGATAAGAAAGAGAGCCAAAGAAATCGTGCAGATCGGCGACCAGATCTTTAGGCGTCCAGAACTAGGTTTCAAGGAATTTGAGACAGCCAAACTCGTTCAGCGCACTTTCACGAAACTAGGTCTGTCATACGAGTCAGAAGTCGCCGTCACCGGTGTGATAGCAAACCTCGAAGGAAACTCTAAAGGGCCTACGATCAGTGTCATGGGAGAGCTTGACTCTGTTCTGTGCTACAGCCATCCCTATGCGAATAAGATCACAGGCGCGGTACATGCCTGTGGACATAATGCTCAGATCGCTGCGATGCTCGGCGTAGCGATGGGTTTCGTTGACGCAAGAGTCATGAATGAGTTTCCGGGAGCCGTCTCTTTCATGGCTGTGCCCGCAGAGGAATACGTTGAGATAGAGTATCGATTGAGGCTGAGAGACGATGGAAAGATCAAGTTTCTCGGTGGGAAGCAGGAGTTTATCAGACTTGGCAAAATGAATCCGGTTGACATGACGATCAAACATCACACGAGAAGCGGCAAGCGGGAGAGAAAGGTTTGGATCGGTGCAACGAACAACGGATTCGTTGGGAAAGCGATTCGATACAAAGGCAAGGAGGCACACGCTGGAGGCGCCCCCGATAAAGGGATTAACGCATTGAACGCAGCTATGCTTGGGATCATGGGCGTCCATACGCTCCGTGAAACTTTCAAGGACAGCGACCACATCAGAGTTCATCCTATCATAACAAGAGGTGGAGACCTCGTTAACATCATACCTGCCGATGTCAGAATCGAAACATATGTCAGAGGGAAGACGACGGAAGCGATTCTCAAAGCAAGCAAGAAAGTGAACAGAGCTTTGAGAGGAGGCGCCTTGACGGTTGGAGCGAAGGTCGAGATCGAAGAGATACCTGGGTATCTGCCTCTGAAGAACGAGCCAGAGATGAGCAAAATCTTCGGAGAGAACGCGAAGGAGATCCTAGGGAAATCAGCGGTCAAACAGGATGAGCACAAGACCGGCTCAACGGATACAGGTGACATCTCAGCCATCATGCCGGCGATTGAGCCTTCGATCTCCGGAGCGACCGGAACAGGGCACGGTAGCGACTACAAGATCGCTGACAAGGAGATGGGGTACATAATTCCAGCTGAACTCATGGCGATGACAGTCATAGATCTTCTCTGGGATGATGCAGCCAACGCTCGTAGAATAGTCAAGGCATTCAAACCAGAGGTGAAGCAGCGAAAATACGTACGGTACTGGGAGCGGTTACTGCGGTAACGCTCTTGGACAAAGCTTGTGGGGCCTCGATTTTCCTGTGGGTAGAAAGCCATAAGTTGCTACTCTCCTGACTAGGAAAGATTGAGGAGGCTGAGTACTTGACTGCCCAAGAGTCAAAGACTCAGAAAGGCAGGTACTTGAAAATGGCAATAGGGATAGTCATCCTTGCTGTGGTTCTAGGTACAGGTTACTTTACTTACCAATCTATGCAGCGCGCACGCATTTCGGTTAAATGGCTGGGCCATGCAAGCTTCATGATAAGAGCTGGTGACAAGGTTATCTACATTGATCCTTACGAGGGAGAATACAAAGATAAGGCCGACATAATACTGGTGTCGCATTCACACTCTGACCATTGCAATACTTCAAAGATAGCTATGGTTCGAAGAGACGACACAGTAGTCATTGCTCCGGCTGATTGCGTCGCAAGAATTGGCGGAAACGTCAAGTCCCTCAAGCCGGGGGAGAAAGCTACAGTTGGAGCAATTACGGTAGAAGCGGCGGAGGCCTACAACTACAAGAGGTTCCGGTCTCCGGGAACTCCATATCACCCCAAAGGGTTCGGTGTCGGATATCTCTTGACAATTGGAGACAAGGTAATCTATCATGCAGGAGACACAGACTTCATTGAAGAGATGAAGAACCTGAAGAATGTCTATCTGGCGTTGCTTCCAACCGGCGATGTATACACGATGGACCACAAGGAAGCAGCAGAGGCAGCGCTAGCCGTCAAACCGAAATATGTTATGTCGATGCATCGTTGGAAGACAGATCCAAACGAGTTCAAGAAGGAAGTAGAAGCCAAATCTCAAATCAAGGTCATTCTACTTCAGCCCGGCGAAGTATTTGAAGTAGAATGACCCTCCCTTTTTCTGGTACTCAGACTGCGAGAACGATTTCGTGAGACAATCTCAGCATCTCTCGTAGCTTAGCTTGATAAGCGCGGCTAGGCTACTGAGTCTTTCCGTACGCAGGAGTGATTGACACAATGCCCGTTATCGACAGCGATAGGTCAGAGGTAGAAGGTCTACTCAACATTGCCAGACTGATGATGGTTTCTGCTAGGACCGCTCCCAAATCCGGCGGGAGAGACGACGTGGAGACTGTGCTCGTCTTCGGGGAGGAGAAGGACCGAATGGCAGACGAGATGGAGAAGATGGCAACGGAGAGAAACGCGAAAGGCTTCTCACGAGACGGCAAGAACCTAAGGGATTCAGTTGCCGTTCTCCTAATAGGTGTTGAAGGAACGAAGAGCTTTGGTTTAGACTGTGGCGGTTGTGGCTTCAAGACCTGCAAGGAATTCGAGGAAGCCGCTCGACGTAAAGGGCGGGACTTCACGGGCCCTAACTGCGTCTTCAAATCCTTGGATTTGGGCATAGCCTTGGGCTCCGCTGCCAAGACCGCGATGGATCACAACGCTGACAATAGGATCATGTACAGAATCGGAGCCGCTGCAATGAGACTGGGATTCACCAAGAAATCTAGCGTAGCTATGGGAATTCCCATATCTGCAAGAGGGAAATCCATCTACTTCGACAGGAAGGATTAGTCGATCTCAAGGCTTACTGCGGACGCGAGTTCTCTGTCGCGTCCTAGTGATGACTGGTCTGCACGCTTCCACAGTGTTATAAGGGCAAAGAATGCAGTTCTCTCGTTGAGGTACGTTATTCATGAGAATCGCAGTAGCCAACTTCTCACATGAAACGGTCACTTTCTGCCCTAACATCACCACTCTCGAGGATTGGGAGAGGGGAGGAATACGTTACGGAAAGGACGCACTTAACACAGAAGGAGAAGGCAAGTCCTACATCACAGGATACAAGGAGGTTGCCGAGAAAGAGAGAGACGTGGAGCTTGTTGGTATCCTGAGAGCGGAGAGCCCTGCGACCGTTGGCATGGGAAGTTGGATCACAACAGAAGCCTTCGACAGGATCGCAGATCGAATCGTTGACGGCATCAAGAAGGCGGGGAAGATAGATGGAGCCCTGCTTGCACTGCATGGCGCAATGGCAGTCACAGGAGTGCCTAGGCCTGAGGCTGAGCTCTCACGAAGAGTGAGAAAGACGGTTGGCAAGATCCCAATAATGGTGACCCTTGATCTACATGAAAACGAGGACATTGAACTCGCAAACGCGGCTGATGCAGTCTTTGTCTTGAAAACCTACCCACATCTCGACTCTCACGAGATAGGCATGACTGCCGCACATTGTATGGTAGAGACGGTGAGAGGGAAGTTCAAGCCGACAATGGCTGTACGCAAACCAAACATAATCTGCGCAAGCGTTTATCAAGCATCGAGTGCCCACCCGATGAAGACCGTTTATGACCGATGTCGAGAATGGGAAAGAAAAGGCGTGTACTGTGCCTCGGTTGGACCTGGATTCGCCTATGCAGATGTCCCGGACGTAGGCTTCTCAATATTTGTCGTCACCAACAATGACCATGAGCTGGCGGAGAAGGCGGCTCAGGATCTATCCGACCTTGTCTGGAGCCTGCGGGACGATCTGACTCGCCCCTTGCCAAAGGCAAAGGACGGAGTTGCCAAGGTAATTGAAATGGTCAAGAAGGGAACGAAGCCGGTGGTCATCGCCTATCACAACGATAGGTTGGGTGACGGAACGCACATCCTCAAAGAACTAATCGCCCAAGGAGCGACGAATTTCTGTTCGACAAGTATCGCTGACCCTCGTGTGCTGGATACGTTAGCTAAGAAACACAAAGTGGGCGACAGAGTCACGGTGAGGATAGGTGGCTGGGTTCACCCGATCTCTGGTGAACCGGTTGAGGTCACAGGAAGAATAGAGTACTTGGGAAGTGCTGACTGGGTGGAAACGGGTCCGATGGGAAAGGGAGCCCGAGAACATGATGACCTAGTCGCATCCTTGAACATCGGAAACAACAACCACATCATAATATCTCAAAAGCTCAGAGCACCGATGAGTGCTGACCCCATCAAGGTTCTTGATATCGATGTTGACAGCCTAGATATAGTGGAGATAAAGAGCAGAGTGCACCATAAGGCATTCTGGGACACGTGGGCAAAAGTTGACTTTCCAATCGATCCGCCTGGCACAACCCCAGCCGACCTGACGACCCTTCGCTATGAAAACATCCCTTGGGACATCTATCCTGTCGGGGAGAAATGGCGCAAATAGGGTTCAGATGTGCGCCTGAAAATGGATCCACATAGTATGAAGGCAATACATATGACGATGACCTGCTATCTGTCTGCTTCGACAGGCTGTAGGCGTTGTATCTCATTCGATTGAGTTCTATGGCGAACCGTGTTGGGCTAAAGACTCTTGCAATGGGCCAGCGCCTTTCTTCTCTTTCAGTTTGAGCGTTCCTAGTAGGCTGGCTAGAATGAACGCTGTTAGAGTTGAGAAGGCTGTCAAAAAGCCGGCTGAGTCAATGACCACGCCCATTATGGCAGGACTCACTCCTGCGATTGTAAGTCGAACAGTATTGACTCTTCCTGCGATGAGCGCACGTTTTGAGGAAGGCAATAGGCTCATCAAAAAGGAGAACATCACGGGAATGGCTGTGTGCAAGCCGAAACCCAGCAAGGCAAGAGCTAACACCAGCCAAAGCCTCTCATAGATCAGAATAGTGAATATTGTTCCCATCATTAGTGACACAGAGGAAATCAGCATTACGTTTCTGCGACCTAGGGTGTCCGACAGGTAGCCTCCCAATGGTCTGCCGAATATTCCAAGTATGCTCGGAACGGCGACATAGTACGCCAGATATGTCAACACAATCTTCTTTTCCACTGACAAGTACAGCGGCAGAAAAGCGGAGACTGCTTGAAACACAAATGCATGAATCGTCATGACCAAGAACAGCGTCAAGATCTCTCTGCTGAAGTATCCTTGGCTAGACTCCGGCTCACGCGCAGGTCCCGTTTCGGATCTCTCTGTACTCGGCAAGAATGTCCGAACCATCAAGGTAACCGCTAACCCCAAGGCCGCACAGATCAGATACGTGAGCCTCCAGCTGAATAGAAGTGCCATTGGAAGTACGAAAACAGAAGAAGCCAGACTTCCCAATGAAACTGCAGACTCATGCGTGCCGATGGCCCTTCCCATCTCCGGTTCCTCAAAGAGATTTGAGATTAGTGCCGTGGCTACAGTGAGATGACAACCGGCGCCAATCGCTCCCAGCACTGTGAGAATGAAGAATTGAATGTAATTGGTGGAGAATGCCAGGAGACCAGTCGATATTGAAAGGAAGAAGATACCGAAAACTATGACCTTTCTGCTGCCAACCTTGCCTGCAAGATATCCGGCAGGAAGCTGCATCCAAGCAAAGATCAGCAGGGATGATGTCGCCAAGATGCCTGCTTCAGTGTATGAAAGAGAGAACTCCTTTGTAATCAACGGAAGGAGAATTGGAAGAGCTCCTCTAATGAATATGTGTGTAAACCATGTAATCGTACAGAAAAGAAGAGCAACGCTTTTCTGATTCAAGACATACCGCGACC
>Ga0315307_1001039_pt1 | contig 12261 bp, 13 predicted proteins | sample TDP2_MG_FD_203079 | JGI IMG/M metagenome (GOLD analysis project Ga0315307, IMG submission 203079) | Freshwater sediment microbial communities from Lake Towuti, South Sulawesi, Indonesia - TDP2 | ecosystem: Environmental > Aquatic > Freshwater > Lake > Sediment | place: Indonesia: South Sulawesi... | reverse complement strand
TTCCTTCTGCGAGCGGCGGCCAATAGGCTATTTGAACCGCGTTTACGACCATGTTGAAGTGTGTTATCATTGCACCTTTTGGAACTCCCGTTGTCCCACCCGTATACTGCAGCAGAGCGATATCGCTCTTCGGATCGATATCCACTTGCCTTGGGGTAGCCGGATATCTCGATAGAAGTTCCTTCATATTGAGTGTGTCTGGGCATGAGATTTTCTTCAACTTGCCAGTGAGGCGTGCAAGCACTCCGAGAACCGGCGGGAAGTAGTCTAAGAGGCTCGTGCTAATGACGTTTCTCAATCTACTCCTTCCTCTGATTGAACTAACAACAGAGTACAGGAGGTCCAACGTTAAGATAGTCTCAGCACCTGAATCATTCAGCTGATACTCAAGCTCTCTCTCTTTGTAGAGAGGACTGCACGCTACCACGATCGCACCCGCTTTCAAAGCACCGTAATAACCAATTACGAACTGCGGGCAATTCGGCAGAAAGATTGCCACTCTATCTCCTTTTCTTACCCCCAAGCCTTGAAGAGCAGTCGCAAACCTATCCGTCAACGCATCCATCTCCCTATAGCTAATTCTAGCTCCATAGAAGACAGTTGCCGAGTTTTCAGGAAATTTCCGCGCTGCGTTTCTCAACATCTGAGGTAGCGAGATCTCAGGGTATCCTATTGTTTGCGGCACTCCTTCTGGCCAGAGTTTCAACCAAGGTTTTTCCAATTGAGAACACCAATCTAGGGGTCTACCTAGCGATACGTATTTAACGCTATAGTGCGGAGTTACGTTTTTTTATCGCAACGTATCACGGTATTTAAACCCCTTATCCTGAGTTTTTCGTCGCAGAGGTTTTCCTATTTCTTTGCTTTATGAGGTATCACTATGATTATTAGTTTTTCATCTCGAGCTTCTATATATGGTGTTGTAGTGCATTCGGCTTCGCCCTGTTCTGTTAAAAGATGCTTTCCCGTCGCCAGATATTATTTGATGTTTCAGGAAGTATTAATATTTGGAAAATCCTGTTATTGACAAGTGGATTGGAAGCGGGATGACAAGAATACCTAACACGCTTGGATTAATCGGAATATTGGTCATTCTCTCGAGTTTGAGTGGCTGGCATTTCTTCGCAATCCCTGCACTCGTATTTGCGCAACCGGTCGAGCTTGCTTACGATGATGGAAACGCGGAAAATGGATGGGTTATGCCTAGCGCGGGAGATTACGATGTGGTGCGCTTCTCGCCGACACTTGAACTTTCCCGCATCATTGCCGTAAAATACTACATTGAGGCGTCCCCTACCACGTTCAATGTCTTAATTTTAGATTCGGATCGCAACTTGTTGCATGAGAAGCCGGCGATTCCTACGAGCACGGGATGGTTCACTGTCGATCTTTCGAAGGAGAACATTATTGTGAAAGGGGAATTCTACGTGGCAATGAAATGGACTGTGGCTCTAGCTCCATCCCTTGGGGCGGATGAAACGAATCCTGATGGCAGGAGCTTCTTGGTATGGACAAATGGCATGTGGGAGACCCCTGGGGAAGTCAGCTTGAGAATAGGGCATGGTGACAAAGATGTTGACTTCATGATCCGGGCAATGGTTGAAGCACCAGACAGTGATGGGGACGGACTATACGACCTTGAGGAAGCAAAACTTGGAACCAACCCAAACAGTCCGGACACAGACGCCGACGGGCTGAACGACCGAGACGAGGTCAGAAACTACAAGACCGATCCATTGAAGGCGGATACCGATGGAGATGGGCTGAGTGATGGAGACGAGGTCAATATCCATCAGACCGACACCAAACTTAAAGACACAGATGAAGATGGCCTATCTGACGGGGAGGAAGTGCAAAAATATGGGACTTATCCCTTGGAAAAGGATACCGACGGCGACGGCTTGGATGATGGATTTGAAATAGCGAAGGGCATAAATCCAAAAGTTTCGGATAGCGACGCCGACGGTTTGCCTGATGCAAAGGAGCTAGAGATCGGAACCGATCCCCTAAAAGTAGATACCGACGGTGACGGAGTGAGTGACGGGGACGAGACTACAAGAGCCACGGATCCTCTCAGGAGCGATACAGACTACGACTCTTGGAACGATTCTGTGGACATGCAGCCGCGCGAAGTCCTCATCCCGAATGCCATGATATTGGGTGTCGTAGTGTTGGCTTCCTTATCCCTGTATACTTATAGACGAAGGCGCAAACAGGTGGCTACTTTGCCTTCAGTTCAATTAGGATTCGAAAAAAGGTACTGCGTCAACTGCGGAGCAGAGATAATGGCTGAAGCCCTCTACTGCCCTAACTGTGCACCGGGTGTGGCGAAGCCACCCGAAGTTGAACTGCAGGCTGTCCAAGCAACTCTGAACGTAAGACAGGTGGAGATTAGAATTGGAGAGACTATGGATCTAGATCTGGACATAGTAAACGCCGGCGAGAAGGGACCGGTAACCCTCGTGCGAATACAGGACATCATTCCGCACGGTTTCAACGTCATGAATGACCCACAGCCCTATAGAGTGGCTGGGGAAAACATTGAGCTACGCGGAAAACGATTGGCTCCCCTTAGGGCGGTCGAAGTAAACCTGAAACTAGCGCCTGCCACAAAGGGCGTCTTTACCCTCAAACCGAGAGTTCTATACCTCGATGAGAGAGGCGTGCTCAAGCTAAGCGAGCTATACGCTACGACAATTGTTGTGAAGGAAATCGGTATACTCGAATGGATGAAAGGAGAAAGATAGCCTGGCAACCGACCATAACGAGATGTAGCAGGACGATGTAAAGATGGTTGAAGACATAGCTGAGAGGCGGCGGCTCAGGCCCATAATAAACGCCTCTTATCCGGCTACTCTAGCCGCACTCAGCCTTGCGGTGCTTCAAGTAACGAGACCCGCAGGACTGTTGAGAGTGATATTAGGATCAGGGGCGCTCATGTTCACAATATGCGCCTTCGCCTTCTTCTTCTACAGCATTTATCCTACGCGTCGCCGACTCTGGAGTGCTACAGCATTCACGTTCATCTTGGGATTAGCTTTAACACTTTTGTCCGTGCTCTTGCTGCTACTTCAAACAGCCTGACAGCAGTCTCTTCAAACTTGAGAAGGACATGAAAGATTGCTGAGAGGTCTAGCAGACATGGAGAGACTGAAGAAGGAAAACTAAGAGCCTCCAAACCTCTCCTTTTTTATTCGGACATTTTTCTTGTGGGATGAGGGAGCAACTCATAGTCCATCGTGCGCTTCTACCTGCTCCGGACCCATCAAGCGCTTGAGCCGTGAAGAAGCGATTCTACGTAGTCGTCCAATCTCAACTCGAATCTCTTCAAGAAGCCGAAGAGGAATCCCGCTGACACTGCCAAGTTAACTAGGTTCGGCTTAACGAAGCCGGAGAGATAACTGCCCATTACTCCAGCCCAGAAAATAGTGTATGCGATGAAGGATACTGCGATATCCTTCTCTTGTCGACGCATCTTTCAGCGCCATTGAATTTTGGATGCTTTGAACGCAATGTAGAGGAGCAGACCGCCCAAGAGAATAACCCAGACGAAAGACGAATCTACGCCTTGAGCGCTTTCAGCCATCGAAAGCTTCTATGAACGTCAGATTCAAGCTCTGCCAGACTGTTTCCAAGTCAAAGACTACAGCCTCATCATAGACAGCGCCATCGCCCTCGTACTTGAAGACTCTGGAAATCTCCAGTCCAGTCTTCAAACCGACATTCGCGTAAAGTCGCTGATGAAGCAATTTCTACCGAGAAAGGTTGCAGCCCAATGAATGAGGTTTGTAGCCGGTGCAGAAAGTCAGACGAGCCGATAGTTCTATACGTGGGCGAGAAACGGAAACCTATCTGTAAGAAGTGCTGGGCGAAGATCGGTAGCTCAGACGAAGAGTTGGGGTGACATTTTTATTTTGGGATGTCGGGAGAGGGGTCTCCGCTAAACATCGGGAAGCGTAAGATGTGCATGCGGCGGAGAAAGATTTCTGCATAGACACGGTTGCTAGCGCGATAGTGTACGCAACGTTCTCGTTGATAGGGTTCTGGCTTATGGGGCCGCTCGGCGTTATCGCTCAGGCGATTCTCTTTCAAAAGCATTTCTTCCGAAACTTGGACCGGATGATCTTCCGGCTGAGGCTGACTTGAGGTTGTCAGAACTGACAACCTCTGTCAGATTCTGTTTCGAAAGGGTTCTTGAACGTTGCCTCAGAAGTCCCACAGCAAAGATTCTAAGCGAGTCCATGCGTTCGATCTCTTAAGCAACCTCTCGCATACTTATTCTACAGGAGGCTGAGGTATGGGTTGCCCTTTAGCAGGTGCAATGGTTCTTGCAGTGGGCGCAATTCTTGCAGTCCTTCATGAATATTGGTTTCAAAGTGACAAATGGGAGCAGGAGAAGAGAGAAAACAGGGACGAACGTGACAAATACATTTGCGCTATAAAAGATGTTGACAAGTTCCACTTAGAACATGTGTTGAAAGACTATGAAATTATGAATCGACAAGTCGAGAGCAGAGGAATCATTACCGAAGCTGTGGGTGCGATCTTGATAACGGCCTAATTCCTGATTTTGGGAAACGCGACTACCGCCAAAATTAGTCCGAGCCTAAAATATGCTATGGCTGTTGTCTCGATTCTCCTTTACGTTGTATGGTTCTTTGTTCTGAATTTCACAACAAAGGGACTTGACAATATGACTTTTTCTCGGATGAGGGCTATTGAAGATGCGTTAACAGCAACGTTTCACTACAAATTCGGGATACATAGCTATATTGAATATGAAAGCGAGGAGAGTTGTTGGTTGAAAATTAGAAGACGTTTCTGGCTTTGGGTTCTGGTCTTGTTAATTGTTGCATGGGCTTCAGTCCTTGCTTTCTGAATTGTTTATCCAAGTGAACCTTCTGTAAGACTTGACCGCGTATAGGTCCTCTTTCAGATTCTTTTGCTTGAGAGATCGGGATGATTTGACGAAAACAAACCTGTTTAGAGCCGAGGTCTTACATCGGAAAACGCAAGATTCAAGCGTTTTCGATTCAGAGGCAGTTGAAGTCTAATGGTGAAGAGGGTCCTGCTCAGGTTTCTGTCTTCTTGTTACGGCGAAAGCTACGGTTACAGCTCCAACCAGCCCTATCAAAGCTAGGTAGGGCACCAATACGGTAAGCTTGTTCACAGGCGTCAAGACGCCACCGACAGGTCGTGATACCTGCTCCACCACAGCCCTAATCATATAGTCTCCGCGGGGGTCGTCCTGTAAATGCCAGGAGCCGGGAGGATCATAAACAGATCGAGCGTCCGGGGCTGTAAGATCTAGTCCAATTGGCGGGTTCCATTGTGTTTCATACTCTATGGCTATTAAGAAATCTCCTGAAACCACTATGTTGTACGCCGTCAAGTCGACGTCAAACCACCCAGTTCCGCTTGGAGTGACATCCAAAGGCGGGGTTAACAGCTCCGTAACTCCATCACTTCCGAAGATGTGAACCCTAAAGGCAGTCAGGCTGTAAATGTAATATCTGGCCTTCAATAGCCGAGCGCTAGACCAGCCGTCTGGTAGAGAGAAGATAACAGCTAGATATCGGCCCGCCTCCATGGTCACACTCGAATCGGGGTCGTCATCATCGTAGGCCAACTCTGTTGCAGCAAATACAACTTGCGAAGAAGCTAAAACCATCAGCGCAACAAGCACAGTTGGAAGAATAAACTTAGCTAGTTTACTCATCGCAATCAACAACAATATCATTCAGACCGGTCCAGAATATAAAAGACTTGTTGACCGCCTCGGCTAAGTCGCTACCCTGATACAAGCATAATTCAACCTATTTTTCTATCAGAAACGGAAGACTATAATGACGACACCAAACACTTTCTAACATTATAGTTCATGTATTACGTTCTTTGGAAATAGGTCTCTAACTGGTTGTTTTATATACTGTGCGGATATCTTCCGCAAAATATCGTGATGTTTCTACTACGAAACTCTCTATAATACCTCCACTATTATAGCCGGAATGTTCGGAAAAGTTGGACATTTCTGCTATAGATGAACTATGACAGCCGATGTGTGTTCAAATTTCCTCCGATATTGGATGAGGAGGCGGGGGCGTGGAGGAGGCGACGGCAAGGAGAAAAAGGGATTTCTCCAGAGGGGGGTCTGGGGTGCTTCGTCAACCGTAGCTTGTTTATCCATGTAGACGGAAGAGTGCGCGACACAATTATGCCGAAGAGTGCGACTACGTAGCCTAGACCTCCCCAGAGGGTCACGCCTCCGGCGCTTATTTGCAGCCTCAAATCGAACTCTGCGTCCTCACTTGTGGATATGGCATGGATATTGTCAAGAGTTTTTTGGAAAGCTCATTTTCACTCTTGCTGGCAATATCGGGACGTTGCGATAGCCAATTCAAAATGATCTCTTGCTCGCACAGCGTGTGTTCTCCAACTGTGGTTTACGCATAAAATAGCATAACGGCTCTAAGCCCGTCGAAATTCTTGAGCATTATGCGGAAAAATCACCCTCTACTACCGCTTTGACCCTTAAGGCAAAATTCGTTTCACATATGTTATATGAATGGACGTGTTTATTGATCAATTGGAGATTGAGATGGTAATATTTAGTTTAATTGCAAAGGGAGGACCTAAATGCTCTCTATGTGGTAGGATTATACCTAGACAAGCGTCCTCAATCGCCGAGGATATAAGGCGTCGCGGCGGGGTTGCGATTGGAGGGGCTTCCTTAGATGTGCCAATGTATGAATGTACAATCTGCCAAGCTTGTGGCAGCGCGTTTTGCCTCGCCTGCCAAAGACCAAGACCTGACCCATGTCCTAAATGTGGTAAAAGTAATCTCAGTCCAGGTTTTGCGGATTTGGTGCATAAATACTATAAGGGATGATTAATATGGCCGTTTGTGACATTTGCGGAGCCTTTGGGTCCGGGACTCTCGTGAGCGCAGAAGACATGCGCAAAGCCGTATTTAAGAACGGATTCAATCCCTTTGCCTTAGGGATAGTTACGAATCCACGGACCCTGCATAATGTTACCTTTGAAGGTTGGAAAGGGATAGTTGCTCAGGATACCTCAGATTGGAACATCTGCGGAGGATGCATGCCCAAATTAGGACTCTACTTGGAAGGGAAACCAAAACCAACCGGCGTTACGAAAGCCACGGTTTCAATAAGCCCGCTCGTTGAAACATTGGCGGCGAAAGAAGCCGAACTGAAATACAAGCCTGAAGAACCGGCTGCAAAGAAGTATTGCATCTATTGTGGCTTTCAGATGCGCGTTGAAGGGATCTACTGCCCAAAATGTGGAAAGAGGCAGGTCGATGTATCTCGCTGATTTCAAGAAAATGCTAGAAGCGCTTGAGTAAGATCCTCTAGTTTGGTGGGCGAAGTATTTGGAGAGAATAGAAGAACTAGCAACGAAGACCTACGAAGCAAAAAAGAAGGAACTCTTTTTTAAAATCTTGGTGAGGGAAAATGTAGGTACATACTCTTCGTGGGATCTCAGCAGAGAAGCGAGGGAGGCTAGAACCAAAAGGAAATCGCTCTGGGAGGAGAACAAGCAGGAGATTGAAAGGGAAGCCCTAGAGTATGTCATGGCGTCTCTAGGCGCGCAAATACCAGAGGAGATCCGCAAGCTAATACTGAGAAAGATCCAGGACGTTGAACACGGGGTGATTCCGAAATAGTCAAGTCACCATGACCCTGCAGACTTGTCACATGGCACTCCCCCGTTTTCCCGCATCGACTGCACTTATCATTCATTGGACTGCCGCGACGAGAAGACGTAAAACCTGAACAAACCCGCCGTTTCCATTTCACACCTTTTGACCTCGCATACGAGCCTACCGTAGAATAAAGTGGGGTTTTAGGTGATTCCTCCCCCTCACAGTGGGCCAGGGAAGAAATTGTGTGTGTCTCCCTTGGTGTGTCCGACTGAATTTGAACCATGAATCCTTGTGGGTGAAGATCACAGTTACATAAGATTCTGCCGGAGAAGTTTCACTATTTCTATTATAGATGGACTATGGCGGAGAAGAAGACTCAAACGATCTTGAAGCTGAAGCAGGCCGTGCCCTACGACATACAGGCGGTCTTAGAATCAATCTTCTTCCGCTCATACTCTACAAAGCCTATGCCTGACGCTCATGGACTGAAGCATCTAAGAAAAGAGCGGATAGTCGTGACGTCGATAGATATGTCCAAGAAAGCATTGGACCTGATGAACCACGTGAGGCAGAGGCAGATTGAAGGACAGCCCTACAGAGTCAAGGAATGGAAAGGATACGTCTCAAACAACGGCCTAACGGTCAGCACTTACGAGTCTATCAAATCAAGACTTCTGGCGTCTGGCCTGCTACGTCAAGAGAGCGGTATACTGCGCGTCTCAAGCCCAACAGAGTTTGAGTCTGTCCTAACCAAGATGCTGAATGCGGTTCAAGTGTGGAGAGAATACGGAAGGTGACTCAAATGGGTGAGAAAGAGGATCCTGTTGAGGAGATTGCGAAGGCTATAGATTCTTGGATTAGGAAGGTTGAAGAGGTTGAGCGGAGGCTTAGGCTTCTAGCTTCAAGCTCTTAGGATCGGATTCAGCGGCCAACCCAATCGTGCACTTAGTCGAAGACTCGTTCTCTCGGGTCGGTGGACCGAAAGAAAAAGAGAGAGGTTTTGGCGCGGAGCCTACTTACACAATCGGCTCCACGATGAAGTAGGTGAAGCTTGTAGCTTTGACTACGGGCTTTGTTAGATGAACAGTGAATCCTGCGCCTTTAATCCTCTCAACCCATGAGACTACGCTGCTGGATAATGGGTCGCTCGTCAAGGTGACCATGATGTGGCTCTTATCAGTCACATTAGTATTGTTAACCATCTTGCTTTCGCTGCGGTTAGGAATAATGTCCTCGCCAACGGTGCTGAATCGGCTTACTCCCTCCGCCTGCAAAGCCGTTCCAGATCTTCCTAGAGCGTGGACGCCAATTCCAGTGTCAGTTTCACCTAGAACGCCCGCGCAACTAGGTGAGTAGCCAGACGTGCCAACATCGGTATCTGACTGCCCGCGGACCCCGTGAAGAGTCTTGGAATGGCCATGAACGGCAGTCTGTTTCTCGGAGAAAGCGATTACACCGATGCCTTCGTTTGAGGAACCACATACGCCAGGTCCGGTATTCGACACACCTTTGACGCCAATTGAGCTATTTGAGAAAGCATTTACAGCGTCACCGCTATCCGAGATTGCCTCTACTCCGAAGCCTTCCGAGGATTCAGCAAACACCGCGGCGCCATTGCCAAAAGACTTACCTACTAAACCGTGCCCGTCACCGAATGCCTCTCCCATTACGCCTATACCTTCCGTCGATTCGGCCTGTCCAAGTACGCCAATTGTGGGCCCAGTGGCTGCCCATGCGTGTCCCTTTACGCCTATCCCTCCCGTTGAATTGGTCTCTCCATTTACCCCGATTGCAGGTCCACTGGTTGCCCATGCGCGTCCGTCTACGCCCATACCTTCTGTCGAATTGGTCTCTCCAGTTACTCCGCGTGCACATCCGCTGGTTGCGCTTGCTTGTCCCGACACGCCTGAACCATCCGTCGATTCGGCCATTCCATTTACCCCATGTGTAGGTCCACTGATTGCGTTTGCGTATCCCTGTACGGCTGAACCAAACGTCGAATCGATTTCTCCAACTACGCCCAGTGTAGCTCTACTGGTCGCTTGCGCAGTGTTACGTACATACAGACCTGCTAGATCTGGGCCCACATCTGCTATGAGCCTTGTTTCCGAGTACCCAGTATTCTCCTCTCCGATCAGTAGAGGTTGCCCATCCGCCGCGTTGACCTTCTTAACTTGGTCTAGGGATGCTAAGGCGAGTCCGCCTACTGCCGCTAAAGCCAGTGACAGGAAGTTTCTCCTCTTAGTCTTCTTCTCCTCACTCGCGATCTGCTCAACTTTTTCCATTAGTTTCACCTCCTCTTTGTTCTGGGAACTTGTGTCATTGCGCCCCTCCTCGGCGCTCTTGAGAAATCGCATGCAAACCGTAGGAATCCTAAATCGGGTTCAAGAGTGATCCATGACACGGCAAAATATAGATAAATATTAGTTAAATTAGTTAAGACTTGCGATGCCTAAGTAGATGTCTCGGGAATCTTCAGCATCTCTTCTAAATGGTATTCTGCGATACTGATACATGTTGACAGAGAAAGCTCAGGCTCCCTTCAGGCTCTTGAGGTCCCGGGCTATTCTACGCATCTCTTCTCGAAGCTCAGTCAGCGTTCTCGCCTGCGTGGCCAACTCTTCCTCGAGCATGCGTCTTCCTGAATGAGCTAGCGCTAGGTCGACTCTCAGCCTCTCTATCTCGGTCTTACTGGCTTCCAAGTCTTTCTGGAGGTCCTCCGTCTTCTTGCTGGCGCTGAAATCGGCGGTCATATACTTTCGAGCGATCTCATCCAAGTCGTGGCTGTCGAAGTAGTTTTCACGCGATCCTGGCAACCGATGGCCCATCAACGCTTCTTTTGTGTCTTCGCCTATTGGAGAGGCGTTCAAAACCTTTCGGAACGACTTTCGTATCGTATGGGTCCAAACAGATCGTCGGTCCAGACCTTCTCTTTTGGCCGAACTCTTAACAACTCGTAAAACCCCCATCCGATCCATTCTTTCCCTCTGAGCTCTAGGAAGAAGGGGTTTGAAGATATAGTCATCGTCACGCAAATCTCTCTGTAGGCTGGTCCTAAAGTCTAAGTAGTCTCGAAGAGCTTGCGCAGCCTCAGCTTGAAGAAACGTGTAGTAGTGGGAGAGGCCGTAGCCAGCAAGCTTCGTGTCCACTTGATTCGTAATCTTCAAACGTACAGGAACCTTGATCTCTGGGTAGAGCTGAGCTCGAACCATGCCTACACGCCAGTTGAGGAGGCTGTTAACACGTACGCCGCTCTGGAATAGGCAGAGGATAATCGCCCTGTTTCTAATCCGTATCTTCCCCTGCTTCTTGAATGCATCGGCCATCCTGTAGATCTGGTCCCTGCTTGGAATAACCTCATACGCAATTTTCTTTCTAACATGTCTGACATGGTCGACACGTCTAAACTTGATCACTCGATCATGGTACTCAAAAAAGCTCTTGACAGCAGTCTGAATCTGCCTGGCAGCAGTAATCTTATCTTGCTTCAAATATTCGCCGACAACGCTCATCACAACCCTCCGAGCCTCATCCGAGTCCAAAGCCAGAAGTCGACCAGGTGAAAGCCCAGATCTAACACAAACCTCATTCAACACACGAAGATAACCATCCCTCGTATTTGCGCTACGATAAAGACTTATCCAATCGCTCACCGAAGGATCCGCCAACAAACCGTCATAGCACTTTGGACCCGACACGAACAGACCTTTCACACGAAGACGACCCAACGGACCCTCCCTCACCTTAAAAATATCATACGATACGACAAAACCGCGAAAGACAGAAGCGTGTTTAACGCTATGGTCAGTTGAAGCTACGCCGACACTCACCAAATGCTTAACGATATAAGGTCGTGACCTCGCATATTTCTGGGTGAATTTGAGAGAGGTAGTTTAAAGATGGAATTGTTAGATGCGATAAGAACGAGGAGAAGCATCAGAGAATTCACTGGAGATAAGATACCTGAAGAGCATATCGAAATCATACTGGATGCTGCTAGATATGCGCCTTCGCCTGAGAATATGCAGATGTGGCGTTACTTGGTGATAAGGGAGGACCAAGGTATGAAGGACTTGATCGCGGAACTTTCAACGGAGACCGCAAGACAAGTATTCGGCTCCCAATCCTACGAGCTGACTCAAGGGAGGCTCTGGTATCTTCCTGACAAAGCACGGCCGACTGAGTTTGAGGACATGCGAGACGGCAGTCTCTTCATATATCCGAAATATGCTGACACAGTCATAGTCGGGTGCGCTTCCGAGTCTTTCCATGATGCGCATCTAGTCTATCCAAACTACCTATTCGGATCAGTTGTCGTGGCGATGGGTATGCTTCAAATGTGGCTCGTCGCGCACTCAATGGGATACGGCGTGGGATGGATGGCTCTAGCAATCTCTGACCCTAGACACAAAGAAATGATTTGCGAGAGGCTTGGGATCCCCAGAACTTGGGAACCGGTTGGCATCCTATGCATCGGTGTTCCTAAAGAAAAGCGAATGTTAGGGCCTTCCAGGTTTCCTCTGGAGGGCATCGCTTACAGTGAGAGATGGGGGAACCCATATAAGAGAATCGCTTTCAGAACGGAGGCGGCTAGG